>Ga0209682_10000355_pt1 | contig 15779 bp, 15 predicted proteins | sample DOMMetBare2Fresh_2_FD_187471 | JGI IMG/M metagenome (GOLD analysis project Ga0209682, IMG submission 187471) | Wetland sediment microbial communities from St. Louis River estuary, USA, under dissolved organic matter induced mercury methylation -... | ecosystem: Environmental > Aquatic >... | reverse complement strand
GGGGTGGGGCGGCTCCGGGGCGGCCTGGATTGACCGGGCGGGCGCGCCCTTCCCGGGTATGGTGCGGCAGAAAAACCCCGCGTTGACCCGTCACTCGACATCCGTTCGAGGAAGGAGATGTGGATGAGCCGGCATGAAGAGGAGACGGCGGTGCTCGCCCTCCTGGTGGTCCTGCTCCGCGCCGTGCGGCACTGGTCCCAGGCGGCGCTGGCGCGGGCCTCCGGGGTGCATAGAAGCCAGATCTCGGATTACGAGCTGGGGCGGACCGTCCCCTCCGACCTCACCCTGAGGCGGCTCGCCGCTGCCGCAGGGGTCTCCTGGTTGGCGATCCGCCGGGTGCTCCCCGCGCTGCGCGCGCTCGTCCGCCTCGCGGCGGCCCGGCCGGTGCCGGCCGGCATTCCGGGCCTCCGGGGGCTCGCCGCCGCCGTGGGGCGAGCCGCGGACGTCGCGTCACGCCAGAGCGTCCAACCCTTTCTGCGGGAACGGCTCCCGCTCCTCGCCGTCTCCGCGCCGCTGCCTCCTGAGGCGTTTCCGGACCGCGGAGCGGACGCGGCGGCTTCGGGCCTGCTGATCGTCCTCCTCCGCTCCCTGCGGCAGTGGGACCAGGAGGAGCTGGCAGAGGCTTCCGGGGTCAAGAGGAGCCAGATCTCCGCTTATGAGCTGGGGAGGAAGGTGCCCCGGGAGAGGACGCTCGCGCGGCTCACCGCTGCCGTGGGAGTGCCCCTGAGCGGCGCTTTGGACGTGCTGCCTGTGCTACGCGAGCTGGTTCGTGCCAGCCCGAGAAGGCCGGAGCGGCTCCTGGAGGATCTCTTTCTGCTGGAGGTGGGGCCGTTCCTCGCGGAGCACGTCTCCGCCTTCCAGCTCTCCGTGCCGGCCTGAGCGCTCCCGGTCGATGCCATAGATCAGGAGCTCCCTCCTTGCGATCTCGGTGCGGCCGCGCAGACTCTCGCCGAGGCGTTCGGCCACGCGGAGGGAGGCGTGGTTCTCCGGCGCGATGAGGCTGATGACGCGGTCCTGGCGCAGGGCGGTGAACGCATGGGCGAGAGCGGCCCGGGCGGCCTCGGTGGCGTAGCCGTTCCCCCACCAGCACCGCGCCAGGGTCCAGGCGAGCTCGAAGCCCGGCCAGCCGGGCGGATTGGCGAAGCCGGCCATCCCCACGAACAGGCCGGTCTCCTTCTGCCGCGCCACCCACATGCCATAGCCCCGGACCTCCCAGTGCCCCACCAGGAAGACGAGATCCTTCCAGGCGTGCTCCCGGCTGAACGTACCCCGGAGAAGGTGGCGGGCCACCTCGGGGTCGGCGCACAGCGCGGCGTAGTCGTCGAAGTCGCTCTCGCAAAGGGGGCGGAGCCGCAGGCGCTCCGTTTCGAGGATCGGCGTTTTGCGATCGATCATGGCCGGAATCCTGGCGGCGGTCCGTACCGGGGCCAACGGGAGAGGACCGGACGATGCCGCATGGCGGGCCGGCTGCCCGGTTTCGACGATTGGCCGGCGGTTGCCCAGGTTCCCGCAGGCGACCCTGGTGCGCCGAGGGGGCGACCCGCTCGTGGCCGAGCCGCCCCGGTTCGTGGCGCTACGGCCCCGATGAATGGCCTGTCCGCCCCGATGCGGTCGCTCGCCTCTCCGGTTCGTGGCGCTGCGGCCCCGATGAATGGGCTGACCGCCCCGACGCGGTCGCTCGACGCCCCGGCTCGTGGCGCTACGGCCCCGATGAATGGCCTCTGCGCCCCGATGAACGGCCTGCCACCGCATCGGGGCGCGAACCCACCGCATCGGGGCGGAACAGGCACGAGCCGGGGCGGCGGGCGCACGGCTTCCTCGCCACCGGGCCAGGCTGCGAGGTCCTCCCTCCACCTCTGCTCGACCCGCTCCAGCTTTTCCCGGCCTTCCCGGCCGACTCCCGCGTGGTCGCGACCCGCTCGGGCGCTGGGCCGCGCGCAGGCTTCGCCGAGGGGCGCATTCGTGCCTGGCATGCCCCGTGAAAAGCAGGGTAGACCGCACACCGGAGGTGCCCATGCGATCGTCTGTCCGCCCGCGCGACGTGTGGAATCACATCCCGTCCGCCACCGGCTTTTTCCTGGATGACAACGTCGCCGCCGCGATCCGCTGGGCGGCGGCCGGCAACTCCTGCGCTCCTGGGAGCTCCTCGGCGTTGAAAGCCGGCTGGCTGATGAGGCGAACCGCCACGGTGGTGTTGCAAAGCGGAGCGTGGCAAGCCGCGGCGGTGCCTCACCGATCACCGGCGAGCACCCAGGCGATGAGCGTCTCCCCGGCGGCCTGAAAACGGCGGACCAGGCGGTCTTCCACGCCGTGCGGGTCGGGCTCGGCGCGGCAGGCCTCGATCTCCTCGGGAGGAGAGCCCTGGAAGCAGAGGTCGCACGGGGGCAGCTCCTCCGCGCCGATGCGCACCGGCGGTCCAAAGGTGCGGCAGGAGAGGGGGCGGTGGGCGTAGAGGTCGCAGCAGCCCGTCTCCGGATCGAGCGCCGGACAGGGGAGGGCGGCATGGAGGGCGAAGTACGCATCGGCGCCGCCGCCGTCCTCGTCCGCCAGGGCTCCGGTGACGGGGTCTCCCGGAAAGCCGGACGCGAGGACCGGCAGGAGCGCCCGCGCGCGTCCAGCGACCGCCGAGGCCCGCGCGGGATCGCGCTCCGCGAGCCCGGCCAGCCCGCGGCGGAGGCGGTCCGCGTCGAGCCCGTTGATCGGGAAGGGACCATGGCAGCAGGCGGTGCATCCCGGCCGGCAGGCGAGGCGGTCTCCGGCGCGCCGCGCGGCCTCGGCCATGGCCTCGTCGACGATCCGCAGCAACCGCCGGTCCGCATCCGCCCGAGACTTCCCGTGCATGGTCCGCGAGGGTACCATCGCTCTCCATGTCTCCGCTCCTCCTCTCCGGCCATCTGTGGACCATCGGGCCGCGCCTGCTCCACGCCCTGCACCCCTACGGCTGTCCCCCCTCCCGGCCCTGGGAGACGCAGGTGGACGATCCGGATCTCGGCCCGCTCCGCCTGACCGGAAGCTGGCGGGAGGTTCCGGGGACCGACGAGGCGCTGGTGCTGGTGCATGGCCTGGGCGGCTGCATCGACAGCCACTACATGCCGCGCGGTGCCACGGCGGCCGAGGCCGCGGGCCTCTCCTGCCTGCGGCTCAACCTGCGCGGCGCGGACCGGCTCGGCGAGGACTTCGGCCACGCCGGCCTGACCGCGGACCTGCACGCCGCCCTGGCCAGCCCGGAGCTGGCGCCCTACCGGCGCCTCTACGTGATCGGTTATTCCATGGGCGGGCATCTGGTGCTGCGTTTCGCCGCCGAGCCCGCCGATCCCCGGGTCGCCGCGGTGGCCGCCATCTGTGCGCCGGTGGATCTCGCGCGCTCACAGGTGGAGATCGACGCGCCGGTCCATTGGCTCTACCGGCACTACCTCCTCAACAATCTCCGGTCCCTCTACACCGCGGTCGCCGCCCGCCGCCCGGTTCCCTGGCCGGTGGACCGTCTGGGCGAGATCCGTACCTTCCTCGATCTCGACGACCGCATCGTCGCGCCGCGCCACGGGTTCACCGGCGCCGCCGACTACTATGCCCGCGCCAGCGCCGCGCCGCACCTCGCCCATCTCCGCATCCCGACGCTCCTCTGCAACTCCGAGCTCGATCCAATGGTCCCGGCACGCTCCGTGCGGCCGGGATTGGCCGGAGCCTCTCCCCTCCTGCGCGTCGCCTGGCTCCGCGGCGGCGGCCACGTCTCGTTCCCCGAGGGATTCGATGCGGGGCTGGGAGAGGGGAAAGGGGTGACCGCCCAGGTGATCGGCTGGCTGCGGTCGCAGTAGATCTCAACCGTGGAAGATCACGGCCAGCCGCTCGATCCCGTCCACCAGCCGTGGCCCGGGCCGGCTGAAGCAGCCATTGGCGTCGACCGGATGAACCCGCCCGTCGCGGACGGCACGGAGCGCCTGCCATTCCGGTCGGCAGGCGATCAGGTCGATCTGGCTCTGCGCCCCCGCCTCGTCGAAGCCGCAGGGCATCACGACCAGAAGGTCGGGATCGGCGGCGGCGACCTCGTCCCAGGTCAGGCGCCGCGAAGGGTCGCCGGGGCGGGCGATCACGTCGATCCCTCCGGCGATGTCGATCATCTCCGGCACCCAGTGGCCGCCGGCGAAGAAGGGATCGAGCCATTCGAGCGCCAGCACCCGGGGCCCGGACCGAGACCGGGTTCGCCCCGCCACCCGGGCGCGCACGGCGTCCAACCGCTCGTGCAGATTGGCGAGCAATGCCTCCGCCGCGGTTGCGTGGCCGGTGAGCGTGCCGACCTGGCGGATGTCGGAGAAGACGCCGGAGAGCGAGCGGGGGTCGAGAGAGACGATCTCGGGGCAGCGCGGCAGGGGACGCACGGCGCCGTCCACCTGCTCCGTGCTCACCGCGCAGACCGGGCAGAGCTCCTGGGTCACGATGACGTCGGGATCGAGCGCCGCGATCCGCGCCTCGTCGAGCGTATAGAGGCTGAGGCCGCTCCCCACCTGGGCCGAGACCGCCTGATCCACCTCCGCCGCGCTCATCCCCGGGGTGAGAGCACTCCCGGTGAGGACCGGCCGCGTCCGCGCTTCCGGAGGGAAGTCGCACTCGTGGCTGACCCCCACCACGAGATCCCCGGCTCCCACCGCGAAGAGGATCTCCGTACCGTTCGGAACGAGCGAGATGATGCGCATCGACCGGTTCCTCCTCAAGGCATGGCTCGCAGATCGAAGATCAGATACTCCCGCGTGCTGAACGGCAACAGGACGCCCGGCGTGCGGTTGACCTGCTCGGCGAACGGGCGGTACACCGGCTGCTTCGACACCGTGATCCAGCGCGCTCCGAAGCGCTCGCGGATGGCCCGCACCGGGTCCGGATGCCGGCCCTGGACGATCCGCACGTACGTCTCGAAGAGCTGCGGGTCCTTCGCCAGGAAGAAGGTCGGATCGAGCACCACGAGCGATTGGAGCTGCGGTGCGGAGTAGAAGAGTGGTGCGGCGTCCGCCCACTGCGCGGTGAAGACGCGCTCGCCCGGCTGCCCGTGCTCGCCGAGCCACGCGGCCATCTCGCGCGGCGGCGAGAAGTCGCCGGAATCGTAGGAGTTGGTGAGCAGCCAGGTCCAGGCGGCTCCCAGCAGGATGCCGATCGCCGCCGTGACGGCCCAGGCGTTCGACCGGCGGCGCACCGGTCCGGTGACCTCCCGGCGCTCGCGGACGAGGAGGGCCAGCGCGAGCAGCGAGAGCGGTGCTCCCAGCTCGAAGAAGCGGCGCAGGAAGAAGCTGCCGATCACCAGGAAGGCGAGCCCGAACGCCGCCGTGGTGAGCGTGGCCCGGGTGCGCAACCGCTGATTGAAGAGGAGGAACCCGATCACCAGAAGAGGTGCGAGGAACGCCGGGAGCTGCTCGGCGAGGATCGGCCAGCCCGGGGGCGTCAGCTCGGTGCCGATCTGGGAGCGCAGGGCGTCGCTCCCGGCGGTCGACAGGTACGGCACCACGAAGTTCTGCAGCCAGAAGAGCCGGAAGTTCTCCGGCACGTTCGGATGCACGAGCTGGCCCAGCAGCCAGCCGCCGGCCGCCGCCGCGAGCGGCGGCCAGTCGAGCCGCCGCTCGCCCGGCGCCCGCGACAGGAACCCCGCCACGGCCCAGACGGCGGCGAACGGGATGGCGATCCAGCCGCCCGTATGGACGAGACCGAAGAGAGCACAGACCGGGACGAGCACCTTCCAGGAGACTTCCATCGCCAGGAGGCCGAGCACCAGGAGGGAGAACCCGATGAGCCAGATGTGCGGCCGGCACATCTCGGCGCGATAGGCGAACATCGGCCCCAGGGCCGTCAAGGCGAGCAGAAACAGGGGAGCGCGCGGCACGCGGAGCCGCCAGAGAATCCACGCGAAGACCGCGATGACGAAGATCTGGCCGAGCACCGTCCCGAAGAGGCCCGCCCGTTCGAGCGGCAGCCCGGCGAACGGCATCAGGAGCACGTGGAACAGCGGCTCCTTGTCCGCGAAGTGGTCGAAGAAGACCGAGAACGGCGTCCAGTGGAACGACGCGATCCGGAAGCTCGACCACATCTCCCGGGCGAGCCCCAGATGGTAGTACTCGTCATACGACCAGGGCGCCGGAGCAATCACCCGGAGCGACACGTAGAACGCGAGAGCGGCGAGAGCCGCGACGGCGAGAGTGACCAGAGGAGCATGGCGCCACCCCGGCCGCGCCTCGGCCACCGGCGGAGAGGCCGCCCGGCGTCCGGGAGCCGCCGCGGGGCGGGTGCCTTTGCGGGAGCGCTTGGACATGGGGCGGAGTCTACAGGGAGGCGGCGTGCGTTTGCGATAAGCTGCAGCGCGCTTCCGGCCGTCGTATCCTTCGCCCCATGAAGCTCCTGGCCCTTCTCCCTCTCTCGCTCCTCCTCGGCGGTGCGGCAACCGGTTCTCCGCCCGCCCCCCCGCCCGGCCCCCGGATCGTCGTCCTCGGTACCGCCCAGGATGGCGGCTTTCCGCACGTGGCGTGCGAGCATCCCCTGTGCGCGGCGGCGCGGCGCGATCCGTCTCTCGCGCGGCGGGTGGCGAGCCTGGGCGTCGACTTCCCGGCGAGTGGACGGACGTTTCTGGTGGATGCCACGCCGGACCTGCCGGCGCAGATCCAGGCGGTCCATGCCTTCCGGCCGCATCCGGACGGGAAGGTGGACCGCGCTCCGTTCGACGGGGTGTTCCTGACCCATGCCCACATCGGCCACTACCTCGGGCTCGCCTGGTTCGGGCTCGAGAGCCTGAACACCAATGCGATGCCGGTGTGGGCGTCGCCGCGGATGGCGGAGTATCTGCGGACGAACGGGCCGTGGAGCCAGCTCGTCCGCCTGAAGAACGTCGAGCTGCGGGAGATCCGGCCGGGCGCGCCGGTCGATCTGGGGGAGGGAGTCTCGGTGACCGCCTTCCCGGTGCCGCACCGCGATGAGTATTCGGACACCATGGCTTTCGTGATCCGCGGCCCGAAGACGGCCGTGCTCTACGTGCCCGACACCGACGGCTGGGGCACCTGGACCCGCCCGCTGCCGCGGTTCGTGGAGGAGGAGAAGGTGGACGTGGCCCTGCTCGATGCGACCTTCTACTCCCCCGACGAGCTGCCGGACCGCGACGTCACCAAGATCCGCCATCCACTGGTGACCGACAGCATGGAGCTGCTCGGCCCGCAGGTGAAGGCCGGCACGCTGCGCGTCTTCTTCACCCATCTGAACCACTCGAACCCCGCCCTCGATCCCGCCGGTGCGGCGCGCAAGGCGATCGAGGCGAAGGGGTTCCGGGTGCTCGCGGACGGAGAGGAGATCGGGCTCTGACATGTTGCGCATCACCGAGCTCCGGCTCCCCCTGGATCACTCCGAGGACGCGCTACGGGCGGCCGTTCTCAAAGAGCTCGGCATCGAGCCGCGCGATCTGGTCCGTTATTCGATCTTCCGGCGCAGCTTCGATGCCCGTAAGCGCGGCGCGATTGCGCTGATCTATGCGGTCGACGTCGAGACGGCGCGCGAGGAGGAGATCCTCCGCCGGCTCCAGAGCCGTCCCGGTGGCCGGCCCAACGTCGGGCCGACGCCGGACACCTCCTACCACTTCGTGGCTCGGGCGCCGGAGGATCTGCCGTCGCGGCCGGTCGTGATCGGCCTGGGACCGTGCGGCCTTTTCGCGGGGCTTCTCCTCGCTCAGATGGGATTCCGGCCGATCCTTCTGGAACGGGGCAAGGAGGTCCGCGAGCGGACGGTCGACACCTTCGGGCTCTGGCGCAAGGGGACTCTCGATCCGGAATCCAACGTGCAGTTCGGAGAGGGCGGAGCAGGCACTTTTTCTGACGGGAAGCTCTACAGCCAGATCAAGGACCCCGGGCACCGCGGGCGCAAGGTGCTCACGGAGCTCGTCGAAGCCGGTGCGCCGCCCGAAATCCTGTATGTCAACAAGCCCCATATCGGCACCTTCCGGCTGGTCAAGGTGGTCGAGGGGCTGCGGGCCAAGATCACGGCGTTGGGCGGCGAGATCCGCTTCCGCAGCCGGGTCGAAGACTTGTTGATCGAAGAAGGACGGGTGCGCGGGGTGACTCTCGCCGGCGGCACGCACCTGGCGGCGGATCACGTCATCCTGGCAGTCGGCCACAGCGCCCGGGACACGTTCGAGATGCTTCTCCGCCGCGGCGTGTACATCGAGCCAAAACCCTTTTCGATCGGGTTTCGCATCGAGCATCCGCAATCGCTCATCGACCGCTGCCGCTATGGCAAACAGGCGGGACACCCGATGCTCGGCGCCGCCGATTACAAGCTGGTGCACCATTGCCGCAACGGCCGGTCGGTCTATAGCTTCTGCATGTGCCCGGGCGGCACGGTGGTGGCGGCGGCGTCGGAGGCCGGACGGGTGGTCACGAATGGAATGAGCCAATACTCCCGGGACGAGCGCAATGCCAACAGCGGAATCGTCGTCGGCATCACACCGGAGGACTATCCCGGCGGTCCTCTGGCCGGCGTGGAGTTTCAACGCCGGTGGGAGGAGCGCGCGTTCGAGCTGGGGGGCGGCACTTACGACGCGCCCGCCCAGCTCGTCGGCGACTTTCTGGCCGGCCGCCCGTCGACGGCGTGCGGCTCGGTCGTGCCCTCCTACCGGCCCGGCGTGCGCTGGGGAGACCTGTCCACCTGTCTTCCGGACTATGCAATTGCAGCGATCCGCGAAGCGCTGCCTGTCTTCGATGAGCAAATGCGGGGCTTCCTTTTGAAAGACGCGGTGCTGACCGGCGTCGAAACGCGGACCTCGTCACCCATCCGCATCCGGCGGGGCGACGATTTTCAGAGCCTCCACACGCAGGGCCTCTATCCCGCGGGCGAGGGGGCCGGCTATGCCGGCGGCATCCTCTCCGCGGCGGTGGATGGCATCCGGGTGGCGGAGGCGGTGGCTTTGCGGATCGTGGAGACCTAAAACCTTTTTCTTGGCAGGCCGTAGACAGGTCAGGTCGAGCCATCTACCAAGAAGGAGGTTCACGATGGCAAAGCAGAGAGACGTCGTAAAGGTTCAGATTCTCTTTGGTGTGGCGCGCGGAGCGGGAGGGTTGCGGGTGTCGCCGCAGGGAGCCGCCTGGTTGCACGGCCGGTACGTGCCTTGGCTCGAAATGGCCAAGCCGGAGGTCGGACATTCTCCTCTGGAGGTCTGGGAGGAGAGCGGACGCGGATTTTTGGCGAAATTCAACGAGATCGGCACACAGGCGCGCGCCGGGGCAGCCGGTGTCGCGCTCACGGCGGAGGCGCTTCAGGCGGCCGCGTCGCGGGTGGAGGGGGAGTCGGTCTGCCCGTATTGCCCGTTGCCCGGTACGGCCGGCCCCGCGCGTGTGGTGGCGGCCGAGGACGCGGCCTTCGTGCAGATGGTCTTCGCGCTGGCGTCGGGGACGGGGTCCTTGCGCCTCTCGGCGGCGGCGGCCGGCTGGTTCCAGGACCGGTATGCCCCCTGGCTGGTGACCCGGAAGCCGGGCCGCATCGAGTCGCCGGTGGAGATCTGGGAAGAGCACGGGCGCGGTTTCCTGGCCCGCTTCAAGGCCATCGGCCAGGGCGCCCGCTCGCTCACGGCCGGCGACGAGATCGGTCTCGACGCCCTGCGCGCGAGCGCCCGGCAGGTCGAGGGCGAGTCCTCCTGCCCGTGGTGCCCCGTGCCGCCACCGGCTCGCGAGACGGCGGCCCCGGAGGCGTGGAAGGTCCCCGTTGCCGGCGCGCTGTACGAGTCCGCTTCGGCGCACGCCTGACGCGGTCCTCGCCTGATCCCTTGCCGTGAGCAGGACGGGGCGTGGCCCAGTGGACGGGGGTGCTCCCGTCCTGTATAAATTGACCGGGGAGGGGTGCGCCGTCCCTCTCCCGTCCCTGATCACCCCTCCCGCTCCCCCGGCGCCCCGGTTTCGGCGTTTCAATGCACTCTAGGAAAGCATGGAGGGCTCTGCTCTTATGGTTGATCATCCTTTGCCGCAGGCCGGGACGCCGCCCAAACGCGCGGTCCCGCATATTCGCGAGTTCCTGGCCGACAGCCTGACGCCGCTCGGCGTCTACCGCCGGCTGGCCAAGATCTCGCCGCACCGCTTCCTGTTCGAGAGCATCAGCGGCGGCGAGCACGTCTCCCGTTTCAGCTTCCTGGGCGCCGGACCGCGCGAGATCTTCCGGCTCTATCCGGACCGCCTGGAGGTCGAGCGCGACGGCCGCCGCCGCGATCTTCCCGGCGATCCGCTGGAATCTCTCCATGAGGTCCTGCGCGACACCACGGCCGAGCCGGGGCCGATCCCGTTCACCGGCGGGCTCGTCGGCTCGTTCGGCTACGACGTCATCCGCCTGGTCGAGCACCTGCCGCAGCAGCCGCCCGATCCGTATGGCCTGCCGGTCGCCGTGCTCGGCCGCTATGACACGGTGGTGATCTTCGATCATGCCCGCCAGCGGGTGCTGGTCATCGCCAACGAGATCGAGGGGGAGGTGGGGGTCTCCGGGGCCGAGCGGCAGCTCGCGCGCCTGTCGCGCCTGCTCACCGCGGAGGTGACCGGCGGCGGCGTGGCGATGCCGGACTACTCCCTGCCGCCGCTCGACGCCGAGCCGCCGAGCCTCGACGGTGCCGCCTACCGCAAGGCGGTCGAGGCTGCCAAGGAATACATCGCGGCCGGCGACATCTTCCAGGTCGTGCTCGCCCGCCGCTTCAGCGTGCCGCGCCGCGTCGAGCCGCTGGCCCTCTACCGCGCGCTGCGGATGGTCAATCCGAGCCCGTACATGTTTCTGCTCGAAGCGCCCGACGTCTCTCTGGTCGGCGCCTCGCCCGAGATGCTGGTGCGCAAGGAGGGGCGGCGCATCGAGACCCGGCCGATCGCCGGCACCCGCCCCCGCGGCATGGACGCGGCGGGCGACAAGCGGCTCGCCGAGGACCTGCTGGCCGATCCCAAGGAGCGCGCCGAGCACGTGATGCTGGTCGACCTGGGGCGCAACGACCTGGGACGGGTGGCCCGGCCGGGGACGGTGCGGGTGCCGACGTTCATGGAGGTCGAGCGCTACAGCCACGTGATGCACATGGTGTCGAGCGTCGAGGCCGAGCTCGCCGAGGACAAGGACAGTCTCGATGCCTTGCTGGCTTGCTTCCCGGCCGGCACCGTCTCCGGCGCCCCCAAGATCCGCGCCATGGAGATCATCGACGAGCTCGAGCCGCAGGGGCGGGGTCCGTATGCGGGCGCGGTCGGCTATCTTTCCTATTCGGGGGACGTCGACACCTGCATCGCCATCCGGACCCTGGTGGTCGAGAAGGACCGGACGTCGGTCACCGCCGGGGCCGGCATCGTGGCCGATTCGGTGCCGGCGTCGGAGGAGAAGGAGACGGAAAACAAGGCGGCGGCGCTGCTCACCGCGGTGGCGCTCGCCCAGGAGCTGGAGGACTACTCGTGATCCTGATGGTGGACAACTACGACTCCTTCACCTACAACCTGGTGCAGATGCTCTCCGCCGCCGGGGCCAGGATCCTCGTCCTGCGCAACGACGCCGAGAGCGCCGCCGCCATGCTCGCCCGCGAGCCCGAGGGGATCGTCCTCTCGCCCGGCCCCGGCCGCCCCGAGGACGCCGGCGTCTGCATGGACGTCCTCCGCTCGCGTGCCGACGTGCCCATCCTCGGCGTCTGCCTCGGCCATCAGGCGCTCGGCATGGCGTTCGGCGCCACCGTCGGCCGGGCGCCGCGCCAGATGCATGGCAAGACCTCCATGGTCCGCCATGAGGACGTGGGTGTGTTCGCGAATCTCCCCAATCCGTTCGAGGCGACGCGCTATCACAGCCTGGACGTGAAGGAGGAGACGCTCCCCGCGGAGCTCCGCCCCATCGCCTGGTCGAACGACGACGGCGTCCTCATGGGCATGCATCACACGTCGCTCCCCTACTGGGGAGTGCAGTTCCATCCCGAGTCGGTGCTGACCGGTGCCGGTGCCCACCTGCTCGGAAACTTCCTCCAGATCTGCCGGCAGCACCGCCCGGCACCGGTGCAGGAGGAGGCGGTGGTCCGTGGCTGAGGCGGCGGCGCCCAAGGCTCCGAAGGAAGCGCTCTGGCGCCTCGCGGCGGGCGAGCATCTCACCCGCGAGGAGACCGAGGACCTCTTCGGCCAGCTCATGGACGGCCAGGTGAGCGATCCGATCAAGGCCGCCCTGCTGGTGGCGCTGCGGATGAAGGGGGAGACCGTCGCCGAGATCGCCGGTGCCGCCGCGGCCATGCGCCGCCGCTCGGTCCACATCCGCCACCGCCTGGAGGGGGTGGTGGACACTTGCGGTACGGGAGGCGACGGCCGCGGCACGTTCAACATCTCGACCGCCGCGGCCCTGGTGGCCGCCGCCGCGGGGGTCTCGGTCGCGAAGCACGGCAACCGGTCGGTGTCGAGCCGCTCGGGGAGCGCCGACGTGCTGGCCGCTCTCGGAGTGAAGATCGAGATCGATCCGGAGACCTCGGCGCGGGCGCTGGAGACGGTGGGGATCACCTTCCTTTTCGCGCCGATCCTCCATCCTGCCATGCGCGAGGTGATGCCGGTGCGCCGCGAGCTGGGGATGCGCACGATCTTCAACGTCCTCGGTCCGCTGACCAATCCGGCCGGTGCCCGCCGCCAGGTCATGGGGGTCTACGCCGACAGCCTGGTGGAGCCGATCGGCCACGTGCTGCGCGATCTGGGGGCCGAGCACGCCCTGGTGGTCCACGGCGCCGACGGCCTCGACGAGATCACCACGACCGGCCCCACCCACGTCGCCGAGGTGCGGGACGGCGAGGTGCGTGCGTACACCCTGGAGCCCGAGCGCTTCGGAATCGCCCGCACGCGGGTCGAGGACCTGGCCGGCGGCGGTCCCGAGGACAACGCCGCCCTGATGCACCACGTCCTGGCGGGCGAGCCCGGCCCCCTCGCCGACATCACGGCGCTCAACGCCGGAGCGGCGATCTACGTCGCCGGGATCGCCTCCACACTGGAGGAGGGGTATGCCAAGGCCCGAGAGATTCTCGCCTCCGGTGCCGGCGCGGCGAAGCTCGGCGAGCTGAAAGGGTTTTTCGGCGCATGACTCCTCCCGACGTCCTCGTCCGTATCACCGAGAACCGCCGGCAGAAGGTCGCCGCCGAGGTGGCGCGGAGCGGTGGCGCGGGCGATCTCGCGGAGGGTCCGCCGCGCACCCCGGCCGACAATGCCTTCCTCGGCGCCCTCGCCGCGAAGAAGCGCCGGCGCGAGCCGGCCATCATCGCCGAGGTGAAGATGGGCTCGCCCCGCCTCGGCAACCTCCACGGCCAGGTCGATCCCATCGCCCAGGCGAAGCTCTATGCCGCGAACGGTGCCACCTGCCTCTCGGTGGTGGTGGAGCCCGACTTCTTCCATGGTGGCTACAACCTGCTGGCCGCCTGCCGGGAGGCGTCCGGGCTGCCGGCGATCGCCAAGGACTTCCTGGTCGATCCCATCCAGCTCGTCTGGGCCAAGGAGGCCGGAGCGGACGCCGTGCTCCTGGTGGCCGCGATGCTCGGCGCCGAGGAGATGGCGGACTACGCCCGCCGCGCCCGCGGCCTGGGCCTGGTGCCGCTGGTCGAGACCCACGGCGCCGCCGACATCGGCAAGCTCCAGGGGGAGCCCTGGGAGCTGGTGGGGATCAACAACCGCAACCTGCGGACGTTCGACGTGGACCTGCAGAATTCGATTTCGCTCCTCCCCGGTCTTCCCGCGGAAGCGTTCAAGGTGGCCGAGAGCGGCATCCGCGACGCCCTGGACGTCCTCCTCTTGAGCGACAGCGGCTTCGACGCCTTCCTGATCGGCGAGTCGCTGCTCCTCGCCCAGGACCCGGGTGCCAAGCTCCTGGAGCTCGCGGGCGCGCCATGACCCCTCACCCCCTGGCCCCCTCTCCCATCCCCTCCCACCGACCGGGAGAGGGGGGACGTTTCGGCGGCGGCCGATGGCAAGAGGTTCCTTCCTTCGAGCGCGGGACCTTTCCTTCCGGTTCCCCCTCTCCCGGAGGGAAGGGAGGGGATGGGAGAGGGGGCCAGGGGGTGAGGGGCCGGGAGGGGGCCGCATGACCCCGACCAAGGTCAAGACCCAGGTCAAAATCTGCGGCTTTCTCGATCCCGAAAACGCCCGGATGGCCGTTGCGCTCGGCGCCGATTTCCTCGGCCTCAACTTCTACCCGCGGAGCCCGCGCTACGTGACGCCGGCCCGGGCACGGGAGATCGCCGACGCGGTGCGCGGGCGGACGGTCCTGGTCGGTGTGTTCGTCAACGCCACGCCCGCCGAGGTGGAGGAGGCCGTCGAGCACGCCGGGCTCGATCTCGTGCAGCTCAGTGGCGATGAAGAGCCTGCCCCTTTCGCGCATTGCGCCGGCCGGACGATCAAGGTCTTCCGCACCGGCGGCGATCCCGGCGACGCAGTGCTCGCTCCCTGGGCGGACGCCTGGGGCCTGCTGTTCGACGCACCCCACGGCTCGCTCTATGGAGGCACCGGGAACACCTGGAGCTACGCAGCGGTTTCCGGATTGACGGACCGGCTCGCCGGGCGCCGCGTGATCCTGGCGGGCGGTCTCGGGCCGGACAACGTGCGGCCGGCGATCGAGGCGGCCCGTCCGTTCGCCGTCGACGTCTGCTCCCGGGTGGAGTCGGCCCCCGGTATCAAAGATCCCGAGCTGCTGCGGCGGCTCTTCGAGGAGGTTCGAAATGCTCAGGTCCAAGCCGCGCCCTGAACCCGGCTACTTCGGCGAGTTCGGCGGACGCTTCGTTCCCGAGACGCTGATGGCGCCGCTCGACGAGCTGATCCGCGTCTACGACAGGCTCAGCCGCACGCGCGCCTTCCGCCGCCGCCTGGCGGACATCCTGCGCGACTACGTCGGCCGCCCGACGCCGCTCTATTTCGCCGAGCGGCTCTCCGAGGAGCTCGGCGGTGCCCGCATCTTCCTGAAGCGCGAGGACCTCCTCCATACCGGCGCGCACAAGATCAACAACGCGGTCGGCCAGTGCCTGCTCACCCGCGAGATGGGCAAGGAGCGGGTCATCGCCGAGACCGGCGCCGGCCAGCACGGCGTGGCCACGGCGACCGCCGCCGCCTTCCTCGGCCTCTCCTGCACGGTCTACATGGGGAGCGAGGACATGCGCCGCCAGCGCCTGAACGTCGACCGCATGCGCCTCCTCGGCGCCGAGGTCGTGCCGGTGGATTCAGGGAGCCGCACGCTCAAGGACGCGATCAACGAGGCGCTGCGCGACTGGGTGACCAACGTGCGCACCACGCACTACGTGCTCGGCTCGGTGCTCGGCCCCGATCCCTTCCCGCGCATGGTGCGCGACTTCCACAAGGTGATCGGCGAAGAGGCGCGCGCCCAGCTCAAGAAGCAGGCCGGCACCGAGGCGCCGGACCTCGCCGTGGCCTGCGTCGGCGGCGGCAGCAACTCGATCGGCCTGTTCACCGCCTTCCTCGACGACCACCGGGTCCGCCTGATCGGCGTCGAGGCGGGGGGCCGCGGCTGGCAGCTCGGCCAGCACGCCGCCCGCTTCCACGGCGGCAAGGCCGGCGTCCTCCACGGCACGCGGACGATGGTCCTCCAGGACGACGAGGGCCAGATCGTCGAGACCCATTCGGTCTCCGCCGGCCTCGACTACCCGGCCGTCGGCCCCGAGCACGTCTGGCTCCAGAAGCAAGGACGGGTCGAATACACCTCGGCAGACGACGCGGAGGCGATCGCCGCCTTCCACCTGCTGGCGCGGACGGAGGGAATCCTCCCCGCCCTGGAGAGCGCCCATGCCATCGCCGAAGCGGCCAAGC
>Ga0209682_10000354_pt1 | contig 15789 bp, 13 predicted proteins | sample DOMMetBare2Fresh_2_FD_187471 | JGI IMG/M metagenome (GOLD analysis project Ga0209682, IMG submission 187471) | Wetland sediment microbial communities from St. Louis River estuary, USA, under dissolved organic matter induced mercury methylation -... | ecosystem: Environmental > Aquatic >... | reverse complement strand
CGGCGCGACGTAGAAACGCAGATCTTCCGGAACCTCCACGACGGCCGCCCTCTCCAGGTCGTAGATCAGGCTGCACGAGCCGTCGCCGTCGACCAGTGGATACATCTCGCGCCAGCGCAAAGCACCAGGCATGGGGATCGTCATCGGGCTACCTCCTTCACGGCTCCGGTCTTCGCCGATCGCCCTCGCTATCTCCTCTTTCCTGCCCTCTTGCTTCAATGAGCGGGCGCGACGGGCTCGTTCTTCAACCACTGATCGAGCCAGCCGAGCACGGTTTCATGCCAGAAGATGCTGTTGGCCGGCTTCAGAACCCAATGGTTCTCGTCCGGGAAATGGACGAACCGGCTCGGGATGCCCCGCCGCTGCAAGGCATTGAAGGCGCCGAAACCCTGGTTGTCGGGAATCCGGAAATCGCGTCCGCCATGGATCACCAGCATCGGCGTCTTCCAGCGGTCGACGAAATTCACCGGGTTCTGCCGCTCGTACTCGGCGGCGTTCTGCCAGTAGGGGCCCCCCTGCTCCCACTCGGGGAACCAGAGCTCTTCTGTGCCGTAATACATCATGCGCTGATCGAACGTACCGTCATGACTGACCAGGCAGCGGAACGCATCGGGCCACTGGCTGGCGATCCAGAAGACCATGTAGCCACCGTAGGAGGCACCGAGGGCACAGGCACGGCTGCCATCCAGCCAGGGATAGCGCTGAAGCGCCGCCGCCAACCCCTTCTGCAGGTCCTCCAAGGGCTTGCCGCCCCAGTCCTTGCGGATCGCATCGGTGAAGTCCTGACCATACCCCAGAGAGCCGTGAAAGTCGATGAAGACCGCGGCATACCCCGCCGCCGCGTAGGTTTGCGGATTCCAGCGGTAGTGAAACTCGTTGTGGAACGACCCCTGGGGACCGCCATGGATCAGAAAGGCGATCGGATACTTCTTGCCGGGATCGAAATCGGCCGGCTTGACGACCCAGCCCCAGACCGTGTCGCCCTGCGCGCCCTTGAAGGAAAACTGCTCGGGCTCGCCGAGACGGACGGCGGCGAGGCGCTCGCGGTTGACCGCGGTGATCTGCTCGAGATCGGTGCCGTCCGTCTTCACCGTGTAGAGCTCGACCGGCGACCGCAGATGGTCGAGGCCGAAGACGAGCCGGTCTCCCGCCAATCGCGGGTCGTGCACGTGCCCTTCGGCGACCAGCTTGCGCACGCCGCCGGTGGCCACGTCGATGGCGAACAGCGGCACCTGGCCCGTGTCGAAGGCCGTGGTGTAGAGGGTCTTGCCGTCGCGCGAGAAGAAGACGCCGTCCGACGAGCGGTCCCAGTCCTCCGCCAGGACGCGCTCGCGGCCCGAGGCCACGTCGCGCAGGACGATCCAGAAGCGGTCCGCCTCGAAGCCCGGGCGCTTCATCTTGAGATACGCCAGCGTCTTGCCGTCGGGAGAGAAGACCGGCTGCGTGTCCCAGGCCGGGTTGGCGGCCGTCAGGTTGCGCGGCGCGCCGGAGCCGTCGACCGCCACCTCGTAGAGGTCGAAGTTGGTCGACCAGGGCTCCTCGCGGTTCTTCTCACCGGCCAGGCGGGCGGCGAAGATCAGGGTCTTGCCATCCGGCGCGAACGCCCACTCCTCGGCGCCGCCGAACGGCCGCGACGGGACGTCGGCCCACATCCCCTTCACGAGGTCCACCGGCTCGCCGGCCGTGGCGCCCGCCAGCGTGGCCACGAAGAGATGATTGCGCCGCCCGTCGCTCCAGCCGTCCCAATGGCGCACGAAGCCGCCGTCGTAGACCTGGGCCGAGGTCTGCCGCTTCTCCAGCGCGGCGAGCCGCTCGACCGTACAGGCGAGGGTCGGACAGTCTGGATAGACCTCCAGGCTGAAGGCGAGGCGCGAGCCGTCGGGAGCCACCAGAAGGTTGGACACGTCCAGCGGCAAATGGGTTACCTGCACCGCGTCCTTGTCCGTTCCCGGGATCGGCATCCGCCACACCTGGCTGGAGCCGGAGCGGGTCGACAGGAAGTAGAGGCTCTTGCCGTCCGGTGCCCAGCGCGGCTCGGTGTCCGACGCCGCATCGCCGGTGAGCTGCGTGGCGCCGCTGCCGTCGATCCCCACGAGCCAGAGATCGTTGCGCCCCTTGTTGGCCGCGAAATCGGTGGTCCGCGCCACGTAGACCAGCCAACGCCCATCGGGTGAAGGCTGCGGATTGCTGAGACGCTCCATCGCCTGCAGGTCGCGCGCCGTGAACGGATGGGGAGCCTCGGCCGCGCCGGCGGCCACCGTACCGATCGATAGAAAAGACAACACAACAAGCACCTCTTTGCGCATTGCGTCCTCCCGTGAGGGAGTCACTCTATCAGACCCGCGCGCCGGCGCCTCTCCACCTGCGCAGAAAGAGGGCGAATTGACGCTCCTTTCGTAATTTCCAGGAATCCGTCTGGAGAAAAGAATGACCGGATCAGCCAAGGTCTGCGCAAAATCCGTCCGCGGAGCCTCCATACTTGAGAATGCTCCGAGACACGAAGAGATTTCGGTCGGTAAGCCTGTTGATTCTTACTGTTTCATCGATCAATGCAGCGCGCCGCGTTCGCGACAGCTTTCCTTTTAGAACACATCCCGGCGGGTCATCTCCCAACCGCCCAGGCACGCCGTCAAGAGCCCTCCCAACGCGCCCACGACCAGCAGGGCGGGCTCGCCGGTGCCTTCCGCGGCGGCACGGGCGGCGCGGAAGGGCAGTGACCAGGGGAACCAGGGCCAGACCGTCTCGCCGCCGCTGTTCAGGGCCACGGTCACCACCATGGCCAGGATGCCGAGGGTGAGGACCGGCGCGAAGCTCCGCCACCGCAGGCTCACCCAGGTCTGGACGGCGAGGACGAGCCCCGAGGCCGCGAAGATCGCCGCCGCACCGCCGAAGAGGTCGCTCCAGGGGACCGGCGCCTCGAAACCGAGGCCCGGGCGCAGCCGGCGCAGCAGCAACCCCGCCACCGCCACCCCGGCCGCCAGAAGCAGCAGGCTCACCGCCACGAGCAGCGCCATGGCGATCTGCTTCGCCGCATAGACCGCGCCCCGGCGCACCGGCAGCACGAACAGGTGCTTGAAGCCATCGCTCCGATGCTCCATCGCGGCGAGCAGGGCGGCTTCCAGGCTGAGGAAGAGCGGGAAGAGGATGAGCGTCCAACTGAGGGTCGCCGAGCTCTCCAGCCAGCCCCAGGCCGCGAAACCGGGCCGGCGCACCAGGGTGTCGCCCTGGGAGAGGGCCATCACGAGAGGCATCAGGACCACCAGGTAGGGCGCGACCAGGGCGATCAGCAACGCCCGGGTGCGCCGGATCTTGAGCAGCTCGGCCGCGAGGGACCGTCCGGCGTCGTCGAGATCACGCATGGAGAGCCTCCGTTCGGGTGAGATCGAGAAAGATCGATTCGAGGGATGCGCCCTCGGGGGTGAGCGCGTGCACGGCGAAGCCCGCCTCCACCACGCGGCGGTTGAGGAGCGCCGCCTCGTCCCGCCCCTCGACCGCGACGCGCACACGTCCCTCGCCGTCCGCCGCCGCGGTCCAGCCGCAGCCAGCGAGGAGCTCCGCCACCTCCGCGGGGCGGTCGACGCCCAGGGCCACGGCGCCGCGCCGCTCCGCCCGCAGAGCTTCCGGCGTCCCCTCGAAGAGGAGGCGGCCGGAGCGGACGATGCCGAGATGGGTGGCGATCTGCTCCACCTCGGCCAGCAGATGGCTCGACAGGAAGACGGTCACTCCGGCTTCGGCCGGCAGCGCGCGGATCAAATCGCGGATCTCGCGGATGCCCGCCGGATCGAGGCCGTTCGTCGGCTCGTCGAGGATCAGCAGCTCCGGCTCGCCGAGCAGGGGCGGTGGAGACCGCGGGCGCGCTCATCGAAAAACTCCGTTCTGGACACACTTCTCACAGGCTCGGCACATGGCGAGCTCCTTTCCCAATGAAGGTGAAACGGCCTACGACGCGATTCCGGCGAGGGCGGCCCAGATCGCGAAGAGGATCAGGGCCACCCGCAATTCCTTGCCCGGCAGGGGCTCAAAGGCACGGCTGTACAGATTGCTCCACCCGGCGACAGCGGCGAGAACCGCGAGAACGGCGAGCGTCGCCCAGGGGAAGGGAGAGATCCACGACTGCTCCGACAAGGCGATGAGAACGACCACCGCCGATACGGCCGTGAAGACAGCGGAGAGGACCGTGCTCCGCAACCAGGGAGAGAGCGCCGCTCCGATCAGGAACGGCAGGAGATAGAGGGCGAGGAAGGCTCCCGCGAGCCAGCCCGGCGAAGGGTTCACGATCCGCGGCACCGCCTCGGCCAGCAGGCACTCGAGGGCGTACAGGGTGCCGAAGACCACTCCCCCGGCCGCCCGCCGTGCCACCAGAAGCTCCCGCCGCACGGGCAGGTGGTGCAGGAAGAACCGCGCGGCATCCCGCTCCCGGGCGGTGAACAAGGAGACGCCGGCCGCGGTCCCGGCGAGGCCCGCGCAGGCGAATCCGAACGACGGTGATCCGAGCCACCAACGGGCGGCCAGGCTGAGAAGCGGCAACGCCGCCAGCACAGCCAGCATCCCCCGCTTCTGCCGCCATTCGACCTCGGTCAACGGTGACCAGGGAAGGCCGGACTTCCGCCGCGTCCCGGCTCCGCCGTCCCACCGCGGCGCCCGGTCCTCCAGCGCCGCAAAACCTTTCCAAAGCCACAGGAACGTCGCGGCGAGAGCCACTCCCCCGGCGATCCAGCCGAGGCCCCAGGCGACGGCCGTTCCTCCCGCCATGCCCACCAGGAGCGGCGTCAACGGCTCCGGCCAGCTCAGCGCAACGCGCGCCGCGAGCAGGCCGGCGAGGAGCGCCGCCATGCCGAGCGCCAGCCACCACGGCCCGGCACGCCGCAGGGTCTCGGCCTCCACCAGCCAGCCCATCCGGATCGCCACGAAGTTGGTGAGCAGACCGCCGCCGGCCACCAGGGCCAGCGTAACGAGCCCGGCTCCCAGCTTGGCCGTGAGGATCCGGCTCCGTGCGATCGGCAGAGCGAAAAGAAACGACAGCGTCCCCGGCCGCTTCTCGTTGGCGAACAGTGCCGTCCCCACGACCGCCGCGGCGAACAGCGCGATGCCGGCGAAGAGCTCGCCCGGCATTCGCCGCATCGGAGCGTGAAGAAACCCGAGACCCAGGAGCAGCTCCAGGGCGAGCAGAAGCGCGAGAACCGGCGCCAGCTCGCGCATCTCTTTCCACAGGAGCGTCCGGCGCATCAGAGCCTCTCCCCGGCGAGCGCTTCGAGGACCTCTTCGGGTCCCAGCTCCTCCATCTCGATCGCGTCCGGTCTCTGTTCCTGAAGCGCCGCGCGTACCACCGCCTCCTCCCCGCGGACGAGGAGCACCGCCTCGCGCCCGGTCCGGCCGCACTGCAAGAGCCCGGGAACGGCGAGCCGGGCGGGCGCCGCGCCGGGGAACAGCAGCCGCCAACGCCGCACCGTCCGCTGTTGCTCGTCGAGAGACCCCGAGATCTCCAGCCGGCCGGCCTGGAGCACGCCGACGTGATCCACCAGACCCGCGATCTCGTGTACCTGGTGCGAGGTGATCAGGATCGTTCCACCGTCGGCCTGGTACTCCCCGAGCACGGTCTCGTAAAACAGCTTGCGGGCGGTCACGTCGAGCCCCGCCGTGGGCTCGTCCAGCAGAAGGAGAGCCGGCCGGAAGGCCAGTGCGAGCAGCAGGGCGGCCATCGCCCGCTGCCCCTTGGACAGCGCACCGACCCGTGCGTCCGCCGCCAGGCCGAAGCGCGACCGGAGCCGCTCGGCGAGCACCTCGTCCCAGCCGGGCCGGTACGTCGCGACGAAGCCGAGCAGCTCCTCGACCCTCATCCAGTCGTAGAGGTCCAGCGTCTCGGCGACATAGCCGACCCGCGCCTTGACCTCCACGGGGCTCTTCCGTGGATCGAAACCCAACACCTCCACGTCCCCCGCATGGCGGCGCAGCAGACCGAGAAGAAGCCGGAGCACCGTGCTCTTGCCGGCGCCATTCCTCCCGAGGAGGCCATAGACCGCCCCCGCCGGGACCTCGAGGTCGAGACCTTCGACCGTCCAGGTCCGGCCATAGCGATAGCCCAGGCCGCGGGTGCGGACCGCCAGATCTCGGCTCATGGCCGCTTCTCCTTGTCTTTGTCTTTTTCCTTGTCCTTGCCGAGCCGCGCCTCGACCCGGTCGAAGATCGCCCGGACCTCCTCCGGCGGGATCTGGAAGTGAAAGGCCTCGACGAGGACCTTGCGCACCATCTCCTCCAGCAGGCGCACCCGCTCCCGCTTCTGGATCGACGGCGCGCCGTCGGCGATGAACGATCCCTGGCCGGGGCGCGCCACGATCACCCCTTCGTGCTCCAGCTCCATGTAGGCCCGCGCCACGGTATTCCGGTTCACCCGCGCCGCCGCCGCCACCTCGCGGATCGTCGGCAGCGCATCGCCCGGCCCCAGCCCCCCGCTCGCCACCGCGTGCTTCACCTGGTCGCACATCTGGCGATAGACCGGAACGCTCGAAGCCAGATCGATACGGAAGATCATGCGGATGTCTCTCTCGGTTCGGCGCTCGCCTACTTGTCCTAGTCATCCTAGGACAGGAGAGACAGGGATGTCAACGCCTCAGGTGTTCGATCCGGCGGCGGTACCAGGCGGCTTCCGCGTCGAGGCCCTCGCGGGCGCAGAACGCCTGGAGGTCCTCATAGCGCTCGATGACGTCGAAACCGATGCTGTGATGGAGCTTCCGCAGGTCGACCGGGCAGACTTCGAGCGGATGCAGGTCGGTCTCTTCCAGGGAGTTCGAGCCGTTGATCAGGCAGTTGTAGAAGACACAGTGCGGAATGCCGAACATGTGCGTGGTCTCGTGCGCCAACACCTTGGAGCTGCGCAGCAGCATGGTCTTCTGCCAGTCGGCCGGCCGCGCTCCGCCGAGGAATTGGGGATCGTAGCGGGCGAGGCTGTAGATGCCCACCCTGCGGCTCGTGGCCTGGCCGAAGACGAAGTTCCAATCGTCGCCCGGATAGATGTCGTCCATCGTAAGGCCCAGGAAGGCGAAGGAGTCGGCAGGGACGTGCTGCTTCAGAAAGGCGAGGAGATCGGTGCTGAGCAATTGCCGGTGGCCCGTCTGTTCGTTCCGCCGTGAGGTGATGGCCGCATCCGCCAGATCGAGGGGCGGCCGGACCACCACCTCCATCTGGAAGAAGGCCTCCGTGAGCTCCCGCAGCTTCTGGAACGACGGCCCCGCGCCGGGTGGAAATTCTCCCAGAGGCTGCAGATAGATCTTGTCGTGCCGCCGGTCCGGACGGTGTGGCTTCGCCTGGAGGAACTGCTCGAACGTCTGGCCCGCTTCCGGCCGGATCGTCAGCCAGTCGAAAGGCAGGGCCGGGATGGGCGCGAAGTCGCCCCCTGCCTCGAAGGCTCCGGGGGGAGGAGCGGCGGGACGGGAGCAGGCCACCAGAAGGAGGAGGATCGAGGCGGCGCCGAGCAGTCGCATGCGCCAAGCATCCTCCTCACCGAGGACGCAGGCAAGACTCGCGATAGGATCGAGCACCTCCATGGAATCCTTCCCCCTCTGCCTCCTCCCCGGTCTCTGGGTCACCCTGCTCGCCGCGCTCTTGTGGCGCGCGCTCGGGCGGTGGCTCGATCCGGTACCGGTGCGCGTCCGGCTCGTCCACGCCGCGGCGCTGCTCCTCCTCTTCGGGCCGGTCCTCTTCGCGGGCCGGCTGCTGCTCCCCCTCGGCTACCTCACCAAGGTCCCGCCCTACCAGCAGCTCTGGCCGGCGGATGCAGGTCCGCCGCCGGGCAACCTCCTGCAGAGCGATCTCGTCCTCCAGATCACCCCCTGGCAGATCCGGGTACGCGAGGCGCTCGCCGCCGGGGAATGGCCGCTCTGGAACCACCTCGCCGGCGCCGGCGAGCCCTTGCTGGGGAACCCGCAGTCCCAGGTGTTGCAGCCGCTCACCTGGCCCGCCCTCCCCTTCCCCGCCGGCCCCGGCGCCGGCATCACCGCGGCCCTCCGGGTTCTCCTCGCCCTCACCTTCACCTATCTCCTGCTGCGCCGCCAGGGGATCTCGGAGGCGCCCGCCCTCGGCGGCAGCCTGGCCTTCGGCCTCGGCGGCGGCGTGCTCCTCTGGCTCGGCTGGCCGATGGCCAACACGCCGGCCCTGTTGCCGGTGGTGCTCTACGCGCTGGCATGGGCCCCTCACCCCCTGGCCCCCTCTCCCACCCCCTCCCCCCGACCGGGAGAGGGGGGACGGCTCCTGGTCCTTCGAGACAACCTCGCCAGGATCGGCGGATGCAGTTTCCCCCTCTCCCGGAGGATGGGAGGGGATGGGAGAGGGGGCCAGGGGGTGAGGGGCCTCCTGGCCCTCGCCGTCTTCGCCCTCCTGAACGCCGGGCATCCGGAGACCATCCTCCACGCCTCCCTCCTCGCCGTCTTCTTCGCCCTCTCCCGGCTCCTGGCGAGCCCGCGCGAGGAGCGCCTGCGCCTGCTGCGCGCGTGGAGCCTGTCCGCGGCCCTCGGCGCCGGGCTCGCAGCTCCGGCGCTCTTGCCGGCGGCTCATGCCCTGCCGCAGAGCCTGCGGGCGGAGCTCCTCGCCGAACGCAGGGAGAGCATCCTGCGTGCAGACCCGCTGGCCGGCTGGCGGACGGCGGAAGACTGCGCGAAGCGCCGGCACGAGTGGGGGGAACGCCTGTTGCCGATCGCGGCGCCGCGCGCCTTCGGGGACAGCCGGTACGGCGCCTGGTGGGGCGAGAGCAACACGAACGAGGACGGCGCGGCCTTCGTGGGGACCGCGGCCGTGCTGGGCGCTCTTCTGTCTCTTGCCGCCGGCAGGCGCCGCCTCCCCCAGGAACGGGTGATGCTGGGCTTCACCGCCGTGGCCCTGATCGTTCTCGCCCAACCGCCCGGCCTGGCGCAGGTGCTGTCGTCCCTCCCGGTGCTGCGGGAATCGTTGACCCTGCACCACCGGCTGCTGCTGACCGTCGGCCTCTGCGTGACCTTCCTGGGCGCCTGCACCTGGGAACGATGGCTGCGCGGCGAGATCCCCCGCCGCCGGGCTGCCGCCGCCGTCCTCGCAACCGCGGCGCTCCTCGCTCTCGCCTACGCGGGCTGGCCACCGCCCCTCCCCTCGGCCCGGCTCTCCGCGGCGGCAATGAGCACTCTCGTGAACGTCCGCCGGATCTCCCTGCTCTGCCAGGTGGGTGTGCTCGCCGCCGGCGGCTGGCTGGTGCTCCGCCGGCCCCGCCCGGAGCGGGCTGCGCTCGCCGGCCTGGTCCTGGCGGGGCTCACCGGCATCGAGCTGCTGGTCCACCACCTGCCGGCCAATCCGGCGGTCCCGGCGCGGCTCTTCTATCCGCGGACACCGGCGATCGACTTCCTCCGTGAGCACACCGATCCCTGGCACCGCATCGCCGGAGTCGGTTCGCCGCTCCGGCCGAACGTCGCGACCGTCTACGGGCTCGCCGATCCGCGCACGTCGAATCCGGCCAAGCCGGCGCCGGTGGTGGAGGCCTTGCGGCCCATCAACCTCTTCCCCAACCGGGCGACCGACGGCTTCGCCGCGCCGCGCCATCCGCTCTACGCATTGCTCGGCGTGCGATATCTGGTGACGCGGCCCGGGCAGCGCATCCCCGGCCCGGAGCCCGTCTGGAAAGATTCGAGCGCCTGGATCTATCCGGTGGAGCGCCCGCTGCCGCGCCTGTTCCTGCCGCATTCGAACGTGGTGTGCTCACCCGGGACGCCCTGGCCGGCCTGCACCGCGCCGATCGCCAACTTCCGCAAACGGACCGCCCTGCGGCAAGGCCCGGCCTGGCAGGCGGCGGCCCCCCGTCGCTCCCAGCTCATCCTGCGCGAGCTCCATCCCGCCTGGCTGCGCGCCCGCCTCGACGCCGCCGAGCCACGCCTCCTCGCCTCCAGCCTGTATCAGGATGGCGGCTGGACCCTGCTCGTCGACGGACGCGCACACCCCACGTTGCCGGCCAACGGCCCGTTCCTGGCCGCCCGGCTCCCCCAGGGGACTCATGATCTCGAGCTGATCTACCGTCCACAAGGTTTTCTCTCGGGGATGCTCCTCGCCGCCGTGGCCCTGAGTGTGGGCGCGGCGGCGTGGATCAAACCTCACTTCGGCAGAGCATGATGGTCGTAGCTGATCACCCGCGTGAGCCGCCAGACGCCGTTCTGGTTTTGCCAGAGCTGGATGAACCGCGCCTCGCCGCGATCCTCCACGTCATCCCGCCCGGGATGGGAGAAGCGGTGGACGCCCATCTCCATCGCGCCATAGCCTTCCAGGGGATAGACCTCGAGCGTTCCCGGCACCAGCTCCCGGCGCACTTTGTTGCAGATATTGTTTTTGACCGCGTCGATGAAGCTTGCGCGCCCCCGGCTCAACCCGGTCTTGTCGTGGTAGAACTCCAGGTCTTCGGCGACGAGCGCGTTCAGCTTGTCCAGGTCGCAATGATTGAAGGCATCGAAGAGTGCGGTGTCCAGCGCCGCGACCGTGCGATAGAGCTCGGTCTCGGGGCCCGCGCCTCCGGCCCGGGCCGCAGCCGGGCTGACCAGCACGGCGAGCACGGGCAAAAGCCATCGCAGTCTCGCCAGAGCGAGATGTATTCTCATCGGAAATCCTCCTGGAAGATTCTATGGGTCGATCCGTACCACGGTCTTCCCGCGACCGTGGTACGGACCGATCCCTCCAAGGTTTCACTCCGGCGGACCGGCCTCACCCCTCAGGGCGTTCCGGACCCCGTGACGAAGGCCGCTTCCGGTGCCGCGAGATCGGCCGGGATGCCGAGCTCGATGGACTGGCTGCGGACCACGCGCTGGAGCTGCCGGAGGACGTGGTTCGCCGAGAGCATGGCGCCTTCCTGCCAGCCGGGCAGGTAGGAGACCTGGTCACCGCAGACCCAGAAGCGCTTGTCCGGGGTCAGGAGACGCCGGTAGGCGCGGCGGTTCTCGGGGTTGTCGGTCCACTCGGCCCAGCCCCCTTCGATGTAGGGCACTTCCTGCCAGGCGATCGACAGCCCCAGGCTCTGGTCGACGTGCTCGTCGAATTCCGGATGGAGCTTGCGGGCTCCCGCCGCCGCCCGCTTCAGGCGGTCCTGGAGGCTCAGGTAGCCGAATTGCACGGCGTTCTCTCCATAGTTGTAGAGGCCGGTCAGGATACCCGTCTTGGTGAAATAGCCGGCGGATGGATACCAGAGCTGGGTGATCAGGTCGTCCGTCCAACTGATGCCGCCATAGATCTGGTTGTGGGTCTCCCAGAACCGGCCGTCGGCCTGCCAGCCCACCTTGCAGGTGGGCGCGAAGGGGACCGCCGCCACCGCGCGGATGAACTCCTCTTCGAAGGTGTCGTTGTCGATCGCCCGCCGCAGCAGAGGGAGCGGAATGTTGCTGATGCAGTAATCGGCCTTCGCCGAGTGCACCTCCGGCGACTGCGCGGAGCGCCAGCGGACCTCCACCTCCTGCCCTGCCTGGAGGATCTGCACCACCTGCGCATCGCGGCGGATGGCGCCGGGCTCGAGCGTTTCGATCGCCTCCCCGAGCTTCTTCACGATCTGATCCATCCCGCCCACCGGCTGGAACAGGGTGGTCTGCCACTCATAATCTTCCGGTTGATAGAACCGGTTCTTCCAGAACTGCGATTGGAGGAGCTGCTGAAACGGCAGCGGCTTCACGATCTCCCCGGGCTCGACCACGGCCGGCTGAATTTTGTAACCGGAGCGCGACGAGCCTTTGTAGACGTATTGATCGTCGCAGCGGATCTTGCCGAACGTGATCAGCAGATCGATCAAGCGCTCGCGGTCCTCTTTCGTCAGCTCGCCGTCGAGCGCGCCGCGGAAGACCGCCTTGGCCAGCAGCTCGGAGATGTAGCCGCGCGTGTCGTTGGCGATGCGGCGGTTGACCTGGGGCTCGCCGTCGAACGCCTTGCCGGTCTGGAAGAGATTGGCGCGGGTCTCCATGACGTAGACCTCGAGCGCCACGTCGAGCTCGCGGCAGGCGTCGATCACCGTCGCGTGGTGATAGGGGATGCGCCCGGGACCCGCGTTCAGGTACGCGCCGTCGCCGGTGAACTTGCACGTCTGGTCGGCGCGTCCTTTCTGCTCGATCTTGTCGCCCCGGCGGACGGTGTAGCTCCGCCCGCCGATGCGGTTCGCGGCTTCGAGAACCATGACGTCGGCTCCCGCCTGGGCGAGGCGCCAGGCGGCGGTGAGCCCGCCGACGCCGGCCCCCAGGACCAGGACGCGGGAGCCTTGCAGCGAGCCCGCGGGGAGATTCGGCCGCGGCGCCGCGAGGGCCTCCGGCACCCGCATCAGGCCGAGCGCCACCATCGTTTCGTAGACCGCCGCCGCTCCTCCTGCCTTCCCCACCATCTCGAGGAACCGCCGGCGCGTCCATGCCGGCCCATGAGCGTCGTCCATCCCTGCCTCCTTTCGGTTGCCGAGCTGCTTGCACCGTTGCTGAAACGGGCAGAGCCTACCACGGCACCGCCCAGCCCGGCTGCGAGGAGGAACAAGAAGCGGTCCACGCGCTCGGCCACTCCCTGGGCCGGGCAGCAATCAGGGGAGGTCTACGCCAAATCCAAACAGCCGTGCCCCATCGAGGACACCATACTCGCCAGGCTCCAGGTCTGCTTCGGGAGTGATCTTCCAGACTCCCTTCTCCACCGCGGTCGCCGTGTAGGCGATCAACCATTTTTTGTCTGGCAGAAGAGGCTTGAAGCCGTGTGTGTTGATCTTTATGGCGCGAAAACTTCCCTTCTCTATGGGAGTGGGCTTGACAAGATAGTAATGCTTGGCCGGGTTCGAGTCCGACCGGACCAACACGCTCGGCCGCCGGTCGTTCACTCTCATGTCTGCGCGAAGTCCCGGAACCTCCAGACGCTCATTGGCAGCCGGATTGCTCAGGGAACCTTCCATGATCATGACACCCCGGGAAAACTCGATCTCTTGTTGACCTTGCCCGGTGACCAGGGTCAAGGTTTCCGCCTGCACGACCTTGAAGGCCGGCATGACACCGGGAGCGAAATCGCTCCCCGAGGTTTGCCGCGAGCGTGCGAGCATTGCGGAGATGACGCCCAGGCTGGCTCCGGCGTTTCTCAGTGCCGCCAGATCCTCTGCCTCGAATTTGAAGATCGCTGTTTGGACCTCCGCGATTCTCGCTTTGATGGCGGAGTCGGACGCCCCTTCCTTGAGCATGTAGAGAACGTCAGCGTTGCCAAAATACCATCCGCTCGCCTGCAGCGCCTGATCACCAAGGGCAACGGCGAGAAGAAGAACCGTGGCGATGCCAAGCACGATCGGTTTGAGTCGCATGACATGTCTCCTTGTGTAGAGCTGCCGGGACGATTGGGAGGAGGGGGGCCACAGAGGCCGGGCGCAACGCCGGGCCGCAGGCGGTCACTCATCGGCAGGCTCATTCTGCCTCCCTGCACCTCTCATCTAGAGTGTGTCTCGCCATCCACAAGTATTTCGGCATGCTGCACCCTCCTGGTGGCCCCCACCCCGCGTCCATCGCCAACCGGGATCACCAGGCGGACAACGTCTTCGAGCTGATGCTGCGGCGCGGGCCCGGCCGCGAGAGGCTGGAGAACTGGAGCCAGGCCGCGGCCTGCCTGCTGCGCCGCTACATGGGCGAGCAGGCCCGCGTCCGCCATGGCGCGCTCGACGAAGCCGCCGGCGCGCTGGCACGGAACCCCGAGGTGCGGCGCCTGCTCCGCACGGAGCCCGACGAGCCACCACCGCCAACTTCTATGCCGAAGCGGACGAGCGACAAGGCAGCGGCGGCCCTTTACCCGGTTGTTGCAAAACTAGATCCGGTTCTTCCTACCGGCCCAACGGGCCGGCCATGGTGGCATCTTCTCCTATCGATCCTCGAGGTCGCTCTTTCTATCGATAGAAGCCTTTTTCTGGATGCCACTCCTGGTGAGATCTGGCGGCAGCTACCACCCGCAGGCCCGGTAGCCCTTGGCTCGTTGTGATGATCGTTTCTGGGTAGCAAGGTGCCATCGATTCCGTCGATGTCGTTTTCCGCAATCATCTGTCTGGTCTGATGGGTGTGTAGAGCGAGCCCGTCAGGCTGAACCGATCCCACGTTGTCGCCTGTCAGCCCCCCGGGCGCCGCGGCGGCTTCGCGCCGATCTTCCACCCCGAGCGCCGCGACCGCTCCGAGCTCGAGCTGATCGAGCGCGCCCTCCTCGCCCTCCTCGACTCGCACGAGCCGTTCCCGGCGCTCCTGCTGCGCGACGGCGTCTGGATCCGCAGAGGCAACCGCGGCGCGACGCCTCGGCGAAATGCCCTATGGCACGACCCTGACCGCGAGCTTGTCTCCTTCCGCGAGACCAGATGTCCGGGACGAGAAGTCGGCCAGGAATGCCAGTGCCTCGATCGCCCCCACCGCCGCGAGAGAGACGCCGGCTTCGGCTTCCTTGGTGCAGAACGGCGGATATACCTGAAGCACCTGACCGGGCTCGAGGGCTCCGCCTTCTTGTTGGAACCGAAGCAACGGCTGCCGTCCGTCAGAGCGTATCCAGTCCACCAGTGCGGAGGATGTCGCCACCTCCCCGCCCGAAGTTGTGCGTTGGGGCAAAAAAATAGACTCCCTTCGCGGGAGCCTTTCATGGAGGGTGTCAACCTGTTCTCGTTGGGAACCCGGCTACGCCTGCCCGGGGTCCGCACCGCGGTTGCTACCTGAGACGCATCATAGACGGGTACCATTACGACCAACATTACGGAGCCGGCTCCGTCGACGCCGCGGCGGCCGGCTGGTTCGGGCCCTCCACGAATTACAGAAAATTTACCTCCGCGGCGCCGGCGCGGCCGGGCGTGTTGTACGATCCTCTCTCTCACCGGGCCCGCAAGGAGGTCTGCCATGTCCAGATTCCTGACACGTCCCGCCGCCGCCGTTCTTCTCCTCGCCCTCTCCGCCGTCCTCGGGGCCGCCGCTCCGGCCCCCTCTCCGGAATGGCCGCAATGGCGAGGCCCCAACCGGGACGACGTCGCGCAAGAGACGGGGCTCCTCACCCGGTGGCCGGAGGCCGGCCCGCCGCTCGCCTGGAAGACGGCCGGCCTCGGGAGCGGACTGTCGAGCCTCTCCATCTCCGGCGGCCGGATCTTCACCCTGGGCGACCGCCAGGGCAGCCAGGAGGTGGTCGCGATGAGTCTCGCCGATGGCAAGATCATCTGGACCGCCAAGGTCGGCCCCGCCTGGGACGATGAGTACGGCGGACCGCGCGGCACGCCGGCCGTCAACGGGGACCGCGTCTATGCGCTCGGCACCGAGGGCGATCTGGTCTGCCTGGAGGCGGCCACCGGCAAGGAGGTCTGGAGGAAGAACCTGGTCCGCGACTTCGGTGGCCGGATGATGTCCATGTGGAAGTGGGCCGAGTCGCCTCTGGTCGACGGCGACCGGCTGATCGTGACCCCGGGTGTCCCCGGCGCCACCCTGGTGGCCCTCGACAAGAAGACGGGCAAGGAGATCTGGCGCGCCACGACACCGGCGCTCGGACCGCAGGGGAAGGACGGCGCCGGTTACTCGTCCGTGGTCATCTCCCAGGGCGGCGGCGTCAAGCAGTACGTCCAGCTCACCGGCCGCGGCCTGGTCTCGGTGCGCGCCCAGGACGGAAAGTTCCTCTGGGGCTATAACCGGATCGCCAACGACGTGGCGAACATCCCGACGCCGGTCATCCAGGGCGACCATGTCTTCGCCTCGACCGGCTACCAGACGGGGAGCGTGCTGCTCGCGCTGAGCCGCAAGGGGGACGGCGTCGAGGCGCGGGAGGTCTATTTCATGCCCTCCAAGTCGCTGC
>Ga0209682_10000353_pt1 | contig 15815 bp, 14 predicted proteins | sample DOMMetBare2Fresh_2_FD_187471 | JGI IMG/M metagenome (GOLD analysis project Ga0209682, IMG submission 187471) | Wetland sediment microbial communities from St. Louis River estuary, USA, under dissolved organic matter induced mercury methylation -... | ecosystem: Environmental > Aquatic >... | reverse complement strand
GCGGGCGCGTCGACATCACCGACAAGGTGATCAAGGCGCTCAACGGCCCGGCGAAGTAAGTCCGCCCGCCATGGTCGAGATCAGCGCCCTTGAACTGAGTGCGCTGCTCGGCGGCGAACTGCTCGGCGACCCCGACTGCCGCATCACGCGAATCGGCCCCTTGCTGGGCGCCGATGCGACGACAGCGAGCTTCCTTTCGAATCCACGCTACGCCACCCAGCTTGCGCAGTCCGCGGCCGGCTGTGTGCTCGTTGCGCCGGCGATGCGCGAAGCGGCTGCGCAGCGCCGCAGCGCCATCGTCTGTCCCGACCCCTATCTGGCCTTTGCCAGGCTGACCCAATGGTGGGCGGCAAGGGTAAGAAGGCCAGCGGTGCCGGGCGTGCATGCGACTGCCGTGGTCGACGTCAGCGCCGCGGTACATGAAACCGCCAGCATCGGCCCGCTGGTCGTGATCGGCGCCGATGCCCGCATCGGCGCCCGCGCCGTCATCGGTCCCCATTGCGCAATTGGCGAAGCCGCCGTGATCGGCGAGGACACCAGGCTGCATGCCCGCGTCGTGTTTGGTGACCGCTGTATCGTCGGCGCCCGCGGCATCGTGCATAGCGGTGCGGTAATCGGGGCCGATGGCTTCGGCTTTGCGCCCGACCAGGGGCGTTGGGAAAAGATCGAGCAGCTCGGCGCCGTCCGGATCGGCGACGACGTCGAGATCGGCGCCAATACCTGCATCGACCGCGGCGCACTCGACGACACCGTGCTCGAGGATGGCGTCAAGCTCGACAACCTGGTGCAGATCGCACATAACGTGCATGTCGGCGCGCATACGGCGATGGCCGGCTGCGTCGGCGTGGCTGGCAGCGCCCGCATCGGCAGGCACTGCACGGTGGGCGGCGGCGCGATCGTGCTGGGTCACCTGGAGCTGGCGGACCACGTTCACATCTCTGCCGCGACGGTGGTCTCGCGCTCGATCCACAAGCCGGGCCAATACAGCGGCGTCTTCCCCTTCGATGACAATGCGAGCTGGGAGAAGAACGCCGCGACGCTGCGGCAATTGCATGCGCTGCGCGACCGTCTGCGCGCCCTGGAGAAGAAGACACCATGAGCAGGCTCGACATCCACGACATCCTGATGCGGCTGCCGCATCGATCGCCGTTCCTGCTCGTCGACCGTGTGATCGAGCTCGAAAAGGGCGTGCGCATCAAGGCGATCAAGAACGTCACCTACAACGAGCCCTTCTTCCCGGGGCACTTCCCGAACCGGCCGGTGATGCCGGGCGTGCTGATGCTCGAGGCCATGGCGCAGGCCGCGGCCGTGTTGTCGTTCGAGACCGCGGGCCAGTTGCCGGACGAGAAAACGCTGTACTACTTTGCCGGTATCGACAACGCACGCTTCAAGCGGCCGGTCGAACCCGGCGACCAGCTTGTGATGGACGTGTCGGTGCTGCGCAACAAGGGTGGCATCTACAAGTTCGCAGGCCGCGCGACGGTCGACGGCGAACTTGCAGTCGAGGCCGAGTTGATGTGCGCCATGCGGCGCCTGCCCTGAGCGGCCATGTCGACGATCCACCCGACGGCAGTCATCGACGCCGCCGCCGAGCTGGCCGACAGCGTTACGGTCGGCCCCTATGCCGTGATCGGTGCGGGCGTGCGCATCGGCGAGCGGACGACGGTCGGCGCGCACTGCGTGATAGAGGGCCCGACGACGATCGGCAGCGACAACCGTATCTTCCAGTTCGCGTCGCTCGGTGCCGCGCCGCAGGACATGAAATACCGCCACGAGCCGACCGAACTGAATATCGGCGACCGCAACACGATCCGCGAGTTCTGCACCTTCAATCGCGGCACGGTGCAGGATTCCGGTGTCACCCGCGTGGGCGACGACAACTGGATCATGGCCTACGTGCACATCGCGCACGATGTGCAGGTCGGCAACCGGACGATCCTGGCCAATAACGCCACTCTTGCCGGCCACGTCCAGATCGGCGACTGGGTCATCGTCGGCGGGCTGACCGGAGTGCACCAGTTCACTCGTGTCGGCGCCCATGCGATGACCGGCTTCCAGAGCCATGTCTCGCAGGACGTGCCGCCGTTCATGATGGCGGCCGGCCACCCGTTGAGCGTGCACGGCTTCAATGTCGAGGGTCTGCGCCGGCGCGGGTTCTCGCGCGAACGAATTGCCCAGGTCAAGCAGATGCACCGTCTGCTCTACCGCGATGGCCTCACGCTGGAGCAGGCCAAGGCTGCAATCGCCGCACTGGCAGGCACGGTGGACGATCCGGCGGCCGATGCCGACGTGCAGATGCTGCTCGACTTTCTCGCAGCCTCGACCCGCGGCATCGCGCGCTGATCGCGTCCGCACGAGGGCCGATTCGATGCGACTGGGCATGGTGGCCGGCGAGGCTTCGGGAGACCTGCTCGCGAGCCTGCTGCTCGGCGGCCTGCAGGCACACTGGCCGGGCCTTTCGACGGTCGGCATCGGCGGCCCGAGAATGCGCGCGCTCGGCTTCGAGGCCTGGTGGCCCAGCGACAAGCTCGCCGTGCGTGGCTATGTCGAGGTGCTGCGCCATTACCGGGAGATCGCGGGCATCCGACGCCGGCTCGCCGAACGCTTGCTGGACGACAGGCCGGATGGCTTCATCGGCATCGACGCCCCCGACTTCAATCTCGGCCTGGAGGCCACGCTCAAGGCCGCGGGCCTGAAGACGATCCACTTCGTCTGCCCGTCGATCTGGGCCTGGCGCGGCGGGCGCGCCAGGAAGATCGTCCGCAGCGCCGACCGGGTGCTCTGCCTGTTCCCGTTCGAACCCGAGCTGCTGCGTTCGCACGGGGTGGCCGCAAGCTATGTCGGGCACCCTCTGGCCGACGCGATTCCGATCGAGCCCCCGCGCGCCGCGGCCCGGCAGTCGCTCGGCCTGGGCGACGACGCCACGGTGATCGCGCTGTTGCCGGGCAGTCGCCGCTCCGAGATCGAATACATCGCGCCGACACTGCTGCAGGCTGCCGGGCTGCTGGCGCTGCGTCGCCCCGGCCTGCGCTTCGTGCTGCCGGTCGCGCCGGGCTTGCGCGCGCCGATCGAACCGCTGCTGGCGGCGCCCGGCCTGCCCGCCATCCAGCTGGTCGACGGCCGCTCGCACGAGGCCCTGGCAGCCTGTGACCTGACGCTGATCGCCAGCGGGACCGCCACGCTGGAGGCGGCGCTGTTCAAGCGTCCGATGGTGATCGCCTACCGCATGCACCCCCTGAGCTGGGCGCTGATGAAGCGCATGGCATACCAGCCCTGGGTCGGCCTGCCCAACATTCTCTGCCGCGACTTCGTGGTGCCCGAGCGCATACAGGAGGACTGCACGCCGCAGGCGCTGGCCGACGCGGCACTGGCCCAGCTCGACGATGCCGCGGGGCTCGAGCGCCTGCACCAACGCTTCGTCGATCTCCACCACCTGCTGCGACGCGACACCGCGCGCTGTGCCACCGATGCCATCGCGCAAACGCTCGGCGCCTGAGCAACTCGGCCTCGACTGGGACGTGCCGGGGCTGATCGCTGGCGTGGACGAGGCCGGGCGCGGCCCGCTGGCCGGGCCGGTTGTCGCAGCAGCAGTGATCCTGGATGAACTGCAGCCGATCAAGGGCCTGGCCGACTCCAAGGTCCTGAGCCCGCTCAGGCGCGAGCGCCTCTACGACGAGATCCGGGCCAAGTCGCTGTGCTGCCACGTCGCGACCGCGAGCGTCGAGGAGATCGACCGGCTGAATATCCTGCAGGCCACGATGCTGGCGATGCGCAGGGCGGTCGACGGCCTGCGGCTGGTGCCCACGCGTGTCCTGATCGACGGCAACCGCATCCCGGTCCTGCCGATGCCGGCGACCGCCATCGTGAAGGGCGATGCGCGCGTGCAGGCGATTTCGGCGGCCTCGATCCTGGCCAAGGTCTACCGCGACCGCCTGTGCATGGAACTCGACGTCCAGCACCCGGACTATGGCTTCGCCATCCACAAGGGCTACCCGACGGCAGAGCATCTGGCAGCCCTGCGCCGCCACGGGGCCTGCCCGGCCCACCGGCGCAGTTTCGCTCCGGTGAGGGCGGTGGCCGGCCCGGCATGAGCCCCGCCAGACTGATCAGCTCGCGCGACAACCCGCTACTGCAGCGGGTGCGCAGACTGACGCGCGACCCGGTCGCCTATCGCAAGGTGGGGGCGATCTGGCTCGAAGGCGAGCATCTGTGCAGTGCCTATCGCCAGCGTCGCGGTCAGGCGAGCCAGGCCGTGATCGCCGAATCGGCACAGACCCGGCCGGAGCTGGCCGGTCTGGCGGCGAGTGCGTCGGCCGTCGCCGTCGTGCCCGACCGGCTGTTCTCCGACCTGAGCACACTGCCTTCGCCGGCCGGCATCGGCTTCGTGTGCGACCTGCCGCCAGCCATGCCGATCGACGCGATGGCGGCGACGGTCGTGCTCGACCGGGTGCAGGATGCCGGCAACGTCGGCAGCATCCTGCGCAGCGCCTCGGCGCTGGGGGTGCGGCAGGTGCTGGCCCTCAGCGGCACGGCCGGCCTTTGGTCGCCGAAGGTCTTGCGCGCCGGCATGGGCGCGCAGTTCGGCTTGCGCCTGATCGAGGGCCTGGATGCAGGTGCGCTGGCGCTGCTGCAGATCCCGCTCGTCGCGACGAGTTCGCACGCCGCGGCCACGCTGGCGCGGGTGCCGCTGCCCCGACCTTGTGCCTGGGTCTTCGGCCACGAAGGGCAGGGCGTCGCACCAGGATTGCTCGCCCGATGTGCGCTGACGGTGCGCATCCCGCAGCCGGGTGGCGAGGAATCGCTCAACGTCGCCGCTGCGGCGGCGATCTGCCTTTACGAATCGCTGCGCGACGCGGATCAGTAGATCAGCCGGTCCGGCCGGATATCGCGCAGGATGGTCGTGGCGATCTCCTCAATCGACTTGTGCGTCGACGACAGCCAGCCGATACCTTCGCGCCGCATCATGGCCTCGGCGGCACTGACCTCGTAGCGGCAGTTCGAGAGCGACGCGTACTTGCTGTCCGGCCGGCGCTCATGGCGGATCTGCGCCAGACGCTCGGGGTCGATCGTCAGGCCGAAGCACTTGGCCTTGTGCGGCGCCAGCGGCGTGGGCAGCCGGCCGCGCTCGAAGTCCTCGGGGATCAGCGGGCAGTTGGCAGCCTTCACCCCGTGCTGCATCGCCAGGTAGAGACTGGTCGGTGTCTTGCCGCAGCGGCTGACACCGACCAGGATGACATCGGCAGCCGCGAGGTTGCGCGCCGACTGGCCGTCGTCGTGGGCGAGCGAGAAATTGATCGCCTCGATGCGGTCGTTGTACTCCTGGCTCTTCGCGGCATCGGAGAAGCGCCCGACACGGTGGTTCGACTTCATGGCGAACTCCGTCTCCAGCGGTTCGACGAAGGTGCGGAACATGTCCAGCACCAGGCCCTTGCAGTCCACCCCGGTCAGCACCTCGCGCACGGCGTCGTTGACGAGGGTGATGAAGACGACGGGACGCACACCCTCACGTTCGGCAGTCTGTGCGATCTCCTGCTGCACGGTCCTCGCCTTCTCGACCGAGTCGATGAAAGGGCGGCGCACATGGCGCGGCTTGGCGGAGAACTGCGCCAGGATGGAGTTGCCGAAGGTCTCGGCCGTGATACCGGTGCCGTCGGAAACGAAGAACACGGTACGTTCGGGCATGAGGTCGGTTTCCAAGGTGAAATCTCGTCCGATGATAGGGAAGAACTCCCTACAATTACCGCAAGATTTGCGCCGCCCGCAGCCGCCATGTACCGCCCAGGCCCACAACAACAGCAAGCCAGCGCCTGGCCTGCATCCGGATCGCTGCGCGCGAAAGCCCCCGGTTCTTGTCATCACGGAGCTTTCCCATGTCTGCAGCGAATCTGGCGACCGCCCTGGTCGCACCGTTTGAACATCTGAGGATGACCGACGTCGAGGCGGTCGGCGGCAAGAACGCGTCCCTCGGCGAAATGATCAGCCAGCTGGCAGCGTCCGGCGTGCGGGTGCCGGGTGGCTTCGCCACCACGGCGTATGCGTTCCGGCGGTTCCTGAAGCAAGGCGGCCTCGACGCCCGCATTGCCGACAAACTCGCCACACTGGACACCGACGACGTGCGTGCCCTGGCCGAGGCCGGCGCTCAGATCCGCCAATGGGTCGTCGACACCCCGCTGCCTGCCGACCTGGAAGCCGCGATCCGCGAGCAGTTCACGCGCCTGACCGAAGGCAGCCCGAAGGCATCGTTCGCCGTCCGCTCGTCGGCGACGGCCGAAGACCTGCCCGACGCATCGTTCGCCGGCCAGCAGGAGACCTTCCTCAACGTGACGGGCATCGACGAGGTGCTGCACCGGATGAAGGAGGTCTTCGCGTCGCTCTACAACGACCGCGCGATCAGCTATCGCGTCCACAAGGGTTTTGCCCATTCCGAGGTCGCGCTCTCGGCCGGTGTGCAGCGCATGGTGCGATCCGACCTCGGCGCCGCCGGCGTGATGTTCACGATCGACACCGAGAGCGGGTTCCCCGACGTCGTCTTCATCACCTCCGGCTATGGCCTGGGCGAGACGGTGGTGCAGGGCGCCGTCAACCCGGACGAGTTCTATGTCCACAAACCGACGCTGAAGGCCGGCAAGCTGCCGATCGTGCGCCGGACGCTGGGCTCCAAGCTGTTGCGCATGGAATTCGCCAGCGCCGAAGAAAAGGCGGCGACCGGCAAGCTCGTCAGGACCGTGGACACGCCACCCGAGCAGCGCAACCGCTACTCGCTTTCGGACGCCGACGTGATCGAACTTGCCAGGTACGCGCTGATCATCGAGCAGCACTACGGCCGGCCGATGGACATCGAGTGGGGCAAGGACGGCATCGATGGCAAGCTCTACATCCTCCAGGCACGGCCCGAGACGGTAAAGAGCCAGTTGGCCGGCCAGGTCGAGCAGCGCTTCAAGCTCAAGGGCACCGGCACCATCCTGGCCGAGGGCCGGGCGATCGGGCAGAAGATCGGAACCGGCCCGGTGCGGATCGTGTCGTCGTTCGCCGAGATGGATCGCGTTCAGCCGGGCGACGTGCTGGTCACCGACATGACCGATCCGAACTGGGAGCCGGTGATGAAGCGCGCCAGCGCCATCGTCACCAATCGCGGGGGCCGCACCTGCCACGCGGCCATCATCGCGCGCGAACTCGGCATCCCTGCGGTCGTCGGCTGCGGCGACGCGACCGAGAAACTGCACGACGGCGCGCTCGTCACCGTGGCGTGCTCCGAGGGTGATACCGGTTATATCTTCGACGGCCTGCTGGAGACCGAGATCAGGGAAGTGCGCCATGGCGAGATGCCGTACTGCCCGATCAAGATCATGATGAACGTCGGCAACCCGCAACTCGCATTCGACTTCGCGCAGATGCCCAATGCCGGCTGCGGCCTGGCGCGACTCGAATTCATCATCAGCAACAACATCGGGGTGCACCCGAAGGCGATCCTCGACTATCCGAACATCGACCCCGACCTGAAGAAGGCGGTCGAGTCGGTGGCGCGCGGCCATGCTTCGCCGCGGGCGTTCTACGTCGACAAGCTGGTTGAAGGCATCTCGTCGATTGCGGCCGCTTTCTGGCCCAAGCCGGTCATCGTGCGGCTGTCCGACTTCAAGAGCAACGAATACCGCAAGCTGATCGGCGGTGCACGCTACGAGCCCGACGAAGAGAACCCGATGCTGGGCTTCCGCGGCGCCAGCCGCTACATCAGCAGCGAGTTCAGCGATGCGTTCGCGATGGAGTGCGAGGCGCTCAAGCGCGTGCGCAACGAGATGGGTCTGACCAACGTCGAGATCATGGTGCCCTTCGTGCGGACGGTGAAGCAGGCGGCCCAGGTCAACCAGATGCTGGCTGACAAGGGCCTCAAGCGCGGCGTCGACGGACTGCGCCTGATCATGATGTGCGAGGTGCCGAGCAACGCGATCCTGGCCGAGCAGTTCCTCGAGTATTTCGACGGCATGTCGATCGGCTCGAACGACCTCACACAGCTCACGCTGGGCCTGGACCGTGACTCCGGCCTCGAGTTGCTGGCCAACGACTTCGACGAGCGCGATCCGGCCGTCAAGGCGATGATCTCGCGCGCCATCGCGGCCTGCCGCGCGACGGGCAAGTACGTCGGCATCTGCGGCCAGGGGCCGAGCGACCATCCGGACTTTGCCGACTGGCTGGCGCAGGAGGGCATCGTGTCGATCTCGCTGAACCCCGATACGGTGATCGAGACCTGGGAGCGCCTGGCCAAGCTCAAGTAGTCGGCCCGCGGCAGCCGGTGCGCCGGCCCCTCAGGCGCGCACGACCGTCACCGTGCACTCCGACTGCGCCACCACCTGCGAGCTCACGCTGCCCAGATAGCGGCGCATCGCGGAGTTGCCGCGCGCGCCCATCACGATGTGGTCGACTTGCGTGCGCTCGGCGAACTCGACGATGGCGCCCGCGACGTCGGGCGACTCCAGCACATGAAAGGTCAGCCGGCCGTCGTCCAGGTTGAGCGACTTGCTGATCGGCCGCGCCCAGTGCTTCAGGCCCACGAGCTGCTTGACATGCCGGCTGTGCCCCTGCTCGTCGACCAGTTCGTCCATCCCGATGCGCGCGGTCTTCATCACGCTGACGCAGGCCAGCCGTGCGCCCGGCTCGGTGACGACGATGCGGCGCACGGTTTCACGCAGTTGTTCGAGCAGCCCGGGTGACGCATTGTCGACATCGATGGCGGCCATGATGATCGGGCTCTTCATCACCTGGGTCGTGACGGCGAGGCGCTGCTCGTCGGGCCGCGTCTCGGCACCGATCGAAAAGAACCAGCGCTTGAAGCGCCGCACCACGCTGCTGGTCTGCAGCCGGTCGGCGCGCGCGGTCAGAGGGATCTGCGATGGGTCCTGCAGTGCCAGTGCGAGTTGTGCCCCGCTCTGCCACCGCTTCTCAGGCTTGACCTCCAGGCACTTCAGGATCACCTCCTGCAGCCAGAGCGGGCAGTCGGCACGCAGTGCGCGTGGCGGGACCGGATCGACGTAGAGCCTGCGCCGCAGCCCGCGCACGTTGTCAGGCGCGCCGAACGGCCGCTCGCCCGTGGTGAAGTGATAGAGCATCACGCCGAGCGCGAACAGATCCGAGCGCGGGTCGTTGCGCACGTACTGCACCTGCTCCGGTGACATGTACGGCCCAGTGCCCATCGGCAGCGAGAACTCCTCCTCGAGGAGATCGGGCAGGCGGTCATGGCGCGACAGGCCGAAGTCCACCAGGACCGCGGTGCCGTCGGACCGGAACATGATGTTGCTCGGCTTGACGTCCAGGTGCACGAGGTGCTGCCTGTGCAGATCGTGCAATGCCGTGGCGACGCGCGAGCCGATCTCGATGACCTCGTCGATCGCCAGCGGCGCTTCATCCAGGCGCGGGCGCAACGACGGGCCCTCGATGCGCTCCATCACGATGTACGGTTGGCGCGTGAAGTCGCCGCGCGCGACAAACCGGGGCACGTGGCTGCCGTGGAGAGCCGGCAGGATCATCTGTTCGACCTCGAAGCCGACGATCGTTGCCGGATCCTCGCCGCCCTTGATGCGCGGCACCTTCATGATCAACGGCAGGTTCGCACCGTGTGCGGCGTCGTCTGGCCAGGGAGCGCCTGTATCGCGCTCGACCTTCCACAGATGTGCCATGCCACCGGTATGCAGCTTCTCGACGAGGCGCCAGCCGTCGATCACGCTGCCCGCGGCCAGTGGCGCCGGCGGATCGAGCGGGCGGTCAGTGTCCATCGGCCAGGCGCGTGGCGAGCGATTGCGGAAGCTGGGCCTCCCGAATCTTGGCGCCGGTCGTCTCGTGGTCGTACGGCACGCGCAGGAAGGTCAGCTGCAGCGTCGTGTCGTCGTACAGCGCGTAGCAGGCGGCAGGGTCGCCGTCGCGCGGCTGACCGGCAGCGCCTGGGATGGCCAGCCATCGGCGCGGCGCGAACAGCGGAATCGGCTCACCGGCCACCGGAATGAACTCTCCGGCTTTGCCGACGAGCGAGAGGTGAAACAGTCTCGGCTCGTGCATGTGCCCGCAAATGGTGATGCGCTGGCGCGTGGCATGCAGGCTGCGCGTCGCCTCCAGCCGCCCTTGGATGTACTCCCAGCCGGCCGGCTGGAAAGCGTTGGCATGGACGAACAGGATCTCGCCGGATTCGCAGGTCAGCGGCAACTCGGCCAGGAAGGTGACTTGCTCGGCAGTCAGGCGCGACCGGGTCCAGTCGACGACGAAACGGGCATCGGGTCGCATGGTCGGCAAGGAGCCGCGTGCCACGGCGGCGTCGTGGTTGCCCTGGATCGCGATGGCGCCGCGTGCCACATAGTCCCTCACGGTGTCGAGCACCCAGCCAGGGTCTGCCCCGTAGCCGACAAAGTCGCCGAGGAATGCGAACTGCTCGGCGCCGCGCGCGTGGGCGTGTTCGAGCACGGACTGCACCGCCTCGCGGTTGGCATGCAGGTCAGTCAGGATGGCGATCTTCATGGCGCGATGCTTCGTGCCGACACGGTGCCACATGGCCAAGCCTGCAGCGATGTCGACAATGCCGGACAGCCTGTCAGGGAATCGGAAGTACAGTCTGGCATGAAAACTGGCGATTCATGAACGACGTCGATATCTTCATCAAGACGGCTGCAGGCGTCGACGAGATCCACTCGCGCGCGTGCAAGCTGCCGCAGCGGCTGCGCACCATGTTGATCATGATCGACGGCACGCAATCGGTGGCCCAGTTGAAGATGGCCGCGGCACGGTTGGCTGCGCCCGAGGACTTCCTCGACAACCTGGTCAAGCTGGGGCTCATCGAGGGCGCGAGGGTGTCGTCGAAGACGCCTGCCCCGGCGGCGACGAAGGCGGAAACCTCTGCGCCAGCGCCTCCGACGGGTCGACCGGAGGCCGCGCGCTTCGCGGCAGCCAAGAAATTCATGAACGATTCCGCCGTGGATGCCTTGGGCCTGCGTGCCTTCTTCTTCACGCTGAAACTGGAGAAGTGCTTCACCTTGGCCGACCTTCAGGCCCTGCTGCCCGAGTACGCCAAGGCAATTGCCAAGGCCCGTGGTGACGACGTCGGTCGAACCGTCCAGGCGCAGGCACGCGACCTGATGCGCTGAGGCGCGGCGCGCCCTTCAGCTCGACGCGGCTGCCGAAGGTGCCACGGGAAGCGTCGCCCCCGATGCGGGAGCGGGCGCGGCCGCCGGCGCATGTGTGGCGCCATCGACGTTGTGCTTCTCGCCGCCCATGTCGACGTCACCGCCGGATTTTGTCAGCACGAACATCGCCAGGGCGGCGAACGCGATGAACCCGAGTATCAGTTTCCACATGATCGAAGGCCTGTCGCAGTCTGATGTGACGCATGGGCCGGCGACGTCCCGGCCCATGCGTCACCCGGGCGCGCGGCCCGGATGACATGGCATCAGTCGCCGACGTCAGTCATTCGCATAGATGTCCACGTCCTTGGTCTCCTTGACGAACAAGGTGCCGATGATGAAGGTCATCGTGGCGATGACGATTGGATACCACAGGCCGCTGTAGATGTTGCCTTGAGCAGCGACGATCGAGAACGAGATGGCCGGCAGGAAGCCGCCGAACCAGCCATTGCCGATGTGGTACGGCAGGCTCATCGAGGTGTAGCGGATCTTGGTCGGGAAGAACTCCACCAGCATCGCGGCGATCGGGCCGTAGACCATGGTCACGTAGACCACCATGATCGTCAGGATCAGGACGATCATCCACCAGTTGGCGCTGCCGGCCGGGATCGGATCGGCCTTGGCCGGGTAGCCGGCGGCATTCAGTGCCTCGCGCACTTCCTTCTCGAATCGAGCCTTCTCGTCCTTGACGTTTGCCGCCTTGCCGTCGTAACCGGCCACGGCCTTGTCGCCGACCTTGACGGTGGCGATCGTGCCCGCCGGACCGTCGACCTTGTCGTAGTTGACACCGGAGTTGGCCAGGAACGTGCGCGACAGGTCGCAGGGTGTCGTGAACTTGGCCGTACCGGTCAGGTTCAGGATCAGGTTGCAGTCCTTCGGGTCGGACACCACGGTGACCGGCGACTTCGCGATGGCCGCCTCCAGCTTCGGGTTGGCGTACTTGGTCAACGCATGGAACAGCGGGAAGTAGGTCAGCACCGCGATCAGGCAGCCGGCCATGATGATCGGCTTGCGACCGATCTTGTCCGACAGCGAGCCGAAGAAGATGAAGAACGGGGTGCCGATGATGAGCGAAATCGCGATCAGCACATTGGCCGTCGGCCCGTCGACCTTCAGGAACGACTGCAGGAAGAACAGCGTGTAGAACTGGCCGGTGTACCAGACGACGGCCTGGCCGGCGGTGCCGCCGAGCAGGGCCAGGATCACGATCTTCAGGTTGCCCCAGCGGCCAAACGATTCCGTCAGCGGCGCCTTCGATGTCTTCCCCTCGGACTTCATGCGTGCGAACGCAGGCGACTCGCTGAGCTTGAGCCGGATCCACACCGAGACGGCCAGGAGGATGCCCGAGAAGGCATACGGGATCCGCCAGCCCCAGGCCGTGAATTCCTTCTCGCCGATGTACAGACGGGTACCCAGGATCACCATCAGCGCGAGCATCAGGCCGACGGTTGCCGTGGTCTGGATCCACGCCGTGTAGGCGCCGCGCTTGCCGTGCGGTGCATGTTCGGCCACGTAGGTAGCGGCGCCCCCGTATTCGCCGCCGAGGGCCAGGCCCTGCAGCAGGCGCAGCGCGATCAGCGCGATCGGCGCCGCGATGCCCCATGACGCATAGGTGGGCAGGAACGCCACCAGGAACGTGGACAAGCCCATGATCAGGATCGTGACCAGGAAGGTGTACTTGCGGCCCACCAGGTCGCCGAGGCGGCCGAAGACGATGGCGCCGAAGGGCCGAACCGCAAAGCCGGCCGCGAAGGCCAGGAGCGTGAAGATGTCGCGCGTCGCAGGGTCGAGCGCGGTGAAGAAGTTGGCCGCGATGATGGCCGACATGACCCCGAACAGGTAGAAGTCGTACCACTCGAAGACCGTGCCCAGCGACGAGGCGAAGATGACTCGCTTCTCGTCCGCGGTCATCGGACGCGGATCTGCTTGCGGGGAGCTTCCCGCCTTGGTCCCAGCCATGGCCATTGTGTTGTCTCCTTCGATTGGCAAAACGATGGTCCCGATCGTCGTCGGGGCGCTTCGAAGTCTTTTGGCACCACCTGACCGAATCCTTACGTTGCTTCGCGCTTCAAAGGGCGACTGGTCGCGCCGCCAGACGTGCTGGCGGCCGCGAATTGCCTCGCTATTCAGGCTGTTCGTGGGGGTGGCGGCGACTCCCGGGATACACCGGCGGACTCGGGTTTTCGCGGTTATCGGTTTCCCGTGCGCCTGCCCGCGTGGCCCCCTTCGCGCGGCGGGTCTGGACAAGCGATTGCGCCACAATGACCGCATGAGCCCCCGCGCGACGATCAGGCTTTGGTCGGCCACCAAGCGCATCACGATGGCGCTGCTGGTGATATGGCTGCTGCTCAATGTGCTGGGCGCATGGTTCGCGCGCGACCTCGACCGCCTGATGGCGATCGGCTTCCCGATCGACTTCTGGATTGCCGCTCAGGGGATGCTGCCGCTGTACCTGCTGATCATCGTGGTCTACGTGTTCGCGATGGAGCGCATGGAGTCGCGTCACGTCGACTCCGACTTGTCGGCGGGTGACGACGACACGGAGACTTCTTGAGCAGTGCCCGTCAGACTCGCGAGGACGCATCCCGGATCTACGCGCACGGCCTGAACCGGCGCTATGCCGTGTTCGTCGCTGCCATGGCGACATTCACGATCGGGATGTTCTTCGCGGAGCGCCGCGGCATGCCGCGCAGCTGGATCGGTGCGGCCTTCCTGATCGCGACGGTCGGCATCTACGCGAGCATCGGCTTCTTCTGCCGCACGACCAATGCCGACGAGTATTTCGTTGCCGGCCGGCGCGTTCCGGCCATGTACAACGGGCTGGCGACGGCTGCCGACTGGATGTCGGCGGCATCGTTCATCGGCACTGCCGGCGTGCTGTACCTGCAGGGTTTCGCGGGACTGGCCTACATCCTGGGCTGGACTGGCGGGTATTGCCTGCTGGCGATTCTGCTCGTGCCCTACCTGCGCCGCTTCGGTCAATACACGATCCCCGACTATCTGGCGGCGCGCTACGGCGGCCACCTGCCGCGGCTCGTCGGCGCAGGAGCCGCGATCCTGGTTTCGTTCATCTACCTCGTGGTTCAGATCTACGGGGTCGCCCTCATCACCTCACACCTGACCGGCTTCGCGTTCGAGCTCGGCATTCTCATCGGCCTGGGTGGGGTCCTGGTGTGCTCGTTTCTCGGCGGCATGCGCGCCGTGACCTGGACCCAGGTCGCACAGTACGTCGTGCTGATCGTCGCCTACCTCGTGCCTCTGGTATGGCTGTCGGTCAAGCAGACGGGGCAGCCCATGCCGATCCTGGCCTACGACATGCAGCTCGAGAAGATCAGCGAGCGCGAGCGGCTGCTGATGGTCGACAGCAAGGAGCGCGACGTCATCAACCGCTTCGCCGCGCGCGCTGCCGAAGCCGAGAGAAAGCTGCGGGACGTGCCGGCCGCGATGGTCGAGGATGCACGCCATCACCTCGAGCTCGTTGCAGCGTTGCGAGCCGAGGATGCACCGCTGATCCGCATCCAGCGTGCCGAGCGCGAGCTGGCCGAACTGCCGCGCACCGAGGCCCAGGCCAGGGCGAGATTCCGCAGCGAGCGCGATAGCGCACTTGCGCTTGCCCAGCCCCTGGCCGGGATGCCGCCGCAGACGCTCCCGTATGCAACCGGTGACCCTGGAGGCGACCCGGATGCACGCGGCAGGTTCAACACCGCACGCATCAATTTCATCGCGCTGATGTTGTCCCTGATGATCGGCACCGCGGCGATGCCGCACGTGTTGCTGCGGTATCAGACCACGCCCTCGGTCGCGCAGGCGCGCCGCTCGGTCGCTTGGTCGCTCCTGTTCATCATGCTGCTGTACCTGGCGGCGCCCACGCTGGCGGTGCTGGTCAAGTACGAGGTCTTCCAGCAGATCGTCGGCCTGCCGATCGACGATCTGCCGCGGTGGATCTATCGCTGGGCCAAGCTGGACCCGAGCCTGGTGTCGGTGCGCGACATCAACAACGACGGCATCCTGCAACTCGGCGAGTTGTACCTGGGTGGTGACGTCATCGTGCTGGCCGCGCCTGAGATCGGCGGAATGCCTTACTTCGCGACCTGCCTGGTCGCCGCCGGAGGCCTGGCTGCCGCGCTGTCCACTGCCGATGGACTGCTGATGACGATCTCGAACTCGATCGCACACGACGTCTACTATCGTGTAATGAATCCGAAGGCGTCGCCGCTGCAGCGGGTGCTCCTGTCCAAGCTGCTGGTCATGGTGGTCGCACTGCTTGCGGCGGCGATAGCGTGGCTGAAGAACACCGACATCCTGCTGTTTGTCTCGGCCGCGTTCTCCCTCGCAGGCGCCGCATTCTTCCCTGCGCTGGTGCTGGGGATATTCTGGCGCCGGGCCAATCGGGCCGGCGCGGTCGCCGGCATGCTTGCCGGCCTGGGTATCACGGTGTACTACCTGGCAACCACGATGCCCCTGCTGCGCCGCCTGCTCGGGGTCACGAGTCCGCTTGCCGACTGCCAATGGTTCGGCGTGGACTCGGCGGCCTCTGGCATATTCGGCGTCCCGGTCGGAGCGTTGGTCCTGATGCTCGTCAGCCTGGTCACGGCCCGACCCACTGCCCAGCAGCAGGCACTGGTGCTCGACGCGACGCTCGAGGTCGCGCAGTCGAAC
>Ga0209682_10000352_pt1 | contig 15838 bp, 12 predicted proteins | sample DOMMetBare2Fresh_2_FD_187471 | JGI IMG/M metagenome (GOLD analysis project Ga0209682, IMG submission 187471) | Wetland sediment microbial communities from St. Louis River estuary, USA, under dissolved organic matter induced mercury methylation -... | ecosystem: Environmental > Aquatic >... | reverse complement strand
CGCCCGGCGGCAGCAGGGCCAGGTTCCGGCCGGTCCCGGTGCCGAGGTCGAGGGTGGGCCCGCGCGCGCCGCCCGGCAGCCAGCGGCGCCAGCGCCCGAACCCGCCGTGCTCGGCCAGCCAGAGGCCGGCGTCGTAGAGCCAGGGGATCTGCTCCAGGCCGCGCATCAGAGCCGCACCGTCGGCCGTCCCGTCGGCCGCCCCGTCACAGGTACCCCTTGGCCTGGAGTCCGAACAGGTGGGCGTAGCGGCCGCCCTGGGCCAGGAGCGCCTGGTGGCTGCCCAGCTCGACCAGCCGGCCGCCGTGGAGCACCGCGATCTGGTCGGCCAGCCGCACCGTGGAGAAGCGGTGGGAGATGACCAGCGCCGAGCGGCCGGCCGCCAGGGTGCGGAAGCGCGTGAAGAGCTCGTGCTCGGCCTCGGCGTCGATGGCGGCGGTCGGCTCGTCGAGGATGAGGAGCTGCGCCCCCTCCCGCATGAAGGCGCGGGCCACCGCCAGCTTCTGCCACTGGCCGGCCGAGAGCTCCTGGCCCCGCTCGAACCAGCCGCCCAGCACGGTGTCGTACCCCCTGGGCAGGCCGGCGATCAGCTCGGCGGCGCCGCCGCTGCGGGCCGCCGCCTCGATGCGGGCCCGATCCTCCAGGCGGGACGGCTCGCCCAGGCCGATGTTCTCGGCGGCGCTGAACTGGTAGCGGACGTAGTCCTGGAAGACCGCGCCGATGCGCCCGCGCAGGTCGGCCGGGTCGAGGTCGCGCAGGTCCACCCCGCCCCAGCGGATGGCCCCGGCGGTCGGCTCGTGGAGCCGGAGCAGCAGCTTCACGATGGTCGACTTGCCGGCGCCGTTCTCGCCGACCAGGCCGAGCGTCTGGCCGGCCGGCAGGACCAGCGACACGTCTTGCAGCGCCCAGGCCTCCCGCCCCGGGTAGCGGAAGCTGACGTGGTCGAGCTCGATCGGCAGGGCGACGCCGCGGGGCAGGGCGGCCGCCGGGGTGACGCGGGCCCGCTCCCCGCCGGCCGGGATGGCGAAGTAGGCGAAGAGGTTCTGCATGAACAGGGCGTCCTCGTACATGCCGCCCATCGCCGCCAGCACCGACTGGAGCGCCCCCTGCCCCTGGCGGAAGACCGCGATGTAGAGGGTCAGGTCGCCCAGCGAGATGGCCCCGGCCGCGGCGCGCCCGGCCATGAGGGCGTACATGCCGTAGAAGGCCAGCAGCGAGAGGAGGCCGAAGCCGAGGCCGGCCCCCAGCCGGCGGGCCGCCAGGCGGCGGTCCTCGTGGAAGAACTTCAGGAAGAGGGCCCGGTAGCGCCCCAGCACGAGCGGCCCGAGCCCGTAGAGCTTGACCTCCTTGACGTGGGCGTCGCGGGTCAGGATCCACTCGAGGTAGTTGAGCCGCCGCCCCTCCGGGGCCCGCCAGGAGTAGAGCTTGAAGGACTCCCCGGCCAGCCGGGCCTCGGCCAGGAAGGCCGGGATGGAGGCGGCCACCACCACCGCCACCGAGGCCGGCGAGAGGCGCCACAGGAGCCCGGAGAGGGCTGCCAGGGTCACCAGGCTCTGGGCGATGGCCACGAGCTGCATGGCGAGCGAGAGCGGGCGCGAGGCGGCCTCCCGCCGGGCGTTCTGCATCTTGTCGTAGGTCTCGCTGTCCTCGAAGTGCCGGAGCTCGAGCTCGAGCGCCTTCTGGAGGATGCGCTCCTCCAGCCGGTTGCCCAGGCTGGCCCGCAGGAGCTCGCGCCGGTAGGCGGTGAGGCGGGCTAGGGCCAGCTGCGCCGCCATGAGGCCCAGCTCCAGCAGCACCAGCCAGGGGATGCGGGCCGCGGCCTCCGGGTCGGCGCCGGCCGCCGGGCCGTGGCCGGCCGCCGCCACCACCCCGTCCACGATGAGCTTGCCGACCCAGGCCAGCGCCGCCGGGAGGAGCGCCTGGACGGCGGTGAAGGCGCCGATGAGGAGCGCGCCGGCCCGATCGGCCTCCCAGACCAGCCGCAGGGTGGCCGGCAGCTCGCGGAAGGTGACCCGCAGCGACTCCAGGCGGCCGGGGCGAGGGAGCGGCGGGGTCGAGGGCTTCATTTTTCTCCCGCTCTCCTGTAAGGACCGAAGCCGGAATGATACTGCCCGAGCCCCGCAGCGACGCGACCACCGCCATGGCGCCCTCCGACTGGTCGATCGAGCGCGCCACGCAGTACTACAACATCAGCGGCTGGGGGGCCGGCTACTTCTCCATCAACGAGAAGGGGCACGTGGTGGTGCACCCGCAGGGGCAGCCCGGCCCGGTCATCGACCTCATGGACGTCGTCGAGGACATCCGGGAGCGGAAGATCGGCTTCCCCTGCGTGGTCCGCTTCCAGGACGTGCTGCGGGCCCGGGTCAAGCAGATCAACGAGAGCTTCCAGAAGGCGGTGACCGACCACGGTTACTCCGGGCGCTACTACGGCGTCTACCCGGTCAAGGTCAACCAGATGCGCGAGGTGGTGGACGAGATCCTCGACGCCGGCGCGGCCTACCACCACGGCCTGGAGGCCGGCTCCAAGGGCGAGCTCCTCATCGTGCTCGGGATGAACGCCGATCCCGAGGCCCTCACCATCTGCAACGGCTACAAGGACGAGGAGTTCCTGCGCCTGGCGCTGCTGGGCCGCAAGCTCGGCCGCAAGGTCATCGTGGTCATCGAGAAGCTCTCGGAGCTGCCGACCCTGCTCAAGCTGGCGGAGGAGATGCAGGTCGAGCCCATGATCGGGCTGCGCTCCAAGCTGACCACCCGCGGCACCGGCAAGTGGGAGGGCTCCTCGGGCGACTTCGCCAAGTTCGGCCTGACCATCCCCGAGCTGATCCACGCGGTGCGCATCCTGGAGCAGGCCGGCAAGGTCCACTGCGCCAAGCTGCTCCACTTCCACGCCGGCAGCCAGCTCACCGAGATCCGCACCATCAAGGACGCGGTCAACGAGGGGGCCCGGGTCTACGCCAAGCTGCGCAAGCTCGGCCTGCCCATCGAGTACTTCGACGTGGGCGGCGGGCTGGGGGTGGACTACGTCGGGACCCGCTCGGCCAGCTTCGCCTCCTCCATCAACTACTCGCTGGAGGAGTACGTCGACGACGTCGTCTACAACCTCCAGCGGGTCTGCGCCAACGAGGGGGTGCCCGAGCCCCACGTGGTGTCGGAGTCGGGGCGGGCGGTGGCGGCCCACCACTCCTGCATCATCATGAACGTCTTCGGCCACATCGAGATCGGATCGGCCGAGGAGATCGCCGCCGCCTCGGTGCCGCACCCGGACGAGCCGAAGGTGGTGCGGGAGATGCGCGAGATCGTCGCCTCGCTCACCCCGCGCAGCCGCGCCGAGACCTACCACGACGCCGCGGCCAAGAAGGAGGAGGCCCTGCAGATGTTCAAGCTGGGGCTCCTCGGCCTGGAGGAGCGCGCGGTGGTCGAGTCGCTCTTCTGGAAGCTGGCCCGCGGCATCGCCGAGCTCAACCGCGGCAAGAAGCGGCTCCCCCGGGAGACCAAGGACCTGGGCGACAAGATCGCCGACCAGTACCTGGCCAACTTCTCGCTCTTCCAGAGCGCCCCGGACCACTGGGCCTTCGACCAGCTCTTCCCCATCGTCCCGCTCCACCGGATGGAGGAGGTCCCGTCCCGCGACTGCACCATCGTGGACGTGACCTGCGACTCGGACGGGAAGATCGACCGGTTCATCGAGGGGGACGGGGTGGACGAGACGCTCTCGCTCCACCCGCTCCGGCCGGGCGAGCCGTACTACCTGGGCATGTTCCTGACCGGGGCCTACCAGGACATCCTGGCCGACATGCACAACCTCTTCGGCCGGGTGAACGAGATCCACATCTTCGTGGACGACGACGACCCCGAGGACTTCTACATCGAGGAGTACATCCCGGGCGACACCATCGACCAGGTGCTGTCGCGGGTGCAGTACCAGTCCTCGGACCTCTGCCGCCGAGTCAAGAACGCCATCGACACCCGCATCCGCGACGGCGCGCTGCGCCCCAAGGACGGCGTCTCGCTGGCCGACTTCTACGACGAGGTCATGCGGGGCTACACCTACCTGTCCGGCCCCAAGTAGCGGCGCCGGGCCCCGCCAGGGGCGAGCCGAGCCCCCCGGCGGCGAGGTAGTAATCGATCTCACGCACGAGCAACGCGCGCCGGCCCGCCGGAGCGCCGGGAGACCCCAGCCATGTCCGTCTACAAGAAGATCGAGATCGTCGGCGTGTCCAAGAACAGCTTCGCCGACGCCGTCCGGACCGCGGTGGCCGAGGCCGCCAAGTCGGTGCGCCACACCAGCTGGTTCGAGGTGGTGGAGCAGCGCGGCAGCATCAAGGACGGCCAGGTCCACGAGTTCCAGGTCACCGTCCGCGTCGGCTTCAAGGTCGAGTGAGCCTGCGGGCCCGCGGCCTGGCGGCGCCGCGCTGGCCCCCGCTGGTCGCGGCGCTCGGGCCCGCGTCCCTGGTGGCGGCGGCGCTGCTGGCCGCGTGGCCGGGCCCGGCCACCGGCTACGACTCGCCCACCCACCGGATCCTGACCGCCCACGCCTGGCCTCCGGGGCTGGCGGCCGCCCCGGCGCCGGCCGGTCCCGAGGACCTGGCGGCGCTGCGCCAGGCGGTCTGGGAGGCCGGGGCGGGCCACGCCGACGCGGCGGTGCGCGCCGCCTTCCTGGCCCGCTGGCCCGAGGCGGGCCGCTTCGACGGCTGGGCCCTGAAGGCGCTCCTGGGGCTCACGCCGGAGGCGCGGGTCTCCGGCCTGGACTTCCCGCCGCCGGCCCCGGCCAGCGGGGCGCCGCTCGCGCCTCCCGCGCTGGCGGCGCTCGCCTCGGTCGACCCGGACGAGGACGGGCGCAACCAGGACCGGTTCGCCCACGCCGCCGATCGCTCGGTCCGGCGCGACGCCTGGGGGCGGCCGCTGCCGGCCGACCCGGCCCAGCTCGACCTGGGCGCCCTCACCGGCCTCTCCAGCCAGGCCTGGGCCCACTATGCGCTGCCGGACCTCCAGTTCAGCGAGGACCCGGAGGTCCTGAAGCGGGAGCCGCGCCGCTTCGCCATCCCGGTCACGGTGCGCTCCTTCGCGGCAGACTCGGCCCAGCTCCACACCGACCTCGCCCTGGCGGCGGCCACCCTGGGGACGCCCGGCGCGCGGGCGCTGGCCGTGGCGCTCCTCGGGGCCGCGCAGCACTACCTGGAGGACGCCGCCAACCCGGTCCACACCATCCAGGCGGTCTACCCGTTCTTCGTCTCGGCCAGGCTCGAGGCGCTGAAGGAGGACGCCCGCACGCTGGGCGGCCTGCTCGGGCCCCGGCGCGGCTTCGTCCCCATCGGCATCCACGTCATCTCCAACCACCACCTCTTCGCGGAGGCGCTCTGGTCGAGCCGGCTGCAGCGGGGCGCCGCCGGTCCGCCGGGGCCCGAGACCCCACCGCCGGCGGGCGCCGAGGCGGGGCGGGCTGGGCTCCTGGCCATCGCCGCCGGGGACGGTGCGCTCGAGGCGGCCCTCGACGCGCTCCGGCTCGGCCCGGATGGCCCGTTCGCGCGGGGGATCGTCGAGGCCCTGGCGGACGCTTCGAGCCGGGAGGCCGGCGACCTCTACCTCGCCGCGCGGGCGGTGGCCCGGGGGCGGCTCTCCACCGCGGCCTACGAGTTCCCGGACGGTGGCGATCCCGACGCCGACCTCTCGCCCGACGCCGCCCCGGCGGAGCTGGCCCGCTTCCTCGAGCTGCAGCGGCGCGGCATGGCCCGGGCCGGGACGGCGGTGCGCCGCCACGTGGCGCTGGCCGGCGAGGCGCTCGGCTGCTCGGCCGGGCCTGGCGGCTTCACTGCCGAGCCTGGCGGCCTTGCGGCTGGGCCGGCCGGCCAGCCGGTTGCCGCGGCGGAGGCGAGCCCGGCCTGCCTGGCGATCCGGCGCGGGGCCCTGGCGCGGCTGGTGGCCGGGCGGCTGGCCGCGCTCCAGGACGGGGAGGCCCGCCTGGCCGCCTGGCAGCCAGAGCCACCGCCGCGGTCCCGCGTCGACTGGGGCTGGCCGGCCGGCGCTGCGCTGCTCCTCGCCTCGGCGGGGCTCCTCATCCGGGCCCTCCGTCGCCGCCGCGCCAGGAGGTAGAAGGTGCTACGGGCGGGGACCCCCGCCACCCAGGAGCCCGCTCCACCACCGGAGAAGCCCATGCGCGCCATCCTCGTCGAGAAGAGCGGCACCACCCAGACCGCCAGGCTGGCCGACGTCCCGGAGACGCTGCTGGTGGACGGCGACGTCACCGTGGAGGTCTCGCACTCCACGCTCAACTACAAGGACGCCCTGGCGCTCACCGGCCGCTCGCCGGTGGTGCGGAGGTTCCCGCTCATCCCCGGGATCGATCTCGCCGGGCGGGTGGTCGAGAGCGGCGATCCGGCCTGGAGGCCGGGCGACGCCGTGCTCTGCAACGGCTGGGGGCTCGGGGAGCTCCACCACGGCGGCCTGGCCGAGCGGGCGCGCCTCCCCGGCGGCTGGCTGCAGCGCATCCCGTCCTCGCTCGACGCCCGGAGCGCCATGGCCATCGGCACCGCCGGCTACACCGCGGCGCTCGCCGTCCAGGCGCTGGAGCGCCACGGGGTGAGCCCCGCCGACGGGGAGATCCTGGTGACCGGCGCCGCCGGGGGCGTGGGGAGCGTCGCCGTCGCGCTGCTCGCGCGCCACGGCTTCAAGGTGGTGGCCTCGACCGGCCGGACCGCCGAGGCGCCGTACCTCCTGTCGCTCGGGGCGGCCTCCGTCATCGATCGCGCCGAGCTCTCCGGTCCGGTCAAGGCGCTCGGCAAGGAGCGCTGGGCCGGGGTGGTGGACGCGGTGGGCGGGGCCACGCTCGCCAACGCCTGCGCCGGGACCAAGGCCCACGGCGCCGTGACCGCCTGCGGCCTGGCCGGCGGCCTGGACTTCCCGGCCACCGTGGCGCCCTTCATCCTGCGCGGCATCACCCTCTACGGCATCGACAGCGTGAAGGCCTCGGTGCCCCACCGCGAGCAGGCCTGGGCGCGGCTGGCCACCGACCTCTCGCCGGACGCGCTGGCCTCGATGACCCGCGAGATCGGCCTCGCCGAGTGCTTCGGCGCGGCCGAGGAGCTCCTGGCCGGGAAGGTGCGCGGGCGGATCGTGGTGGACGTGCGGCGGTAGGGGCGGGCCACCTCCCAGGGGGAGTGGCGGCAGAGCAAGGGAATCGAACCCTCCTGAAGCGCCTCTCAGCACCCCACACCGGTTTTGAAGACCGGGCCCGGCACCAGCCTAGGACGCTCTGCCACGTGCGGGTGTACGGGAGCCCGGGAGGGGCGTCAAGGCGCCAATCTCTCCGGGCGCCGGCTGGAGTCGATGGCGCGGCCTGGCCTGGCGGAGGCCGAGCCGGAGAAGTGCTACGGTACGTTCGGGTTCGGGCCCGTCGCACCGGGGGCGTCCATGTTCGGCATCGACGCGACTGCCGATCAACGCTCAGTCCTCTTGGGTGCATCGGCGCCTTCCGGTCGATCCCGCTTGACGCCTCCTGGCGCGGGGCGCGCCTCCGCGGCCAACGCCTCGCGGGAATGCGCTCCTGGCGCTCTCCCGGCCTCGCTCTCCGCGCCGAGCGCCGCCTCGCCCGGCGGCGAAGGCCGCCCTCTCGAACGTGCGCCAGCGGGGCTGCTGGTGCGTCTCCGGAGGGCTCGGAAACGCGTGCGACGATGGCTCCATGGACGCCACCGCCACCACCTGCAGCCGCACCGACCTCTCCTCGGCCCGCGCGGCCGCGGCCCGTCTCGCCGATCTGCTCTCGACGGAGCACGGCGCCATGGCCGACTTCCTCCTGGCCCTGGCCGCCTTCGACGCGGCCCGCGGGTGGGCCGAGCTTGGGCACGCCAACCTCTTCGCCTTCCTCCACCGGGACCTGGGGCTCTCCCGGTCGGCGGCCTTCCAGCGCAAGGTGGCGGCGGGGCTCCTCCAGCGCTTCCCCGCGGTGGAGGCGCCGCTCCGCGACGGCCGGATCTGCCTCTCCAGCCTCTACGAGCTGTCGCAGGTCGTCACCGAGGCGAACGCCGCACAGCTGCTGCCTCGATTCTTCCGGCTCTCCGCACGGGAGGCCCGCGCAGTCGTGGCCGAGCTCGTCCCCAACCCGGATCCGCCGCGGCGGGAGGTGGTCACGCAGGTGCCTGCCCGCAAGGCGGCGACCGGCGCTCCCCCGCCCGAGGTGGCCGAACGGACGCAGGGCGTTCTGACGTCAGAACGACCCGGCGAGGCAAGTGCCCGAGACGAAGGCGGGTCTGGAGGCGTGAGCGTGGAGCCGCCGGCCCTGATCGCTCCTGCCACGCTGGAGCCCGCTCCGCTGCCCGTGTCCGCCCACCGGCCCATGGCGCGTCCGCCCGACACCTCGGATCCGCTCTCCGGTGAGCAGAGCCGTCTCCACGTCACGGTCTCCCGCCGCTTCCTCCGGAAGCTGGAGGCGGCCAAGGGAGCCCGCGCCCACGCCCGGCCCGGCGCCAGCACGGAGGCGATCCTGGAGGAGGCTCTGGATCTGCTCCTGGCCAGGGAAGCGAAGCGGCGCACGGCGGCGACGGTTCGGCCGCGCCGGGCGCCTGGGGTCGGTCCAGAGGCGGATCGCGGCCAGCCCGCCAGGGCGCGCCGCGAGCCCATCCCGGCCTCCGTCCGCCGCGAGGTCTGGGCTCGGGACCAGGGGCGCTGCCAATGGCCGCTCGAAGGCGGAGGGGTCTGCGCCTCGACCCACCGCCTCGAGCTGGACCACGTCCTCCCGGTGGCCCGGGGCGGCGGGAGCACGGTGGCCAACCTCCGGACCCTCTGCGAGGCCCATAACCACGAGGCGGCCAGACGCACCTTCGGTGAAACCTGGTGGGTCCGGGAGCGGTCGAGGTGGCTGGAACGCTCGGCCTGACCGCTTGGCCAGCCGGGCTGCGGGTGGTGGCCCGCGTGGCCTCGGTCCGGGCAACGGGCGCCGCGGAGCGGCCTCACGCGGCCCAGGGGCCGCGCGGCTAGGTGCTCGCCTTCGACGGCCTCGCCGCGGCGGCGGCCGGGGCGTGCTCCGAGCCCCAGCTCGAGAGGACCACCGTGGCCCGCTCGTGGGGCATGGTGGCGCGCGGGGAGCGGAACCGCTCCATGGGCGAGTAGAAGCCCAGGTTGGAGACCCGGCTGGTGTAGAGGCAGGCGTAGTCCTCCACCTGCTCGCCGAAGCGGGAGTTCTCGTTCCCCTCCTTGAAGGTGAAGCCCCAGTGGGCGTTGGCGCCGGCCTCCAGCTCGCGCACCAGCCGCTCCAGCGAGGCGCCGGTCTCCTTCAGGGCCCGGCGCAGCGTGTCGAGCTCGCCCTTCAGGCGCCGCCGCTCCGCCTCCAGCCCCTGGCGCACCTCGTCGGAGAAGTCGCGGTCGAGCCGGCGCTCCGCCTGGTTGAGCGCGGTCCGGTGCGAGGCCACCCCGTCCTCCAGCCGGACCCGCAGCCGCTCCAGCCGGTCGAGCTCGGCCAGGGTCACGCGGTGGCCGGTCAGCCAGGTGAGCTCGCGCTCCAGCTCCTCCACCACCAGGCAGGTGCGCCAGAGCGAGCTCTTCTTGGAGCGGAGGATGTCGCCGTAGATGTGGTCGCCCACGTAGAGGATCCGCTCCCCGCCCACCCCGAGCAGCTCCTCCAGCCGCGACAGGTCACCGCCCTGGGTGGTCCGCCCGCGCTCGAAGGCGGTGGCGTCGCCGGCCGGGCGCCCGTCCGGCCCCAGCAGCAGGAGCGGGCGCCGCTCGGCGAAGAACCCGGGCTTCATGGCGCCGGTCACGATGGCGTCGAAGTACTTCCGCCAGCTCGGGTACTCGGGGAGGAGGCCGTCCAGCACGTGGCGCATGACCGCCTCGGTGTAGTCGGCCATGGAGTTGGTGAGCAGGAAGAGCTTCTTGCCGCCGGAGCGGAGCTTGTGGAGGGCGGCCCCGAGCTCCGGGTCCTTCACCAGGTAGCGCGGCAGGTCGGCCATCACCAGGGCCTTCAGCGTGCCGTCGCGGTGGACGGTGTCGATGTGCTCGCGGATGTCGTCGAACAGCTTGACGTAGTCGACGGTGCCGCCGGCCCGCTCCAGCAGCTCGATGGCGTCGGCGAAGAGGCAGGCCTCCGGCAGCGCGAAGAGGGTGTCGATCCAGGCGAAGCGCGGGGAGGAGAGGTGGATCTTCTCGTTCCGGTAGAGCCGGCGCAGCGCGTCGGCGGGGATGGCCCGGCGCCCGTGGTAGGCGCGCCCCACGAAGTTGTGGCGGTCCATCTTGAAGAGGTTGCCATGCTGCTTGTCGACCACCAGCCCGCGGATGACGAAGCCCGGGTCGTAGCGCCCCTGGCGCAGCGCGGCCGGGTAGCCGGCGTGGGCCACCAGCCGCTCCGCGGTGAGGCCGTAGGCCAGCTCCTCCAGCTCGCGGAGCTGGTAGATGGCCAGGGTGTAGTCCATGTCGAAGCCGACGGCCTCGATGACGTCCATGCGCAGGTTGCGGTTGACGAAGACCTGGCGCGCCGGCGGGACCTCGCGGTGGCCGGCGTCGGGCGCGGCCAGGAGCGCCTCGATGAGGGCGGGGTCGAGCGGCTCGGGCGCGGCCAGTGGGGCGCCGGCGCTCGCGGCCGGTGGCCGGTCGGGACCCGGGGGATGGCCGTCGGGCATCCGGATCGGGATAGCACGCACCGCCCCGACCCTCCAGCCGCCGCCACCGGAAAGTTGCCAGCGGGGCGGTGCCGTCTACGCTGGGGACCATGCCTCGCCGCCCCGCCGCCCCGAAGGACGCTGCCGTGCGCCACCGCCTGGCGGCCCTGGAGGCGCGGGTGGCGCAGCTGGAGTCGGGCCGGGCGGGTCCCGGCGACGGGCGCGCCGCCGCGCCGGAGCGCCCGGCCAGGACGCGCCGCTGCCCCGGCTGCGGGCTCACGCTGAGATCGAAGGGCGGCCGCTGCGCCGCCTGCGGTCGCCCGGTGGACCGGGCCCGCGGCGCACCCGCGAAGCCGCGGCGACCTCGCTAGCCTTCCTGCACCAGCTTGGCGGTCGGCACGCCCAGCACCCGGGCGATGGACGCCACCGTGGTGTAGGGCGGGTTGCGGCCGCCGCGCTCGATGAGGCTGATGTAGGCCACCGAGAGCTCGAGCGAATCGGCCAGGCTGGCCTGGGTGAAGCCCCGGTGCAGCCGCTGGTCCCGGATGCGCTGGCCGAGCCTGCGCAGGTCCTCTCGCCTCGGATCCTTCACGTTCTTCGCCTTCGCCGCCATGGGACCACCTCCCGATCCGCCGTCTGCCAACCCCATCCACCGTTGAGAGCCTAGCGCATCCGGGGTCCGCTGGCAGCGGTCCCTGGGGGCCCGTGAGGAGTCGCCCGGCCTGCCCGCGTCCCAGCCGGGACGGGGCGCCGGGACGGCGTTGACGCGGGCCCGGGAGCCGCTATGGTCCCCCTCCCATGTCCCGCCAGACCACGTCCCCCGGTCCCGCCGTCGACCTCGCGGGGGTCCTGGCGATCACGCTCCCCAACGGCCTGCGGCTCCGCCTCCTCCGGGAGTCCGGCTCACCCACCGTGAGCTACACCACGGTCTTCCAGGTCGGCTCCCGCAACGAGCGCCCCGGCATCACCGGCATCAGCCACCTCTTCGAGCACATGATGTTCAACGGGGCGGCCCGCTACGGCCCCAAGGCCTTCGACCGGGTGCTGGAGGCGCGCGGGGGCCACTCCAACGCCTTCACCTCCAACGACCTGACCGTCTACTTCGAGGACTTCGCCGCCGGCGCGCTGGAGACGGTGGTGGACCTCGAGTCGGACCGGATGGCCTCGCTGCGCATCGACGACGAGGCGCTGGAGCAGGAGCGGGCGGTGGTCATGGAGGAGCGCCGGCTCCGCACCGACAACTCGGTCTTCGGCCTCCTGGAGGAGCAGCTCGAGGGGCTGGTCTTCCAGGCCCACCCCTACCGCTGGCCGGTCATCGGCTGGATGAGCGACATCGCCCGCATCGGCCGGGCCGACTGCGAGGCCTTCTTCCGCACCTACTACGCCCCGACCAACGCGGCGGTCTACGCGGTGGGCGACCTCGACCCCCAGGCCACCGCGGCGCTGGTGGAGCGGTACTACGGCGCCATCCCGGCCGGCCCGCCCATCCCGCCGGTGCCCTCCGGCGAGCCGGAGCAGCGCGGGGAGCGGCGGGCCGAGGTCCGCTTCCCGGCCCAGGCCGCCACGGTGGTGGCCGGCTGGCGGGGCCCGGCGGCGGGCCACCCGGACGCGGTGGCCATGGATCTGGCGCAGGTCTGCCTCGGCGCCGGCGAGGCCTCCCGGCTGCGCAAGCGGCTGGTCCACGGCGCGGCGGTGGCGGTCTCCGCCAGCGTCGGCTGGGGCTGGCGCATCGACCCGGGCGTGGTGCTGGCCTACGCCGAGCTGGCGCCCGGGGTGAAGCCGGCCCGCGCCGAGAAGCTGCTCTTCCAGGAGGTGGCCCGGCTGGCGGCCGACGGGCCGACGGCCTGGGAGCTCAGGCGGGCCCGGGCGCTCCTGCGCAGCGGCGTCCTCCACGACCTCGGCACCCACCACGGGCTGGCCCAGGCCATGGGGCACGCCGAGGCGCTGCTCGGTGACTGGCGCGAGGCGGGGCGGGTGCTGGAGCGGTACGCCGCGGTCACCGCCGCAGACGTGAAGCGGGTGGTCGCGAGCTACCTGGCCCCGGAGCTCCGCTCGGTGGTCACGCTGGTGCCGGGGGCGGCCCGATGAGCGCCATCGTCCAGCCGCCGGTCACCCGCGAGCGGCTGCCCAGCGGCCTCGAGGTGGTGGTGGCGCACCGGCCCGGCGTGCCGCTCGTGGCGGTGCGCCTGCTCCTGCGGGCCGGCTCCTCCCTCGACCCGGCCGGCCGCTTCGGCCTGGCCTCGCTGGTCGCCTCGGCGGTCCGCCGCGGCACCGCCACCCGGTCCGGGCCCGAGCTCGACGCCCTGGTCGAGTCGCTGGGGGCCGAGCTGGGCGCCGGGGTGGACGAGGACGCCGCCTCGCTCGGCTTCTCGGCCCCGGTCGAGGCGCTGGCGCAGCTCCTGGGGGTGCTGGCGGAGGTGGCCGCCCGGCCGGCCTTCCCCGTCGGCGAGGTGGAGCGGCTGCGCCGCCGCGAGCTGGCCGGCCTGCTCCACGATCTCGACGAGCCGGGGGTGGTGGCCGATCGCGCCGTCATCGGCGCGGCCTATGGCGACCACCCCTACGGCCACCCCTCCGAGGGGCGGCGGCGCCACCTGGCCGCCACGCGCCGCCGCGACCTCCAGGAGTTCCACGCCCGCCACTGGCGCCCCTCCCGCGCCACCCTGGTGCTGGTCGGACCGGTCGATCCGGGCGCCACCCTGGCGCTGGCGCGCCGCCGCTTCGCCGGCTGGCGCGGCGAGCCGGTGGGCGATCTCATGGTGGGCCGGCCCGCGCCGCCGGTCCCGGGCGTGCTGCTGGTCGACTCGCCGGAGTCGACCCAGGCCCAGCTCCGCATCGCCGCCCCCGGGCAGCCCCGCTCCAGCCCCGACCACGCCGCCCGGGTGGTGGCCGGGGCGCTGGTGGGGGGCAGCTTCACCTCGCGGCTCAACGAGGCCATCCGGGTGGAGCGGGGGCTCTCCTACGGCGTGCGGGCCCGCTTCACCTCGGGGCGGGCCGGCGGCCTCTTCCTGGTCTCCTCCTTCACCAAGGTGGAGACGGCCGGCGAGCTGGTCTCGGTGGCCATCGGCGAGCTGGAGCGGTTCGCCGCCGGCGGCCCCACCGGCGAGGAGCTGACCCGGACCCGCGGCTACCTGTGTGGCCTCCACCCGCTCTCGCTGGAGACCCATGAGGCCTGGTGCGACAAGCTCGGCGAGGTGGAGCTCTACGGCCTGCCGGCCGACGAGGTGGCCGGCTTCACGGCCCGCATCGAGGCGGTGGACGCGGCGGCCTGCCAGGCGGTCATGGGGCGCGCCCTCTCGAGCGACCACCGGGTGGTGGTGGCGGTGGGGCCGGCCGCCCAGCTGGCCCGCCAGCTCGAGCGCTTCGGCCCGGTGCGGGTGGTCCCGGCCCGCTCGGTCATGTAGCCGTGGCGCCCCCCGCGGTCATCTTCCTGGACCAGGCGCTCCTGGCGGTGGACAAGCCGCCCGGCCGGCTGGTCATCCCCGGGCGCGCCGACGGCGAGCCGAGCCTGCGCGAGGAGCTCGAGGCGGTCCACGGGCCGCTCTGGGTGGTCCACCGGCTCGATCGCGGCACCAGCGGCCTGCTCCTCTTCGCCCGCACCGCCGCGGCCCACCGGGCCGTGAACCTCCAGTTCGAGCGGGGCGAGCCGCGCAAGGTCTACCTGGCGCTGGTGGCCGGCCTGCCGCCGGAGGCCTGGCGCTGCGAGGTGGCGCTGGCGGCGGCGCGCAGGGGGCGGATGCGCCCGGCGCGCCCCGGGGAGGCCGGCGCCAAGGCCGCGGCCACCGGCTTCGCGCGGCTGGAGGCCTTCCCGGCCCGGGGCGGCCGGCCCGCCCTCGCGCTGGTCGAGGCGCGGCCGGAGACCGGGCGGACCCACCAGATCCGCGTCCACCTCCGCGCCGCCGGCCACCCGCTGGCGATCGATCCGGACTACGGCGAGCCCGGGCCGCTCACCGGGCCCGACGGGGCGATCTGGCTCGAGCGGACCCCGCTCCACGCCGCCCGGCTCTCCCTGGCCCACCCGGACGGCGGGGCGCTGGCGCTCGAGGCGCCGCTGGCGGCCGACCTGGCCAGGGCGCTGGCGCTGCTGCGGGGCTGAGGAGGGGGTTGTTTCACGGTCCCTCAGCCGCGGCCGTGGACCAGGGTCTTCACGTCGCTGCGGAAGGTGATCTCGACCTTGCCGTCGCGCACGCCGGAGACGAAGCCGCGGCCGAAGGCCGGGTGGTCGACCACCTCGTCCTCCTGGAAGGTCCGCTTGGCCGAGTAGGGGATGGGCGCCGAGTTCCGCTTGGCCAGGAGCTCGTCGAAGGTGATCTCGACCCTCTTCTCGCGGGCCGGCTTGCCGGCCTTGCGCTGGGTCGCCGACACCGCGCTGCCCGAGCCCGCCGGCGCGCGGTAGCGGTGGACGCCGTGGCAGGTGTTGCACTCCACCTTGACCGGGGTGCTGCCGACCATGGCGTGCACCGTGTGCGCCAGGGTGAGCTCGCACTTGCCGCAGAACGCATCGACCTCGCCGCCGACCTTGACCATAGGGCGGCGCAATATACAGGAAAGAAGGGTGGGGGCCAGGCTCCCGAAGTACGGGCGCGCCGGGCGGTGGCGTGACAGAATGGCCCGGTGATGCGACGGCTCAAGGCTGGCCTGGAGGACTTCGGCCAGATGATCTTCTTCGCCTTGGAGGCCCTGGCCTGGGCCTTCCGGCCCCCCTTCCGCCCCGAGCTGGTGCTGGCCCAGATGGCCTTCATCGGGGTCGGGTCGGCCTTCATCGTGGGGGTCACCGGCACCTTCACCGGCATGGTGCTGGCGCTGCAGATGAACTACGCGCTCAAGCAGTTCGCCGCCGAGGGGTACGTGGGCGGCTCGGTGGTCTTCAGCCTGGCGCGCGAGCTGGCCCCGGTCATGACCGGCCTCATGATCACCGGGCGGGCCGGCAGCGCCATCGCCACCGAGCTCGGCACCATGCGGGTCACCGAGCAGATCGACGCCATGGACACCATGGCGGTCAACCCCATCCAGTACCTGGTGGTGCCGCGGGTCATCGCGGCGCTCTTCATGTTCCCGGCGCTGACCATGCTCTTCAACGCGCTCGGGACCCTGGGCGCCTGGGTCATGGGCGTCTACGTGTCCGGCGTCCCGCCGGGCCCCTTCATCGACCACATGCGCGAGTTCGTGGACCCGGGCGACCTGGGGCACGGCCTGGCCAAGTCGGTGGTCTTCGGGCTGCTGGTGGCCCTCATCACCACCTGGCGCGGCTACGCCGC
>Ga0209682_10000351_pt1 | contig 15855 bp, 10 predicted proteins | sample DOMMetBare2Fresh_2_FD_187471 | JGI IMG/M metagenome (GOLD analysis project Ga0209682, IMG submission 187471) | Wetland sediment microbial communities from St. Louis River estuary, USA, under dissolved organic matter induced mercury methylation -... | ecosystem: Environmental > Aquatic >... | reverse complement strand
CCAACCCGAAGCCGACTTCGCCGGTGCGGTATTTCGCTTCCGCCAAAACCGTCGGCAGGAGCGCCTCCGGCGGCAGCGCCAACAGCTCCGCCACCAGCGATTCCGCTTCGAGGTCCACAGCCTCTGTGCTCATCGGGCGCCTCCCGCCTGGACCTGGGCGGTGGTGGCCTCCCCGGCGGCAGGCACCTCGGCCGGCCCGGACCAGGGCACCAGAAACGGAATCGGCCGGATTCCGGCCGGGTCGAAAAGCCGGAAGGTATTCCGCAAGCAGCGGCCGAGGAGAGCCGCCATGTCCCAGAGGGGGAGACTGGCGGCGAGCTGATCATTGAGCACGAGGGCTCTGCCGGCCGTGGTCTCGCCAGCCGCCGAAGGCGCCGAGCGCTTCAGCTCCTTTTCGACGGCGGCAAGGTCGAGCCCCTCTCGGGCCGGTGTGCGGCACACGCAGAGATCGAGAGTGAGGAGGCTCACCTCGCACCACGGCCACAGGCGCCGGGCGGGGTCGATCAGCTCCGCGAGCTCCGCCTCCCCCACCCGCCGCCCGCCCGGGCGCCGGGCGCGCGCCCGAGCGGTGAGCCAGGCCAGATGCAGGCGTTCCGACTCTCCGGAAACCTCCGCGGCAAGCTCGCGGCCCTGCGCGAGGGCATGGCGGCCCGCTTTCAGATCCCCGGCCGCCGCCCGGGCGGTGAGGCAGAAGGCCGCGGTCAGTGGCGCCCGCGCGCTCAGCCAGGGCCGGTCGCCGCAGGTGCCGGGAGCGGTGGTCTCATAGAGCCACAGAGCCTCATCGTCGTCGGCAACGGTCTGCACAGCGGCGGCCCGGCCGGCATAGGGCGTGCCGATTCCCAGGGTGTGGAAGCTCTCCCCAAAGAACGTCTTCCCGCAGGTGTCCGCCACCAGCAGGAACTGAAGCTCATCCGCGAGCGTCGCGGCGTCCATCTTTTCGGCCTCTGTGCTCATCAGGCTCCTCCCGCCTTGACCATTTGCAGCCGGGTCCCCGGCGAAATCACCGCCCGCGACCAGGCGGGCGCGGTCAACGTCGGCCGCAGCTCGGGCAGAGCCTTGGCGAGGCCGGCCAGGGTGGCCCGTTCTCGCAAGCTGGCGATCAACTGAAGCTCTTGCGGGGAGGCGGCGCCCTCCGGGGTCGCCGGCGGGCGTAGAGAGGCGACCCTGGAGACGAAGGTCTCCAGCTCCCCTTGGGGCCGGCCGGTCTGGCTGATCACCTGGAACTTGTGCGTCGCCTGGTACTTCTCCAGGGCCACCGGCACGAGCAGATAGCGCACCGGCGCGCCTTGCGAGATGACGCCGGAGACATGCGGCAGGTACCAGGCGAGGTGGTATTCCGGCGGCGGCGCCGGGCTACGTCCACTGAGCATGGTGGAAACGATAGGGGCGGAAGTCGGCGCGAGCCGCCCACGGCCTGCCTTGTTCCGAGTTTCGGTACGCCGGCTGGCCGGCTCCGGCTGTTCCTTATTTGGCAATGTAAGGCGGAAGTTGCGGAGTGTTGTCACGAAAAGGGGGGCTGCGGCAACTTATACATATAGAGAGAGAGGAGGAGAGAGAATGCCGCCGCTGCTGCCCGAGCTTGGGGTGTTGACCTTGGTCCTGATCGCCTTGCGGAGACGGAAGCGCCTGTCCAAGAAAGCGCTGGCGGACCTTGCCGGCGTGTCCGAAGCGTTGGTGAAGTACTACGAGAATGACGCCGAGCCCGCGTATGAGCTGCTGGTGGAGTGGGGCGGCTTCATGGGGTATACCCCCGACGAGGTGGCCTCGGCCGTCTTCGGGCTGAGCCAGGCGTTCCGGCCGGCTCCGGAAGCGGGCTCGCCCGTGGACCCCCCGCCGGGGGTGATGCGGCTCATCCGCGGCATCGCCGGCCGGGCCGCCCGGGCGGCCTTCGCGTTGGTCGAGCGGTTTCTGATCCCCGCGGCGCGGAGCTGGCAGGTGCGCCGGGCGCGGCGGGAGGCCGGCAAGCTCTGGCGGGAGCTGGAACGCACCCCTGAGCAGTTCCGGCGCGCCGTCATTGAGGTCTCCCGCCGGTTCCAGACGTGGTACGTCGCCGAGCGACTGGCCGACGAGAGCGTGGAGGCAGCTTCCGACCGGGCGGACCGCGCCTTGGAGCTGGCGGAACTCGGCTATCGGGCCGCCGAGCTGACCTCCGGAGACGAGGCCTTTCTGGCCGGTGTCAAGGGGTACGCGCTGGTCGCCGTGGGGAACGCGCGGCGGGTGGCCAACCAGTTGCACCGGGCCGGACACGACTTCGATCGCGCCCTGGCGGACTGGGGGAAGGCCTCGCCGGGAATTCGGCAGGTGCTCGCCGCGTGGCGCGTGAAGGACCGCGAGGGCTCCCTTCGACGCGACCAGCGGCGGTTCCCCGAAGCGCTGGAAAGGCTCCAAGAGGCCCGCCTCCTCGCTCCCCCGCAGGAGGTGGCGCGGATTCTCGTCAACCGGTCAGTCGTGTTCGGTTGCATGGGCGAGTGGTCCCAAGCGGTCGAGGTGTTGCGAGAAGCGAACGCGCTCGTGACCAGGCCCACCGACCCGCAGCGCGTGAGAATCCTTTTCAACCTCGCTCAAACCTTGTGTCATCTTGAAGCTTTCCGAGAGGCCGAGGAGCTCCTCCCCGCCGTGCATGCGCTGGCGGTCGCCGGCCGACAAGAGCTGGTGCTCGTCCGGGTCGCGTGGCTCCGGGCACGGTGCGATGCGGGTTTCGGCCGCAGGACCGAGGCGAGAGCCGGCTTCGAGCAGGTCAGGGGCTATTTCGCGGCGCACGACATGGCGGCCAACTGCGCAGTGGTGAGCCTCGAACGGGCCGTGCTCGACCTGGAGGCCGGGCGTAGCGCGGAAGTCCGGCTGCTGGCGGAGGAAATGCAGTGGATCTTCCGTCACGAAGGCCTCGAACCGGAGGCTCTCGCGGCGTTGGTGCTTTTTCGCGCCGCCGTGGCCCAGGAGAAGGCCACCTCGGACCTCGCGCGGCGGCTGATCCGGTACCTGTATCGCGCTCAATTCGATCCGCGGTTGCGTTTCGAGGCGGAAGAAACGGGCCGGCTGGCGCTCGCCGGCCCGGAAAGTGGCGCCGTGGACTAGCCGTGGTTGCCGCACGCTCCTCCGTTGGGGTCGAGCCAGCAGCCCGTGTCGATTTGATCGGCGGGCGCGCTCGTGCCATGGCAGCGCCCGTTTGGGTCTGCCACGCAGCCGTAGTCGATCTGATCGGCCGCCGTGCTCAGGTCACGGCATCGGCCGTCGGGGTCCATGGTGCAACTGTAGTCCGGTTGGTCGGCCGGCGCAGTGGACGCGCCGGCACCGCGGCAAGAACCGTTCGGGTCAGCCATACAGCCGTAGTCGCCGAACAGAGCTGTGAACCAGTCGGTGAGGCGGGCGATGGCACCGGCGAGCGGGTCGGCCTTTTCCAAGGGCCGGGCCTGAGCCGACCAGGGAGCCAGCAGGAGAAGAGTGACGAAGAGAGCGGCGATGCCGTGGCGCAGAGTGAAACGGGACATGGGGGACTCCTGTCAAGTGGCGGAGGAGCCGATGGGGCGACCACCGCGGGCACCCTGTGGTCCCTCCAGTTGAGTGGCTCGCTGATGGTTGGGGAAAGTCAAGCGGAAAGCAAGGGAGGCGAAGGATGGTTCATGCGGTCATGAAACGTCTGGTCGATTGGTTCTGCTGGTTCCTGGACTGCAATGTCCAGGTGCTGGCCAAGCGGGCCGGCTTCAATGAGAAGACGTTGCGGCTGTGGTCGAAGGGGACGAATCCGCTGAAGCGGGAGTATTTGGAGATTCTGGCGGGTGTGGCCGCCCTGCCCATGGCCCTCATCGACGCCGTTCTGCTGCCGAGCCTGGCGACGCTACGGCTCGCCAAAACCACGGATGGGGAGGTGTTGCAGGATCTGGCCGAGCTGGCCCAGGGCGCGGAAACCTGCATGGCCGGTCTCGGCCGCTCGGCGGTGGTGGAGCTCGTCGGGGAGCTGGTGGCACAACCGTTTGGAGAGTGCGATACCGCCACAGGGCAATGGGAACGTCTGAAGTGCCGCTCCGACGCCGAGCTGGGGTACCTGGTCGAGGCGCTTCCGGAGCTCCGCACGCGGGAGCTGGTGGTGCTCATGGCCTCTGCGAGCGCGGAGGCTGCAGCGGACGATGCCGGCCGGGCGTTGGCGGTGGCCCGGGCGGCACACCGCCTCGGCGAGCTCGCCGGGGGGGAAGGGGCGGAGAGGTGGGCGCTGGAAGCCAAAACGCTGGCGTACCTCTCGAATGCCCTGCGGGTGGCCAACGACCCCCAGGAAGCCGACGCGGTTTTTTCACAGGCGCTCGCCCGCTGGGTGGCGGCGGCGGAAAAGGGTGAGGTCCTGCTCCCGAGATGGCGGCTCCTGGATCTGGAAGGCTCTCTCCGAAAGGACCAGCGGCGGTTTCCCGAAGCGTTGGAGCGCCTTGCTGAGGCGCGGTTGGTGGCACCGCCAGAAGCCATCGCACGAATTCTGGTCATACGGGCGGCGACCATGGCGTACATGGGGGACTATGAAGGTTCGCTGGTGTTGCTCGAAGAGGCCGCGCCGTTCCTCCCGTGCGCCCCAGAGCCGCGCCTACCGTGGGTGTTGAATCTCAATTACGGTATGACCCTCGTCGAGCTCGGCAGGTACGAGCAGGCGGAGCGCCATTGGCCGTCGGTGCAAGCGGCGGTGGTGGAGCCCCGCAAGGCGCTCGACGAAAATCTGATGGTCTGGTTGCGCGCGAGAATCGATGCCGGACTGGGAAGATTGGCCGAAGCGCGCGAGGGTTTCGACCGGGCGCGGCGCGAGTACGAAAAGCGCACCATGGCCGCGAACTATGCGGTGGTGAGCCTCGAACGCGCCGTGCTCGACCTCAAGGAAGGGCGATACGCCGAGGTGCGGGAGCTGGCGGAGGAGATGGCCTGGATCTTCAAGTCGAAAGGCCTGCACGAGGAAGCGCTGGCGGCCCTGTCGCTCTTCCGCACGGCCGCGAAGCGCGAGGCGCTCACCGTCGATCTGGCGGAGCGGATGGTGCGGTATCTGTATCGGGCGCAGTATGACCCGAAGTTGAAATTCGGGGGGTGAGGGGGGCGGGGCGCCCCCTCTACCTCCCCGAAAGCTGGCGCTTCGCTCCACGCCCTGCTCCTTCCGGGAAGGGAGCCGGTCGAACCGCCCCGGCTGGGCGCCCCAACCCCAGTGGCTGGCTGCGCAACGGTGCCATTCAGTCTCGGACCCTGGCGGCGAGGTCCTGGGCTTCGCCGACTCGCTGCGCCACCGCGGGGCCGCTGCGGAAAGCCGGCTTCGCACCGGCGGCACCGCCGGGTAGGCGCTGCGCGGTCGGGGACGAACACGGACAGGCACGGACGAACAGGGACGGCTGGGTTGCTCCAGGTGGCTCTCAGCCGGCTTGAACACGCGTTCCGTCGAAGCGCCGCAGGCTGAAGCCGGCGAAGAGCTCGTTGCCGGTGAAGCGCAGCTCTTCGAGCAGGCGGAGGGCCACCTCTTCGCCGAGCTTGAGGCCTTCGATGCCGTCCGAGCGCCAGTGGATGCCGGCGAAGTCGCGGCCGAGGGCGATGTTCGCGGCCAGCTTGTCGAGCTCGTTGCCGACGGTCAGGTCGGCTCCTTTCCAGGGCTTCAGGGTGAGCCCGTCGGCGCTTGTTTCCACGGGCTCCGGCAGGACGTGGGATTCGTCGAGGCAGGCCTTGAGCACCGTGGCGCAGGCGCCGGAGATGGCTGCGTGGCCGGACGGATAGGACGGGTGGGTCGGACAGCCTTCCGGATACGCCTGGGCCAGCAGGCCCGATCCCCAGCGGCGGCGCGTCTCGTCCAGGGCGGCAGAGGTCAAGAGGCTGGCAGGGAGCGGCATCTCGGCGGCTTTCCGCAGATGGGCCTCGACACGGCCGGCGCATTCCTCCGGCCGAATGCGCCGGTGCACCAGCCACTTCTGGTACCAACAGGCCTTCAAGGCCACCTGCGTGACCACGGCGAGGAGGTAGAGCAGATAGGGCTGGCCGAAGGTGGTGAACGCGCCCTGGGTGCGCGAGTGCTTGTAGGGGTTGCCGCCGTCGGGTTGCGTGCCTGCCTTGAGGGCGATCAGGCACGCGCCGAGGAAGGACTGATAGGTGAAGTCCCGGTGGACGTACTCGCCGAGGTCGCGGCCGTTGCGGATGTAGAGCGGCGCCGGCTCGAAGCGGTTGACCTCGGAGAGGGCGCCGTTCTGGATCGCCAGCCAGTCGTCCCAGCCGGTCATGTAGTCGACGCCGGGCACCGCGGTGCGGATCTTCGCCTCGACGCGCAGGGGGGTGAACGGGATGGGCTTCCAGAGGAACTGCGAGACGTACGGCCCAACGAGGTCGCCGGCCGCCGCTCCTCGGAACAGGGTCGTGGCGGTGACGTTGCCCTGCTGCCGCGGACCGGTGAAATCGGCGAGGGCGGACAGCTCCTGGGCGGCGCGCACGCCCAGTGGGTTGGAGCCGTAGTCGGTGAAGGGGATGTCGCGGAGGAGGGCCTGCCAGTAGAGCTCGACGAGCTCTGCCGCTTGCTCGGCGCCGGCGAAGCCGGGCGCCGGCGGGCATTGCGGCTGCGAGCTGTCCGGCCCCATGAGATCGAACGCCCAGGCGGCTTGCGGATTGGCGAGCTTGACGAAGCCGCCCAGCGGGATGCGCTCGAGGTCTTCCGGCTTGCCGCTCGCCAGGGCGCTCCGGTAGACCTCGTAGGCCTTGGGATCGACGACGCCGCGCGCATCGTGGGGCAAGGCTTTCGAATAGCAGGCGATGCGGCCGGGGATCTCGTCTTCGTCGCGGTTCCCGCTCGCCACACCGGCACCGCGGCTCCGCGCGTGCTCGGCGGCCTTCCGGCGGACCTCGAAGGCCTGGGTCAGGCGGACGTCCTCGGGTGACAGGCGCTTGGCCGGGGCGGGCCGGACGGCAGCCTCCAGGACGTCCGGCAGCGCGAAAGCGCCGGAGGCCGCGAGCGCGGCGGCGCCGGTCAGAAGATGGCGGCGGGTGACGTCGAACGGTGCATCTTTCTCGTCGGCCATATCGATCAGCGCTCCCCGGAGCAGACGGGGCCGGCTCCGCGCAGGGCGAGGCGCACGCCAGAGGCTCGCGGCACCAGGAATTCGGGTTCGAGCAGGAAGACGCCGCCTCCCCCTCCCGGATAGATGGTGAGGTTTCCCAGATCCGCCGTCCCACCGGGTTCCGGGGTTGCGAAGGATCTGCCGCTCCAGAGAGTACCTTCGATGACGGCCGAGGCCGCGACGGAGAGATCGCCGTCTACGGTCGGCACTCCAGTGAGTGAGAAGCTGCCGTCGACCGCGGTCAGCGTCGAGTACACGTCGAACGAGGTGAAGACGTTGACGCGGGCGCCGGCCACGGGGCCGTTCGCAGTGGGCTCGATCACCCGCCCGGTGACCGTCGTCAGCGCATCCGGAATTTCCTCCACCACCTCGAGAAGGAGATCACCGGCATCGGTCGTCTCTTCTCCGCCGGGATAGGCGTTCATCGATCCGCGGAGTTTTGTTCCGGCCACCGTGGCAGAGGCGCTGACCGTCAGCGATGCGAGGGCCGGCACGCCGGGCACGAAGAAGCGGCCATCCGGTCCGGACGCGGCGGTGAAGACCGAAACGTCGTCATAGACCTTCACCTGGGCACCGGCCACCGGTGAGCCCGCGGCGTCCACGGTCCGCCCGGTCAGCGTCGTGCCGGGATCGTCCCGCGTGAGCTCGACGTCGCCGACCTCCATAACGCCGCCCGGCACCGGGGCGATGCCTTCGTCGAGGGAGCCGTGCAACTCGAAGCCTTCGATCACCGCCGCGGCACTCAAGAAGAGATCTCCCGCGTTGCTGGGCAGCCCGCCGAGCAGGAAGGAGCCGTCCGCCGCGGAGAGGACGGACAGGTCCGCCGCCTCGATCCAGGCGCCGGGGACCGGGGCTCCCGCCGCATCGATCACCCGGCCGTGGATCGCCGTCAGGGGATCGGGCACCCCGGTGACCGTCACCGCGGGAGAGGTGACCCGGCGCAGGCGCGTATCCTCGGCGATGGCATGAATGCGGAGCGACTCTCCCGCCGGTGGAGCGCTCACGGTCCAACGATACGGCGGACTGCCGAGACTCACGATCCGGACCCCATCCACGTAGACTTCGACCCGGCGCAACCCCACGTCATCGGTGGCCCCGGCGAGAATCTCCAGCGGGCTGCCCTCCACGACCTGCTCGCCGTCCCGCGGCGCGAGGACCGATGCCGTGGGGTGCTCGTCCGGACGGACGAGCACCGTCACCGGGCCGGCCGGCACCGAAGGTCCGGTCGCATCCCGCGCCACCGCGCTCACCGAGAGCTGCGTCGCACCCAGCGGAACCAGGTAGTCGAAGCGGTACGGGGCCGCGGTATCGGAGCGCCGCAGGACGCCGTCGACCAGGAAGTCCACCTGGACCACGGCCTGGTCATCGCTCGCCTGGGCGGCCAGGGTCAGCAGCGTCCCTTCCGTCACCACCTGTCCCGCGCCGGGAGCCAGGAGCGCGACGACCGGCTCCGGATCGTCGGCCTCGACCGTGACCCGCGCCTCCTGCGCAGCTCCCTGGTTCCCGGAAAAATCCGTGGCGATAGCGCCGGCCCGCAACTCCGGCGCGGCACCGCTCGGCACCCGGTAGCTGAACGCGTACGGTTTGCTGTAATCGGTGAATACCGTCTGGCCATTCACCGTGAACCGCACCGACTCCACCTGGAAATCGTCGCGCGCCTCCGCCGCGAGCGCGAGGGTCCGCCTCTCTTTGATGCTCGCACCGGCCGCCGGAGCCGTCAGCGTGACGGCCGGAGCCACACCGTCCGGGTCCACGTCTTCAAAGATGGCATACCGGCCGATGTGCAGCGCGCCAGATCCCGTGCTCCCATTGTCTTTCACAGTACAACAGCTCGTCGCCGCGAGGTAGACGTAGCCGTCCTGCACCGCCACGCCATTTCCCTGATCGTCCCGGAAGCCGGGCTCTCCGCTGAAGTCGAGAATCCCCCGGAAGATGGGGTTTTCGGGGGCTGCATCGAAAATCGGCACGGCGTTGGCGTAGGTGTAGTCCGATGCCAGGACCAGCCCGCGTTCCAGAGCCACCGCGGTGAGCCCTACCCCGTCCGCCGTCGAGCCCACGACCACCGGATTCGTGGGGTCGCGGAAGTCGATCACGCGCAAACCGCCCACGTGGCCGTCCGCACCATCGGTGACATAGGCCAGCCGCTCGCGCACGACGACGTCCGACGCGCTCGACGAGCCATCCGGCCGCGTGGCCGTCTCGCCGACGATCACCGGATTTTGCGGATCGCTCACGTCGATGACCTGAAGGCCCGCGCTCGTGGCCGCCACCAGCGCGAGGTCATCCGCCACGTCCACACCGCGCGCCCGTCCGGGCGTTGCCACGAACCCGAGCATCAGGGGCTCCGCGGGATTGGAAACATCGACGATGGAGAGGCCGAGCTCGTCCGCGACATAGACCCGGGAGCCGGACACGGCGAGATCGGTCGCATTCCCGGCGACCGTGGTCTTCCCAAGGATGCGAGGAGCGTTTTTCTGACGAATGTCAACGATGACCAGGCCGCTCCGCCCATCCGCCACGTAGACGGTATCCCCCACGACCCGCACGTCGTTCGCATTGCCCGGCGTGTCGAGGGTGCCGACGATCGCCGGCAGGAGAGGATTCGAGACGTCCACCACTTGAAGCCCCGTCGCTCCGATGGCCACATAGGCATGATCACCGCTCACCGCCACGCCGTTGGCGAACCCCGGCAGCGGCAGGAAGGACAGGGCTTGTGGTGCGAAGGTCCGCACCCGTGCCTGCGTGTTCGCGGAGCGCCCACCCACCTGGCCGGTCACCGTGGCCTGCCCATCGATCCCCGCATACACCCGGCCATCCTCGGGACCGAAGCTCGCCACCTGCAGATCGCTCGAGCCATAGGCGGTGCCATAACGCCGGGAGGTGACATCGAGGCTCGTGCCGTCGATCAGCCGGCCCGCTACGCGGAGCTGGCGGGACGCCTCGCCGAGGATCGTGTTGAACACGAGATCGAACGAGCCCGGGCTCACCTCGATCGATTGAAGGGCCGCCGCGAGGTTGAAGCTGTTCGGATCGAGGGGATCGCTCCCGGTCTGCATTTCCAGACCGTCGCGCAGGCCGTCGCCGTCCGTGTCGGCAAGGAGCGGATTGGTCTGGAGATCGTTGACCTCGCGGCCGTCCAGGAGACCATCGCCGTCCGAATCGCCGTTGAACGGATTGAGACCGGATTGATACTCGGTGATGGTCGCCAGGCCGTCGCCATCCGGATCCGCCAGGGCGTCGACCGGGTTGTTGGGGTCGAGCCCGTGGGCCAGCTCCCAGTCGTCGGGCAAGCCGTCGCCATCCGAATCGCCGGACGTTACGACCTGGATACGGAGGATTCCCAGAGCCCCCTCGTTCACGGCACTCAGCAGAGCCACCCCGCTCGCCCGCGCCGTCACCAGGCCAGCCGCGTCGACCGTGGCGATCGACGGATTGCTCGTCCGATAGTTCGTACCCCTGTCGGCCGGCGTCACGTCACCGGTGGAGCCCCCGGGGTAGGTGGCGAGCACCGTCAGTTGCATCGTCTCCCCCATGGCCGTCAACTGTACCGAAGGCGCGGAGAGCGCGAGGCTCGTTGGGATTGCCACCGGGGCGGTGAAATCGATCTGGTCGACCTTGACCACTCCATCCACGGGCACGGTGATCAGCCCCGACTGGCCGAACCGAAGCAAACCGTCCTCCAGGCAGGTCGCCCGCACGCGGACCTGGCCGGCACCCGCGGGAACGTTCGGAAGGACCCAGACGCCGTCCGCCTGCACCGGCGCCGTCCGGTTGAAGGCGCTGACCGTGCAGGAGTCGTTGAGCTGAGCTTGGGCCTCAGGCCGCAGAACAAACAGCACGAGGACCGCGATTGCGCCACGGAGCAGGACTTTTCGCCGGCCGGACATCATGGAGGGCCTCTATTCCTCTACCTTGATCGTGATCTCGTTCGACATACAGCCGCCGAACAGGTACTGGACTGAATGGGTGCCGGGCGAGATTTTCTCTTTTTGCTCATTGAAGAAGAGGTCGAGAGCGACAATTTTTCCCCACGATCTTCCCGGCCAGAGGTTCCCCATTCCGATCCAGATGAAGCCTCTGAGCTGGTATTCCTTTCCGCTCGCCAACAGCCTCGAATCTGCCCAGAGAGCGGGAAGAATCACGGATTTCTCGCTTCGATTGCGGAAATAAGCCATAAAGGCATTCGCGCTCTCCCTGCCCTCCATGTCGACCAGGGGCTCGATTTGCAGTGAGCCCTGACATCCAGGGCCGGGATGAGGTGGTTCCTGCAGATCCGGGCCGACATGGAATGTCACCACGTTGGAGTACAGATCATTGATCTGGAGCACTGCATTATATGAATCCGCAGTAAGGCCCGATAGAATCTCCCCTAGATCGGCGCCTGTCACACCTGATGTGAACAGTCCCTTCCCGATCGTTTCACCGTCATGGCGGTAGGGGTCCACGATCGAAGCAAGGATCTCGCCGTGTTCATCCATGAGGATAAGCCGAGACGATGTCACCTCCATTGGGCTTTCGTCAGGGCAAGTAATCCCTAACGCCAGATCGACTTCCTCGATGGAGACGCAATCGCGGCAGCTTGGCACGAGTCTGATCTCGGGGGATTCGGCCAACCCATCCGCAGGGGCGGCTTGCGCGGTTCTGCTTTGCACCAACAGAAAAACGACAACAAGCAGCGAAGCACTTCGATGAGGAAGCTTCATGCGATCTCTACTCCACGATCTGCGGCTGCCAAGCCAGGATTGAGTCTAGCTTTTGTCGAAGGGCCGGGTCATCGATTTGCGGTTTCATCTGGTAGAGAGCTTCCTTGATTCTTATACGAGTAAACCCGGCGCTCTTGTCGAAAGCCTCGATCAAGATCTTGGTTGTCTCTGGAGTATTGATACTGGCCAGCCCAGGTACAACGAAGAACGATGCGAACACGTTTGCATCAAGCACCTTCTGGAGAAAAGACACGGCTACAGGGCTGTCGATCCGGCTCAGCGCTCTTGCAGCCTCCTTGGCCTGATCGCCATTGCTGCTCAAGGCTTCGTGCGCAAGTTGCTCGCACACGCCTGCAAGACGCTTCTCGTCCAGCGGCAGGACATCGAAGGCAACTTCGGACGAAAGGGGCTCGCCGCGAGGGTCTTCCCCTCCCCGCGAGCCGTGGCAGTCGATGAGCGTCACGCTATACTTTCCTGCCTCGGAGATTCGAAACCACCGGTCGAGCGACACTCGCACGCTCGCGTTGCCATGTGGAGGAATCTCTACTACTGAAAACTCCGGGCCTCGAAAGGGCTCGTCAGAAGCGTTAGACCAGCAGGCTTTTCCAGCAACAGGCGGTTGCACGCGAAGGCCGACCTGGGCGCCCGGCCCCAGGAGAAGAGTGAAGGGAGTCGCGCCACGGTTCTCGCAATGGACATCCAGCCATATCGGCTCGAGGACACCGGCGACCTCAGCTTCCGCAGACAGCGAACACTCCACCCCCTCACGACCAGGAATGTCAGACGCTGCAGCCAGCAATGCCGACCCTGCCAGAGCCAGCGGGAGACTGGCCGCCAATCTAAGAAAAAGCGCTAGGAGGCCCACGATCGACCTCAAAAGGAGCAACGAACGCTGCCTCACGGCAGCACTCCTGCCGAAGGAGGTGACGGCTTTTCCCTCGGTAGCTCGGCTCGCCGTCTGAGTGGAGTTCCAAAATTCAGATAGCGGCTCCCCGTGCTCGCATAGCGAATCGAGAAGACGATGTCTGGATTCTTGCCGAGAAGCTGGCCGAGGTGCTCGAGCACTGTGGCCTTGCGCGCGAGCGTGACTTTCTCGTCGTATACGGGTGAGTCGTTGATTCCAACTCCCCCAAGAAGTACTCCCAAATCCTTGAGCTCCTCGACCTGGCGAGAGAGATGCTTGACGTAGGCGCGAGATGCTGGACCACGAAACTGTTGAACAATCGACACGTGCTCGACGGACTTGTGCAGAGCAGGCTCGTCGTAGTAGATCACTACATGATTGTCAATTACGGCACACCGGTAGCCGGGAGCCTGACCCAGCAACCGCCCGAGGAACGAGCGGATTGTTTCATCCTGAACGTCCAATTCGAGCGGCACTGGGGACGGACCATCGATGAATGACACCGGGTTACCGGTATTGGCATTCAGATATAGAATGACTTGCGGCAGTTGCACACCTTCAAAGATTGCGGTGAACCTTTCGTCCAGAAAGCTCGGCCCCGCGCCGGAATCGAGACAAGATGGTATTGCCTCGGCTCTGGCAACAGCGGTCTCCTCGTGATGCGCCACTTCACAGGAGGGCAGAGGGAGAAGGAACACCCCTGCCAAAGGAGAAGGAGGCGACTTTTCCTTCGGTAGCTCGACTCTGATCGTCACCCAATCGCTGAAGTGCTCGTTCGAAGCCTTGACCTGGGCCTCGCCGCTGCCGCGCGCGGTGACCAAACCGTCGGGGCTGACGGCAAGGATACGCCCATCGCTCGGCTCGTAGACCGTTCCGCAAGCTCCCGCAGTCAGATCCTTGGACGAGCCGCCATAGACGAACGTACCGCTGAACTTGAGCTGCGCCGTCTCGTTACGCCGCCGCAGGGTAGTAATTGGCGCAGCTAGTTTGACGGACTGAAGTTGGTCTCTGGAGCTCACGGAAAGACTTGGGCCAAGCCACCCGTCTTTCTTGACCACAAGTACGAAGGTCGAGTGTCGGTTGCCGAGGAGTTGAACCAGGAGATCAAGCACCGAGCCCGGTCCAGACACAGTCACTACGTCCTGGTAAGTGTAGGCTGTCGGATCACCAAGCACCCAGGGCCCGGCGAGGTTGCCGAAGGACGGCAACCTCCGGCTGAGCTCATTTGCCAGAGCCCTGGTCACTTGAACCCGCGGAGCCGGACCAAGCCGCAAGTCATCGAGCCGTGTCTGCCACTTTGGGTCTGTCGGATAGAGCACCAGCCGCCCGGCAAAAATGCCATAACTGTAGAGAGGAGCCTGCGCCACAATAGCATCGAGCGCCTGGCGTACGGTGGTGCCGCGCAGGTCGAGGCTGACTTTTGCCTCGGGGCTGGCCTGGATAAACGAAAGTGGCAGGTTGCACTTACTGGAGAGTTCCGCAATGGCGACCCCGACATCGACACCGTTGACGGACAGAATATCAACCCGGCGTTCGAGGAGCCGCTCGCCGCTTACCTCCGGCCAAAGGCACTCTAACGGGCTGCCATCAGTGGGCGGAGGTGGCATCAGGGCTGGCTCTGACGGCGAGATCAGCGTGGCGGCACAGAGGGCGCCGAGGAAGGAGACGCACCAGAAAGAAAGGCGTACCATAGCTAGTTCCGAGTCACGCTACCGGTGCATCCGGCCGCTGTCCTGGTAATATGGAAAGTAATCGTGACATGCCTCTCACAGCCATCTATTTTTTGCGTTTGAGTGTAGGTTTCGGTGCAATCATAGCCGATCGGGAGGGCGCCGATCGGGGCGCACAGGCTGTAGAGATCATGGCCATGCGATATGTCATTGCCAGCCCTGACCTCGAATGCGCCGCCCTGATCGGGATCATACTCCACAGGCGTGCATCTATGGTCAGTAGTCATGCTCTCGGTGTTTATTGCCCCTTTCAGGTCGGCGCTATTACAGCCATGCGTGACTTTGGTGTAGTCAATCAATAGGACGGCGCCACAGGTATCCGGGCCACCTATTGGACGATCTGCTGGATAAGGGAAGTTCGGGCACTGGATCTGGCGGTAATTTGTCGATTCGAGTCTTATCTGCTCGCAAATCTTGGGGATCAGCTCTCTCCCTGTCCGGCAGTGGCCATCACCGTCACAGGCGCTCCCTGGCACTTTACAAGCGTCACAGAGCTTAGTCGGAAGACAATCATCGCCCGTGCACTTCGTGCATTCCGGGCAACTGTTCGGCGCTCCGCTGCCTTGCGGGAAGCCGCAGCAGTGCCAGCCGGCTTTCACGATCCCGACGCCATGGTTCGAAGTGATGACGGTGCCGTCCCCGCTCACGGTGCCGGGGCCGATGCTCACGAAGTGGCCGAGATCGTGGTCGAAGGAGTAAAGCTCGGCGACCTGGCCGGGGGCGAAGCCTTCGACGTTGGGTACGGTGAGCCGCGCGGGCGGCTCGAAGCGCGCGCCGGCCGGCTGGATGGTGACGATGAGGAGCGGCTGCTGGCCGAAGCTGGGGACCATCGGGACCTTGTCGTTGTGGACCACGGTCACGCTCACCACGCCGCTTCTGCCGCCCCCGGGGAAGGTGACCGAGCCCGGCAGGATTTCGAGGGCGAAGCCGGGGACGTCTTGGAGCGTCAAAGTGCCGCCGTGCGTCTCGTCGACCAGGAGGCCTCCGGTCAGGTTGAGCGGCAGGAGGTAGATCGGCATCCCCAGGGTGTTGTCACGGCCGGGGATCGTCGTGAGAACGAACTCGAGGTCGGGCCAGGCGCCGGGGCGCAGGCTGGTGCTCCCGTCGACGATCAGCTTGACCGTGCCGACCGGAGCGCCGGCGATGCGGAACGTGCCCTGGGCGTCGGTCTCCGCCGTGAACGCGGTGTCGAGGATGCGCAGGGTCACCCCGGGGACCGGCAGGTTGGAGTTGTCGAGGACCACGCCGCTCACCGTCGTCAGCAACGGGTCCCCCGCCGCCCGGCCGGTGGCGACGAAGCCTGCCAGGGGGCCACCGGGGAGGGCGTCGATGCGCGCCTCCGCGACGTTGTTGGCGATCCCTTCCTCGGGACCGAGGACCCAGGGCACGATGGCGCGCCCGTCGCTGTCCGTGGTCACGACGAGCTCCTGGGAGCCAGCCGTGAAATGTCCCTGGCCTTGGGTCAC
>Ga0209682_10000350_pt1 | contig 15876 bp, 15 predicted proteins | sample DOMMetBare2Fresh_2_FD_187471 | JGI IMG/M metagenome (GOLD analysis project Ga0209682, IMG submission 187471) | Wetland sediment microbial communities from St. Louis River estuary, USA, under dissolved organic matter induced mercury methylation -... | ecosystem: Environmental > Aquatic >... | reverse complement strand
AGTGCCCACCTCTGCCGTCCCCGCAAGCCGCACCAGCAGCTCCGCCGGGACGACCGCCCAGCCTTCCCCCAGACCGCTCGCTCCCTCCTCCCCCGCCACCGCCGGATCACCACCGATCTCCCAACTCTTCGCGGACGCATGGAGGAGCAATCCCTCGGGAACGGCCGGACCGGTACCAGGAGACGACGCGCCCCTGGCGACCCGAAGGGCAGGGGAGTGATCCCGCGCGGACGACAAGGAGAGGGAGAGAGGGGCGGCCGAAGGAGAGGCCAGCCTTCGACCCGCGACGTACCCGAAAAAAAGAACGGCAGGCAGGCAGAGCCACGGCAAGGACCGGCGCAGGACAGAAAGAAAGGCGCCACCGGCCCCTGCCGCGGCGCCGGCATCTCGACTCAGTTCTGGCACTTCTTTTCGACGACGTTGCCAGCCCGGTCCGTCTTGATCCCCAACTTGCAGACCAGATCCGGGTTGTTGTCCTTACAGAAGTCCATGTCTCCGTTGTCGATACACTTGTTGTCGACCTTCCGGATGAACTCCCAACTGCCGCTCGTGTCCGCCAGGTCGACGTCCACTGGATCCGCGACCACCTCGTCCTGCGCGCTGACCCTGCCACCGATGGTGAGCCCTGCGACGAACAATGCCACCAGACCGGCCGCGTACAGAGCTTTCTTGATTTTCAAGATTTTCTCCTTTGAAAGACGGCGTTCTAACCTTTCTGGTGCCCGGCGCCGGACAAACGGGACAATCCGTCCATGACGGTGACTCTCGCCGACCGGACCGCCGAGCGCCGCCGGCCGCTCAGACCCCTTGACCGGCTCACCTCTTCGCGAGGGTGCCGGTCCGCTCGAAACCGAGCTCGACGGGCGGTGACCTGGTCAGCAGCGTGAACGCATCCAGCGTCTCCCCGAGCTCCCGCGGGCTCATGCACGGCCCGGCGAAGTCGAGCCGCCAGAGGGCCGTCATCTCGCCCGCAGCGGTGATCTCATAGGATTCCGCGAACGTGGCGGCCCCCAGCTTCCAGCTCCGGGACGGCGGGAGGGGGCCCGGCAGAAATCCGGGTGGCGCGACGGCGCGCGTCAGCAACGCGAACGTGGCGGGGTGGTCGAAACAGAAGTCGGCCACCCGCTTCTCCCTGTCGCCGCGCTCCCCCGCCAGGAAAAACTCCTTCGGCAGATGGCGGAACAGGTCGATGCGGGGGAGGACGACCTGCGCCGTCCCGTCCACGGTCATGCCGAGCGAAGTGCCCGCCATTTCGAGGATCTCCTGAAAAGGCTGCTCCAGATCTCCGGGGGGAGTGATCGAGAGATTCGCATCGGACGTGAGATACGCCTCCTCCACGTAGTGGCGGACCGCGTCGAGCCGGTTGGTGATGGGCGTCGTCGCATGGTAGACCCGGAGGGCCCTTTCCGGGGTGCCCCGGTATTCCGTCGTCTCCACCACCCGCGCCGGGCCGGACGCGGCCAGGGTGAACACCCGCGACCGGACCTGGCCGTTGCCGGCGGCGGTGGTCGCAGGAAGCCGGGTCAACCCCTTCGTCGCCGGATCGGCGATCAACGCGAGCTTCCCTTGCGAGGGGCCGGGCAGGTCCCCCAGGCGGACGAAGGGGTCGGAGGGATCGATCCACAGCGATGGAGATCCGGGGACCACGACGATCATGTGATTGAACACGCCGAGGCCCGGCAACGCCTCCTCCACCTCGGCCTTTCCTTCGCCCGCCTCCAACAGGACGGTCCACGCGGGGACCTCCATCGCCCGCAAGGCGGCGACCAGGAGGGTGGACAGGTCTTTGCAATCACCGGACCCGTTCTGGAGCGTCTCGGCGGGAGGACGTGGAAGGAGCCGGTCGGTGCCGGCGAGAAGGTCGTACTGCAGGCCGGCCATCCCGGCGAGGACGCGGCGGATCTTTTCGTCCCGGGAGGTGGCGCCGGCCGCCGCCCGGAGAAGCGGTGTGACGTCCGAGCCGCGGATCACCGCGTCGATGCGCTCCGAAAAGCTGCGGGCGACGTCCTGCCAGGAGCCGCCGGTGGCGAAGGAGACGGTGCCGAAGCGCGGCACGGTGGCCGGCAGCCCCGGCTCCGGCTCACGGGTCGCGGGCAGGTCGGCCAGCTCGAAGATGAGGCGCCGCCGGCCCCTCGCACGCTCGTCGCGCGGCGGCGGCTGCCCCGGCAATCCCAGCATCGACCAGGCGAGGGGGACCTTCGCCGGAAGGTCGATCACCACCCGCCCCCGGCGGCAGGCGGCGGGCCAGTCGAAGAGGACGGAGGACACGGACCCGGGGGAATAGTACGGGACGTTGTCACGGTGGATCACCTCCACCTCGACCACCACTCCGGAAAGATAGGACGGCAGGAGGGAGACGAGCAGGCTCCCCCCTTCGGCCGTCCCTTCGTCGGTGATCGTTCGCGGGTCGAGCCAGTAGGCCGTGCCGTCCGGCGTGACGACCCGCGCCCGGATCCCGGGCCGGGCCTGGAACCAGCGGCTCCACGGGGTCTCGATGCGGGCCAGGCCCGGGGTCAGGCCGGCATCCAGGATGCGATAGACGTCGCGCTCGATGTGCGTCCTGCGGCCCGAGCCACTCATGCCCATCCGGGGGGCGGCACGGCACGCGGTGCGCAGCTCGATCGTCATCGGATGATGGTAACAAAAGCCGTGCACCCTGCCGGTCAGCCCCAAGGGAACGGGCCGGCGCCGCCGGCCGGTCAAACACCTTGGCCATGGGCCAGGCGCCGGGGTGCGGGATCAGCGGACCGCCCCCTTCACCCCCTGAAACAGGATCTCGCCGACCTCGCGCTGCACCGCGGCACCGGCGGCTTGAAAGACCAGGGCGAGCGCCCAGGGGGAGCGCGCGAGACAGGCGGCGACGTGGGCCGCCGCCACCGCCTCCTCGCCGAGGCCGGCCAGCTCCGCCACCTCCCGGCCCTCGCTCTCGACGCCGAGCCGCCCCTTCTCCAACGCCCCCACCGTGCGGAAGAGGCGCGCCCGGCCCACCGCCGGCAACGTCGCGGCGAACAGCAGCGCCGTCTCCTGATCCGCCGCCGAGATCCGCGGTCCTCCCTCCACCGCCGTCTCCCAGAGGCGGACCACGTCCCAGCGCCCCTCCCCCGCCTCCACCACTCTCCACGGACCGGCGAGCTCCCCTTCGCCGCCTCCGGCCGGCTCGTCCTCCCGGATCAGCGCCTGTAGGTATTCCGCCGTGAACACGTTGCCGCCTGCCACCGATGCGTTCAGTCCCGACATCGCGAGCTCCTCTCCCCGGCGGCACACCTCGGCCGGCCTCCCGCACGGAGGTGACGACGGCATGCCGCGACGGAAAAACAGCGCGAGTCCGAACGACCCGCGTGATTCCGTCTTTTTACCCCTCGGCCCTCTCTTTGTCAACAGGCATGTGACAGGGAACTTTGTGCTCCCCATACGAAAGGCTGGCTGTTGGCTCCCAACTGTTGTATGCTCCGCCCACTATGGCACGCACGAAAACCGACGATGAGGTCGTTCGCATCATCGCCCTGTTGCGGGATGCGGTCCGTTACTCCAACCTGTCGAACCGTGAGGTGGAGCGCCGCCTCGAGGTCAGCGACAACAGTGGCTACCTGAGCCGCCTGTTCAGCGGCGCCCGCGAGCTCAAGCTGCGCCAGATCCTCGACATCCTGGACGTGGTCGAGCTGCCGCCCGCGAACTTCTTCCGCGCCGCCTTCGCCGAGCCGGACGAGTCCCCCGAGTCGCTCCGCCTGGAGCACATCCTCGCGCACGCCCACCCGGAAAAGCCGCGGCGCAAAGGCTCCAAGGATGCCAAGGACGAGACGCCGGTCCCGCTCACCGAGCAGCAGATCGAAGAGATGATGAAGAGGACGCTGCGCAAGCTCCTGTTCAGCGAGGAAGCCCCCCCGCCCTCGACCCGGGGCGGAAGGTAGCGGAAGCCCTCAAGCCCCCTCCCGCGAGCGGGAGGGGGGGGGATTTACGGCTCGAGGAAGTCTTCGGCTACGAGCCTCGGATCGGCCTCGGCCTTCATGAGGAACTGGATCGTCGAGCGAATGAGAGCCGGCGTGGCAAGTCCTTGCTCCGAGGCCTTGCGAAGCACCTGCATGGCCGCCAGGGCCTCTCGATGAACGCCCAGAGATAGGAATACTTTGGTCGTCTCCAGGACCACGCTCTGGGCCTCTTCATCCCTGCCCGCCTGCCGGAGGACGACTGCAAGCTCCAGGGAGGCCAGCGCTTCCTTGTAACCCAGGTGCTCATCCCGGAAGCCCTGCCGAACCTCCCGGAAGATCGCTTCCGCCTGGGCGAGATTGCCCAGCCCAGCCGCAATACGTCCCTCCACCGCCCGGATCTTCAGGAGAGCGATCTTCCCGCCGAACGCGAGATATCGAGCGCGGTGCCTGAAGAGTAGGTTCCGGGCCTCTCGAAAACGACCCCGGTCAATCATCAGGTATAGAAGGTTGTGAACTGCAACCACACCCAGAGATGGTTCCCGACTTGGGTCGATCAGCTCAAGACCACGACGAATCAGTTTTTCCGCATCCGCTGTACTTCCCTGATATCCGGAAAAGACTCCCTTGCTGATCAGCGCCCGACCGGCGAGATGTTCGTCGCCGCTGCGCTCGTGGATCGCGCGGGCCGCGTCCAGCGCTTCGCACGAGCCCTCGAAAAACCGGCGCGCCGCATGGAGAGACGCCTGGACATCACAGAGGCGCGCCTTCATCACCTCGTCTCCCATCTCGTCATGGATCAGCCGGGCGGCCTCGTCGAGGGTCTTCTGGGCCATCTTGAGGTCGTCCGCCACGCGGTAGGCGTTGCCCAGCTCGATGAGCGCGCGGCACTGCAAGCCGCGGACGAGCTCGGCTCCATACCGCCCCTCGTCCAGCCGGTTCGCCCAGGACGTGGCGAGCCCGGCCCGGAAGACCATCTCGTGCGGATCCTCGTAGCGGATCTCCCAGCTCCCCTGGAGCAGGGCCTCCACACCGGCGAGACCCCGCAGCCGGACCGGCGCGTTCCGGCCGAAGTCCCGTGCTCCCTTCTCCACCAGGAGCGTGAGGGCTTCCGGCACCCGGGCCTTCTCCTTCCGCAGGTGTGCGGTCGCCTGCAGTGCCCGCTCCAGGGCACGGTCGATCGCCAGGTCGTACGCGTCGGGCGCCACCGCCGCCGCGACGGACGCAGCAATGGGATCGCCGTCCTCCAGAGACTCCGGCGGTTCTCCCAACAACTCGTCGAGAAGCTTGAAGGCGGCTTTCACGCATCCCAGGCATCCGCTCTCGAAGTGTTGCCGCAAGGCGGCCGAGCGCTCCGGAGAGAGCCGCCCCAGGAAAACACCCCACAACTCTTCCTGGGAGTAATGGCAATCAGTGTCGTTCATGACGAAATTCTCTCAGGTCCGAATCAGGATGGCCCAGGATTTTACCACAGGCAGGCGAACCGTGTGGACAAGATACCCCTCTCCCGGGCGGGCGTGGCCGACGGGAGAGGAGGACAGGGAGTACGTCGGCGCCCCTCAACCGTTCGGGTCGATCATCCAACCCTCGTCGCCGGTCGCCGTCTCGGGCGGCTGGGTGTTCTGCGTGCCGGCGGAGCCGCTCGTCTCCCAGACGCTGGCCACATTCTCCTGCCACAGGTCGGCGACCCAGCGCAGGGCGCTGCTCCAGAGATCGGGTCCCTGGGCGGTCCGGCCGGCCGCTTCGGCATTGGGCGCCGCCCAACCGAGACCACCCACGATGAACAGGACGGCGACCATGAAACGGAACGTGTGTCGAGACATCTTCCTCCTCCTTTGACCGCGAAACGGTCCCTCGGCCTTCATGGCCGCCGGGCCCGCGGATAACCACCGGTTGGGGTGCTGTCCATAGTGTGGCAGGAGTTGGCGCCACGTGCACGGGGGAAATTGGAGGAGCCCCGGAACGCACATCTCTCCATCCGGGACGGAACCACAAGCGACCGAATCGGACGTCTTCTGACAAAGACTGTTGACATATGGAAAGAGTCTCGCTAGTCTCCAACCATCGTCACGCGCGGCGATGAAGGCAGTCAACCAAAACAACGCAGCACGACCAAGGAGATTTCAGATGAGCAGCAAAGAAGAGATGAGCGTCAACGGACCCCGCGACGGTCGCGGCGGTCACAACCAAAAGGACTTCCGCTTGACGGCCTGTCCGGCCTGATCGCGGAGAGGAAAGAAAGGAAGGAGAAACACCATGCCCAGGAACAATTCGGCGAGAATCGCCACCAAGCTCACGCAACTCGGCGCCGCCATCGAAGCGAATGCAGCCGACTTCGCTCACATGGAGGCAGAGCGCCTGGAGCTCCGGACCGTGGTCCCGCAGATCGTCGACCTGGCCGCCGCGCAGGCGGCGCACTACGCGCGGTCACAGCAGACGACGAAGGACCTGAACGAGCTGACGGACCGCGGCCGCGTGCTGTTCGCGCAGCTCCGCGCCGCGGTCAAGGCGAAGTACAACACGCGGAGCGAGAAGCTGACGGAGTTCGGCTTGCGGCCGCTGAGCCGGCGGCGCCAGTCCGGCGAGAAGACGATCCGCAAGGGCAAGCAGGAGACGCCGACGCCCGCAGCCACGACCACCACTTGACGCTCGGACCTCAGCCCAACCCACTTCCCGGGGCGTGCCAGCCAGCACGCCCCGTTCTTTTCAGCCTCCGGCCCGGCCATTTCCTCACCGATGAAGCCCTTCTCGTCCGGTACAGCCTCTCTCACTCCGATCCAGACATTCCAGCACCGATTCAGTCATCCGAGCGTCGTTTCTCTCATCGCAGTAATCATTCAGTCAGCGCAGCAACGATCCAGTCAGCGTGCCAAGCGATTTGGTCATCTGACCAGCGAGTCAGTCATCTCCCCGGCCATCTAGTCATCTGCCCGGCAATTTCACCATAGGAACGGCTTGCGTTGATTGCGGCGGGCTCACCGGGAGGGCTCGAGGTCTTCCCGCACCCGGGAGAAGGCGCGGTCGATCGCCAGGTCATAGGGATCGGGAGCGGCCCCTTCCGGCGCGGGGAAGCCCTCCTCCGGAGCCTCGTCGTCTCCGGGATCCGGTGGCTCGTCCATCAGCTCGGCAAGGACCGCCAGAGCGTGCCGCACGCAGCTCGGGCAGCCGTTCTCGAGGTGCCCCTGGATGTCCAGCCGCAGGTCCGCGGGCAGGATCTCCAGGAAGGCGTCAAGCAGATCCTGGCGCCGGTAGTGGCAGGTGGCGTGATTCACCCACCGATTCTCTCACAATCGGGCGCAAAGTTCTCCCCTCCGGAGCGAAGATGTGCTTTCCCGGGAAGGGAGGCAGGGAGACGAAGAGCCCTGTAGAGCTCGCCGAGCGGGTTCTCGCCGTCGATTCGGTCAGCGGTCTGGGCTTGAGCTGAGCAGCGCCCGCGCATCCGCCTGGGCCCGTTCGTCCTCGACGAGGCGGTCGGGGGAGGGGTGGCGGGCGAGGAGGCGGCGCAGGACGTCCCGGGCTTCCTTCTTCTTGTCGGGCTGGTGCTCCAGCAGGGCTTCGGCCAGATAGAGGTGGTTCAGGAAGTTGTCCGGCGCGAGCGCCACGGCGCGGCGCAGCTCGGCGACGGCCTTGTCGCGGTCTACCCAGCCGGTCACGAACGGAACCTTGGGCGCGAGCGTGTGGAGACGGCCGAGGATGCGGTGGCCGGCGGCGTCTTCGAAGGTCTCGTCGAGCGCCAGGAGGATCTCGGCCGAGCGGCGGACGCGGTCGCCGACACCCTGCCGGGCGGCGGCGAGGCGGCCGAAGTTGTCGCCCCAGAGACCCCAGTGGACGGCGGCCCAGAGATGGATCGGCTTCGCCTGGGGAATCCCGGCCAGGGCCTTGGCCGCCGCCTGCGGAGCGAGCGCGTCCAGCTTCTCCCGGCTCCCGGCGGAGCGTTTGGCGAGGCGGTCGAGGGCGGCTTCCGCGACGTCCTTGCCGCGGGCGAAGATCGCCTGCTTCTCCTCCTGGGTGCGGGCTACGTACTCGCCCTGGAAGTGCAGAGCGCGCAGGAGCTTCCAGGCGGCGTCCAGGTTCGCGGGGTCGGCGCGGAGCACCTTGTCATAGGCGGCGACCGTCTCGGCGATCGGACCCGGCTGCGGCCGGCCGCCCTGCTCCCCCTGGGCGCGGCGGGCCCACGCCGCATCTCCCCGGGCCAGGGGGTCGGCCGTGGGGTCCTGCCAGGCGGACAGGGCGGTGGCGAGGGCGAGGAGGGTGGCGGCGAGGAGAAGAGGGCGGCGCATGGCGGGATTGTACCCGGGTGTATCATTCTCTCCATGCCGGGTGAGACCCTTCTCCCGCTCTTTCCGCTGCCGGACGTGGTGCACTTTCCGCGCACCGAGCTGCGCCTGCACGTGAACGAGCCGCGCTATCGCAAGCTGGTCCGCGATCTCGAGGAGCGCGAGGAGGAGGAGCGTTCGATCGGCGTCGTGCTGCTCAAACCCGGCTGGGTGCAGAGCTATGAGGGAAACCCCGAGATCTTCCCGGGAGGGACCGCGGGACGGCTGATGGACATCGACGAGCTGCCGGACGGCAGCGCCAACATCCTGCTCTGGGGGGACTTCCGCTTCGAGCTGGAGCGCGAATGTGTGAGCGCTCCGTACCGCCGGGCGGTGGTGCGGCCGGTGGCCGAGCCCTGGCTCAACGAGCACGACGCCGGCATCGTGCTGGTGCGCGAAGAGATCCTCTCTCATCTCCATGCTCTCGCGTCCGACCTCGGTGCGAGCTTCCCGCTGCGCGAAGAGCTCGGCGCCATCGATGCGGGGAGCCCGTTCGAGGAGCTGGTCAACCGGATCGCCGCCGAGATCGACGTGCCGGTCTTGCGCAAGCTCCAGCTTCTGGTCGAGTCGCTCCCGGAGCGCGGCCTCTCCGTCCTGTCGATCCTGCGCAGCCGCAAGCAGGTGGTGGATCTGCTGCGCCCCTGGCGGCACCTGGCGGGCCGCTCCTCTCTCAACTGACCCCCCTGTCGACATCCCTTGCCCGAACCGCTCACCGCTCCCCTGTCGCTGCGCGATCCCGTCCACGGGTTCATCCGCGCGGATGCGTTGGAGGCGGCGCTGATCAACAGCCGGCCGGTGCAGAGGCTGCGTTTCATCCATCAGCTCGGCTTCGCCTTCCTGGTCTTCCCCGGCGCCGAGCACAGCCGGTTCAGCCACGTGCTGGGCGCCATGCACCTGGCCGGCCGGGTCTACGACACCCTCTCCGCCAAGAGCGAGGGGCTGCTGCCGCCGGGACCGCGCAGCCGCGAACGGCGGCTGGTCCGCGCCGCGGCGCTCCTTCATGACGTGGGGCATGCCCCGTTCAGCCATTCGGCCGAGGGGCTGTTCGAGGAGGGGATCGACCATGAGGAGATGACCCGCCGCCTCCTCGCCCTGCCGGAGATCGCCGCGATCTTCGCGCGCCATGGCGACGGCCTCGCGCCGGCGGACGTGGCCCGCCTCCTCGCCGGCGATGGCGGGGCCACCGAGCATCTGCTCACCGGCATCATCTCGGGCGAGCTGGACGTGGACAAGATGGACTACCTGCTGCGCGACAGCCTCTTCTGCGGTGTGCGCTACGGCAGCTACGACCTGGAGCGGCTGCTCGACACGGTGCTGCCGATCGAGGATCCGGAGACCGGCACCTGGGGGACCGGCGTCGACGAAGGGGGCGTCCATGCGCTCGAAGCGCTGGTGATGGCCCGCTACTACATGTTCACCCAGGTCTATTTCAACGCCACCGGCAAGGCCCTGGAGCTGCATCTCAACGAGTGGCTGCTGGAGAACGGCCGGCGCTGGGCCTCCGAGCCCGAGGCCTTTCTGCACCAGGACGACGTCTCGGTGTGGGCCGACCTGCGCCGTTCGGGGAGCCTGCACGCCCGGGCGGTGACCGGGCGCGACCATTTTCCTGTCGCGTTCGAGACGCGGGAGCACCTGTCGCGCGAGGACAAGGAGCGCTTCGAGGCCCTGCTGCCGGAGCTCGTCGCGCGCTTCGGCGCCGGCAATCTGCTGCTCTCCAACTCGGCCAAGGACCCCCACCGTTTGCACAGCAGCCGGGTGCTGGTGCGCCGGTTCGACGGCTCGCTCGAGCCGATGGAAGAGGCCAGCCACTTCATCCGCCACCTGGCGCGGATCGACCGCTATCGCGTCTATACACCACCGGCCTTGCGCGCCGCGGTGGCCGCCTCCCTGCGCGAGCTCTGGGGCTCCGCCTGAGCCGATCCAAATTCCCGTTCCAGCTCAATCCAAATTCTTGATCTGGAACCAATCGCTTGGACTCCCCGCCTGCCCACGGTATGGGCAGGAGCGTGTCAAGCGACGGAAACGAAACGACTTTTTCGAAGTGTTGACAGGGTGATGAACACGGCATGACAATTGCCCCGTCTTCCATCGATTCTCTATCGCGCTCCCATGTGGAGAGCCCAATTCGAGGAAAGGAGTCCTTTGATGAAATCCAGAGCCTTGGTCCTGTATGTGGGCCTTGCTCTTCTGCTGACGGCGCTCCCGATGCTCGCCCAGATTCCGACGGGCACGGTCTCGGGCAAGGTGACGTCTGCGGAAGGGGAAGCGCTGCCCGGGGTGACGGTCACGGTGGCGTCGCCGAGCCTGCAGGGCACGCGCGACGCGGTCACCAGCGAGACCGGCGAGTACAAAATCCCTCTCCTGCCGCCCGGTGAGTACGAGGTGAGCTTCGAGCTCGAAGGGTTCTCGAACCCCAAGCGCTCGGTCAAGGTGTCGGCGGCGCAGGGCATCCGCCTGGACGCCGAGCTCAGCAACACGGCGGTGAGCGAGGAGATCGTGGTCACCGGCTCCTACGAGACCATCTCCACCTCGCCCCAGGCGGCGACCACCTATGAGAAGCAGTTCATCGAGTCGCTGCCGGTCGAGCGCAACATCCGCGAGACGGTGTTGCTCACCCCGGGTGTGGCGGCGACGGGTCCCGGCGGCGCGCGGACGCGCGGCATCAGCATCGCCGGCTCGCAGTCGTACGAGAACCTGTTCCTGGTCAACGGCGTGGCGATCACCGAGAACCTGCGCGGCCAACCGTTCGACCTGTTCATCGAGGACGCGATCGACGAGACGACCACGACGGTCTCCGGCGTGTCGGCCGAGTACGGCCGCTTCTCCGGCGGCGTGGTGAACACGATCACCAAGTCCGGCGGCAACGAGCTCCATGGCTCGTTCCGCACCGCCTTCACCAACCAGAAGTGGGAGTCGGAGACCCCGAAGACCGTCTCCCAGGTCGACGACGTCAAGAAGCGCTACGAAGCGACCCTCGGCGGCTGGGTGTGGAAGGACAAGGTCTGGTACTTCCTCGCCGGCCGTGACTTCGAGAACATCACCTCGGCGCAGACCTTCGCCCTGCCGGGCGCGGTCAATTCGAGCCCCATCCCCTTCGACGCCGGGTCCGACCAGAAGCGCTACGAGGGCAAGCTGACCCTCTCGCCGTTCCAGGGCCACCGCCTCGTCGCCTCCTACATCAAGATCGACGAGGACGAGTCGGGCAACCGGTTCGGCAACGTCATGGACCTGCAGAGCCTCAACAACCGCGCGCTGCCGCAGGAGCTCGAGGCTCTCAACTACACGGGCGTCCTCACCGAGAACTTCTTCGTCGAGGCGCAGTACTCGCAGCGCAAGTTCACGTTCGAGAACGCCGGCTCCAAGTTCACCGACCTGATCAAGGGCACCTTGATGGTCGACGGCACCACGGCCTTCCGCTGGTGGAGCCCGACGTTCTGCGGCGTCTGCACGCCGGAAGAGCGCAACAACGAGAACATCCTCGCCAAGGGCTCCTGGTTCCTCTCGTCCGGCGGATTCGGGTCGCATGACCTGGCCTTCGGCTACGACAGCTACGACGACCAGCGCCTGGCCAACAACCACCAGTCGGGCAGCGACTTCCGGATCATCACCCGGAGCGCCCGTGAAGTGAACAACGTGGTCTATCCGGTTCTGGTCTCCGATCCGAACGGCACGCTGACCCAGTACATCCAGTACAACCCGATCCTCCAGAACGCCGAGTCGACCCGCTTCCTGACCAACTCGATCTATTTGAACGACAAGTGGCGCCTGAACGACCACTGGAGCTTCAACGTCGGCGTGCGCTACGACCAGAACGACGGTGAGGACGCCGGGGGCCGGAAGGTCGCCGACGACAGCAAGATCACCCCGCGCGTGTCCGCCGCCTGGGATCCCAAGGCGAACGGCGACTGGGTGTTCAATGCGAGCTACGGCGAATACGTCTCTGCGATCGCCAACTCCCAGGCCAACTCCACCTCGGCGGCCGGCAACCCGGCCACGTTCCAGTGGGCCTACGGCGGCCCGTCGATCAACAGCGATCCCAGCGCGCCGCTGGTGCCGACCGACGTGGCGATCCAGCGGATCTTCGACTGGTTCAACTCGATCGGCGGCATCAACAACACCAGCTTCCTCGTCGGCGTGGACATCCCGGGCGGCACCACGGTCATCCGTGGCTCGCTCAATTCCCCGTACGTCGCCGAGTACGCGCTCGGCGTGACCAAGCGCCTGGGCAGCCGCGGTATCGCCCGTGCGGACTACGTCCACCGCGACTACAAGGACTTCTATTCCACCCGCACCGACCTGGTGACCGGCCAGGTGACCACCGGCACCGGCGGCCGCGCCGACCTGGGCGTCCTCGAGAACAGCAACGACGGCATCGAGCGGGTCTACGACGGCCTCCACACGCAGGCCCAGTACCGCTTCAACGACAAGCTGAGCGGAGGCCTGGTCTACACCTGGTCGAAGCTGCGCGGTACCTTCGACGGTGAGACCACGGCGAACGGCCCGGTCTCCGCGCTCTACCACACCTACCCCGAGTACAAGCAGGCCTCGTGGAACTCCCCGCGCGGCGACCTGGCACTCGACCAGCGCCACCGCGCCAGCCTGTGGCTGGTGTACGACATCTTCCGCACCACTCACCACTCGCTCAACGTCAGCCTGTTGCAGAGCTATGCCTCGGGCCTGCCCTACGGTGCGGTCAACCGGGTCAACTCCCGCGCCTTCGTGACCAACCCGGGCTACGCGCTGCCCCCGAGCGCCGCCAACATCACCTACTACTACACCAACCGGGATGCCTTCCGGACGGACGACATCACCGCGACCAACCTCTCGCTCAATTACGCGTTCACGTTCCCCGGGCTCGGCAAGGACTTCGAGATCTTCGTGCAGCCCGAGATCCTCAACGTGTTCAACGAGCAGGGCCTGATCAACGTCAACACCTCCGTGCAGGACGCCACGAACACCGCCGGTCTGCAGCCGTTCAACCCCTTCACCCAGACCCCCGTCGAGGGGATCAACTGGCGCAAGGGCCCGAACTTCGGCAAAGCCGTCAACGACACCGACTACCAGGTCCCCCGGACCTACCGGTTCTCGGTCGGCCTGCGGTTCTAGTCCTTCGGGACAACGCCGGTCGGGCGGAAAGGCCCCGGTCTTCGGACCGGGGCTTTTTCTTTTTCAGAGGGCCTGCGCGAGACGGGCGAGCGCGTCCCTCCAGCGGCGGCGGCAGGCCTCCCAGGCGGTCAGGCCGATCGAGAGGGGGAGGCGCTGGAAGCCGTCCTGGAGGACGTCGAGCTGGCTGCCGCCGGGCCGCGCGTGGAGGCGCAGCGTCAGCCGCGTGGCCGCGGTCCAGCCGGCGTCGAGGCGTTCGAAGGAGAGGACCCAGAGGTGGGGCGGTGCGAGATCGACCGTCCGGCCCCGTTCCCGCCAGAGGGAGCCGTCCTCCTCGCCAGAGAGGAGCCGGAGCTCGCCGCCGGGCCCCGCCTCCACCTCCGCTTCCCGCGCCAGCCAGCGCACCAGCTTCTCCGGCTCGACCAGCCAGCACCACACCTCGGCCGGTGCGAGCGGCAGGTCCTGCCGGCGGCGGAGCTGGACGCCGGGGATGTCCCCCTGGCGGATCGCCTCGGTCATAGCAGGCCGTGCAGGGCCGCGGTCAGCTCCGGCCACCGGAAGACGTAGCCCGCCGCCAGCAGGCGGGACGGGACCACCCGCTGGCTCTGGAGCATCGACTCGGCGAATTCGCCCAGGGCGAGACGCAGCGCGAACCCGGGGGCCGGCAGGAAGCCGGGGCGTCCCAGCGCGTGCGCCAGGGCACGGGTGAGCTCGCGGTTGGTCACCGGCCGCGGTGCCGTGAGGTTGAACGGGCCACGGGCGTCCTCCCGTTCGAGGAGGAAACGGAGCGCTCCGACCTCGTCATCGACGTGGATCCAGGGGAACCACTGGCGGCCGTCGCCCAGGGGGCCGCCGATCATCATCTTGAACGGGACGCTCATCACCGGCAGCGCGCCCCCCTCCCGGGCCAGCACGATGCCGGTGCGCGCCACGGCACGGCGCACGCCGAGGCTCTCGGCCTCGGCCGTCGAGGCCTCCCACTCCTGGCAGACTTCGGCGAGAAAGCCCTCTCCCGGCGGCGTCTCCTCCGGGATCTCCGCGTCGCCGCGATCGCCGTAGAAGCCGACGGCGGAGGATTGGAGGAGCACCCGTGGCCGCACCGGGGCGGCGCGGATCGCCGCCATCACCGCCTGGCCGGAGACGAGGCGGCTGTCGCGGATGCGGCGCTTCTTCGCCGCGGTCCAGCGCCCCTCGGCCACGCTCTCTCCGGCGAGATGGACGATGGCGCTCTCCGTGTCGAGAAGGGCGACCCAGCCGTCCGCGGTCCGGCCGTCCCACCGCGCCGCACGGACCCCCGCGGGGAGCGGCCCCACGCGGTCCGGATCGCGCGTCAGGACGACGACGTCATGCCCCTCACTCAGGCTCCGGGCGAGCGCCTTGCCGATCAGTCCCGAGCCTCCGGTGATCACGACGCGCATTGCACAGCCTCCTTGCAGAGAGCTTTTCACCCCTCTCCCGCTTGCGGGAGAGGGGCCGGGGGTGAGGGCTCAGACCGCGGCGAGCTCTTCCTCCAGGAGCTGGCGCTGATGGAGGTCGGCGTAGAGGCCTCCGAAGGCGAGGAGCTGCCGGTGGGTGCCGCGCTCGGCGATCCGCCCGCGGTCGAGGACGAGGATCAGATCGGCGTCCTGCACGGTCGAGATGCGGTGCGAGACCAGGAACACGGTCCGCCCCTGGAAGACGGTGCGCAGGTTGCGCAGGATCTGCTCCTCGGTGTGGGTGTCGACGGCGGAGAGCGAGTCGTCGAGGAGGAGGATGCGCGGATCGCGCAGCAGGGCGCGGGCGAGGGCGACGCGCTGCTTCTGGCCGCCGGAGAGCGTGATGCCGCGCTCGCCGACCAGGGTGTCGAGCCCTTGCGGGAAGAGCGCCAGATCGGGCTCCAGGCCGGCGATGCGGGCCGCTTCCAGCACCTCCTCGCGCGTCGCCTCCGGCCGGCCCAGGGTGATGTTGTCGCAGAGGGTGGCCGAGAAGAGGAACGTCTCCTGCGGCACCATGCCGATGGCCTGGCGCAGGGTGGCGAGCGGGATGCGGCGGACGTCGACGCCGTCGAGCCGCAGCGTCCCTTCCGGCGGATCGACGAGCCGCGGGAGGAGCGTGAGGAGCGTGCTCTTGCCCGAGCCGGTCCGCCCGACGAGGGCCACCGTCTGGCCGGCGGCGACGTCGAAGGAGACGTCGGTGAGCGCCGGCTCCCCGGTGCGCCAGGAGAAGCTCAGATCCGTGGCACGGACGGCACCGCGGACCTCCCCGATCTCCTCCAGGGGCGGCTCGTCGCGGATCGCCGGCACCACGTCCATGATCTCGCGGATGCGGGTGAGCGAGGCGGTCCCCCGCTGCGCCAGGTTGGCGACCCAGCCGATCGCGATCATCGGCCAGATCAGCTTGCTCAGGAAGAAATTGAAGGTGACGAACTGGCCCACCGAGATGTTGCCGCGCATCACCAGGACGCCGCCGTACCAGAGCACCGCGACGAACCCGATGCCGATCAGCGCCTGGAGGACCGGATGGAACGCCACCGACCAAGCGATGAGCCGCCGGTT
>Ga0209682_10000349_pt1 | contig 15890 bp, 14 predicted proteins | sample DOMMetBare2Fresh_2_FD_187471 | JGI IMG/M metagenome (GOLD analysis project Ga0209682, IMG submission 187471) | Wetland sediment microbial communities from St. Louis River estuary, USA, under dissolved organic matter induced mercury methylation -... | ecosystem: Environmental > Aquatic >... | reverse complement strand
GAGACCCTGGAGGAGCTCTCCACCCGCGGCTATCCGATCGCCCAGCTCCTGCTGCGCTACCGCGAGCTCACCAAGCTCAAGTCGACCTACGTGGACGCCCTGCCGGTCCTGGTGGCGGCGGACGGCCGCCTGCACACCCGCTTCAATCAGGCGGTGGCGGCCACCGGGCGGTTGTCGTCCACCAATCCGAACCTGCAGAACATCCCGATCCGCACCGAGCTGGGGCAGCGTATCCGCCGCGCTTTCGTGGCCGGACCGGGGCATGTCCTCCTGGTCGCCGACTACAGCCAGATCGAGCTGCGCGTCCTCGCCCACATCGCCGGCGAGCAGGCGCTGATCGCCGCCTTCGCCCGCGGCGAAGACGTCCACCGTGCGACCGCGGCCACGGTCTTCGGCGTGGCGCCGGACCTGGTGACCGCCGAGCAGCGGCGGGCGGCGAAGACGATCAACTTCGGCATCCTCTACGGGATGAGCGCCTTCGGCCTGAGCCAGGCGCTGAGCATCTCCACCCGGGAGGCGGACCGCTTCATCACCTCCTACCTCGACCAGTTTCCCGGCGTGCGGACCTACGTCGAGGGGACGCAGCAGAGCGCCGAGCGCGAGGGGAAGGTCGAGACGCTCTACGGCCGGGTACGCTGGCTGCCCGACATCCAGAGCAAGAACCGGAATCTGCGCGAGAACGCCCGCCGCATGGCGATCAACGCGCGCATCCAGGGGACCGCCGCCGACCTCCTCAAGAAGGCGATGATCGAGGTCGACTGCCGCCTCCAGGAAGAGCACCCGGACGCCCGGCTCCTGCTGACCGTCCACGACGAGCTGGTGCTGGAGGTCCCCGCCGGGAAGGTGGAGGCCGTGGCCGCCCTGGTCAAGAAAGGCATGGAAGGGGTGGCCGAGCTCGCGGTGCCGCTGGTGGTGGACGTCGGGTGGGGGCGGAGCTGGTACGAGGCGAAGTGAAAGGACCAAAAGGACTGCAAGGACATCAAGGACGCCCGTCCGTGGAGTCCGTGTTCAGTCCGTGCCGGTCCGTGCTCGTCCGTGTTCGTCCTCCTCATAGACGAACGTCACCGCCTTCTCCACGTCCGGGTGGAGGCTCTTGTGGACCGGGCAGGTGAGGGCGGCGTTCTCCAGCTTGCTGCGCTGCTCGGGGGTGAGCCCGCGCGGCATCTGGATCGTCACCGGGATGCGCCCGATGCGCCGCGGTGTCGCGTTCATGTGCTTCTCGGCCCGGAAGGCGAGGCCGGTCAGGTCGAGGCCGTCGCGGGTCCCCACGATGGAGATCAGGCTCAGCATGCAGGCGCCCAGGGCCGCGGCCACCAGGTCGGTGGGGGAGAACGAGCTGCCGTCCCCCTGATTGTCCACCGGCGGCACGGTGATGAGCTGCGTTCCCGAAGGACCGTGGGTCACTTCGACCTTCAAGTCGCCCAGATATCTGCCCGTGAAATCGACCGCCATGACGCCCTCCTTGTTTTCAGGGTAGGCGAGTCTAGCAGGTATCATGTCCCGGCCCATGCGGTGCACCTTCTTCCTGGCCGGCGAGGACCTGGAGGCCCTGTCGCGGATCGATCCCGGCCGCGACTGGCGGGAGCTGCAGACCGGGGAACGGGCCTGGATCCTCCAGACGTACCTGCGGCTGCGCGACGCCGGCCATCCGGTCGAGCTGTCGGGGACCGCGCCGGAGGACGGGCTCGTGGTCTTCCACGCCAAGCAGGCGAAGGAGCTCTACCGGCAGCGGTCGAGGCTCCGCGACGCCTTCCTCGTCGGAGTCCGCGCGGACAACCGCGAGCCGCTCCTCGCCGATGTCGAGATCCTGCAGAACGGCTTCTTCGCGGACGGCCGGCGGCGCTTCTTCCTCCCTCACTGGCCGCAGCCCGGGCTCGTGCCGCGCGACCCGGAGCGCGGCGCGCGGATCGAGCGGATCGCCTACAAGGGATTCGCCGCGAACCTCCATGCGGACTTCCGGACGCCGGCCTGGACGGGTTTCCTTGCTGCCGAGGGGATCGAGTGGGTGGTGGACGCCGTGGCCTTCGCCGGCCGCAACCGCCTGGAGCTGGAATGGCCGGACTTCCGCACGGTGGACCTCGCTGTCGCCGTCCGCCCGGACGAGCGCAAGCAGCGCCACTCGAAGCCGGCCACCAAGCTGGTCAACGCCTGGCTCGCCGGAGCACCGGCGCTCCTCGGACCGGAGCTGGCCTTCCGGGAGCTGCGGCGCACGGAGCTGGACTATCTGGAAGTCGCCTCGGTCGCCGAGGCGAGGGAGGCGGTGCTCCGCCTGCGGCGCGATCCGGGGCTCTACCAGGCGATGGTCGAGAACGGCAGAGAGCGGGGGGCCGGATACACCCCCGAAGCGCTCGTACCGCGCTGGGCCGAGCTGCTGTTCGCCACGATTCCGGCCCTGGCCGAGCGGCGGAGCCTGCGCCGAGTCCCCTTCGCGTTGAAGATGGCCGGGCGATGGCTCGCCCGGACGGCCTCCTTGCGGCCGGCGCGGTAGCGGCTATCATCTGACGCCATGCAATCCACCCCGTCCTCACTCCTCAGCCTCGCCGGCAAGGTGGCGATCGTCACCGGTGCCTCCCGCGGGATCGGCTCGGCCATCGCCGGTGCTTTCGCGGCGGCCGGCGCGCGCGTCGTCCTGGCGAGCCGCAAGCTCGAAGGGCTGGAAGCCGTCGCCGCGCAGATCCGGAGCGATGGCGGCGAGGCGATCGCCGTGGCCTGCCATACCGGGCACGCCGCGGAGGTCGAAGCTCTCGTCGCCAGGACCCGCGAGACCTTCGGCGGTGTCGACGTCCTGGTCAACAACGCCGCGGCCAGCCCGCACTTCGGACCCGTCCTCGACGCCTCGGAAACGCAGTGGGACAAGACCTTCGAGGTGAACGTCAAGGGGTACGTCCACACCATCCGCGCCTGTGTGCCGCTGATGCGCGAGCGCGGCGGCGGGCGGATCGTGAACGTCGCCTCGGTGGCCGGGGTGGTCCCGCACTCCGGCCTCGGGGTCTACGGAGTGACCAAGGCGGCGGTCCTGATGCTCACCCGCACCCTCGCCGTCGAGCTGGCGCCGGACGTCCGGATCAACGCCATCGCCCCGGGTCTCATCGAGACGAAGTTCAGCGAGGTGCTGTGGTCGACGCCCGAGCTCCACGCGAAGGCCTTGCGCTCCATCCCCCTCCACCGGATCGGCCAGACGGACGACCTCGTCGGCGCCGCCCTCTACCTGGCGAGCGACGCCTCGGGGTTCGTCACCGGCAGCGTGATGACGGTCGACGGCGGGCAGACCCTCGGGGGGGCGTACTAGAAGGCAAAGGACCCAAAGGACGGCAAGGACAACAAGGACTGCCCTAACCAGGACGGTTCTTCAGGCCCTTGTTGTCATTGGAGCCCTTGCCGTCCTTTTCCCTAATCCACCCGGGCCGGGCTCGACGCCGGCAGGCCCATCTTCTCGCGGATCTTCATCTCGAGCTCGTCCGCCAGCTCGCCGTTCTCCCGCAGGTACACCTTGGCGTTGTCGCGCCCCTGGCCCAGGCGCAGATCGCCGTAGGAGTACCAGGCACCGCTCTTGACCACCAGCTTGTGCTCGACCCCGAGGTCGACGAGCTCGCCGGTGCGCGAGATCCCTTCGCCGTAGTCGATGTCGAACTCGGCCTGGCGGAACGGCGCCGCGACCTTGTTCTTGACCACCTTCACCTTGGAGCGGGAGCCCGTGACCGTCTCGCCGTCCTTGATCGAGGCGATGCGGCGGATGTCGATGCGCACCGAGGAGTAGAACTTGAGTGCCCGGCCACCGGTCGTGGTCTCCGGGTTGCCGAACATGACGCCGATCTTCTCGCGGATCTGGTTGATGAAGACCAGGCAGGTGTTCGACTTGGAGATGATGGCCGTCAGCTTGCGCATGGCGTGCGACATGAGCCGGGCCTGGAGGCCGACGTGCGAATCGCCCATCTCCCCTTCGAGCTCGGCCTTGGGCACCAGCGCCGCCACCGAGTCGATGACCACCACGTCGACCCCGTTGCTGCGCACCAGCATTTCGGCGATCTCCAGCGCCTGCTCGCCGCTGTCGGGCTGCGAGACCAGCAGGTTGTCGATGTCCACCCCCAGCTTGCGGGCGTACTCGGCGTCCAGGGCATGCTCGGCGTCGATGAAGGCGGCGACGCCGCCGCGCTTCTGCGCCTGGGCGACCACCGAGAGCGCCAGCGTCGTCTTGCCCGAGGACTCCGGACCGAAGACCTCGACCACGCGGCCACGCGGAAAGCCGCCGATGCCGATGGCGGCGTCGATCGAGATGGAGCCGGTGGGGATGCAGTCGATCGCAAACGTCTCGCGCTGGCCCAGGCGCATGATGGCCCCCTTGCCGAACTGCCGCTCGATCTGCGAGAGCGCGTTGTCGATGGCCTTCAGCCGGTCGAATTTGGGTTCTGCCATATCGTCTCGCTCCTTGCGGCCCGCGGGCCGGGGGACGTGGTTGGAGGGGAAAAGGTTCTGTGCAGACCGTATTGTACGGCCGATTACCGCCCCTTGGACAGTCTCATGGTAGAAGACGGGAATCCGGGGGTCAATCCACCTTGTTGGACCTCGCGACGATCGCGCCGCCCCCGCGGAGATCGAAGGTTCGCTATAATCTCACTTCTCGAAGCGGAGACCCGATGCGTACGCCGCTCCCACTGGTCCTCCTCGGGGTCCTGGGATTGATGGGATGGATCGCCTGTGGCCCGAGCGCGGCGGACGTCGAGGAGTCCCGGGCGCAGTATGCCGCCGCCGCGGACGGCTTCGTGGTCCGGCAACGGCCGGTGCCGGGAGCGCGGATCGAGCAGGAGGTGGTGCTCGGTCTGGTGGTGCGGCGCGAGAGCTCCAAGGGCGAGCCGCCTGACGGGCTTCCCGGGATCACGCTCGACGTCGACCAGGTCGGCGCCGGGGGCAAGAGCCGGCGGCACTGGCGCTTCCAGGTCGACACCGCCGGCCTCGCGGCGGGTGGGGAGCGGCGCTCCGAGCGGGTCCTGGGCCAGGTCGACTATGCGCCCGGAGACGTCTTCCGGGTGGAGGTACGGCGCAACGTCCCCGCCACCGAGCGCGCGGACTATCTCGAATGGCGTGAGCCGGGCGGCGCGGCGACGGACGGCGGGCCGGCCTCGTAGACGGAGCGGACGGAGGATTATGGAACCCATTCTCGTCGAGGCGGGCACAGCGGCGCAGCTCGCCACAGATCCGATTCAACGGTTGGAAGAGAACGTCGCCCGCGTCGTCCGCGGCAAGCGCGAGGCGATCCGCCTCGCCACCGTCTGCATCCTGGCGCGCGGGCACGTGCTGATCGAGGACGTCCCCGGCGTCGGCAAGACGACTCTCTCGCAGGCCCTGGCCCGCTCCCTCGGGCTCTCCTTCCAGCGCATCCAGTTCACCAGCGACCTGCTGCCGTCGGACATCATCGGCGTGTCGATCTTCAACCAGAAGACGCAGGCCTTCGAGTTCGTGCCGGGGCCTCTCTTCGCCAACGTGGTGCTCGCCGACGAGATCAACCGCGCGACGCCGAAGACCCAGTCGGCGCTCCTCGAGGCGATGAGCGAGCGGCGTGTCTCGGTCGAGCGCAAGCGCTATGCCCTGCCCGAGCCATTCGTCGTCCTGGCCACCCAGAACCCGCTCGAATACCAGGGGACCTTCCCGCTCCCCGAGTCGCAGCTCGACCGCTTCATGATGTCGCTCTCCCTCGGCTATCCGCCGCGCGCCGACGAGCGCGAGCTGCTCCTCTCCGGCGGCGTCGAAGAGACCCTGGACCATCTCCAGCCGGCGCTGCCGCGCGAGACGTTGCTCGACCTGCAGGAGCGGGTCGGCCGGGTGCGCGTCGCCGAGAAGCTCGCGGAGTACATCCTCTCGCTCGCCGAGGTGACACGCCGCGGCGGGGAGTTCCAGCTCGGCGTCTCCACCCGTGGTGCCCAGTCGCTCTTCCGGGCCACCCAGGCGCTCGCGCTCTGCGAGGGGCGAACCTACGCCATCCCGGACGACGTGCAGCGGCTCGCCGTGTCGGTCCTGTCGCACCGCGTCCTCGTGAAACGGGGCGCCGGCGACCTGGAGAACACCCGCAAGGCCATCGAGCGGGTGGTGGCGTCGACGCCGGTCCCGCTGTGACCCAGCCTCTCGCCCGTCCGGCGCCGGCTCCGGCCGCCGTCCCGCGGCGGGAAGGCCGGGTGCGCGGCTACCTGCGCCGGCGGCCGGTCCCCGAGGGCATCCGCATCACCACCGTGGGCCTCTGGTTCGTCCTCCTCTCGATCCTGGTGGCGATCGCCGCCACCAACACCGGCAACAACGCGCTCTACACGGTCCTCGCTTCGATGTTCGCCGTGCTCATCGTCTCCGGTGTCCTGTCGCGCGAGAACGTGCGCGGCCTGGAAGTGGCGCTCGATCCGCCCGGCGAGCTGTTCGCCAACCGGCCGTTCTCGCTGGGATTCACGCTGCAGAGCCGGGCGCGTCTCTTCTCCCGCTGGTTCCTTCTGTTCACCGTGTCGCGCTCGGCGCAGCCCCTCCTCGTCCCCTACCTGCCGCGGAAGGGGCGCAGCGCCGGCCAACTCGAGATGATGCTGGGCACGCGGGGGCGCCACAGCCTCCCCTTCGCGCACGTCTCCAGCCTCTTCCCGTTCGGCTTCTTCCGCAAAGGGGTGCGCTATCCGGTCGACCTGGAGCTGCTGGTCTTCCCGGAGATCTTTCCGGCCGCCGGCAATGAGCTGGAGGAGATCGACCGCACCGGGGAGGAGGCGGGCCGCCGCGCCGGCCAGGGGCATGGGCTCTACGCGCTGCGCCAGTACCGGCATGGCGACGATCCGCGGGGCATCCACTGGAAGCAGACGGCGCGCACCGGCGCCATGGTCTACATGGAGCGCGAGGCCGAGCACAGCCGCCGTCTGTCGATCCTGTTCGACAACGCCGTGGGCGCGCTCTCGGAGGAGGCGAAGACGCGCTTCGAGCGGCTGGTGAGCGAGGCGGCCACCGCGGCGCTCGACCACCTCTCCCGCGGCTACGAGGTGGAGCTGGTCACCCGCGGCGAGGCTCTCGGCTTCGGGAGCGGCTCCCGGCAGCGGCTGGCGATCCTGGAGGCGCTCGCCCTGGTGGCACCGGAGCCGCGGCGCTCCGAGCCGTTGCTGTCGAGCGATCCGCGGGCGCCGCAGCTCCGGGTCCATCTCGAACCGGAGGCGGCCGATCCCTCCCGGAGGCCGGCGCCATGACCTTCGGGCGGCAGAAGCGGCTCCTCCTCGGCTGGATGGCGCTTCTCGCGCCCCTCCCCCTGCCGTTCAACGACGTCGTGCGCTGGCCGCTCCTGGCGCTCTATCTCATCGGCGTCCTCTACTTCCTGCGGCGGGCCGGCCAGGATCCGCCGCGCTGGCTGCCGGCCTGGGGGATGAACGTCCTCGGGCTCGCCTACGTCCCCTTCTTCTTCTTCGACCTGTTCACCCTGTCCGGAGGGCGGCTGGTGCAGGCGGTGCTGCATCTCTGCCTGTTCACCCTGCTGGTCAAGCTCTACGCGCTGGTCCGCGAGCGGGACAAGTGGCAGGCGGCGATGGGCATCTTCTTCCTCTTCCTGGCGGCCATGGGCACCAGCGTGCACCCGGCGATCGTCCTGTACCTGATCGCCTTCCTGGTGCTCACGCTCACCATGCTGACCCGCTTCGCCTTCCTGCACGTCCTCGCCGGCTTCGGCCGCGAGGACCCGGCGCTCGCCCATCTCCCGCTGCGCGGCTTCATGACGCTCACGACGGTGCTCACACTGCTCCTGGCCGTCCCGCTCTTCGCCCTGCTGCCGCGCGTGCGGTCGCCGTACATCGTGGGGCGTGGCGTGGGAACGGGCACGCAGATCGAGGCCGCCGGCTTCTCCGACGAAGTGACGCTCGACTCGATCGGCCTCATCCGCAACAGCCGGGAGGTCGCCATGCGCCTCCAGGCGGAGACGCCGCTCGATCCCAACCGCGAGATGCGCTTCAAGGCCGCCACCTATGAAGTCTACGAGGGCGGGACGTGGCGCCGGTCCCCCGTCTCCCAGGTCCTCCACCGCAGCACCGGCGCACGCTTCTGGCTGCGCAAGGAGACGCCGCGCCGCTGGGCCACCATCTATCTCCAGCCGTTGCGCAGCCGGAGCCTGCCGCTGCCGGTCGACACCGTCGTCGTCGAGCCGGGCGTCACCTCGCTCGACGTGGACGGTGGCGGCGCGCTCGCCTTCGCGGTGGCCCCTCTGGAGGTCCGGCAGTACCGCGTCGGCCTGGTCGACGGGCCGGTGCTGATCGGCGACGTGCCGCGCGGCGCAAGCTCGGCGCGCAGCTTCGAGCCGGCGCTGAATCCGGCCGGCGTGACGCCGCGGATCTCCGCGCTCGCCCGGGAGGTGATGGGCGAGGGGAGGCCCGGCGAGCGGGCACGCCGCCTGGAGACGCACCTGATCCAGAGCTACTCCTACACCCTCGACTTCCGCGGACGCTCGGCGGAAAACCCGATCGAGGCCTTCCTCTTCGACTACAAGAGCGGCCAGTGCGAATACTTCGCCTCCTCCATGGTCCTGATGCTCCGCTCGCAGGGGATTCCAGCGCGGCTGGTGACCGGCTTCCTGGGCGGTGAGCACAACCCCTTCGAGGGGTACTTCATGGTGCGCGAGAGCAACGCCCACGCCTGGGTCGAAGCCTGGCTGCCGGAAGAGGGAGGGTGGCGGATCTTCGATCCGACGCCGCCGGCCGGCCGGCCGGGCGAAGGGCAGGAGGGCTTCCTGCTCTTGTCGCAACAGGCCTGGGACTACGTGCAGTTCCGCTGGGACCGCTACGTCCTGACCTACGGGGTCTACGACCAGCTCCGCATCTTCGGCAGCCTGCGCAACCTCTGGGCCGACTTCTGGAAGCGGTTCGACCGCGGCGGCCCTTCGGCCTCTCCCAGGAAGCCGGAGGCACCGGCCGCCCCGGCGCCCGGCGAGCTGGGAGGAGCGCAACCCGCCACCTCGCCGTTCCGGCTGACGATCCCGGTGGCCCTGGCGCTCCTGCTCCTCGCCGCCCTGGTCTTCGTGGTCTGGCTCCGCCTGCGGCCGCCGCTCACCGCGACCATGGCCTACCGCCGCCTGCGGAAGCGGCTCGGCCGCTCGGGTCCGATCCCGGAGTCCGTCCCGCCGCTCCGTCTCGGCGAAGAAGCCGCCGCCCGCTACCCCGCCGCCGCCGCGCCGCTCGGCCGGGTGATCGACTTCTACCTGCGGGAGAGCTTCGGCGGCGAGCCGCTCCAGGACGCCGAGCGCGAGGTGCTCAAGGCCGCTCTCGAAGAGGCCGAGCGGGGGCTGCGCAAGGCGGGGTGAGAAGGGACTGAAAAAAAACTTCCACGGCCGATCAAAAGGGGAGCGGCCCCGGCCGGAAGACCCGGGGAGCCAGGAAATGGCTCCGGCACCGGTCCGAAAGCCCTTTTGCCCGGAGATTTTCCCCGGGGGTTCGACTTTGACCCCTTTCGCTCCGAAGTTGACCCCTCTTGCTTCGAAGTTGCCCCCTTTTTCCCGTGCAACTGGCCTTTGGGCGCCGCCATAGCCTCCAAAGTGCGTCTCCGCACCTCCCGGGCGGAGCCAAAAGGGCAATTCGTCCGGCAAAAGGGGTCAAACTCGGACCCCCAACCCTTTGGCTCCGCCCCAGGAGCCATTTCCGGCATCGACACCTCATTAAGTCCACTTAGTCGATCAAAACTCCTATTTGCTGTTGACAACGCCTCGCATCTACCTTATTCTCCCTCTCGTCGCAAGCGGACCCGGGCCGGATGAGCCGGAGCCGGGGCCGAAACCAAACCCGGATGGGACACCGAGGGATCGGGACATCCCTCCCCGTCCAAACGACGAAAGGAGAAGGACCATGGCTACGAAAGGAACGACGAACCCCGAACGGATCGCGCGGTGGAAGGTGATGGCCGCCGGTCTCAAACCCCAACTGCCTCAGTTCCCGTTGCTGGGGGACCTGCACACGGAGCTGGAGACCACCATCCAGCGTTCCGAGGAGCTGGATGCCCGGCACGAGGCGCTCAAGGCGGAGACCCGGGAAGTCAACCGGATCCGCCAGGAGCTGGAGCAGAAGGGGGACGACCTGCGCAACCGTCTGGCGGCGAGCCTGCAGACGGTGCACGGCTTCCAGAGCGAGAAGCTGATCGAGTATGGCATCAAGCCCCGCCGTCCGCGGGGCCGCGACCGCCAGGCTCGCAAGCGCCGCGCCCCGGCGGCCTCCGCGCCGGCCGCCACGCTGGCCACCGAGCCGTTCGCCACCACCAGCGCCTGAGCGAGCTCAGGCCCCACCACCACAACCACTCCCGGGGGGAGGGAGGCTCTGCCTTCCTCCCCCTTCTCTACGGCTGTACCGCTTGGTGGGGTGATCGATCATGCAGATTGAATTTTCGATGTTCAATCTGCAAAAGCCACCTGTTGCTTCAAGCACTTCAGAGCAGCTTGACCCAAGGGCAGGTGTCCCGGACCTTACGCCAGAGGACTCCATCCGCCGTGATCAGGTCGCATCCCAGCTTCCGGGCCAGGACGACGAACGTGGCGTCATAGGGAGAGACCTGCATGCGGAAGCTGAACGCGAGCGCGTCGAACAGAAGCTGGTGGGTGACTTCGATGATGTCCAGAGGGAGTTGGACCAACTCGCCCCAGAAGCCCTGCGCTTCTGCTTCGGTCAACCCTTCCCGCCGGTGGACCCAGAAGACATTGGCGATCTCCGAAAGGAGCGAGGAGGGAACGACGGCGCGAGCCGTATCTTGCGCGAGCTCCTGGAGGAGGAGATCCGCCCGGTCTGTCCCTTCCTCCTCCAGGAACCACTTGACGACGACGCTGGTATCAAGGACCCATGTCACCATCCGCGGTCCCGCGATTCTCGAATGACTGCGGTGCTATCCGACATCGGCCCGACCGCCTTGCGGAGCTCGCGGATCCGCGCGACAGTGACCCGAACGTCTCGCTTCACGCCCAGATCCTGAGACAGCAAGGAGCCGACCAGCTCCGACAGGTTCATCCGGCGATTCTCCGCCTCCTCCCGGAGGCGCTCGATGAGATCTTCCGCGAGCATCAGGTCAACGTGTTGCAGCGCCCTGGCCATCGGCCCTTCCCTCCTCTTCAATTCTACCTCTACCGCAGCCCCGACGGCAGGCGCGGCGAGGACAGGAGCTTCACGAAGACGTCCCAGCGCTTGGCGGGCTGGTCCTCCGTGCCGCCCTGCCGCTCGACGTACTGCTTCACCAGGTCCTGCCCCAGGTTGTAGTTGATCACGTAGCTCCGGTAGCGCTCGGCGAAGCGGATGCGCTGGTCGGCCCTCTCGCGGGCGTAGAGGTTGTACTTCATCATCCACTCGACCGCCTGCTCGCGGGTGATCTCGCCGTCGAGGTAGCGCCGGGCCGCTTCGTTGCCGGCATAGCTGAGCTTCTGCGCCAGGGCCTGGACGGTGTAGTAGCGCTCCGCCTGGGCGGGATCGAGGCCGGCCAGCGGGAAGAGCTTGTCCCGCTCGAAGGCCACCCGCTCCGGGCCGGGGAAGGCGACCTCGATGCCGAAGTTGGCGGTCCCTTCCGCGATCAGCGACTGCGGGCTGTACAGGGCGTAGGCCGACAGCTCGGGCCAGCCGCGGTCGCGCATCAGGTGCTTCTCGAGCAGCGCGTTGTAGACGTGGTGCCCGGGGTATCCCTCATGGCAGGCCAGATCGACGGCCCGGTCGATGAAGATCGGCAGGTCGGTGTTGACCTGGATGACGCTGTGGTAGTTCCCCTTGTACCAGTTGTAGCCGCTCCAGGGCTTGCCGGTCACGTACTCGACGACGAAGCTCTCGCTCGCCGGCAGGTCGATGTGCGGCACCGTCCGCGCGCGGCACTCGGCGATGGCGGCCTTGAAGACCGCGTCGAGCCGGTCACGCGGGATGACGAAGTCCTGGCGGAAGCGGTCGAGCTGGTCGACGACCGGGCCGTCACCGGGCAGCGTCGCGTCGAGCTGGTCGACGATCGCCTGGAAGTACGGCGCGTCGTTGTGCGGAGCGACCGCGTCGTACAGGGCCTGCGACTCCTCGTCGAAGGTCATTTTCTTGCCGCCGAGCAGGTCGACCCGGGCGACCAGCGATTGGAGCTGCCGGGTCAGATAGGCGTGGCGCAGGCCGAGGATCTCCGCATCGGCTCCGGTGGCCGGCGGACGCAGCGTCCCCAGCTCGGAAAGAAGAGCCTCGGCCTCGCTCCGGATCTCGGCAAGCGGTCGCTTCCCTTGTGCCTCGGCCTCCGTGCGCCACTCCGGCGGTCCATAGAAGGCATCGACGTAGTCGCCGTCGTGCTGCCCGACGGCCAGGACCAGCTTCACGTAAGAGGTGGCGATTCGGTTCATGGCGGACGGGTCCTCGGAGGGAGTGGAGGAGGGTGTTGGCGTCGCGGCGCAGCCGGCGAGCACGCCTGCGAGGGTGAGGAGAACGAGGAGCGGCTTCGTCGCGATCATGGCCGGCGAGCTTAGCATGGGGCCTTGCCGCCCCCTCCCCCCGGTGCAACCGGGCCGCAGCGCGTGCGTAGGAGATGACCATGGCTGATTCCATTCCGGCGTCCTCGACGCCTTCGACCTCCGCGCCGTCCGCTCTGCGTGATGCGGCGTTTCTCGGCATTCCGTCCCTTCTCTCGATCCTGCTGCATCTCCCCTTCCTGGAGCGCTACGGGTGGTTCCGCGACGAGCTCTACTACGTCACCTGCGGCCTCCATCCGGCGTTCGGCTATGTCGACCAGCCGCCGCTCGCTCCCTGGATCGCCCGCGCGGTCTGGATGCTCTCCGGCGAGTCCCATTTCGCTCTGCGGCTCCTGTCGGTCCTGACCGGTGCCGCGGTGATCTTCCTGACCGGCTGGCTGGCGCGGGAGATGGGAGGCGGCCGGTTTGCGCAGGGGCTGGCCGCGCTCTGTGCCCTGGTGGCGCCGGTCTACCTCTTCCTCTTCCACACCTTCTCCATGAACCCCTTCGACGTCCTCTTCTGGACCTTGGGAGCGTTCGTCGTGGCCCGCATCGTGCGGACGGGGAACGGCCGGCTCTGGCTCCTGTTCGGCCTGATCACCGGCCTCGGCCTGCTCAACAAGCACAGCATCCTGTTCTTCGGCTTCGGTGTGACGGTTGGGCTGCTGCTCACCCCGGAGCGGCGGCATCTCCGCCAGCCGTGGCTCTGGCTCGGCGGGGCGGTCGCCGCAGTGCTGGTGTTGCCGCATGTGATCTGGCAGATCCGGAACGGCTGGCCGACGGCGGAGTTCATCCACAACGCCACGACCTACAAGAACGTGGCTCTGCCGCCCCTCGCCTTCCTGACCGAGCAGGTGATGCAGATGAATCCGTTCACCAGTCTGATCTGGTTGGCGGGTCTGGGCTGGCTGCTGCTGGGCCGCGGCGGGAAGCCGTTCCGGCTGCTGGGCTGGATGTACGTCGCCGCGCTTCTGGTCCTCCTCTCGCAGAGCTCCAAGGCTTACTACCTGTCGCCGGCCTACCCGGCTCTCTTCGCCGCGGGCGCCACCGCCTGGGAAGGCGGGCTCGCACGGCTCCGGCAGGGATGGCTCCGCCCGGCCTTCGCGGGTCTTCTGCTCGCCGCGGTCCTGGCCGGCGGTGCGATCGGTGCGCCTTTGGTGGTGCCGATTCTCCCGGTCCCGGATCTCGTCCGCTATCAGAAAGCGCTGGGCGTGCAGCCGAGCGCAGGCGAGCGGAAAGAGCTCGGCGATCTGCCGCAGCACTTCGCCGACATGCACGGCTGGCCGGAGATGGTGGACGAGGTGGCACGCGTCTATCGTTCGCTGCCGCCCGAGGAGCAGGCCAAGGCAGGGATCTACGCCCAGAACTACGGTGAGGCCGGTGCCATCGACATCCTCGGCCGGAAGGAAGGGCTGCCGCATGCGTCGTGCGGTCACAACAACTACTTCCTGTGGGGACCGCAGGCCTCCGGCGAGGTGATGATCGTCCTCGGCGGCGACGAAGAGGACGTCCGCCGCGCCTGCCCGCGCCTCGAACGGGCGGGAACGACCCACTGCGATCACTGCATGCCCTACGAGAACGAGCTGCCGGTCTGGATCTGCCGGGGCGTGGACATCCGGAAGCTCTGGCCCGGGCTGAAAGAGTACATATAGCCCACCCGCCGCCGACAATCGCTACACTCTTCAATCGACCCGTGCCGGATGGACCGGAAGGGTGTCGAGAGGAGGCGGCGATGCAGATCGGCATGATCGGTCTCGGCCGGATGGGCGGCAACATGGTCCGGCGCCTCATGCAAGGCGGCCATGAGTGCGTGGTGTGGGATCTCAATCCCGCGGCTGTGCAGGGGCTGGCCGGCGAAGGAGCGCAGGGTGCGGAGACGCTCGATGATTTCGTCCGGCGTCTGTCTGCGCCGCGGACGGTCTGGCTCATGGTGCCGGCGGGACAGCCGACGGAGCACATGGTCCATTCGTTGAGCGAGCGTCTCGCGACGGGCGATGTGATCATCGACGGGGGCAACTCCCATTTCAAGGACGACGTGCGCCGCGCCCGCGAGCTTGCGGTGCGGCAGGTCCACTACGTCGATGCGGGGACGAGCGGCGGTGTGTGGGGACGCGAGCGCGGTTATTGCCTGATGATCGGTGGCGACCGCGAGGTCGTGGCGCGCCTCGATCCGATCTGGCGGACGCTCGCTCCGGGGCGCGGTGAGATTCCGCAAACACCCGGCCGCGAAGAGCGCGGCGGCACCGCCGAGCTCGGCTATCTGCACTGCGGCCCGGCCGGTGCGGGGCACTTCGTCAAGATGGTCCACAACGGCATCGAGTACGGGCTGATGCAGGCGTACGCCGAAGGGCTCGACATTCTGCGCGGCGCCACGTCCGAAGAGCTGCCGGCGGAGCACCGCTTTGCGCTCGATCTCGCCGACATCACCGAGGTGTGGCGGCGCGGCAGTGTGATCTCGTCGTGGCTGCTCGACCTGACCGCGAGCGCGCTCGCGGAAAGCTCCGACCTCCAGGAGTACTCGGGTTTCGTCCAGGATTCCGGCGAAGGGCGCTGGACCGTCGACACGGCGATCGAAGAAGCGGTCCCCGCTCCCGTGCTGGCCGCATCTCTCTTCGCGCGCTTCCGTTCACGGCGCGAGCAGAGCTTCGCCGACAAGGTCCTCTCCGCCATGCGCCACAAGTTCGGCGGCCACCGCGAGCCGCCCAGGAAGGAGGGAGCATGAGCAGCGAGAAGGAGACGCCGATCCTCGAAGCGCCGAAGCCGCAGCCGGCGCCCCCCTGCACGCTGGTCATCTTCGGCGCGACCGGAGACCTGACCAAACGCAAGCTCTTCCCCGCGCTCTACAACCTCGCGAACGAAGGGCTCCTCCCCGCGGAGCTCGCCATCGTCGGCGTCGGCCGCTATGAGATGTCGAGCGAGGCGCTGCGCGAAAAGCTGAAGGCCGACCTCGGCACGTTCGCCACCGGCACGCTCGACGCGGCGCGCACCGATTGGTTGCTGGAGCGCCTTTGCTACGTGAGCGGCGAGAGCGCGGACGTGGCCACCTATGAGCGTCTGCGCGAGACGCTCGCGCGGGTCGAGGCGGAGCGCAAGACGGGGGGCAACGTCCTCTTCTATCTCGCGATCCCGCCGGATCTCTTCGACGACACGATCCATCATCTCGCCGCCGTGGGGCTCTTGCAGGAGAAGGAGCATTGGCGGCGCGTGGTGATCGAGAAGCCGTTCGGCCACGACCTCGCCAGTGCCCGGGAACTCAACCGGATCGTCGGCGAGGTCTTCTCCTCGGGCTCGGTGTTCCGCATCGACCACTTCCTCGGCAAGGAGACCGTCCAGAACATCCTCGCGGTGCGCTTCGCGAACACGATGTTCGAGCCGTTGTGGAACAGCAACTACGTCGACAACGTGCAGATCACCATGGCCGAGGACATCGGCATCGGTGGTCGCGCCGGCTACTACGACGGCATCG
>Ga0209682_10000347_pt1 | contig 15936 bp, 12 predicted proteins | sample DOMMetBare2Fresh_2_FD_187471 | JGI IMG/M metagenome (GOLD analysis project Ga0209682, IMG submission 187471) | Wetland sediment microbial communities from St. Louis River estuary, USA, under dissolved organic matter induced mercury methylation -... | ecosystem: Environmental > Aquatic >... | reverse complement strand
CCCCGCACGGTGACCCGCACCGTGGCGGTGCTCGCCTTCCCGGGCGTTCAGGCGCTCGACGTGGTCGGCCCGCTCGAGGTCTTCGGCCGCACCACCCGCTGGCTGCGCGAGGAGCGCGGCTGGAGCGTGGCGGCCTACCGGCCCCTGGTGGTGGCCCGGCGCCGCGGGCCGCTGCCGAGCTCGTCGGGCTACGCGCTGGTGGCCGAGCGGCCGCTCTCGCGCCTCGGCGAGGTGGACACGCTGCTGGTGGCGGGCGGGCAGGGGCTGGAGCCGCTGCTCGGCGACGCGGCGCTGCTGGCCTGGCTGCGCGCCGCCCGCCGCCGGGTGCGCCGGCTCGGCTCGGTCTGCACCGGCGCCTTCCTGCTGGCCCGGGCCGGCCTCCTCGACGGCCGCCGCGCCACCACCCACTGGCGCGCCTGCGCCCGGCTGGCGGCCGAGCACCCGCGGATCACCGTCGAGCCGGACCGCATCTACGTGGCCGATGGCGAGCTCTACACCTCGGCCGGCGTCACCGCCGGCATGGACCTGGCGCTGGCGCTGGTGGAGGCCGACCACGGGCGCGAGGTGGCGCTGGCGGTGGCCCGGGAGCTGGTGCTCTTCGTGCGCCGGCCGGGCGGCCAGGCGCAGTTCAGCGCCCAGCTCGCGGCCCAGCTGGCCGGGCGCGACGCCCTCCGCGACCTGCAGGCCTACGCGCTGGAGCACCCCGAGGCCGACCTCTCGGTGCCGGCGCTGGCCCGGCGCGCCGCCATGAGCCCGCGCCACTTCGCCCGGGTCTTCGCCCGCGAGGTGGGGGCCACCCCGGCCCGCTGGATCGAGGGGGTCCGGCTGGAGGCGGCGCGGCGGCGCATGGAGGAGGGGCGGGACGGGGTGGCGGCGGTGGCCGCCGCCTGCGGGCTCGGGACCCGCGAGGCCCTGCGGCGCTCCTTCCGCCGCCGGCTCGGCGTGGCCCCGCGCGAGTACCGGCAGCGCTTCGCCAGCGGAGGTGGACCGTGACGACGACCGTGGAGATCCTGCTCTTCGACGGCTGGGACGAGCTCGACGGGCTCGGCCCCTGGGAGGTGCTGCGCCAGGCGGAGCGGGCCGGGGCGCCGCTCGCCTGCCAACTGGTGGCGCTCGACGGGGCGCGCCAGGTGACCGGCTGCAACGGCCTCACGGTGCTGGCCGAGGCGCCGTCGCCGCGGCCGGACTGGGTCGTCGTCCCGGGCGGCGGCTGGGGCGAGCGGGCCGAGCAAGGGGCCTGGGGCGAGGTGCGGCGCGGCCGGCTGCCGCGCGCCGTCGCCGAGGCCCACGCCCGCGGCGCGTCGATCGCCTCGGTCTGCACCGGCGCCATGATCCTGGCCGCCGCCGGCCTGCTGTCCGGCCGCCCCGCCGTGACCCACCGCTCGGCCTGGGCCGACCTGGCGGCGGCGGGCGCCCGGCCGATCGACGCCCGGGTGGTGGACGACGGCGAACTCGTCACCGCCGGCGGCGTCACCAGCGGGCTCGACCTCGGGCTCCACCTGGTGGCCCGGCTGGCCGGGCCCGCGGCCGCCGAGGCGGTGGCCGCCGAGATGGAGCTCCTCCGCACGCGCGTCCACCGCGGCCCCCGCGCCACCTGACGAAGCTCCCCCCGACCGCACCCCGAGGTCCTCCATGCCGCTCGTCACCGTCACCGTCGCCGCCCCCAAGACCCCCAGCTGGAAGGCGGCGGTCCTCGACGCCATCCACCGGGCCCTGGTCGCGAACGGCGTGCCGCCCACCGACCGCTTCCAGCGGATCCTGGAGCTGCCGCCCGGCGACCTCCGCGTGGACCCCGCCTACCCGGACGCCGCCACGCCGCGCGGCGCCGACTTCGTGCTGGTGGAGATCCTCCTCTCGGTGGGACGGAGCGTGAAAGTGAAGCGCGCCATCCTGGCGCAGCTCGCCGCCGAGCTCCGCGCCGGCCCCGGCCTCGATCCGGAGCACGTCATGGTGGTCTTCAAGGAGACCCAGTGGGAGAACTGGTCCTTCGCCGGGGGCCGGCTGCTCCACGTCGGGTGAGCGGGGCGCCGCCCCCGCCGGGGCACGCTTCGTGAAGAGGTGACGCCGCGGGAGGAGCCCCGCATGCGCGTCGCCGTGGCGTTGACCACCAGGCCCCAGCCGGAGGCCGCCGCCGCCGAGCTGCTGCGGGTCCTCGGCCCGGCTGGCGATTCCCGGCGGGCGGTCCTGCTCTACGCGACGGTGCAGTACGACCTGCCGGAGCTCTGCCGTCGCATGGCCGAGGGGCTCGGCGGTGGTGTGGCCCTGGCCGGCTGCTCGACCCAGGGGGTGGTCGGACCCGGGATCGCTCGCGAGACCGGCTTCATCGCCGGGGCCATGGCGTTCGATGGGGACGATGTGCGCGCGGCGGTGGTCGCGGCGGAGGACCTGGCCAGCGATACCGCCGCCAAGGCCGAGGCGATGGCGGCGGGGCTCACCGCCCGGCTCGGCGCCACGCCCAGGCTGGTGGTGCCGCTCTACGACCCGCTGGCCCGGGCCGACGTGGGCCTCCTCATCGAGCGGCTGCGGACCGGCCTGCCGGGGGCGGTCCTGATCGGCGCCGCCGCCAGCCAGCCCTGGGGCCCCATGATCGAGACCTTCCAGTTCCACGGCGGCCGCGTGCTGACCCGAGGCGTGGTGGCGCTCGGCCTCGACGGCGACTTCGAGGTGACCACCGCCCAGAGCTCCGGGGCCGTCCCCACCGGCTTCGAGATGAAGGTGACGCGGGTCGAGGGCAACCGGCTCCTCGAGCTGGACGGCCAGCCGGCCCTGCAGGTCTGGCTCGAGGTGGTGGGCGCCGACGCCTCCACCAACGTCAACGACACCGCCGCCTGGGCCATCGGGGTCCGGCGCAGCGACGGGCCGGCTGCCGCCGACGGCGACCCCGAGCACTGGACCATCCTGACCGCCTTCGCCTTCGACCCGGGGCAGCAGGCGGTGATCCTCCCGGTGGCCATCCCGCAGGGCACCCTGGTCATGTTCCACCACCGGACCGTGGAGGCGGTCTACCAGCGCTCGCTCGAGGCGGCCGGGCGGCTCGCGGCGCGGCTGGCCGGGCGCCGGCCGCTGGCGGTGCTCGGCTTCGAGTGCGGCGGGCGGGCCTCGCCCTTCCTGGGCGCCGACCTGACCCACCAGGAGAACCTGGCGGTCCAGGCCACCCTGGCCCCGGGCGCACCCTGGCTCGGCATGCTGGCCTGGGGCGAGATCGCCGACCGCGCCGAGGGAGCCAGCTTCTGCAACTACACCTACCCGCTCGCGGTCCTGACCGCACCCTGACGCGCCGTGAGCGGCCCCGACCTCCTCCGCCAGAAGACGCTCCTCCTGCTCAAGCGGGACCGGGAGTACCTCGCGCTGCAGCAGCGCTTCGCCCGCGCCGCCGGCTGGCTGGAGACCGGCGAGCGGCTGGCGCAGCGGGCCCCGGCCGGCGACCGCTCGGTGCTGGAGGGGGAGTGGCCGGCCGCGCTGGTGGAGCGGCTCCAGTTCCAGTGCGCCATGCTGGTGGAGCCGCGCCGCGGCGGGCCGGTGGTGCGCGTGGCGGCCGGCTCGGTGCCGCCGCTCGACCCCGAGGCGGTCGAGGAGACGCGGCGGCTGGTGCGGGCCCAGCCGGCCGGGCTCCACAACGGCGAGGGGGACCACCCGCTGGCGCGCATGCTCGGGCTGCGCCGCTTCCTCTGGGCCACCCTGAACCACCCGCAGGTCGGGCCGCACCTCGCGGTGGCCGGCTTCGGCGAGCGGACCTGGCAGTTCTTCCCGGAGCTGGTGGCCGAGGATCTGGCCTACTTCCGCATGACCTGCCGGCAGCTCGAGGCGCTCGGGGGGCAGCTCGCCTCCATCCAGGGGCTCACCGCCGCCAACGTCTCGCTGGAGGAGCGGACCGCGGAGCTGGCGGCCGCGCTGGCCGAGCTCGAGGCGACCCAGGAGCAGCTGGTCCACAAGGAGAAGCTGGCGGCGGTGGGCCAGCTGGCCGCCGGCGTGGCCCACGAGATCAACAACCCGGCCAGCTACGTCCTCTCCAACCTGAAGGAGATCGAGGCGCAGGTGGCGGGGCTGCCGGCCCCGGCCGGCGCCGAGCTCGGCGAGCTGGCGCGCGACGCGGTGGAGGGGATCCAGCGGGTGGTCGAGCTGACCCGGGACCTCACCGTCTTCGCCCGGCCGGACCGGGAGCGGGCCGAGGAGCGGATCGAGCTGGGCGACGCGGTCCGCACCGCCGAGCGGCTGGTGCGGAACCGGCTGCGACACCAGGCCACGGTGCGGCTCACGGTGGCGGGCGACCCGCAGATCTCCGGCCACCGCGGCCGGCTCACCCAGGTCTTCGTCAACCTGCTCATGAACGCGCTCCAGGCGCTGCCGCGGGGGCGCCCGCACGGCGAGAACCTGGTCGAGGTCGCCTGCCGCGAGCAGGGCGGCCGGGCGGTGGCCACGGTGCGCGACAACGGCACCGGGATCGCCCCGGCCGACCTGCCGCACCTCTTCGAGCCCTTCTACACCACCAAGGTGCGCGGCACCGGCCTGGGGCTCGGCATCGCCCGGCAGATCGTGCTGCGCCACGGCGGGACCATGGAGGTTGAGAGCGAGCTCGGGTCGGGGACCACCTTCACCCTCTCGTTCCCGGTGGCCTCCGCCGGCGAGGGGCCGGCCGGGCTGGCCGGCAGGGCCGTGCCGGCATGAGGCCGCCGCGCCGCGACCCGCGCTCCGCGCCGCTGGCCACCCTGGTCCTGCTCCTCGCCCTGTGGCCCGGCGGAGGCGCCGCCGACCCCGCCTCCGGGCTCGAGCCCCTCGACCTCCCGCTCGGTCCGCGCGCCGCCTTCACCCGCGACCCCGACGGCACCCTGACGCCCGAGGCGGTGCTGGCGCGGGCCCGCCGCGGCGAGCTCGAGCCCTTCGCCGCTCCCATCCGGAGCTTCGGCCCGAGCGAGGTGCCCCTCTGGCTCCACCTGCCGCTGCAGGGTGACGAGGTGGGCGGCGACCTGGCCGTCACCTGGGACCGGCCGCTCGTCGATCGCCTCGACCTCTGGATCGTCCGCGCCGGCCGGGTCGAGCATCTGCGCGGCGGCCTGCTGGTGCCGGCCGGGGAGCGGACCTTCCGCGACTTCGGCGCCTTCCACGCCGCCCCGCTCCGCCTCGCGCCGGGCGAGCGGGTCGAGCTCGTGCTGCGCGCCCAGACCCGCCGCATCTTCCTGGCCGAGCTCGGCCTGCGCCGCGCCGCCACCGTCCAGCCGGGGGACGCCCGCCTGGGCGCCTGGCTGGGCGTGCTGGCCGGCATCATGGCCATCGTCACCCTGCTGGCCGCCTGGAGCTGGTGGACGCTGCGCGACCGCTGGAGCCTCCGCCTGGTCGGCGTGCTGACCCTCTTCGGCGGCTACATCGCCACCGAGACCGGCCTCATCCGGACGCTCTGGGAGGTCCCGTCCACGCTGGCCCAGGCCGGGCCCAGCGTGACGGCGCTCGGCTGCGCCATCCTCGGCCTGGCCTACTCCCGGGTCTTCGTCGCCTCGCGGGAGCGCTTCCCACGCCTGGACCGGGCGGCCGCTGCGCTCCAGGCGGCCGGCCTCCTGAGCCTGCCGGTGCCCTTCTTCGCCGCCACCGCCGGAGCGGTGCTGGCCGCCGCCAACGTGGCCGGCACCTTCGGCCTCATGATGGTGCTGGGCGTGCGCGCCCTCCGCACCGGCGAGCGGCCCGCCCGGTACTTCCTGGCCTCCGCCTCGATCATGTCGAGCGTGGGCGCCGTCTACATCCTGGCGCTTCTCGGCCTGGTGCCGGCCACCCAGCTGACCCTGAGCGGCTTCCACGTGGCGCTCTGGGTGGGCGGGGTGGTGCTGCTCTTCAGCCTGCTCGACCGGGTCAACGTGGAGCGCGGCCAGGCCCGCACCCGGCTGGAGGCGGAGGTGGCGGAGCGGACCGCCAGCTTGCGCGAGACGGTGGCCCGGCTCGGCGAGAGCGAGGAGCGCTTCCGGGTGGCCTTCCAGACCAGCCCGGAGGCGATCGCCATCTGGCGGCTGGAGGACGGCACCAACCTGGCCGTCAACCGCGGCTTCAGCCGCGTGACCGGCCACGACGAGGCGGCGCTGCTGGGGCGGGCCGAGCCGCCCGGCGGGTTCTGGGCCGATCCGGCGGACCGGGCCCGGCTGGTCGAGGCCCTGCGCACCGCCGGGCGGGTGGACAACCTGGAGCACCGGCTGCGCCGGAGCGACGGCCAGGAGCTCACCGGCCTCACCTCGGCCCAGCGGGTCACCCTGGGCGGCCAGGAGGTGGTGCTCTCGGTGACCCGCGACATCACCGACCGCAAGTCGGCCGAGGCCGAGCGCGACCGCCTGGTCGAGCAGCTCCGCGAGTCGCAGAAGATGGAGGCCATCGGCCGCCTCGCCGGCGGCGTGGCCCACGACTTCAACAACCTGCTCACCGTCATGGGGACCAACGTCTCCCTGGCGGAGCTGGAGCTGCCGGAGGGCGACCGGTCGCTCCCCTTCTTCCAGGAGATCGGCGAGGCGGCCACCCGGGCCGGCCACCTGACCCGCCAGCTCCTCGCCTTCAGCCGCCGGCAGGTGCTGGCGCCGCGCCCCACCGATCTCCTGGCGCTGGTGGGCGGGATGCGCAACATGCTGCAGCGGCTCCTCGGGGAGGACCTCGAGCTGGTGATCGGGGCGCCGGGCGGCTGCCTCCCGGCCATGGCCGACGCCCACCAGGTGGAGCAGGTGGTGGTCAACCTGGCGGTCAACGCCCGCGACGCGCTCCCGGGCGGCGGGCGGGTGACCATCTCGGCCTGCGAGGTGGAGGTCCCGGCCCACGGGCCGGCCGATCGGCGCCCCGGGCGCTACGTGGCGCTGGCGGTGGAGGACGACGGCATCGGCATGTCGGAGGAGGTGCAGGCGCGGGCCTTCGAGCCGTTCTTCACCACCAAGCGGGGGCGCGGCACCGGGCTCGGGCTCTCCACCGTCTACGGCATCGCCGCCCAGCACGGCGGCTTCGCCGAGGTCTCCTCGGCCCCCGGCTGCGGCACCACCTTCCGCATCCACTTCCCGGTGGCCCACGGCGCGGCGCGCCCCGAGGCGGCGCGGCCGGTCGAGCCGCTGCACCTGCCCCGGGGCGACGAGACGGTGCTCCTGGCCGAGGACGAGGAGGCGGTCCGCCGCTCCGCCGCGGCGCTCCTCACCAGGCTCGGCTACCGGGTGCTGGAGGCGGAGGACGCCCAGGCGGCGCTCGACCTGGCGCGGGGGTCCGCGGTGGACCTCCTCCTCACCGACGTCATCATGCCGCGCATGAACGGCCGGGAGCTGGCCGACCGCTTCCGCGCCCTCCACCCTTCGGCCGCCGTGCTCTTCATGTCGGGCTACACCGACGAGGTCATCGACCGGGCCGGCGTGCTGGAGGCCGGCCTGCGGCTCCTGCAGAAGCCGTTCGAGCTCGGGGAGCTGGCGGCGGCGGTCCGCCAGGCGCTCGACCAGCGCCCCCCGCAGCCCGCGGCGCCGGCCCGCCTGGTCGGCTCCTGAGGTCGCGGACCGGCGCCGCCGCCTGGCGCCGCCCCCGCGCAGCCGATAACCTCCCCTCCGCGGCGCGCCGCCCGGAGGGACGATGGAGCGATCGGCAGGACGCACCCCCGGCATCGCGCTGGCGCTCTCGGGCGGGGGCTTCCGCGCCACCCTGTTCCACCTCGGCGCGCTCACCCGCTTGAACGAGCTCGGCCTGCTGCCGCAGCTGCGGCTGGTCACCAGCGTCTCGGGCGGCTCCATCGCCGCGGCCCGGCTCGGCCTCCGCTGGGCGGCGCTCCGCTTCGACGGCCGCGGCGTGGCGGCCGCCTTCGACGCCGAGGTGGCGGCGCCGCTGCGCGCCTTCTGCGGCCGCTCCCACGACGTGCGGGCTTCGCTGCTCGGCCTCCTGCCGGGCCGGAGCGGCGGCGACTGGATGGCCCGGGCCTACCGGGACCTCCTCGGCGACGCCACCCTGCAGGACCTGCCGGACGAGGCGGCGGCGCCCCGCTTCCTGCTCTACGCCACCAGCCTGCAGACCGGGGTGAGCGTCCGCATGTGCCGCGCCTTCCTGCGCGACTACACGGTGGGCAAGTGGCCCCACCCGCCCATCCCGCTGGCCGTGGCGGTGGCCGCCTCGAGCGCCTTCCCGCCCTTCCTCTCGCCGGTCAACCTGGACGGCCGGGCCGGCGGCTGGCTGCGCGAGCGGGGCAACCAGCACGCCGCCGATCCCCGCTACACCGGGCGGCTCCGGCTCACCGACGGCGGGGTCTACGACAACATGGGGCTGGAGGCGGTCTGGAACCGCTACCAGACCGTCCTGGTGAGCGACGCCGGGGCCCGCTTCGACGCCGACCCGTCCCCCTGGACCGACTGGTTCTCCACCACCCGGCGGGCCTTCGCGGTGGCGGTGGAGCAGGCCCGCTCGCTCCGGCGGCGCTGGCTGGTCCGCGAGTACCGGAGCGGCCGGCTCTCCGGCGCCTACTGGTCGATCGGCACCCGCATCGGCGACTTCGGGCTCGACGACCCGCTGCTCCGCGACGGCGAGGCCACCGCCGCGCTGGCCCGGATGCGCACCCGCCTGAACGCCTTCGACGCGGCGGAGCAGGGGCGGCTCATCGCCTGGGGCTACGCCCTCTGCGACGCGGCGGTGCGGCGGCGGCTGCCGGGGGTGGGCGCCGCGCCGGGTCGACTGCCGGTCCGGCCTCCTGGCGGGTGAGCCGGGGGTGTGGCACCCTCGACCGGAAGCGACGCAGGGTCGCGGGGGCCCGCGGGCTCCGGGGAGATCGCATGCACCGCACGTGGGAGCTCGGGGTCGTCCTGGCGTCGCTGGCGCTGGCGGCCTGCTCCGGGAAGACGCCGCCGCCGGCCAGCCCGCCGCCCACGGCGGCCGCGGCCCAGGCCACGGTGGCCGGCGAGGGGGCCCATCTCCTCCTGCTCGTCGAGGTGGGCGCCGAGGGCGGGCGGGTCCTGCAGGCGCGGCGGGTGGCCACGGCGCTGCCGCGCGCCGCGGCGCCGGGCCGGCCCGGCTGGCGGGCCGAGGTGGTCGACCTGGCCGGCGCGGTGCTCCACGCGGTGGACCTGGCGCCGCCCGACGCGGTCCACGGCGAGTTTCCCGGGCCCGACGGCGCCCTGGAGCGGGTCGAGGTCCGGCGCGACACCTCGGTGGTGGCGCTGCGTCTCCCGCTCCTGCCCACCGCGGCGTCGGTCCGCCTGAGCGCGGCACCATCCGCGCTGCCGGCCGGCGACGCCCGGCGCGCGCGGGCGGCCGCGGGCGCGGCCGTGCCGCTCGCCACCGTCCCATATCCCCAGGCCGCGCCGTGAGGCGGCTTGGCCTGCTGCTCTGCGGTGCGCTGGCCGCCTGGCCGGCGGCGGCGCAGACCTACCAGACCGAGTGGCTCACCGGCGGAGGGCTCCCGACCGCCACCGACCCGCGCAACCGGATCAACCTGGTGGTGCTGGGCGACGGCTACACCGCCGACGCCGCCTCCCAGGCCGAGCTGACCAGCGCGGCCCGGGCCCTGCTCACCACCTTCTTCGGCACCAGCCCGTACCGGGAGCTCCGCGAGGTCTTCACCGCCAAGCTGGTCCACGTGGTCTCCGCCCAGAGCGGCGCCACCAACGGCGCGGCCGGCGGGACGCGCGACACCGCCCTCCGCGCCGCCTTCAACTGCGGCGGCATCGACCGGCTGCTCTGCGTCGACGGCTCCGTCACCCTGACCATCGCCGCCGAGCACTTCCCGGAGTTCACCCTGGCCCTGGTCATCGTGAACGACCCCAAGTACGGCGGCTCGGGCGGACAGTTCGCGGTCACCTCGGTCCACCCCGATGCCAAGTGGGTGCTGGTCCACGAGACCGGCCACGCGCTGGGCGAACTGGCCGACGAGTACAGCACCGCCACCCCGGGGTACGCGCCCTGCGACCCGGTCCAGGACTGCTGGGAGCCGAACGCCACGGTGCGCACCACGCGGGCGGCGGTGAAGTGGCTGCCCTGGATCGACGCGGCCACGCCGGTGCCCACGCCGGCCGGCGCCGGCCACGCCGGGGTGGGCCTCTTCGAGGGGGCGCGCTATCTCGCCTCGGGCGTCTACCGGCCCACCGAGGCGAGCTGCATGATGCGGGCGCTGCAGCAGCGGTACTGCCGGGTCTGCACCGAGGCCCTGATCACCTCGCTCCTCGGGCGGCTGTCGCTGCTGGACGGGACCACCGGCCCGGCGGCGGCGGCGACCTGCGCGCCCCTCGCCTGGTCGGTCGCGCCGCTCCCGGTCGACCTCGGCACGGCCAGCTACCACTGGACGGTCGACGGCGCGGTACGGCCCGAGACGGGGCCGGCGCTCACGCTGGAGGCCGGCGTGCTCCGGCGGGGGGCGCACCAGGTGGCGGCGGCCGTCGAGTGGTCCGCCGCGACGGTCCGGCGGGACCCGGCCGGCGCCCTGCGCGCTACGGCGACCTGGACCACCAGCGTCGAGGTCGACTGCGAGCCGCTCACGGTGGCCCCCGGCCCCGAGGCGGTGCCGCCGGGCGGGAGCCGGCTCTTCTCCGCCCTGGGCGGGAGCGGCGCAGGCTACGCCTGGTCGCTCGCCGCCGGCGGCTCGGGCGGCGCCGTCGACACCGCCACCGGCGCCTACCGGGCCGGACGGATCGGCGGGGTGGTCGACCAGCTGCGCGTGGTGGACGGCCTGGGCAACGCCGCCGCGGCCACCGTCCAGGTCACCTCCGGCGTCGCCGTGTCGCCGGCCGCCGTCACCGTCCCGCCGCGCGGCAGCCAGGCCTTCACCGCCTCGGGCGGCGCCGGCGCCGGGTTCGCCTGGTCGCTGGCCACCAACGGGTCCGGCGCCACCCTCGACGCCGCCACCGGCGCCTACCGGGCCGGCCCGGCGCCCGGCGCGAGCGACGCGGTGCAGGTCACCGACCCGCTCGGCAACGTCGCCATCGCGGCGGTGACCATCGGCCCGGCCCTCGCCATCGGCCCGGCCGAGGCGAGCGTGGCGCCGGGGGGCACCATCGCCTTCACGGCCTCCGGCGGGAGCGGGGCCGGCTACGCCTGGTCGCTCGCCACCAACCGCTCGGGCGGGGCCATCGACGCCGCCACCGGCGCCTACCGGGCCGGGGCCACGGGCGGCGCGAGCGATCTCGTCCAGGTGGCCGATCCGCTCGGCAACGCCGCCACCGCCACCGTGGTCGTGGCCGCCGGTGGGACCGGCAAGAAGGGCGGCGGTTGCGCCTCGGGCGGGGGCGGCGGCCTCCCGGCGCTCCTCGCCGTGCTGGGGCTGGGGGTGAGGCGGCGGCGCCTCGCGGGCGCGCCGTCACGCCACGCGGCTACTCAGTCGCGCCGGTAGAGGCCGGCCGGGTCGGAGGAGCGCAGCCCGCCCTCCACCACCGTGAGGACCATCCGCTCGAAGGGGGAGCGGATGAGCGAGGTGGCGTCGAGCTGCACCCGCACCACCCCGCCCTGCTCGGCGCCGGCCGGGAGCGCCAGGGCCTGCGAGAGCTCGCGCCCGCCCTCCAGCGAGGCCGTCAGCGAGAGGGCCCGGAGCGGCGCCCCGGGCCGGAGCGGCACCACCGCCAGGCCGCTGGCCCGGTCGGTGGTCGCCCGGACGGTGGTGGGCGGAGCGGCCCTCCCGTCACCGAAGGTGAACTCGACCCGGACCTGGCCGACCGGCTCGCCGTCCGGGCCGACCACCCGCACGCCGTGGCCGCCGGCCCGGCCCTGCGGGTCCTCCTTGGCCGGGCCGCGCCGGGCCTGCCGGGCCAGGCCGGCCAGCGCCTGCTCGGCGGCGGCGTCCCAGGCCTGCAGCGGCGGATCGGTGGCGAGCTCGAACGGGGCGGCCACCTGCGGCGCCCGGTCGGCCACCAGCACCACCTTCTCCCCCTCGCGGCGCCAGGTCCCGGCCGAGGTGGCGTCCCGGCCTTCGGCGACGAGCATCCAGGCGTAGCGGCCGTCGTCGTCGAGGAGCAGCTCCGAGCTCAGCGTGCTGCTGCCGGCGTTGCCGCCGGTGGCGCTGCTGGCGCTGCTGCCGGAGCGCCCGACCACGCTCCCGCCTGTGCGTCCGGTGAGGTGGTAGAGGCCGGCCAGGGGCTCGGCGGCCGCCGGGGCGGCCAGGCCGGTGCAGGCGAGGGCGAGGAGGAGGCGAGGGGTCATGGCGGGCTCCGCGGCGTCTGGACGGGGATGGTAGCAGCGAAAGCGTGCCCGCGGCCCCCCGCGGCGCTACAACGCTCCGCATGGACATCCCCGCCCTGCAGCGCGCCCTGAAGGAGCAGGACCTCGACGGCTGGCTCCTCTACGACTTCCACGGCCAGAACCCGACCGCGCTCACGGCGCTCGGCCTGGGCGGGAGGATGCTGACGCGCCGCTGGTACTACCTGGTGCCGGCGGCCGGCGAGCCGCGGCTCCTGGTCCACGCCATCGAGCTCGGCTCCTTCCCGCGCGAGGTGCCGGGGCTGCGCCGGTCCTACGCCTCCTGGGGCTCGCTCCAGGCGGAGCTGGCCGCCCTGGTGGCGTCCCTGCCCGAGCGGCGGCGCGTCGCCATGGAGTACTTCCCGAACGCCGGCATCCCCTACCTCTCCCGCGTCGACGCCGGCACGCTGGAGCAGCTGCGGGCCCTCGGCCTCAAGGAGATCGTCTCCTCGGCCGAGCTGGTGCAGCACTTCCTCTGCCGCTGGTCGCCGGCGCAGCTCACGAGCCACCAGCGCGCGCTCACCGCCATCGACGCCGCCAAGGATGCCGCCTTCGAGCGGATCGGCGAGCTCCTCAGGCGCGGGGAGGGGACCAGCGAGGTGGCCATCCAGCGCTTCCTCACCGACCGCTTCGCCGAGGCCGGCCTCACCTACGACCACGCCCCCATCGTGGCGGTGAACGCCCACGCCGGCGATCCGCACTACGAGCCGGCGCCGGCCACCGACGCGCCGATCCGGAAGGGCGACCTCGTCCTCATCGACCTCTGGGCGCGCGGCACCGGGCCGGAGGACGTCTACGCCGACATCACCTGGACCGGCTTCTGCGGCGACCGGCCCCCGGCGAAGGCCGAGGCCATCTTCGCCTCCGCCGCGGCCGGGCGCGACGCCGGGCTCTCGCTCCTCCGCCAGGCCCACCGCGACGGGAAGACGCTGGAGGGCTGGCAGGTCGATCGCGCGGTGCGAGACCGCATCACCGCCGACGGCTACGGCGAGGCGTTCATCCACCGGACCGGCCACTCCATCGGCACCAGCGTCCACGGCGACGGCGCCAACATCGACGACCTGGAGACCCACGACACCCGCAAGCTGGTCCGCGGGCTGGCCTTCTCGATCGAGCCGGGCATCTACCTGCCGAAGGAAGGGCTGGGGGTTCGGACCGAGCTCGACGTCTTCATGGGGGACGAGGGGCCGCAGGTCTTCTCGAAGATCCAGGAGGCGCTGGTCCGTGTGGCCTGCTGAGGCGTGCGGCCTGTCGAGGCCTGCCGCTCGTCGAGGCGGGTCCGATGCCGAGGGGTCCGGCGCCGCGGCGCGCTGAGCCATGAGCGAGCTCGGCGCCTTCGGCTTGGTGGCCCCGCCGCCGCCCGAGCCGCGCGCCGCGGCCACGGTGATCCTGTGGCGCCCGGGGTCCGAGCCGTCCGGGGCACGAAGCCTGGAGCTCTACCTGGTCCGGCGCGGCGCCACCCAGCGCTACGCCGCCGGCTTCACCGCCTTCCCGGGCGGCCGGCGCGACGAGGCCGACGCGGCGGTGCCGGTCCGCGCGCCGGGCGCGGTGCCCCCGGCCGACCTGGCCTGCGCGGCCCGTGAGCTCTTCGAGGAGGCGGGGGTGCTGGTGGCCACCGGCGCCCCGCTCCCCGGCGCCGCCGCGCTGGCGGAGGCGCGCCACGCGCTCCTGGGCGAGCGGCTCGGCTTCGCCGACTTCCTGCGCCGCCACCGGCTCGAGGTGGACGGCGCCCGCTTCACCGACGCCGGGCGCTGGGTCACGCCGGCCTTCTACCCGGCCCGCTTCGACGCCGTCTTCCTGCTCTGCCGCGCCGGCGCGGGCGACCACCCCGAGGTCTGGCCGGGCGAGCTCGCGTCGGGCGAGTTCGTGCCGGCGGCGCAGGCGCTGGAGGCGTGGCGGCGCGGCGAGCGCTTCTTCCTGCCGCCCAACCTCTGGCCGCTCCGGGTGCTGGCGCGCGGGGCCACCTCCGCGGGCCTCCCCGACGCCGCGGCGATGCGCGCCCCGCCGCCCGAGGCCTTCCGGCTCGAGTTCCAGGGCGGGCTCCTCCAGTCGCCGCTCCGCACGCCGACCCTGCCGCCGGCCACCCACACCAACGCCTGGCTGGTCGACCTGGGCGACGCCACCGCGGTGGTCGATCCCGGCTCGCCCTGGCCCGGGGAGCAGGCCAAGCTCGACGCGCGGCTGGCCGACCTGGCGGCCGAGGGGCGGCCGGCCCGCGAGGTCTGGCTCACCCACGGCCACGCCGACCACATCGGAGGGGTGGCGGCGCTGGCGGCGCGCGGCCTCACCGTCCGGGCGCACCCGGCCATCGCCCCACGCCTCCAGGGACTCGTCTTCCAGCCGATCGGCGAGGGGGACCTCCTCGGCGGCCGCTGGCGCGTCCTCGAGACGCCCGGCCACGCCCGCGACCACGTGGTCTTCCTCGACGAGGCGACCGGCGCGCTCCTCTGCGGCGACATGGTCTCCACCCTCTCGACGGTGGTGATCGATCCGCCGGAGGGCGACATGGCCGAGTACGAGCGGCAGCTGGCGCGGCTGGCCTCACTCCCGGTGCGGGCGCTCTTCCCGGCCCACGGGCAGCCGGCGGTCCACGGGCGGGCGGCGCTCACGGGGTACCTCGAGCACCGCGCCGGGCGGGAGCTGAAGGTCCGGGCGGCGCTCGGGGTGCGGCTCGGGGTGCCGGGCACCCTGGCCGAGGTGACGGCGCGCGCCTACGACGACGTGCCGCCGGCCGTCTGGCCGGTGGCCGAGCGGAGCTGCCTGGCGGTCCTGGAGAAGTTGGCCCGGGTGGGCGCGGCGGTGCAGTCCGGGGGTCTCTGGCGGCGCACACCCTGAGCCCTCGAGGGGTTGACGCGGGTGACGGACGGACGCGGGTGCCGGACATCCGGGACGCGACGCGGACGCGGGTGCCGGACATCGCGACGCGGGTGCGGGTGCCGGACATCGCGACGCGGGTGCGGGGGTGCGGGTGCCGGACATCGCGACGCGAGTGCCGGACATCGGAGGACGCGAGACCCGTTTGGGGGCAGAAATTCCGGGCCCTCACGGGGGTAATGGAACCTGTATCCCCCCGAGAACACGTGGCAAGCCGGACACGCTGCGCGCCCATGACGGGACCGTTAACTTACCGGAATATGGTCGTCGTACTGGAGGCACACCCGGTGCACACCGTCCACCGCATGGCCAATCGACCGCTCTCACCCGGACGGATCGCGTTCCTCTTGGTGCTCGCCTTCGCCTTCGGCAGCGGCTCGGCCGAGGTGGCGGTCCACACCAAGCGGGCGGTCGACAAGGCGCGCCACGAGCGGGAGATCGGCTCGGCCGGCCACCTGGTGGCGCTCCAGCTCCTCGACCAACACGGCGAGGTGGTGGCGCGGCCGCGGCTCATCTGCCCGACTGGCCAGCGCGCCGAGTTGGTGCTCCACGACCCGCTCGATCCCAAGGACGTCCAGCTCGCGTTCCGGGTGGCCGCCAGCCGCGAGCCCTCCGGCGAGGTGGCGCTCGACTGGACGCTCTGGGTGCCGGAGCGCGCGGTGGCCGAGAGCGGCAAGCTCCAGCTCACCCCGGGAGTCGAGCAGGCGGTCCAGGTGGGCGGCGGCACTCTCATCGCGAGCTGGATGTCGGTCCCCGTTCCGTCGGCGGCGTTCGACGCCTACCTCGAAGCCGAGCAGCAGCGGCGTGTGGCGGCGGCGCCGATCTAGCTCTTGGTGTGTGCGGTGCCGGACATCCTTGGCGCGGACCTTGCTCATGACAGGGGTCATGGCTCGGCTTCCGCGTGGCCTCCTCGTCGGGGAGGGC
>Ga0209682_10000346_pt1 | contig 15946 bp, 11 predicted proteins | sample DOMMetBare2Fresh_2_FD_187471 | JGI IMG/M metagenome (GOLD analysis project Ga0209682, IMG submission 187471) | Wetland sediment microbial communities from St. Louis River estuary, USA, under dissolved organic matter induced mercury methylation -... | ecosystem: Environmental > Aquatic >... | reverse complement strand
TGAAACTTGATCAAGTCATAGACATCCAGCCCGGAGTCCTTCCCCTTCTTCCCGTCTTTCGAATCGGCCCGCACGACGATGCGGGTAGCATCGACGCTCTCCACAACCCCGGCCCGACGAGCCTGAATCACATACCCAGAATCTCGCGCGACCACCGCTTCCATCCCGGTCCCCACCAGAGGAGCCTCCGATGTGACCAACGGAACCGCCTGGCGCTGCATATTGGAACCCATCAGTGCACGATTGGCGTCGTCATGCTCCAAAAATGGCACGAGCGCGGTCGCCACACTCACCACTTGCTTTGGCGACACGTCCATGTACTCAATCTTATCCGGGTCGGCCAGAACAAAGTCTCCACCGTGACGACACGAGACGGTTTCTGATACCAGCCTGGCAGAGCCATCCAATTTCGAGTTGGCTTGGGCGATGATATATTTATCGCCCTCGATCGCCGAGAGAAACTCAATCTCATCAGTTACACGCCCCTTGACGACCTTCCGATATGGCGCCTCAATGAATCCGAACTGGTTGATCCGTGCATAAGTGGCCAGCGATGTAATCAAACCGATATTAGGACCTTCCGGTGTCTCAATCGGGCAAATGCGACTGTAGTGAGACGGATGCACGTCTCGAACTTCAAACCCAGCCCGTTCCCTCGTGAGTCCTCCCGGACCAAGAGCGGACAGACGCCGTTTATGTGTGATTTCAGCCAGGGGGTTCGTCTGGTCCATAAATTGAGAGAGCTGGCTGCTGCTAAAAAACTCCTTGACGGCCGCGACAACCGGCTTAGCATTGATCAAGTCATGCGGCAGCACCGTTTCCATGTCGAGAAGATTCATGCGCTCTTTGATGCTTCGCTCCATCCGCACCAAGCCCAGTCGGAATTGATTTTCCAAGAGTTCACCGACGGATCGCACCCGGCGATTCCCTAAGTGATCAATATCGTCAATTTCCCCTTTCCCGATCTTCAGATTGACGAGATAGCGGATGACTTCCACGATGTCCTGCGCGGTCAAGGTACGCTGCTCGAGCGGTAAGTCCAAACCGAGTTTCTTATTAAGCTTGAGCCGACCGACCGGAGACAAATCATAGCGCTTGGAATTCAGAAATAGATTGTCGAACAAGGCTCTAGCTGTATCCACCGATGGTGTCTCACCGGGACGGAGGCGACGGTATATTTCGACCATCGCTTCTTCTTTTGACCCGATCTTCTCCATCTCCAAGGTATCAAGAATGACCGGCGTAGCGGTTGCCATATCCAGATAAATAACCTTGAATTCCTCCACATCGCTTTCAGTGATCTGCTCCACAATCTCAGCAGTCAATCGCTGATTTTTCTCCGCCAACACGTTCTTCTTCGAGTCGACCAATTCCGTAAGTGTGGCACGCCCCACCAACTCCGCGGGCAACAAGGGAATCTCCTTCACTCCAGAAGCCTTCAGCTTGGCAATCATCCCCTTCGTCAGCCTGGCCCCCTCTCGCACCAAGGGTTCTTTACCACTCTTATCCGTCACTTCAGCGGAACAGCGAAGTCCATGGTGGATTTCCGGATCCAGTTTGCGGAACATCTTCCCCTGGGACACGCGAATTTCTTCGACAGGGTAGTACATCTTCAGCAAGTCGTCGCTCGAAAAACCGAAGGCTTTCAACAGAATAGTAGTCGGCATTTTCCGACGACGATCGATTCGCACATAAAGAATATCCCTGGCATCGAACTCGAAATCGAGCCATGAGCCCCGATAGGGAATGATTCTGGCCGAATACAAGACCTTGCCACTCGCATGGGTCCGGCCCTTATCATGCGTAAACGACGCACCCGGCGACCGGTGCAGCTGACTGACGACGACTCGCTCGGTCCCGTTGACGATAAATGTCCCGCGCTCGGTCATGAGCGGCAATTCCCCGACATAGACTTCCTGCTCGCGGACATCGAGCACTTTCTTGCGAGGACCCTTATCTTCCTTATCCAGCACCACCAGACGGACACGCAGCTTCAACGGAACCGCGAAGGTCATACCCTGCTCAAGACATTCTCGCTCGTCGTACTTTGGCGTCCCTAAGGTGTAACTCGAAAATTCGAGCACGGCCGTGTTGTTATAATCTGGAATGGGAAATACACTAGCCAACGCCGCCTGCAATCCATGATCCTTCCGACGCTCCGATTCGACCTCAAACTGCAAAAATTCTTCGTAGGAGCGCTTCTGAATTTCGATCAGATCCGGAATATCGATATTGGTTCGAATGCGAGAAAAATCTTTCCGCTCGACGAACTCCTGCAGAGTCGTTTCGGACATGCCTACTCCTCCACGCTGGTTGGCGGTGAACAGCAGTCACCAGTGACGACAGATTCCCGTGATATCGAGAGACCTCCGCCTTCGGCAAACGCCAGAACAGCCGCAACTATGACGAACTAGCTTGCTTACTTGACTTCGACTTTCGCACCGCTTTCTTCGAGCTTCTTCTTCATCGTATCGGCCTCTTCCTTAGCCACTCCAGTCTTGACCGGCTTCGGTGCGCCCTCCACAAGGTCCTTGGCTTCCTTCAGACCGAGACTCGTCAACTCGCGGACCACCTTGATGATTTGGATCTTCTTGTCAGCCGGTACTGACGCAAGAATGACGTCGAAAGCCGTCTTCTCTTCAGCAGGAGCCGCCGCCCCACCGCCTGCAGCTGGCGCCGCTGCCATGGCAACCGGAGCCGCCGCCGTCACGCCAAACCGCGTCTCCAACCCCTTCACTAATTCAGCTAGATCGAGCACGCTCATCCCTTCGATCGCCTTAATCAATTCCTCTTGTGACAATTTTCCCTCTGTAGCTGGCATGTCCCCTTCTCCTTTCCGTTTATCCTGAATGGCTGCAATGACTCGTACAAACTTTGACAAAACCGCACTCAACGTATAGACGACTCCACGAATCGGCCCCTGCATAGCCGACAGCAACATCGCAATAAGCACTTCCTTCTTCGGCAGCTTCGCAACGGCTGCCAGTTCAGCCGGCTGGAGAATCTTGCCTTCCAGCACCCCGGCCGTCATGCGAATCTTCTGGTCGCGTTTTTCAGCGCTGATAAAATCCTTCAACACCCTGGTCGGCAACACCGGATCGTCGTACCCGATGACAACTCCGGTCGGTCCCTTGAGATGAACCTTGAGTCCGGCCAAGACCGTCCCCTCGGCGGCACGCGCCGCGAGCGTATTCTTCACGATTCGATATTCCGCCTTTGCCCCGCGGAGCTGCTTGCGCAACTCGGTGACCTCGTTGACCGGAAGCCCGACGCATTCCGTCAGGATAGCCAGCCGGGCGCGACCGAATTTTTCGGTCAACTCCGCCACTGCCGTAACCTTCTCTTCCTTCTTCATCACTCCCTCTCTGGTCGCTATTCGTTATCCGCTCAATATCATCCGTCCAGCGAATCGCGAGGAACGATTCACGTTGAACGCGTGTCTCAACTCCACTGTTTGGTCAGCGCAACCGTATCCAATATCACACCAGGCCCCATCGTGCTCGCAATCGTGGCACTCTTGAGATAACGCCCCTTGCATGAGGCAGGCTTTGCTTTGATGACGGATTCAATGATGGCCGAGGCATTGTCGTACAGTTTCGCAGGATCGAAGGACACTTTTCCGACCGGCACATGCACAATACCGGCTTTCTCAACCTTGAACTCTACACGCCCTTTCCGAATATCGGCGACCGCTTTTCCAACTTCGAAGGTGACGGTGCCGGTCTTAGGGTTCGGCATCAACCCGCGAGGTCCAAGCACCTTACCGAGTTTGCCGACCGAGGCCATAAGATCCGGCGTGGAAATCGCGCAATCGAACTCCATCCATCCGCCCTTGATTTTCTCCATCAAGTCGTCAGCGCCAACATAGTCGGCCCCGGCCTGTCGCGCCTCCTGCTCCTTTTCACCCTTGGCAAATACCAAGACGCGAACCTTTTTCCCCGTGCCATGGGGAAGCGACGCCGTCCCTCGAACCAGCTGATCCGAGCGCTTTGGGTCGATTCCCAGCCTCAACGCAAGATCAACCGATTCGTCAAACTTCGCATAGGCCGATCGTTTCACGGCTTCAACAGCCTCGCGCAACCCGTAGACACGCGGCTCAAGATTCTTGATCGCCGCATTCATTTTCTTTCCCATGACCAGACGCTCCTTCGATCTTGGCATTAGCCTTGAATAACGACACCCATACTGCGGGCAGTACCTTCAATGATTTTAGTCGCCCCTTCCACATCAGCCGCGTTCAAATCGGCCATCTTCTTTCGAGCAATTTCGTTCAACTGTTGCCTGGTGATTTTCCCCACCTTATCCTTCTGCGGCACACCAGACCCCTTGATAATCCCGGCGGCCTTCTTGAGGAGATCCGACGCCGGGGGAGTCTTCATGATAAAGCTGAAGGTACGGTCCTTGTAGACCGTAATGATGACAGGGATAATACTATCCCCGTCCTTCTGGGTCTTGGCATTGAACTGCTTACAAAACTCCATAATGTTGACCCCATGTTGTCCCAACGAGGGACCGACAGGAGGAGCCGGATTGGCCTTGCCAGCCGGAATTTGCAACTTGATCTGTGCCGAAACTTCTTTCGCCATTTCGCTTTCTTTCTCCTTCGCGATCGACACTCAACGTTCAGCCTTCACACGACTGAAGACCGACGTCGACCGATCGGCTTAAATCCGTTCAACCTGCAAAAATCCCAATTCCACCGGGGTCGACCGACCGAAAATACTCACCATTACCTTCACCCGACTATGATCCTGATCGACCTCCTCAACCACGCCGTTAAACCCAAGGAAAGGCCCATCGATGATGCGAACGTTGTCGCTCTTAATAAATTTGACCTGCTCTCGAGGCTCGGCTTGACCCGCATCGACCTGCTTGAGCAAGGACTCCACTTCATCACTGGTCAGAGGTGTCGGCACCGCGCCCCCCCCGACGAACCCTGTCACTTTTGGCGTCTCCTTGATCATCTGTACAGTCTCATCTCCCAGCGGAGACTCTAACTCCACAAGGACGTAGCCCGGATAGAACTTTCGTCGAGAAGTCCGTCGCTTCCCGTCCTTAATTTCAATGACGTCCTCTGTCGGAACGAGCACCTGCCCGAGCTTTTCAACAAGCCCCATTTGATTTGCGCGCTCCATGAGGCTGGTCTTCACTCGCCCCTCAAAACCCGCGTACGTATGAATGACGTACCAGTTCTTTGTCATGCACCACCCTCATGTCTTCGATGAATTCGCGCCAACTTCCCCAATTCCTCTTCTCGCCAGATTTAGATAAATTTCCCAACCAACCATGAAAGGAATGAGTCAATGACGGATAAGTACAGAGACATTAGAATACAGAACACGATCACCACCGTCGTTGATCCGATGGTTTCCGCGCGACTCGGAAAGGAAACCTTTTTCAGCTCTGCCCGCACGTCCGTCACGAATAGCCGAATCGTCTCTGTCATACGCTTAAACATCTGTGACTCCGTTGCCTAACTCACGCCAGTCCGAATAACAGCCTCACACTCATCACCGCCCCGCAGCCAATCTGCCAGCTCCGATTGCAAGGCCAATAAATGCTGCAATCCACTCCTATACCCGCAAAACACTTAATAGGGCTTCCCCCAGCATCGAGCTCAATCCCGACAGCCCTCCGGATCGCGCACACGAGAATTGGCAGGGGCACTAGGATTTGAACCTAGACTCTCGGTTTTGGAGACCGATGTGCTGCCATTGACACCATGCCCCTACTCGAACGCAAGGTGTGAGGCATCAGCCAATCGGTGAGGCTCTCCACCCCGAACGATTCCTCCCTCACGTCTCGGCCTATTTCACCTCTTTATGAGGCACGTGCTTTCGGCAGAACTTACAAAACTTGTTTCGCTCCAACCGATCCGGATCGTTCTTCTTGTTTTTCATGGTCGAGTAATTCCGCTGCTTGCAGAGCGTACAAGCCATGTCAATGATTTCACGCATCTCTTTCTCCTCGATACAAACCGACAGGACCGCAGCCAACACGCACTCTCGCGTTGACTTACTTCCTGCCCACTTGCTTCGCTACGCCAGAATTTCCGTCACGACCCCCGAGCCGACGGTCTTGCCGCCCTCACGCACGGCAAACCGCAACCCCTGATCCATCGCAATCGGACTGATCAACTCCGCCGTCACACTGACATTGTCCCCCGGCATCACCATCTCCACCCCCGGATTCAACTGCACGATCCCCGTCACATCCGTCGTCCGGAAGTAGAACTGCGGCCGATACCCATTAAAGAACGGCGTATGCCGCCCGCCTTCCTCTTTCGTCAACACATAGATCTCCGCCTTGAACTTCGTATGCGGCGTGATGGTCTTCGCTTTACACAACACCATCCCCCGCTCGACGTCTTCCTTCTTCGTGCCACGCAACAGCACGCCCACATTGTCTCCCGCCTGCCCCTCATCCAGCACCTTGCGGAACATCTCCACGCCCGTCACGACCGTGGTCTGCGTCGGCCGCAGTCCCACAATCTCGATTTCATCGCCCACCTTCACAATCCCCCGCTCGCACCGCCCCGTGACGACCGTCCCGCGGCCACTGATGGTAAACACGTCTTCAATCGGCATGAGAAACGGCTTGTCAATCGGCCGCTGCGGCGTCGGAATGTACGTATCCACCGCCTCCAACAGCTTCATGATGGACGGCACCCCCAATTCCCCGGGATCCGCCTCCATCGCTTTCAACGCACTCCCATGGATGATCGGGGTCTTGTCTCCCGGAAACCCATACTTGGTGAGCAACTCCCGCACTTCCAGCTCCACCAACTCCAACAACTCCTTGTCATCGACTTTGTCGGCCTTGTTCAAAAACACGACGATGTAGGGCACCCCCACCTGCCGGGCCAAGAGAATGTGCTCCCGCGTCTGCGGCATCGGCCCGTCCGCCGCACTGACCACCAGAATCGCCCCATCCATCTGCGCCGCACCGGTGATCATATTCTTCACGTAATCCGCGTGCCCCGGACAATCCACGTGGGCATAATGGCGGTTATCCGTCTCATACTCGACGTGGCTGATGGCGATCGTCATGATCTTGGTCGCATCCCGTCGCCCCTGACTCTCACTGGCTTTCGCCACCTCGTCGTACGGGATGTACTTCGCCATCCCCCGATCCGCACACACTTTCGTCAACGCCGCCGTCAACGTCGTCTTCCCATGGTCCACGTGCCCAATCGTCCCAATGTTCACGTGCGGCTTCTTCCGCTCGTATTTCGCCTTCGCCATAATGCCACCCCCTCCTAATTCACCACGCTATTTCTTGATGATGGCTTCCGCAATATTCCTAGGAACCTGATCATACCGATCGAACTCCATGCTATAGGTCGCACGACCCTGCGTACGAGACCGGAGATCAGTCGCATAGCCAAACATCTCCATCAAGGGCACGGCAGCATCAATAGCTTGAGCACCAGCCCGGACTTTCATTCCTTGCACTTTGCCTCTCCGGCTGTTCAAGTTACCAATCACATCACCCATGAACTCCTGCGGAACCAAAACCTCAACCTTCATAATTGGCTCAAGCAGGACAGGATCGGCCCTCTTACACGCATCAGCAAATCCCATTGACCCCGCAATCTTGAATGCCATTTCATTTGAATCGACGTCGTGGTAGGAGCCATCAATCACCGTCACCTTCACATCCCGAAGCGGATAGCCTGCAACTACACCGGTTTCCATCCGCTCGCGAACACCCTTCTCAATAGCAGGGACAAACTCCTTCGGAATTGCTCCACCCACAACCTTATTAACAAACTCCAGCCCCTTACCTGATTCTGAAGGCTCAACCGTTAAAACAACATGACCGTACTGTCCACGCCCGCCAGTCTGCTTGACATATTTTGACTCAGCTTCAGCCTTCCGCCTGATCGTCTCCCGGAATGCCACCTCAGGCTTTCCAACATTTGCTTCAACTTTAAACTCACGCAACATTCGATCGACGATGATCTCAAGATGCAACTCACCCATTCCAGCAATGATCGTCTGCGCGGTCTCTTCGTCCGTCCGCACACGGAATGATGGATCCTCTTGAGCCAGTTTCTGGAGGGCAAAACCCATCTTCTCTTGATCTTGCTTTGTCTTAGGCTCAATCGCCATCGCAATCACCGGCTCAGGAAACTTCATCACCTCCAGGAGCACTGGCTGTTTTTCATCCGCCAGCGTATCACCTGTTGTAGCCCCCTTAAGCCCCACCGCTGCAGCGATGTCCCCTGCGTACACCTCATCGATTTCTTCTCGCTTATTGGCATGCATCTTCAGGAGACGCCCAATGCGGTCCTTTGTCCCCTTGGTCACATTCAAGACCGCTGTGCCAGTCTTTAGCGTTCCAGAATAGACGCGGAAAAATGTCAACTGTCCGGCAAATGGATCAGACATGATCTTGAACGCCAATGCTGAAAATGGCTCACCGTCATCTGACTTTCGCTCAACTTCTTTACTGCTATTCGGATCCAACCCCATGACCGGAGGGACATCAAGCGGAGACGGCAGGTAGTCAACCACGGCATCCAACAACTGCTGAACACCCTTGTTCTTAAAAGCCGACCCACACAGCACCGGAGTAATCTTCATCGAGATAACGCCAGCGCGGATTGCACGCATGACCTCTTCTTCAGTCAATGGATGGCCGCTTAAATATTTCTCCATCACCTGGTCATCAAACTCTGCCACCGCATCAAGCATTTTCTCTCGGTACTCTTTTGCCTGAGCGAGAAGGGCCTCTGGAATTTCATCCACCTTATACTTCGCACCCAATGTCTCGTCGTCGTAAAAGAATCCCTTCATTCTCACTAGATCAACCGATCCTCGGAATTCCGCTTCGCGCCCAATTGGAATCTGAATCGGAACCGGTGTAGCCCCCAGTCGATCGATAATGGATTGGACACTTCCGTAGAAATCCGCGCCAATGCGATCCATCTTATTCATGAAGGCGATACGAGGAACATGATACTTATCGGCTTGACGCCAAACCGTTTCAGACTGCGGCTCAACGCCCTGAACGGAATCAAACGCTGCCACCGCCCCATCAAGCACGCGCAAAGAGCGCTCCACCTCAATCGTAAAATCAACGTGCCCAGGGGTATCAATAATATTGATGCGATGATCACGCCAGAAGCAGGTTGTTGCGGCGGCCGTAATGGTAATGCCTCGCTCCCGCTCTTGCTCCATCCAATCCATCGTGGCCGCACCTTCATGCACCTCGCCGAGCTTATGAGTCATGCCCGTATAATAGAGGATGCGCTCCGTGGTCGTAGTCTTACCGGCATCAATATGGGCCATGATACCGATATTCCGCGTTTGTCCTAACGATGTCTGACGAGCCACTTTAACTCCCTCAAAAAACACGAGTGCCGCGAGTCAAGCCAAGGAACACCGCTGCGATACAAGCCAGCCCGAGTCTGCGGATCGCAGCACGGCTCAACTGCAGCACAGAATGACATTACCAGCGATAATGGGCGAACGCTTTGTTGGCCTCTGCCATCCGATGCACATCTTCCCGCTTCTTGACCGCAGCCCCGGTATTGTTCGATGCATCCAACAGCTCAGCGGCAAGCTTTTCGCGCATACTCTTCCCACCGCGCGTGCGGGCAAACTGCGACAACCAACGAAGCGCCAACGACACTCGACGTGCAGGCCTAATTTCGACCGGAACCTGATAGGAGGCACCCCCCACTCGACGAGACTTGACTTCAACGATCGGCTTCACATTATCCACAGCTGCCTTAAACACTTTCAGCGGGTCGCTGCCGGTTTTCTCCTGGATAAAATCAAACGCGCCATAGCATATTCTCTCCGTAGTGCTTTTTTTCCCGCTACTCATTAACGCGTTAATAAACTTCCCGACCAGCTTATCTCGGTACCGCACATCGGGAAGCACTTCTCGTTGGCCCAAAAATCTACTGCGTGGCATATCAACCTAATCCAATCCGTTTGATGATTTTCAAAAGTTACGAAATCTACTTGGGCCGCTTCGCTCCATACTTCGAACGACTCTGCTTTCTTCCAGCCACACCCACCGCATCCAAGGCGCCACGCACCAAATGGTACCGAACACCAGGCAGGTCCTTAACTCGGCCTCCACGCACAAGCACAATGGAATGCTCCTGAAGATTGTGCCCTACGCCTGGTATGTACGTTGTCACCTCCATACCGTTCGTAAGACGCACACGCGCAACTTTCCGCAATGCTGAGTTCGGCTTCTTCGGTGTCGTTGTGTATACACGAAGACACACGCCTCTCTTCTGTGGACAGGACTTCAGGGCAGGACTTTTCGTCTTTGCCTTTACGAAGATCCTCCCTTTCCGAACCAGCTGATTGATCGTCGGCATCGCGTTCAAACCCTTTCAGATAGAACAAGCACAAACCGTCAAGTGCAGAGCCGCCGGATTATAGTGACGTAAACTCCGACTGTCAAGTAGGCAGTATTCCATCACGCACTAAGACCGAGCACCTTCGCCTGAAACCGACGGAACAGTCGCACCAGATGATACCGCAGTTGCAACACCTACAGGTATTGACTCAGGCTTTTCACTTATGACAAACGTATCGCGGTACGCTTCAAACCCTGTCCCTGCCGGAATCAAACGACCCACAATGACGTTTTCTTTCAAGCCCAATAAATTATCCTCACGTCCATTGATCGCAGCTTCAGTGAGAACACGCGTGGTTTCCTGGAACGATGCCGCAGAAATAAAGCTGTCGGTCGTGAGGGCCGCCTTGGTAATTCCAAGCAAGACGGGCTTGCCCAAGGCAGGCTTTCCATCATTGGCGAGCACCCGTTCATTTTCTTTTTCGAAGAGACTCTTGCTGACTTGACTGCCCGGCAAGAACTGGGTATCTCCCGGATCTTCAACCCGCACCTTACGCAGCATTTGCCGCACGATGATCTCGATATGCTTGTCGTTAATCGAAACGCCTTGCAATCGATATACGTCCTGCACCTCATCTACGAGGTACTTCTGCAATTCATTCGGCCCCAACACATCAAGAATGTCATGAGGATTTGCCGAGCCGTCCATCAACGGCTCTCCAGCCCGAACCCAGTCACCTTCGTGAACGTTGACATGCTTGCCCTTAGGAATAAAATATTCCTTCACATCACCCATCTTATTGTCGACGAGAACCTTGCGCTGGCCTTTGACGAACCCGCCGTAGGAGACCTCTCCATCGATCTCAGTGATGACCGCCTGCTCTTTCGGCTTCCTCGCCTCGAAAAGCTCGACCACGCGCGGAAGACCTCCTGTAATGTCCTTAGTCTTCGTCGTCTCACGAGGAATCTTTGCCAAGACATCACCGGGATGCACGGTAGCCCCTTTTTCGACAAAGATATGGGCTCCGACCGGTAATAAGTACCTGGCCACCGCGCTGGATCCGCCGGTTGCTTTGGCCGTTTTACCACTGTCGTCTTTAATCGACACGCGAGGACGAAGTGTCTGGCCGGTATGTTCAATGATCACCTTGCGAGACAAACCGGTCACTTCGTCAAACTCGTCTTTCATGGTGACACCTTCGACGATGTCACCGTATGCCACTTTCCCACCAACTTCGGTCAGGATCGTCAGTGAGTAGGGATCCCATTCAACCAATTTCTGGCCGACAGCCACAGGATCACCATCCTTGATCTTAATCTTAGCTCCGTATACAACGGGATATTTCTCACGCTCTCGCCCGCTGTCATCGACAATCGCAATTTTCGTATTGCGATTCATGACGACCCACTCCCCATCCTTATTCCGCACCGCAATACCGGGGGTATGTAAATCCGCGTTTTTCTTGGCATCGAAACTCAGAAATTTGATTCGTCCGGCATGTTTGGCTTCGACAACTGTCTGTTCGACGACTTTACTCGCCGTACCGCCGATGTGAAAGGTCCGCATCGTCAACTGCGTACCGGGCTCGCCGATTGATTGTGCGGCAATGACACCCACCGGCTCACCTTTCTCCACTAAGCGCCCACGTGCCAGGTCGCGACCATAACAAGCTTGGCACACACCACGCGGAGACTGGCAAGTCAGCACGGATCGAATCTTGACACGGTCTACTCCAGCTTCAACGATCGACTTCGTTAACTCCTCGTTAATTTCTTCATTCCATGAAACGATGATTTCCCCCGTAACTGGGTCGCGAATATCCTCAGCCGCCAAACGACCAAGCACACGCTCCTCCAACGGTTGAATAATTTCACCGCCCTCGACCAGCGCACTGACCATAATACCGTCGCGTGTTCCACAATCGATTTCGTTGATAATGACATCCTGTGCGATATCGACCAATCGCCGAGTGAGATAACCAGAATTGGCAGTTTTCAACGCTGTGTCGGCGAGACCCTTGCGGGCGCCGTGGGTCGAGATGAAGTACTGCAGCACCGTTAACCCTTCACGGAAATTGGCGGTAATCGGCGTCTCGATGATTTCACCAGAGGGCTTAGCCATCAAACCGCGCATACCACCCAACTGCCGAATCTGCTGCGAACTGCCTCGGGCACCGGAATCGGCCATCATAAAGATCGGGTTGAACGACTCTGCCTTACCTGGATCACCTCCCGCACCGAGCTCCCTCATCATCTCGTTGGCAACCTGCTCAGTGACGTGCGCCCAAATGTCGATCACCTTGTTGTACCGTTCACCGTTCGTGATCAACCCCTCTGAATACTGCTTTTCGATCTCGCTCACTTCGCGCTGCGCTTTCCCGATGAATTCTTCCTTCTTACTCGGGATGTGCATATTATCGACACAGATCGACAAACCGGCCCGCGTCGCATTCGCAAAGCCAAGGTCTTTGATCTTATCCAGAAACTCGACAGTATCTCGATGACCAGTCTGTCGATACACCGCATCAATGAGTTTCGTCATTTCCTTTTTGGTCATGAGCTTGTTCGCATTGGCGAACGGTAAACCTTGCGGAAGGATTTCTGACAGCAAGACACGGCCAGCAGTTGTCTGCACCAGCGAACCCTCAAGACGCACCTTGATCCGCGCATGCTCTTCGACCTCTCGCGCATCAAAGGCAATCCGAACTTCTTCGGGGGACCCAAACACCTTCCCCTCGCCCTTTGCGCCCAGTCGCTCTTTCGTCAGCCAGTAACAGCCCAACACCATGTCCTGCGACGGCACGGCAATCGGCTTACCGTTGGCCGGGGAGAGAATATTATTAATGGACATCATGAGGACCCGCGCTTCAACCTGCGCTTCGACAGATAGCGGGACGTGTACCGCCATCTGATCCCCATCGAAGTCCGCGTTGAATGCTGCACAGACGAGCGGATGCAATCTGATCGCCTTACCCTCAACCAGCACAGGATCGAAGGCCTGGATACCCAATCGATGGAGCGTCGGTGCGCGATTCAACAAGACCGGGTGTTCTCGGATTACTTCATCCAGAACATCCCAAACCTCCGGCCGTTCTTTCTCGACCAACCGCTTAGCACTCTTAATGGTAGTTGCCGCCCCTCTGGCTTCCAGTTTATGGAAGATGAACGGCTTGAACAATTCCAGGGCCATCTTCTTTGGCAACCCGCACTGATGGAGGCGCAACTCCGGACCAACCACGATCACAGTACGGCCGGAATAATCGACACGCTTACCGAGGAGATTCTGCCGGAACCGTCCTTGCTTTCCCTTCAACATGTCGCTCAAGGACTTCAGCGGACGCTTGTTTGGACCACGAATCGCGCGACCTCGGCGACCATTGTCGAAGAGCGCATCCACAGCTTCCTGCAGCATCCGCATCTCGTTCCTGATGATGACACCAGGCGCCTTTAGCTCCATCAATCGTTTCAACCGATTATTTCGATTGATCACACGCCGGTAGAGGTCGTTCAGATCGGATGTGGCAAATCGGCCTCCATCAAGCGGAACCAGAGGACGCAACTCCGGCGGCAGGACCGGAATGACATCCATGATCATCCATTCCGGCTTATTCCCAGACTTACGAAACGCCTCTAGCACCTTTAAGCGCTTGGCATACTTCTTCTTCATGGCTGCCGATGTCGAAGCTTTCGCCTTCACCTGCAATTCATCCCAGAGAGCATTAATATCGATCTTCCTCAATAAGTCACGGATGGCCTCTGCACCGATTCCAACCTTAAACCCGCTCGACCCGAACTCAGACACAAGGGTACGCAGCTTATCCTCCGGCACCAACTCTTTTTCTGCTAAATCGGTTGAGCCTGGATCCACACACACATAACTCTCAAAATAGAGAATTTTCTCGAGCTGCTTGAGACTCATATCAAGCAGGGTTCCAATCCGACTCGGGACACCCTTCAGAAACCAAATATGGGCGACAGGCGCAGCCAGTTCGATATGGCCCATCCGTTCACGCCGAACCTTCGATTGAATCACCTCGACACCGCATTTATCGCACACGATCCCGCGGTGCTTCATGCGCTTGTATTTCCCGCAATTGCACTCCCAATCCTTGGTAGGACCGAAGATCTTGGCACAAAACAGCCCGTCTTTTTCCGGCTTGAACGAGCGATAGTTGATCGTTTCCGGTTTCTTGACTTCACCATATGACCAAGATCGGATTTTCTCGGGCGATGCGATGCGAATTCGCATTGCATCAAACGATACCGAATCTCGTTGCTTTTCAAACAGTGTATATACGCCTTCCAAGGTAGTGACCTCCTCTGATACCGGTCTTCAGCCGGCACACAAGCGGTTAGTCTTGCGTCTTAACCAGCTCAATATCGAGTCCCAAGCTCTGTAGTTCCTTCACCAACACATTGAACGACTCAGGCAACCCGGGCTCGAGGAACGGTTCACCTTTGACAATCGCTTCATACATGCGAGACCGACCCGGCACATCGTCTGACTTGACCGTCAGGAATTCTTGAAGCGTCGATGCCGCCCCATACGCCTGTAGCGCCCAAACTTCCATTTCGCCCAGCCGCTGGCCCCCAAATTGAGCCTTGCCGCCCAGAGGCTGCTGGGTCACGAGAGAATAGGGACCGATCGAACGTGCGTGAATCTTGTCGTCCACCAGATGGTGGAGCTTCAGCACATACATATAGCCGATCGTGACCGGACTGCTGAATGGCTCGCCCGTCTTGCCATCGATGAGTTGCGACTGGCCGCTCACTGGCAGTTTGGCTTTTTTCAGCAGGTCCTTAATTTCCTTCTCGGAAGCGCCATCGAAGACCGGACTGGCCACCTGAATACCCAAGGCCTTAGCCGCCCATCCAAGGTGAGTCTCGAGAATTTGCCCCACGTTCATACGCGACGGCACCCCCAGCGGATTCAATACGATTTCCACCGGTGTCCCATCCGGAAGATAGGGCATATCTTCTTCGGGCAGCACCCTCGATACGACACCCTTATTGCCGTGGCGACCGGCCATTTTATCTCCGACCTGAATCTTGCGCTTCATGGCGACGTAGACCTTAACAAGCTTGATGACACCAGGAGGCAGTTCATCACCTCGCTTTAAGCGCCCCACCTTTTCATCGTACAGCGTCTGGAGGATTTCAATCTGCTCTTTCGCCCGTCGTTCGACATCTTCCAGCTCTTTTTGCTCATCAGGATCACTCAGGAGGATGTGACGCACCGTGTCGTCTGGCAATCGCTTGAGAATCTCCGCCGTCATCTTACCCTTCTTCTTCAAGATAACGTCGCCGCTCTCAGGGTCCATCAGATCGCGTCCAACTACCTTCCCCAGCAATAACTTGCGAATCTTTTTCGTTTTTTCTTCATCAATGATCCGTAGCTCTTCATGGTGATCACGTTGCAACTTCATCTGATCGTCAGTCTCGATACTTTTCGAACGCTCGTCTTTGTCGAGTCCTTTGCGAGAAAAAATCTTGACATCGACCACGATACCTTCCACGCCAGGAGGCACGGTCAACGATGTATCCTTCACATCGCCGGCCTTCTCACCGAAAATCGCACGGAGCAGTTTTTCTTCCGGGGTCAGCTGGGTTTCCCCTTTGG
>Ga0209682_10000345_pt1 | contig 15966 bp, 9 predicted proteins | sample DOMMetBare2Fresh_2_FD_187471 | JGI IMG/M metagenome (GOLD analysis project Ga0209682, IMG submission 187471) | Wetland sediment microbial communities from St. Louis River estuary, USA, under dissolved organic matter induced mercury methylation -... | ecosystem: Environmental > Aquatic >... | reverse complement strand
ATCCGCGTGCTCGACGGCGAGATGCAGAACTTCTCCTCCGACTTCCTCAACATCGTGCGGCGCCACTTCTTCACCTAGAGGCCAGCCCCGTGGCCCTCTCCTCCGGCGGCACCGGCCGCACCACCCTCACCGACATCAACATCACGCCGCTCGTCGACGTGATGCTGGTGCTGCTCATCATCTTCATGGTGACGGCGCCCCTCATCCAGCAGGGGGTGCAGGTGGCCCTGCCCGAGGTGCGCGCCAAGACCATCGACGCCGAGGAGCAGAAGCTGGTCCTCTCCATCAAGGCCGACCGGACGCTCTGGCTGGGGGCCGGCGACGAGGCGGCCCGCGTGCCGGCCGAGCGGCTCGAGGAGCTGCTCCGCGCCAACGCCCGCGCCCAGAAGGAGAAGGAGCTCTTCCTCATGGCCGACAAGGCCCTCCCCTACGGCGTGGTGGTGGACGTCATGGCCACGGTGCAGCGGGCCGGCATCACCAACGTCGGCATGATCACCAACCCGCAGCCGGAGCGGGTGCGGCCCAAGGGCGAGGCCGGCACGAAGTGAGCGGGCTCGCCGACAGCGCCTTCCACCGCCGGGACCGGATCTGGCCCGCCGTGGTGGTGTCGCTGGCGCTCCACGCGGCGGTCATGGCGGCCGCCGCCGGGCGCCGCGGGCCGACCCTCGACCTCACGCAGAAGCCCATCGTGGCGAGGCTGGTCCGGCTCGGCGAGGCCCGGCCCAAGGAGCTCCTGCCGCGCAAGGAGGCGCCGCCCCCCGAGGCGCCGCCCGCCCCGCCCACCGCCCCGCCCGCGCCGGTGGCGAGCGCACCGCCCCCGGCCTCCGCCCCCACGGTGGCGCCGTCCGCCAAGGCGGTGGCCAGCCCCTCGGCCACGGCCCGGCCGGCCGCCGAGCGGAGCGGGCCGGCGCGGGGCAACCGGCTCGCCAGCGTGCTCTCCGAGATGAAGCAGGAGCTCCAGGCCGGCAGCCCGGACGGCGACCCGCTGGGGGACTCGGCCGAGGGCGAAGGGGACCAGTACCTGGCCCTGGTGGTGCGCCAGCTCCGCCAGAACTACCGGCTCCCCTCCACCATCTCCGAGGCGGAGCGGCTGCGGCTCACCGGCACGGTGGTCCTCTTCATCGAGCCGGACGGCCGCATCACCCGCTACGAGCTGGTGAAGCGCAGCACCAACCCCGCCTTCGACGAGGCGCTGGAGCGGGCCGTGCGCCAGACCCGCCTGCCGCCGCCGCCACCCGAGGCGCGCGACGCCTACCGCAAGAACGGCGTGCAGGTGGAGTTCCGCATCCGCTCCTGACGCCAGCGAGGATCCCCGACATGCGCCGCCGACCGACGACCCGCCACCTCGCCTCCCCTGCCCTCCTGCCCCTCCTCGGCCTGCTCGCGCTGGCCGCCGCCGGCCCCGCCGCCGCGGCCGGCCCGCCGCGCCCCACGGTGGTGGTCGACTCGCCCGACTTCCGCCCGCTGCCGCTGGCCGTGCCGGCCCTGCTCGCCGACGGCGAGCCGCGCGCCGCCGCCGAGGCCACCGAGGTGCTGCGCAACGACCTCCAGCTCTCCGGCTTCTTCGAGCTGCTCGACCCGCGCGGCTACCTGGCCGAGGCCGGCGAGGGGCTGGCCGCGCCGGCCATCAAGTTCTCGCGCTGGGCCTCGGTGGGGGCCGAGGGGTTGGTGAAGGCCAAGGTCAAGGCCGGCCCCGGCGGGCTCGGCGCCGACCTGCGGCTCCACGAGGTGCGGGCCGGGCGCGAGGTGCTGGCGCGCACCCTCTCCGCCCCCGACGCGCGCGCCCTGGCTCACCGCATGGCCGACGAGATCATCCGCCACTACACCGGCGAGCCGGGCGTCTTCCGCTCCCGGCTGGTGGTGGTGCGCCCGCGCCGGGACGGCGGGCGCGATCTCGTGCTGCTCGACGCCGACGGCCAGAACGCCCGCGTCCTGCTCTCCGACAGGTCGCTCCTGCTCATGCCCTCCTGGCACCCGGACGGCGACCGCATCCTGGTGACCAGCTACCGCGGCGGCAAGCCGGAGCTCTGGGTCTACCGCCTCTCCGACCGCAGCTTCCGGCGGCTCCCGCTCGGCCACGTGGCCATGGGGGGCGCCTACTCGCCCGACGGGACCCGGCTCGCCTTCACCGCCGCCGACGGCGCCGACACCGACGTCTGGGTGGCCTCGGCCGAGGGGGCCGGGGCGCGCCGGCTCACCACCAGCGGCGCGCTCGACCTCTCCCCCGCCTGGGCGCCCGACGGGCGGCGCCTGGCCTTCGTCTCCGACCGGGCCGGCACGCCGCAGCTCTACGTCATGAACGCCGACGGCAGCGAGCAGCGCCGCCTCACCTTCCAGGGCAACTACAACCAGACCCCGCAGTGGAGCCCGCGCGGCGACCTCATCGCCTTCACGGCGCGCGACGAGCGGAAGGTCTTCGACGTCTTCGTGGTGGCCCCCGACACCGGCAAGATCCAGCGCGTCACCCAGGACCAGGGGCGCACCAACGAGGAGCCGACCTGGGCCCCCACCGGGCGGCTGCTGGCCTTCACCAGCGACCGGAGCGGCACGCCGCGCCTGGTCTTCTCCGACCCGCGCGGGGAGCACCAGACCCCGGTGGAGGCGGCCGGCGAGCTGGCCACGCCGGCCTGGGGGCCGCTGCCGCGGGACTGACCGTGACGACCAGCCCGGGCGTGCGCGTCGCCGCCATCGACGTCGGCACCAACACCGTCCTCCTCACCGTGGCCGAGGCGCGCGGCGGCGCCGTCGTGCCGCTCACCGAGCGGGCCGAGATCACGCGGCTGGGCCGAGGCGTCGACGCCTCGGGCCGGCTCGACCCGGCCGCCATCGCCGAGACGGTGCGCGTGCTCACCGCCTACGCCGCCGAGGCGCGCGCCCTGGGCGCCAGCCGCATCGCCTGCGTCGCCACCAGCGCCGCCCGCGACGCCTCGAACGGCGCGGACTTCTTCGCCGCGGCGCTGGCCCAGGCCGGCCTCTCGCCCGCCATCATCAGCGGCGACGAGGAGGCGCGCCTGGTCTGGCGCAGCGCCTGGCGCGACTTCGGCGGACCGGCCGGTGGGCCCGGCGCCGCCGGGCCGCTCGCGGTGCTCGACGTGGGCGGCGGCTCGACCGAGCTCTCCTTCGGCGACGGCGCGGCCCCGCGCGGCCGGCGCAGCCTGCAGGTGGGGGCGGTGCGGCTCACCGAGCGCCACGTGCGCGAGGATCCCATCTCGCCCGCCACGCTGGTGGACCTGCAGTCGGCCGCCCGGGCGGCCCTGGCCCCGCTCGGCGACCTCCCGGGGGTGGCGGGGCTCGCGGCAGGGCGGCTCATCGGGGTGGCCGGCACCGTCACCACCCTCGCCTCGGTGGTGCAGGCCCTGCCCGTCTACGACGCGGAGCGGGTCCACGGCTCCACGCTCCGGCTCGCCGAGATCGACGCGCTGGTGGCCCGGCTCGCGGCGCTCACGGTGGCGGCGCGGCAGCGGCTGCCCGGCATGGAGCCGAAGCGGGCCGACGTCATCGTGGCCGGCGGCGTGGTGGTGGCCGAGGCCATGCGGCGCTGCGGCTTCGATCGGCTCACCGTGTCCGACCGCGGCGTGCGCTGGGGGCTCGTCTACGACCTGCTGGGCGCCTGACCTGAGGGGCCGCGTCCGCATTGAACCGGCCGGACCCCGGTGTTACACGAGCGCGGTGCGCCACCCCTGGGCCATCCTCTGCGACTTCGACGGCACGGCGCTCTCCTCCGACCTGGGCGACCAGGTGGCGCTCCACTTCGCCGGCGAGGCCTCCTACGAGGCGGCGGAGGAGGGCTTCCGCGCCGGGGCGTACGGCTTCGGCACGCTCCTGCAGAAGGTCTTCGCGCCCATCCAGGCCAGCCGCGGCGAGATCGCCGCCTTCGCCCGCGGCCGGGCCGAGTGGCGCCCCGGCTTCGAGCGCTTCCTCGAGGCCTGCGCCCGCGCCGGACGCCCCTTCCTCATCGTCTCGGCGGGGCTGGACGCCTACATCGACCCGGTGGTGGCGGGCCTGCCGCCCGACCTGCGCGACCACCTGGAGGTGCGCGCCAACCGGGCCGACTGCTCACCCGACGGCCTGGCGGTGGCCTTCCACGGCCCGGACTGCGGCTTCTGCGGCGCCTGCAAGGGGCTGGTGGTGGAGGAGCTGCAGCGAGCCGGCCACAAGGTGGTGGTGCTGGGCGACGGCGCCGGGGACCGCTGCGCCGCCGCCGCCGCCGACTTCGTCTTCGCCCGCGCCGGCTCGAGCCTGGTGCGCTGGTGCGAGGAGCGCGGCATCGCCCACCACGTCTTCGCGACCTTCCACGAGGTCATCGAGCACTTCCCGGCCTGACGGGGCCGGGGGTCCGGCCCGCGGGGATCAGAAGAGGCCGATGGTGAAGTGCGGGGCGAAGGTCCGCTCGTTGATGCGCCGGTCCGGCTGGAGGTTGAAGCCCAGGTCGAGCGCCGCCGGCCCCACCGGCGTGACGAAGCGGAGCCCCACGCCGGCGCTGGGACGCACGTCGAGCAGCCGGTAGGCGCGCGGGTCGAGCCACAGGTTGCCGGCGTCGACGAAGAGCCCCACCTCGACGCTGCCGCGCAGCGCCAGCCGCAGCTCCGCCTTCATGAGCAGGAAGAGCTCACCGCCCGACGAGACGGGGGCCTTGCCGCCGGCGAGGTCGCGCCCCACCGCGGTGCAGCCCACCCCGGTGATGGAGCTGGCGCAGTGCTGGGACTCGTCGCCCAGCCCCTCCCGCAGGTCCTGCGGGACCATCTCCTCCTCGGCGAAGCCGCGCAGGGTGGCCGCGCCGCCCAGGAAGAACCGCTTGGGGACGATGGTGCGCGACCTCGACGAGAGGGGCACGATGCGGCCGCCGCGCACCGACAGCGCCAGCACGGTGGCGTCGCCCATGGGGAGGTAGGCCGAGGCGGTGCCCTGCAGCTTGAGCAGGCTGGTGAAGAACTCGCTGCCGGGAAAGAAGAGGAGGCGCCCGCCCGGGCCGCCGATGGAGCGGGCCAGCTCGGCCGAGCCGGTGACGAACCAGCCGCGGTGCGGGTGGGCCGCGTTGTCGCGGAAGTCGAGGGTGGCGCTGGGGCGCACCGAGTGCAGGGTGGTGGTGCCGTTGTCGAAGCGGAGCCGCTCCAGGTCGGCCTGGGTGAGCACGGCCGCCTGGTCGGCGGGCTTGGTGATGCGGTCCACCTCGACCTCGTACTGCAGGGAGAGCGAGATGGCGCTGGTGACGGCGAAGTCGGCGCCGAGGATGCCGGAGGCGCGGGCCAGGTCGTAGGCGGAGCGGCGCAGCCGCTCGGCGATGAGGTTGGCCCGGCCCGCCACCGGCAGGGGCAGCGGGTCGAGCCGGGGGGCGCGCAGCCCCACGTCGGCCCGGCCCTCGAAGGTGTTCTTGGGGCTGACGTCCTTGAGATCGGGGCGGAACTCGGAGAGCGGGTAGTTGACCTTGGCCCGGGCCGTCAGCTCCAGCGCCCGCCCCAGCAGGTTGGGCCGCTCGTACTCGAGGAAGAGGCGCGGCCCGTTGGCGATGGAGAAGCCGGCCCCCGGCGCCACGTACTGCCAGGGGCGCTCCGCCACCTCCACCACCAGGTCCTTGACCTGCTCCGGCACCTCCGGGTCCTGCAGCCGCAGCCCCACCGAGCGGAAGACCCCTAGCCGCAGCAGCGCCGCCTGGCTGCGCGCCATGGCCTCGGGGTCGTGGAGCGAGCCTTCCTCCACCTCGAGCGAGCGGCGCACCACCGCCTCGCGGGTGCGCACGTTGCCCGACACCAGGATGCGGCCGATGCGGACCCGCGGCCCTTCCTGCACCACGAAGCGGAGCGCGGCGGTGTGGCGGCCGGGGTCGAGCGACTCGCGCGCCTCCACCCTGGCGTACAGGTGGCTGCGCCGCAGGTAGAGCTGCAGCAGGGCCACGCGGGTGGCCTCGATCCGCTCGTAGACCAGCGGCTCCCCGGGGGCCAGCCGCACCTCCTTGACCAGCTCGGCCAGCGGGACCGCCTCGTTCCCCTCGAAGCCGATCGACTCCACCGTGGAGCGCGCCCCCTCGCGCAGGCGCACCGTCACGTCCACCGTCCCGCGGGCGGCGTCGTGCTCGGCGCTCCAGCCCAGCATGGCCGCCTCCAGCCAGCCGTCGTTGCGGTACTCCTCGACGACCTGGTCGGCGGCCCGCTCCAGCGCCACCTCGTCGAGGACCGCCCCGGCGGGCAGCGCCGGCGGGGGCTCGCGCAGCGCCGGTGCCCCCAGGATGGAGGCCTGCAGCGCGCGGGCCCGCTCGGCGGCCGGCGAGGCCCCCTCCGGCGTGGCCTCCTCGGCCAGCAGCTCGCGGAGCCTGGCCTGCACCACCTCCCCGCCGCGGGTCTCCGCGCCGGTCACCTGCAGGCGGCCCAGCCGCTCGAGCCGCCCCTCCTCGACGTGGAACACCACCACCAGCCCGGCGCCGGCAACCCGCTCCTCGGCCTCGAGGCGCGCCGAGGCGTAGCCGTGGCGCCGGTAGAAGGCGCGCAGCCGGTCCACCGCCGCGTCGATGGCCGGCAGGTCGAGCGGCTGCTCGTCGTCGAGCCCGAGCCGCCCGAGCAGGTCGGCCGGCGCGAAGGCCACCGACCCCCGGATCTCGATGGCCACCCGGGGCCCCGGCTCCACCGGGATCTCCACCTCGGCGGCGCCGGCGACGGGGCGCACCACCGGCGAGGCCACGCGGGCGCGGCGGAACCCGGCGGCGTGGAGCGAGGTGCGCACGGTGCGGACGTCCTCGGCCAGCGCCTCCTCGTCGAGCACCGCGCCGACGCGCAGGCGCAGGCGCGGCAGGAGCGTGGAGGCGAGCGCCCCGGCGCCCGGAAGGCGCAGCGCCGAGACGCGGGTGGGCGCGCCGGCCCGCACCGAGAGCGCCACCGTGGCGGGGCGCTCGCCGGAGAGGGTGGCGTCCACCTCGGCGGACAGGTGGCCGCGGCGCCGCAGCGCCGCCCGCACCCGGTCGCGGGCCGTCGAGAGGTCGACCTCGTCGACGGGCTCGCCCGCCTCCAGGGAGGCGGCCACCCGCACCGCCGGGCCGTCGAGCGGCGACGGGCCCTGGAGCGCCACGGTGACGGTGCCGAGGAGCCGCTGGGGTTGGCAGGTCACGGTGAGGGAGACCCAGGGCCCCCCGCCGTCGCCGGGGCCCGGGCCCTGGTCGGCCGCCGGGGCCGGGGCCGCCGCCGGGGCCTCGCGGATCACCACGTTGCGGCAGCGCCCCGTCTGGAAGAGCCGCTGCGCGGTGCGCCGCAGGGCGCGCGCCGTCACCGCCTGGCCGGGCTCGAGCGCCAGGAGCCCGCGCATGGCCGCCTCGTCCTCGCCCGGCGGCAGCTCCAGGGTCACCGCGGCGGCGCGGCGCGCCGTGGCCGGTCCCACCGGCGCGAGCGCCGTGGTCGGGTCGGCCTGGGCGGCGGCCGGGACCACCTGTGCGGCGGGCAGGGCGGCCTGGGCGGGCGGCGGCAGGGCAGCCAGCCAGGCCAGGAGGGCGAGGCGGTGGCTCACTCGGTCCACTCCCAGCGGAGCTTGAGGTCGAGGCCGTGATCCCCCGCCAGGGCCTGCAGGGCGTTGGGGTTGTCGGTGTCCCACTGGTACTGGATGGCGGTGTGGCTGCCGAGCCGCAGCTCGGCCTGGGCCCGCTGGCCGCGCGCGCCGGAGAGGGGCGCCTGGTAGCGGAGCCGCAGCCGCTCCTTCAACACCCAGGACTCGAACTCGGCGCGCGGCTCCACCAGCCCGGTCTGCTCGGAGTAGACACTGGTGATGCGCACCGAGATGTCGCGCAACGGCCCGCCGCGCGGCAGGAAGCGGCGCACCTGCTCGTCCAGCCCGGAGGCGGAGAAGATGGCCTGCGCCAGCGCCGCCGTGCCCAGCCCCTGCGTGCCGGCCGAGAGCGGGGCGTCGCGGCGGGTGAAGCCCATGGAGAGGAGCGTGATGATGTCGGGCTGGGAGAGCGGCGGGGCGCTGGTGAGGTTCACCTGGGGCGCCTCCATGGAGCCGAAGAGGTGCATGAAGACCTGGTACTCGGCCACGCGCGCCTCGCCGTGGACGTCGAGCGCCATCTCCACCTTGTGCCGATCGGTGAAGTCGACGATGGCGTGGGTGAGGTCGAACTCGTTGCCGCGGAAGACCGCCCGGCTCCCCTCGGTCATGGCCAGGGTGCCGAGGAGGCCGGGGGCGGCCAGGCTGCCGGTGACGGTGAGCTCGCCGCGCACGCCGCCCCGCACCAGGTCGTTGTCGACGCGCGCGTCGCCGTCCACCACCAGCTGCAGGTCGAGGCGCAGCCACTCGCCCGCCTTGTCGTAGGCGCGCGCGGCCGCGGCACGCCGCTTGCGCCCCTCCAGCATCCCCTTCTCCAGCTCCACGTCCTCGGTGTAGCGCGCCCGCAGCACGTGGAGCCGCCCGGTCACCAGCGTCTCCTCCGGCGTCCCCGAGGCCTCGAACCGGCCCGACAGCACCGCCGGCAGCGAGACCGGCACGGCCACCGGCACCTCCTCGAGCTGGCCCTGCACCTCCACCCGCGCCGGCACCAGCCGGTCGAGCTGGACCTCGCCGGCGAAGCGGGCCCGCCCGCCGTTGATCCTGGCGGTGAGGGCGTCGAAGAGGATCTTGTTCTGCGAGAAGGCCAGGTCCCCGCCCACGTCCTCGAAGGCGGCGGTGGCGCCGCGCAGCTGGAAGCCGGCCTCCTCCAGCCGGCCGTCGCCCAGCAGGGCCGGCTCGGCGGTGGTGCCGCCCACGTGGGCCTGCACCGCCAGCCGCCCGTGGGGCCGCCGCAGCGCCGGCAGGATGCCGGCCAGCAGCCGCAGGTCGAGCGACCCCTCGGCCTGCAGATCCAGGTCGCCCTGCGCGCTCACCGCGCCGGACAGCGAGAGCTCGGTGTCGGCCCCGCGGATGGTGGCCCGCTCCACCTCCAGCCGGCCGCGATCGAAGCGCAGCCGCACCGGCTCGGCGCTCTCCAGCTTCAGGTCCGAGTAGGAGGCGGCCAGGCGGTCCAGCCGGACCCGCCCGCGGGCCGACAGCGGGTCGGTGAGCTCCCCCTCGGCGGTGGCCTCGCCCTCCACGGCGGCGCGCAGCCCCACCGGCGGACTGCCCGGCCAGAGGCGTGCCGCGTCGGCCAGCCGGAGCTCGGCGTGGGCCTTGAACGGCATCCGCCCGTCGAGGCGGGCCTCGCCGTCGAGCTGCACCCCCTCGGTGCCGCCGGTCCAGAGCACCGTCCGCCCCTTCACCGTTCCGCCCACCTGCACCGTGCCGAGCTGCGCCCCGTGGAGCGCCACGGCGTCGCCGTTCGCGGCGAAGTGGACGTCGGGCTGCTCGAAGCTCCCGGCCAGGGTGGCCGTACCCGAGACCGAGCCGGACCAGGCGCCGCCCGGCAGCCCCAGGGCCGCCACCGGCACCCCGGCCAGGCTCACATCGAGGGCCCACGGGAAGGGGAGCGAGAGGCCCCAGCGCCCGGTGGCGCCCGCCGTGCCCGGTCCGAGCTGCAGCTCCAGCCGGTCGAAGCGCGCCTCCTCGGCCCCGAGGATCCTTCCCGCCAGGCGGCCGCCGTCGTAGCGGCGCCCCATGAGCTCGCCCGGGCCGAGGCGCCCCTCGAACTCGGCGTCGAGCGCGGCGGCGCGCCCCGAGGCGCTGGCGGTGACCTCCAGCACCTGGCCATCCATGACGTCGCGAAGGGCGCGGGTGCGCGGCAGCCACTCGAGCACCGCGTCGAAGAGGTCGCGCAGGCGACCGCTGGCGGTGAAGCGCGAGGCGTTCACCCAGGTGGGCTTGTGGCCCAGGTCCACCGTGGCCCAGCCGTGGTACCGGCTCTGCCCGCGCTGCCCCTGCACGTCGGTGAGGCGCAGCGTGTAGTCGGGGCCGTAGCCGACCGCGGCGGTGGCGCTGCCCAGGTCGATCGTGAGGAACTTGAACTGCTCCACGCGCACCTGGGCCTCGGCCCGCGGGTTGGCGTAGGGCGCGGCGCCGACCCGGGCCGTCACGGCGGCCCGGCCCGCCCAGGGCAGGCCGGCCACGTGGCGCAGCGCCGTGAGGTCGACGTCGCCCGTGGCCCGCACCTCGAACCCCTTGGCCACCGAGAAGTGGACGGCGGCGTCGAGGTCGGCCCACCCGGAGCCCACCTCGACGCGGGCCTTGTCGAAGTAGATGCCGCCCTGGTCGATGCGGAGGGGCACGGCGAGGGTGCCGCGCTCGAAGTCGAGGAAGGTGAAGTCGTCGGCCTTGGCGGCGCGCCAGGGGCCCGCCAGCGAGCGGAAGTCCTTGGCCTGGGCCTGGATGGCGCCGGCGAGGGCGGTGGGCCAGACCGGCCCGGCGAGGCGCCCCGTGCCGTCGAGCCGCACCGACACCCAGGCTCCAGGCACGGCCACGCGCTCCAGCAGCTCGGCCAGCTCCACGTTCTCCAGCTTGACGGCCAGGTCGATGGGCGCCCCGGCCTTGAGCTTCACGTCGCCGGTGGCGGTGATGGCGCCCCCGGCGAAGGGGAGCTCCAGGCGGTCCACCGCGATGCGGTCGCCCTGCCAGCGCCAGGCTCCGTGCCCGGCGCCCGGCGCGATGGCGTGGGCCCGGAGGCCGTCGAAGGCCACCGTGCCGCCCACCGCCGGCGAGGTGGCTGGCCCCTTCACGGTGGCCTCGACGGCCAGGTGCCCCTCCCACGGCGCCGCCGACATTCCCAGCAGCCCCACCAGCTCCGGCAGCGAGCCGTCGGCGGTGGCGGTGAGATCGAGCACCGGCCGGCACAGGTCGGTGAGCCTGCCGCGCAGGCCGTAGCGGGCTCCGCCCACGGTGGCCTCGGCGGCCGCCACGGTGGCGCTGGAGAGGTCCTGCGCCACCACCCCCTCCACCCAGGGGCGCACCACCTGCCAGCGGTGCCTCCCCAGCTCGACGTCCACCTCGGCCGCCGCGGCCGCCAGGCGCACCGTGGTCGCCGCCGCGCCGAGCCGCCAGGCCAGCCCTTCGGCGCGCCGGCCGTCGACCGAGAAGGACCGCACCGCGACCCGGCCCCCGCCCGGCAGCGTCACGTCGGCGGCGCCGTCCGAGATGGCGAGCTGGCCCACCCGCACCCGGTCCAGCCACTCGGGTGGGCAGCGCGCCCCGCCTGGCGAAGCGGCCGGCACCTCCAGCGCCAGGCGCGGCCGCACCAGCGAGACCGCCGACAGCTCGACGCGGCGACCGAAGCCCTGCACCGGCGCCAGGCGCGCTCGCGCCCCCTCGGCGGTGAAGACCGGCCGGGACGGCGGGCCCACGGCGAGCCCCTCCACCGTCAGCTCCAGGCCCAGCGGGTCGAGGCGGCAGGCCGCCACCGTCACCGGCAGGCCGGTGGCCACCTCGACGCGCCCGGCCGCCCAGCGGCAGACGCGGTCGCCAGCCCAGCGCGTGCGCAGGACCCCCAGGGTGGCGGTGGCGAGCACCAGCACCGTCACGACGAAGAGGAACGCGAGGCGCCGCTTCTTCACGGGCTTGATTGTCCCGCCGCACCGGCCGGCCGCCAAGCCGGCGGCGGGGACGGGCTACTTGGTGAGCGACTCGAGGTACCGGTCGATGTCGGAGAGATCGATGCGGCCGCGGCCGGGCGCGCGGGCCGGCTCGGCGGCCTCCGGCTCGGGCGCGGCCGCCAGGCCCAGATCGCGCGCCACCCGGTCGATGGCCTCCGGCCCGATGTCGCGGCTGCGCGCCACGAACCCTTCGAAGAGCGCGTTGTCGCAGATGGTGTTGAGCAGGCGCGGCGTGCCGCGGCCATGGGCATGGATCCGCTCCAGGGCCTCGGCGGTGAAGGGCACGCGGGGGGCACCGGCCAGCCGCAGGCGGTGGCGCACGTAGGCCTCGGTGTCGGCCGGCTGCAGCGGCTCCAGGCGGTACTTGAGCGCCACCCGCTGGGCCAGCGGCGGATCGAGCCGCAGGTGCTCCTCGAGCTCCGGCAGGCCGAAGAAGACGAAGGAGATGAGCTTTCGCTCCGGGACCTCCAGGTTGAGCATCCCGCGGAACTCCTCCATGATCTCCCGCGTGGCCAGCATCTGGGCCTCGTCGATGAGGACCACCGCCTTCTTGCCCGCCTCGTAGATCTTCACCAGCCGCTGGTAGAGCTGGGACAGGAGCGCCAGCTTCTCCTCGGCCGGGGCCTCCACCCCGAGCTGCAGGGCGATGCGGCGCAGGAGCCAGCTGGCGGTGATGCCCGAGTGGATGATGACCAGGAGCGCGGCCTCGTACTCCTCCTCGGGGAGGCTGTCGAGCATGCGCCGCGCCAGGGTGGTCTTGCCCGCGCCGATGTCGCCCACCAGCACCGCCAGCCCCTTCATGTTGGAGACGGCGTGGGTGAGGCGCATGAGCGCCTGGGCGTGCTGGGCCGAGCCGAAGTAGAAGCGCGAGACCGGCGCGTTGGAGAAGGGCTCCTGCCCGAGCTCGTAGAAGTCGAGGTAGTTCACGCCGCGCTCACCCTAGAGGTATCCGATGTTCTTCTTGGCGCCGGGCACCGCCGGCTTGGCAGGGCCCGGCGCGCCGGCGCGGGATCCGGTGGCCGCGCCGGCCTCGTCGGCGGGCGGACGGCCCGGGCCGCCCCCCAGCGCCGCCACCCGCTGGGTCGCCTGGCGATAGCCGGCGTCGGCCTTGGCGACCTTCTGGAAGTACCAGAGCGCCACCGGCGCGTCGCCGCTGGCCTCGTAGGCGGAGGCCAGGTCGAAGTGGATGGCCTTGGCCGCCTCCTTGGTGAGGTAGTCGGAGCGCAGCGCCCGCCGCAGCGCCTCGACGGCGTCCTTGGGCCGCCCCTGCGCCATGCGGCACAGGCCGACCATGCTGAGGCAATCGACCTCCTTCTTGCGGTTGGAGCCGCGCACCGCCTGCTCGAACTCGCTGATGGCGTCGTCGAGCAGCCCCATCTCCTTGTAGGCGATGCCCAGGTCGTAGTGGGTGTCCGAGTCCTCCGCCTTGACGGTCTCGGCCACGCCCTTCTTGAACTGGTTGAAGACGTCCTCCACCGAGTACTGGAACTCGTCCTCGGTGATGGGGCCGGTGGCGCCGTCCAGCTCCTCGGCCAGCTCGGCGGCGATGTCGAAGCTCTCGCCCTGCGCCGCGCCGGGCGCCACCAGGGACGGGCTCTGGCGGACCGCCCCCGCGGCCGTGGCCGCGGCCGCGGCGGCCGGCGCGGGAGCGGCCGGCACCGGCGCCAGGGCGGCGGCGCGCCGGTCCAGGTCGGCGAGCCGGGCCACCACCTGCCGGTGGTCCGGGTAGAAGGCCTGGAGGTTCTTGAGCGCCTCGCGCGCCTCGTCGAGCAGCCCCTGCTGGACGAAGAAGTCGGCCTCCTCCAGCTCGTCCGACAGGTCGGCTTCCTCCTCGGCCTCCTCCACTCTCCCCGCGGCGTGGGCGGGCGGCTTGGGGAGGTCCGGGATCTCGGACGGGGCCGGGATGAGCACCGCCGGCGGCGCCTGGGGCTCCGGCTCGGGCTCCTCGACGACCTCCTCCTCGCCCAGCTCGGCGGCCGCGGCGACGGCCCGCATGGCCAGGTCGTCGTCCTCGAGCGGCGCCGCGCGCACCGGCTCCAGCACCGCCTCCAGGGTCCCGCCCGGCAGTGGCGTGAGGCTGGGCAGGGGCGTCAGCGTGGGCAGCGCCAGCCCCGGTCCGAGCGGCTCGTCTTCCAGCGCCGGCCCGACCTCCTCTGCCTCCGCGAACCCGAGGCCGCCGTCGAGCGCCACGTCGGCGGCGGCGTCCGCCAGCTCCATCTCGCCCGTGCCGGCCGGGACCAGGTCGATGGTCTCGACCGGCTCGAGCGGCTCCGCCTCCGCCTCGAACTCGACCTCGGGCTCCACCTCGATGGCCATGCCGCCCGGCGGGAGGGTGACCTCCTCGACGTCGCCGTCGCCGAGCTGGATCTCGTCGGTGCCGCCCAGCGCCAGGGTCAGCTCGGCGAGCGCCCGGTGGTCGGGGGCGAGCTGGCGCAACCGCTCCAGGGCGGCCCGCGCCCGCTCCTCCTGGTGCTTGGCCAGGCAGGCGCGCACCGCCGCCTCGGCCGACACCTCGGCGTCGGCGGCGCGCCCGGCGGCCTGGTGGATGTCCCGCGCCTTCTCGTGGGCCTCGGGCGACTCGGGGTCGATGGACAGCACCTTGCGCAGGTGGTCGAGCGCCTTGTCGAGCAGCCCATACTTCAAGTAGACGTCCGTCTCCGTCAGCAGCTTGGGGATGGCCTCGGGTCCCTGCGCGGTGGGCGGGCGCGGGGACGGCGCGGGGCCCTGGGCGGCGGGCGCGACGGCCTGCGGCCGCAAGGCGACCTGGGTCGCCGGCGCGCGCGCTCCGGGCGGGGGCCCGGGAGGTGGCGGGCGGGGCGCGGCCGCCGGCGCGGCCGGGGCGGGCCCGGGGCGCGGGGCCTGGGAGGCGGAGGGCGCCGCGGCCGGGACCGACGCCGGGGTGGCGGCGCCCAAGGCGGCGGTGGCGTCGGGGTCGTCGGCCGCCAGGTCCAGCACCTTGCGCCACACGGCGCGGGCCTCGGCCGGGCGCGACCGCTCCTCGTGGACGCGCGCCAGCTCCTTGTAGACCGAGAGCGTCTTGCCGGTCTGGCCCAGCTCGCGGAAGGCCTGGGCCAGCAGGTTGAGCGTCTCGACGTCCTTGGGATCGGCCTTGAAGGAGAGCTGCAGCTTGGAGAGGGCCCGCTTGGTGTCGCCCTTGGCCAGGTAGATGTTGGCCAGCTCGCGCGTCAGCGCGAGGTCGTCCGGCGCCAGCGCGGCGATGCGCTCGGCCACCTTGAGGTACTCGTCGGCGCGGTTGTGGTGCTTCAGGTAGTCGGCGGCGCGGCGGAAGTGCTCCAGCGCCGGCCCGCCCTGGTTGGCCCGCTGGTAGAGCTCGCCCAGCTTGATGGAGGAGGCGATGTTCTCCGGGTCGAGCTCGACCATGCGCCGCAGCACGTCGAGCAGCGCGGCGTGGTCGCCGGAGCGCTCGTAGCTGCCCGCCATGAGCTGGAACTGCGCCATGGCGTCGCTCATCAGGCCGAGCTGCTGGTAGAGCGCCGCCAGCCGCTCGTTGACCCGCACGTCCTCGGGGTCGAGCTTGACGATCTGCTTGTAGACGGCCACCGCCTTGAGGAAGAAGCCCTGGTCCGCGTAGGTCTCGGCCACCCGCTTGAAGGCCTCGGCGGCCTGTCGGTCGTCGCCCTTCTTCTGGTGGAGCTCCCCGACCTTGAGCAGGACGCGGACGTCCTTGGGATCCTCGGCGAGGATCCGCTCGTAGGTCTTGATGGCCTTGTCGAAGGCCCCCTTCTGTACGAGCTTGGTGGCCTCGGCGGTGATCTTGTTCTTGTCTACAGCCATCGGGCCGAGGGCGTCTCGCGAGGGTGGGACCCACGCCCGCCGGTCCCGGCCGGAGCGACGCACGCGGCGCCGGACCAGACCCGGAGGGTCCGGTCAGCGTAGTGGAAGGGGGTCGGAGGGTCAAGAACGGAACCCCCCGACAGATCGGGGGTTTCCGTCACTTTTCCGCAGATCCGATCAGCCCGCCTTGGGGGCCTCGGCCGGCGCCGGCGGGTTGAGGAGCTGATCCACGATGCGGGTGTCGTACTTGCCCTGGACGAAGGCGGGGAACTGCAGCAGCCGCTTGTGGAAGGCGATATTGGTCTTGATCCCCTCGATGACGTACTCATTGAGGGCCCGCGTCATGCGGCGCAGCGCGATCTCGCGCGTGGCGCCGGTGACGATGAGCTTGGCGACCAGCGAGTCGTAGTAGGGCTGCACCTTGTACTGCTCGTAGGCCATGGTGTCGACGCGGACGCCGTAGCCGCCTGGCTGGTGGTAGCCGGTGATGCGCCCGGGGGACGGGGCGAAGGTGACGGGGTCCTCGGCGTTGATGCGGCACTCGATGGAGTGGGCCAGCGGGCGCACCGAGTCCTGGGTGCGCTCCAGCTTCTCGCCGGCGGCCAGCCGGATCTGCTCCCGCAGGAGGTCGAGCCCGTAGACCTGCTCGGTCACCGGGTGCTCCACCTGGATGCGGGTGTTCATCTCCATGAAGTAGTAGCGCCCC
>Ga0209682_10000344_pt1 | contig 15983 bp, 16 predicted proteins | sample DOMMetBare2Fresh_2_FD_187471 | JGI IMG/M metagenome (GOLD analysis project Ga0209682, IMG submission 187471) | Wetland sediment microbial communities from St. Louis River estuary, USA, under dissolved organic matter induced mercury methylation -... | ecosystem: Environmental > Aquatic >... | reverse complement strand
CCACACCCGCCACCTCTTCTCCAAGGCCGAGGCGCGCCAGCCCGAGGCCTGCAAGACCTGCCACATGGGCTTCGACCACCCGCAGTGGGAGATGTACGAGTCCTCCAAGCACGGCGTGCGCAACGACCTGAAGCGGACCAAGACCATCCCGGCCGACGCCGCCGCCCCCACCTGCCAGACCTGCCACATGCAGGAGGGCAACCACGAGGTCCGCACGGCGTGGGGCTTCCTGGCGGTCCGCCTGCCCATGCCCGAGGGTGACGCCCAGTGGACGGCCGACCGCGCCACCATCCTGCAGGGGCTCGGCGTGCTCGACCCGAAGGGCCAGCCGACCGGCCGGCTCGAGATCGTCCAGAAGGCCCAGGTGGCCCGCCTCGACCAGGCCTCCTTCGACGCCGAGCGGAGCAAGATGCTGAAGACCTGCCAGCAGTGCCACTCCAGGAGCTTCGCCGAGCAGCAGCTCAAGATGGCCGACGGCCTCATCCGCGACATCGACCACCAGATGGCCGAGGCCATCCGCCTGGTGGCGGGGCTCTACCAGGACGGCACGCTCAAGAAGCCGGCCAACTACGCCTTCCCCTTCCCCGACCTGCTCACCTTCCACGACGCGCCCACGCCCATCGAGCAGAAGCTCTTCGTCATGTTCCTGGAGCACCGCATGCGCGCCTTCCAGGGCGCCTTCCACGCCAACCCGGACTACGTGACCTGGTACGGCTGGAGCGAGCTGGCGCGCGATCTCTCCGAGATCAAGGCGCTGGCGGAGGACCTGCGCCGCAACGCCAAGGTCGACGCCCTGCTGGAGGCGAAGCCCGCCAGGAAGTAGGCGCGCCCCGCCGCCTGCCGCCCACCGGGCGGGCGTCCTCCGCGCGAGGGCGCCCGCCGCGTCGCTCCAGGCCCGGGATCCTCCGTCATCGCCGCAGCGCCTCCAGCGCGCTCACGCCCGTTCCCGGCTCGATCCCGAGCCACTCGGCCACGGTGGCCCCCAGGTCGGCGAAGGAGCCGCGCGTGCCGAGCGGGCCGCCGCGCCGCGACGCCCCCGGCGCGTGGATGAGCAGCGGCACGTACTCGCGCGAGTGGTCGGTGGAGGGGGTGGTCGGATCGCAGCCATGGTCCGCCGAGATGAGGAGCAGGTCGTCCGGCCCGAGCTTCCCGGTGAGACGCGGCAGGAAGCGATCCAGCTCCTCCAGCGCCCGGCCGTAGCCCCGCGGGTCGTTGCGGTGGCCGTAGAGCATGTCGAAGTCGACCAGGTTGACGAAGAGGAGGCCGCGGTCGACCCGGTCGAGCAGCGCCTCGGTGCGCGCCAGCCCGTCGGCGTTCCCCTCGGTGTGGACCTCCTCGGTGATGCCGCGCCGATCGAAGATGTCGGGGATCTTCCCCACTCCCACCACCGGCACGTCGGCCGCCACCAGCCGCTCCAGCACGGTGCGCCCCGGCGGCTCGATGGCGAAGTCCTTGCGGTGGTAGGTGCGCACGTAGCGCCCCGGCTCGCCCACGAACGGCCGGGCGATGACGCGTGCCACGCGCCAGGGGTCGAGCAGCCGGCGCGCCGCGCGGCACCACGCGTAGAGCGTCTCGAGCGGCACGGTGGCCTCATGGGCCGCGATCTGGAAGACCGAGTCGGCCGAGGTGTAGACGATGGGCCGGCCGGTCGCCTGGTGCGCCTCGCCCAGCCGCGCCACGATCTCGGTGCCGCTCGCCACCTCGTTGCCGAGCACGCCGGGGACGCCGGTGGCGGCCACGAAGGCGTCGACGAGCTCCGCGGGGAAGCCGCGCGGGAAGGTGCGCAGCGCCTCCTGCAGCACGAGGCCCATCATCTCCCAGTGGCCGGTGATGGTGTCCTTGCCCTGCGAGCGCTCCTGCATGCGACCGTAGAAGGCCCTGGGCGCGGCGGCCGGCGCCACGCCGGCGATGGGCGTGAGGTGGCCGAGCCCCATGGCGCCGAGCACCGGCAGGTCGAGCCCGCCCACGGCGCGCGAGGTGTTGCCGATGGTGTCGGAGCCCTCGTCGCCGTACTCGCGGGCGTCGGGCATGGCGCCGCAGCCGGCGCTGTCGGCGACGAGGATGAGGGCGCGTCGAGCCATGGCCGCGAGGATAGCAGCGGGGCTGGCCGGGCGTCGTCGCATGGTTGCTTGGCTGGAACAGAGTTGTGCCCTACTGCGTATTGAACCGGTCGCGGAACATTGGCATTCATGGGCCCGTCAGACCCGAGGGGCCGCCGCTCCTCCACACGAAAGGAAGCCCCCATGGCCGCCACCCCCTGGAACATCGACGTCGCCCACTCCGCCATCCACTTCTCCGTCCGCCACATGGTCATCGCCAAGGTGCGCGGCCACTTCAAGGGCTGGACCGGCACGTTGGCGCTCGACGAGCAGGACCTGACCCGCTCCTCGGTGGACGTGCGCATCGACGCCAACACCATCGACACCCAGGTGGCCGACCGCGACACGCACCTCCGGTCGCCCGACTTCCTCGACGTGGCCCGGTTCCCCGAGATCCGCTTCACCTCGCGCCGCATCGAGAAGGCCGGCGATGGGTACCGGGTGGTGGGCGACCTCTCGCTCCACGGCGTCACCCGCGAGGTGGCCCTGGAGGCCGAGTTCGCCGGCACCGGCAAGGACCCCTGGGGCAACCGCCGCGCCGGCTTCTCCGCCACGGCGGCGCTCGATCGCAAGGACTTCGGCCTGACCTGGAACGCCGCGCTCGAGACGGGCGGCCTGCTGGTGGGCGAGAAGGTCGAGATCGCCATCGAGCTGGAAGCCATCGCCACCGCCGCCGCCCAGGCGGCTTGACGGGTGCTGGCGGGGGGCGGCGGCGGTTCATCTCACGGGGCTGCGCCCCGCCCCATCGGGCAGAGCCCGATGGGGCCCCACCCCGCTGCGGTGGAGCCGGGCCCGCTCTCGCGCTGCGCGCTCGGCGGGCCTTCCACCGGGGAGGGGCGTTGCCCCTCCCCAGCCTTCGGCTGGGGCCCCTCCCGCGCTTCCTCCCTCACGGGGCCCCACCCCGCTGCGGTGGAGCCGGGCCCGCTCTCGCGCCGCTCAGAACGCGCCGGTGACGATGGCCACCGACGCCGAGCAGCCGAGTCGGCTGGCGCCGGCCTCCACCATGGCGCGGGCCTGCGCCGCCGTGCGGATGCCACCCGAGGCCTTCACGCCGAGGGTGGGGCCCACCACGGACCGCAGGAGCGCCACGTCCTCCGCCGTGGCGCCGCCAGGGCCGAAGCCGGTGGAGGTCTTCACGGAGGCGGCGCCGGCGGCCCGCACCAGGGCCGCCGCGGCCACCGTGCGGTCCCGGTCGAGGGCGCCCGTCTCCAGGATCACCTTGACCGGGACGGGCACGGCGCGCACCACCGCCGTGAGGTCGTCGAGCACGGCGGCCCAGCGCCCGGCCTTCACCAGCGGCAGCGCCACCACCAGGTCCAGCTCCTGGGCGCCGAGCCGGACCGCCTCCAGGGCCTCGGCCAGGCGCGCCGACGTGCTCGCCTCCCCCGCCGGGAAGTCCACCACCACCGCCGTCTCCACCGCGCTCCCCGCCAGGCGCCGCCGCACCTCGGCCGCGAAGCCGGCCCGCACGCAGACGGCGGCGAAGCCGTGGGCCACCGCCTCGTCGCAGGCGCGGGCCACCTCGGCGAGGGTGGCCCCCGGCGCGAGCACGGTGTGGTCGATGTAGCGCGCCAGCTCGCGCGGCGTGGTGATGGCGACGGCGGCAGCCGCATCGGTGCGCGGGCTCACGGCGTGGGCACCTCGGGGCGAGGGGGCCTTGGCGGCGCCGCCAGGCGAGGGAGCGCGACGTCGGGCTCGCCCGGGTCCTCGCCCTCGGCGCCGTCGATCCACGGGTCGCGCCCGGTCGCCTCGGCCAGCCTGGCCGCCAGGCCACGATCGAGGAGGTGCGAGGGCACCACCTTGCCGAGGGCGTTGAGCAGGTTGGCCTTCACCGAGGGGTGCTCGGCGGAGAGCTCGGCCAGGAGCGCCTTCACCCGCGTGCGGCGGAGCTGGGGCTGCGACCCGCAGACGTCGCAGGGGACGATGGGGAAGGCCATGGCGGCGGCGAAGGCGGCGATGTCCTCCTCGGCGGCGTAGACCAGCGGCCGGACCACCGTGTTGCGCCCGTCGTCGCTGTGGAGCTTGGCCGGCATGGCCTTGAGCGAGCCCGAGTAGAAGGCGTTGAGGAGCAGGGTCTCGACGAAGTCGTCGCGGTGGTGGCCGAGGGCGATCTTGGTGCAGCCGAGCTCGGCGGCCACGTTGTAGAGGACGCCGCGGCGCAGCCGCGAGCAGACCGAGCAGGCGGTCTTGCCGGGCGGCACGAGCCGCTGCACCTCGCTCCAGAGCTCGCGCCGGACCATGCGGTAGGGGACGCCCACCGCCCGGAAGTGCCCCTCCAGCACCTCGGCCGGGAAGCCGGGCTGGCCCTGGTCCAGGTTGACGGCCACCAGCTCGAAGTGCACCGGGGCCCGCTCGCGCAGCCGCATCAGCACGTGGAGCAGGGTGTAGCTGTCCTTGCCGCCCGAGCAGCCGACCAGGATCCGGTCCCCGGCCTCCACCAGGCCGAAGTCGGCGATGGCCCTCGCCGTGGCACGGATGATCCGCTTCTCCAGCTTGCCGACGTCCACGCCGTGCCTCCTCGCGCCACGCCGCCCGCGCCGTGCCACGCTTTTCCTTTGACGGCCCCGCCCACCCTACGCTAAAGGCGCAGAGCCCGACGAACCCTGAGGGGAATCATGCCTGCGAAGGACCTCGGTACCAAGCACACCTGCTTCAAGTGCGGGACCAAGTTCTACGATATGAAGAAGCCCGTGGCGGTCTGCCCGAAGTGCGGGTCGGACCAGCGCGAGAGCCCCGCGCTCAAGTCGCCCCCTCCCTCCGAGAAGCGCTCGCGGGTCGCCAAGCCGGTCGAGCCGCTGGTCGAAGAGGCCGACGCCGCAGAGGCCGACGAGGAGCTCGACGAGGACGAGGACGAGGCGGAGGCCGACGAAGCGGGCGACGACGACGCCTGACCCGTGGCGCCAGGCGGGCGGCCCCGGCCCGGCCCGTCACGGAAAGCTGAAGACCAGCTCGGCGGCCCCCGTCGCCGGCACCTCCACCACCGCGCGCTTCTCCCCGAAGCGCTCGTGCCACGCCACCGCCTGCCAGCGGCCCGGCGGCAGGCCCGTGAGCGCGAAGGCGCCGCCCTCGCCGGTCACCGCCGCGAAGGGCGTCTCCGTCACCAGGATGGCCGCCGCCATCCAGGCGTGCACGTCGCAGCCGACCCGCACCACCCCCGGGCGCGAGAGCGTGCGCGGCGTCATCCCGCCGGGGACGGGCATGGGGACGTTGAAGGCGGTGGCCACCCCCAGGTAGCCGTGGACGTTGTGCAGGACGGGATCGCCGTTGCGGAGCTCCAGCGTCGAGCCGAGCGGCGCCACCTGGGCGCGCGGCGCGTAGCGGCAGCGCCGCTGGTCGAGCACCACGGTGCGCGGGGCCGCCTTCTGTCCCGGCACCTCGACGCGCACCAGCACGTTCTCGAGGCCGCCCTGGGAGACGAGCAGCGACTCGTCGGGGACGGTCTGGCCGCAGGTCTCACGGTCCCTGCTGGTCTCGACGGCGGCGGCCTGGGGCGCGGGGCCGGTGTAGCGGACCGAGCCTCGCACCTCGCCGGCCCGGGCGGCTGCGGGGAAGAGCGCCAGCGCGACGAGGAGGGCAATCCGGAGGGACATGTGGGCTCCTGGCCAGGGGGCCGGCGCGAGGGCCCCGCTTGGAGCCCTGGAACCGCCGTTGACCCCCTGGGGGACCATCCATATATCGTGCCCCGACCATGCGCGAGCACCGCTTCGCCGTCGCCACGGCCGTCGCCGCCTTCGTCCTGCTCGTCATCGGCGGGCTGGTCCACCCGACCGGCTCGTCGCTGGCCTGCCCGGACTGGCCGCTGTGCAACGGCCAGTTCTTCCCACCGATGCGGGGTGGCATCCTCTACGAGCACGGCCACCGGCTGGCGGCGCTGGTCGTCTCGTTCCTCACCGTGGCCCTGTGCGCCCTGGTGTTCCGCTTCCGCCGGGAGCGGCGCCTGCGGCTCATGGCGGCCGGCGCGGTGGCGCTGGTGGGCGTGCAGGCCTCGCTGGGGGCCCTCACCGTCATCTACAAGCTCCCGCTGGCCGTCTCGGCCGGCCACCTCGCCACCTCGATGGCCTTCTTCTCGCTCGTCATCCTGCTGGCCCACCGGCTCCGCCCAGAGGCGCCACGCGCGCCGGCGCTGCCGCGCGCCCTGGTCGGCCTGGCGGCGGCCCTGGTCTACCTGCAGATCGTCCTCGGCTCGCTGGTCCGCCACACCGGCTCGGCGCTGGCCTGCAGCACCGACCTCCTCCTGTGCGAGGGCCGGCTCTGGCCGGCCTGGGGCCCGGCCCAGGTGCACATGCTCCACCGGCTCAACGGCTACCTGGTGGCCCTGGTCGTCATGGCCGCCTCCTTCTCGGCCTGGCGCGCCACGCAGGGGGGACCGGCGCTGCGTCGGCGGCTCGCCCTGGCGGCGCCCGCGCTGGTGGTGGTCCAGGTCGGCTGGGGGCTCCTCACCGTGGCGAGCTACGTCGACCTGACGGTGGTCTCGCTCCACCTCGCCACCGGCGCGGCGCTGCTCGCCGACCTCCTCGTCCTCTTCCTCCAGCTCGGCCCCCGGGGCGCCTCGGTGGAGTCCGCGGCCGGCCCCTCGGTGGACGGCCTGCCCGCCGCCGCCCACTGACCGCATGTCGACCGCCGCCGTCACCCCTGCCGTGCGCGCCTCGCCCCTGGCGACGCTGCGCGACCTCCTGCAACTCGCCAAGCCGCGCCTCTCCGGCCTGGTGCTGCTCACCACCACCGGCGGCATGGCGCTGGCGCCCGGGCGCATCGGCCCGGCGCGGGCCATCCTGACGGTCTTCTCCACCGCCGCCATCGTGGGGGCGGCCAACGCGCTCAACTGCTATGTCGAGCGCGACACCGACGCCCTCATGCGCCGCACCCGCGACCGGCCGCTGCCGGCCGGGCGGCTCGATCCCCTGGTGGCGCTCGGCGGCGGCCTGCTGGTGCCGGTCTTCGCCCTGCCGCTGCTGGCCCTCTCGGCGGGCCGGCTCACCGCCGCGCTGGCGCTGGTGGCGCTGGTCAGCTACGTGGCCGTCTACACGCCGATGAAGCGGCGCAGCACGCTCGCCCTGGTGGTGGGGGCGGTGCCGGGCGCCATCCCGCCGCTCATGGGCTGGACCGCCGTCACCGGTGGCCTCGACGCCGGCGGGCTGGCCCTCTTCGGCCTGCTCTTCGCCTGGCAGCTGCCGCACTTCCTCGCCATCTCCGTCTACCTCAAGGAAGACTACGCGCGCGGCGGCATGCGGGTCTTCGCGGTGGTCCACGGCGAGGCGGCCACGCGCCGCTGGATCGCCCTCACCAGCCTGGCGCTGCCGCCCGCCGCGCTCCTGCCGGTCTGGCTCGGCCTGGCGGGGTGGGGCTACGGCGCCACGGCCCTGGCCGCCTCGACCGCCTTCTGCCTGTTCGCCCTGGCCGGCCTGGGGCCGCGCGGCGAGTCCCCGCGCTACGCGCGCCAGGTCTTCCTCGCCACGCTGGTCTACCTGGTGGTGCTCATGGTGGCCCTGTTCGCCGGGGCCCATCCTTGACCGGCGAGCTGCTGGCGCCGCTCAACGCCCTCCTCAACGCCGCCAGCGCCACCCTGGTGGTGCTGGGGTGGCGCGCCATCCGGGCCGGGGAGCGCCATCGGCACCGGCAGTACATGGTGTCGGCGGTGGCGGTGTCGGCGGCCTTCCTGGCGAGCTACCTGACGCGGGTGGCCCTCACCGGCACCCACCGCTTCCCGGTGGAGGGGCCGGCGAAGTGGCTCTACCTCGCCATCCTGGGGAGCCACACGCTGCTCGCCGCGCTGGTGACGCCCATGGTCCTGCGGAGCCTCTGGCTGGGCTGGCGCGGCCGCTTCGGGCCGCACCGCGCCCTGGCGCGCTGGACCGCCCCGATCTGGCTCTACGTCTCGGTGACCGGCGTGGTCGTCTACCTGCTGCTCTACCAGGTGGCGCCGCGGCTGGCGTGAGCGTGCCGGCCGGACCGAGACGCGGCCCGCCTCACTTCTTCTTGCGGGCGATGCGCGACTCGAGGTGAACCGGGATGGGAATGCCGGCGAAGGTGGCCTGGCCCTCGAGCGCCACCGGCACCTCGGCCCCCTGCAGCGCCGTGCCCACGGCCGAGACCACGCCGGCGCCGGCGCCGAAGGGGTTGATCTGCACCGGGATGGCCACCAGCGCCGTGGAGCCGGGCCCCACCGGCGGGAGCTTCCGCTCCCCGCTCCCCACCGCGGCGCCGGCCACCGCGATCCGGTGACCCAGCTTGCCGGGCGGCAGCGGGAAGGCGTTGGGGTTCTGCACGCGCAACAGCACGTCGAAGCTGAGCGCCAGGGCGCCGAGGGCGCCGACGTCGATCCCCTCGAAGGAGAACTGCGGCGGCTTGGGCACCGGCAGCGTTCCCTCCCAGCCCACCGGCAGGTCCATCACGCCGGCCGGCGTCTGGAAGCCGACCGCGCCGGAGACGCGGTAGGCGAAGGGTTGGCCGGACGCCATGCGGGCGCCGATGTCGGGGACGCTGGCGTAGGGCAGGAAGACCGGCACGGTCACCGGGTAGCGGCCGCGCGACGCCACCGCCACCGAGGCCGGCGCGTTGCCCGACCAGGCCTGCACGCCGTCGACCGAGACGGCGTGGGAGAGGCGCACCACCGGCAGCGCGTAGTCGTTCGGGTTCTCGACGTCGAGCCCGACGTCGACCGTGATCCCGTCGAAGGCCGCGCCGGCGACGGTGGCGCTGCGGAAGGTGACGATGGGCGGGTAGACCGGCACGTTGGCGGGCGCCGGGCGGGGGGCGTGGCTGGCGCAGGCGGCCAGCGCGGTGACCAGGAGGGCGGCGATGGTTGGGCGGTTGGCGAGGCGCATCCCCCAAGTGAACCACGATTCGGGTCCCGAGTGGGACGCACTGCAAGGCGCTGGAAAGACGGCGATCCGTACCGCACGTCCGCTCCCGCCGGGGCTGGGTGGGAGAGGGGGCCTCATCGGGGAGCGGACCAGAGGGGACCAGAGGGTTGCGGATGCAGTCCTTCGAACGCAGCCTCCCGTGTACCCGAGTCACGGGAGCCCGAAGCGGGCCGCAGTCGCACGTGGACCGCTGCGGACGCCACTCCAGTCCCCCAGGGAGCCGCCATGACCAACCGGATCACGAAGACCCTCCTCGCCCTCGCCCTGACCCTCGCCGTCGCCACGCCTGCCATGGCGGCCGTCCCCGCCCCCGACACCTCCGCGGACGAGGCCTACGCCGCGCTGCTGGGCGTGCAGGCGGAGCAGCTCTCCGCCTCCGACATGGACGCCATCCACGGCGCCCTGACCGGCCAGGACCTCTTCAACCAGCTCCTCGCCTCGGCGCAGCTCATCAAGGACCCGGTCCTCCAGGCCAAGGTGGTCGCCCAGCTCACGGCCAACCAGGCCTCGCTGGTGAAGTTCTTCGACTTCATCCTGAGGTTCCGCCGCTAGGCGCGCCGGGAGCCGCGCCCACCGCGTGCACGCGCCCCTCTCCCGCGCCATCCTCCTCGCCGCCGGCCTGGCCGTGGCCCTCGCCTCCACCAGCGCCGGCGCGGCCGTGCAGGCCGTCGACGTCGGCGGGACGCGCGTGGCCGGACACGTCGCCTCCTTCAAGGAGCTGCGCGATCGCGCGGTGGTGAAGCAGGCCCACGACTACTCCTGCGGCGCCGCCGCCTTCGCCACCCTGCTCCGCTACGGCCTCGGCGTGCCCATCACCGAGGAGGAGATCCTGGCGGAGGTCTTCGCCGACGCCGGTGAAGCCGAGGAGCGGCTCATCAAGAACAAGGGGCTCTCGCTCCTCGACATGCAGAAGGCGGCGCGCCGGCGCGGGCTGCGCGGCCAGGGGTTCAGGCTGGCCCCGGATCAGCTGCCGCGGCTGGGCCGACCGGTCATCGTGTTCATCCGGCCGCTCGGCTACGAGCACTTCGCCGTGCTGAAGGGCGTGCGGGGCGACCGCGCCTACCTGGCCGATCCCTCCCAGGGCAACTGGACCCTCCCGCTCTTCCGCTTGGTGGAGATGTGGGCCGTCGAGGGCGGCCGGGGGATCATCTTCGTGGCCGAGCGCCCCGGCGCGGCGGCCCCGGCCGGCGGCCCCCTCGAGGCGCGCGGCGACGGCCTCCCACCGCCGCTCTCCACCCGCCAGCTCCTGGAGGTGGTGCGCCCGAGTCCGACCGGGGCGCGGCTATGATGGCCGCATGAGCCTGCCCAGGCCCGCAGCCGCCGCCTCCGTCGCCACGGCCGCGGTCCTCGCCTCCCTGGCGGTCGCCACCTGGCCTGCCGCGGCCGCGGCCGCCGTCGCCGCGGCCGACCCGCTGCCGCCGCCCCCCCCAGCGGCCGCCGCCGCGGCGCCTCCGGCGATCCCCCCCTCGGCGCCCGTCGGGGCGGCGCCGGAGGCCCCCACCGCCGAGCAGGTGGCGCTGCGCGACCAGGCGGTGCTGCTCAAGCGCCGGCAGGTCACGCTGGAGCTGGCCGCCGCCTACGGCCGCGCCGGGCTCGACTACGGCGTGGCCCAGGCGGAGCTGCAGCAGGCGTCGGCCGAGGCGGCCGTGCGCTACGGACTGTGGGACGACCTGCAGCTCTCGGCGCGCCTCGGGTGGCGCGGCCAGCGCACGCGCACCTTCGCCCTCGACGCGCCGGATGGCCTCGAGGAGCGCGGGACGGTGGGCGACCTGGGGCTCGGGCTCTTCGGCGTGCTGGTGCGCGAGGGGACGGCCTGGCCCAACGTCATCCTGAGCGTGGACGGCGTGGTCCCGAGCGGCCCGGGCGACGCCGGCCTGGGCGCGGGCCTCGCCTTCACCCGGAGCCACGACCCGGTCATCCTCTTCGCCGGCGTCTCCTACCTGTACGGCCTCGACACCGATCCGACCGACCCCGACCGCTCGCTCGCCGCCCACAACGTGGGCTTCAACGTGGGCTACGCCTTCGCCGTCAACGAGTCGGTGGCGCTCAACGGCCAGCTCATCGGCAGCTGGCGCAGCTACCCCTCGGGCACCAGCCCGCACCTGTCGCGCGAGCGCTACCGGCTCCAGCTCGGCGCCACCTGGCTGCTGACCCGCACCCTCTTCGTCGAGCCGACCGTGGCGGTGGCGGTGGGCGCGGCCCAGCCCGACCTGACCATCGGGCTGAGCATGCCCTGGTCGTTCTAGCGGCCAGCCACGCCGCGGACGCTGACCCGGGCGCCGAGCCGTACTACCATCGGCGCCGCATGCCCACCCACGCACTCGTCCGCTCCCCGGCCGTCGTCCTCGCGCTCGCCTCCACCCTGGCTGGCTGCGGCGGCCCGGTCCGCATCGATCTGGAGCCGACCTCGGTGAAGCTCTCCGGCCGCGCCCAGACCGCCTCGATCCACGCCACCCCGCGCGGGAAGGGGGGCAAGCCCTCGCTGGAGCGCCCCTGCGCCTGGACCTCCTCCGACCCGAAGGTGGTGACGGTGAGCGGCAAGCACCTCGACGCCACCGTCACCTCGGTGGGGCCGGGGACGGCCACCGTCACCTGCGCCGTGGGCGAGCTGAAGGCCTCGCTGACGGCGGCGGTGCGCACCGTGGCGCGCGTCGCCGCGCCGGCCGCGGTGCAGCTCGAGCTGGCCGACGAGCGGCGGCCGCTGGCCCTGGCGCTCGACGTGCGCGACGACGAGGGGGCGCCGGTGTCGGGCCGCATCGCCTTCACCCGCTGCGAGAACGAGGACGTCTGCCGCGGCGACGCCCGCGGCCAGCTCTGGGCCACCGGCGCCGGCGCCACCACCGCCACCGTGGAGGTGGAGGGGGCCAAGGCCACCGTGGCGGTGCAGGTGAAGGACGTCCGCACCGAGGCGACCAAGCCCCAGATCCTCAAGAAGGGCTACATGGAGGACCTGGAGAAGCAGGTGCGGCAGCGCGAGGCCGCCGAGGCGGCCGCGGCAGCCAGGGCGGCGGCCAAGGCCGCGGCCGGGGGCCAGGCAGCCGGGAAGCCGTGAGCCGGGCCCTCGCGGCGGCCTGGCTCCTCGCGCTCGGGGCCTGCAGCTACTACGAGACCCCTCGCTTCGACGCCCCGCAGCGCCTGGGCGGCGTGGAGGTGCCGGCCGGCGTGCTCGACCGCGGTGCGCGCGCCTACATGACGGCCTGCCGCCCCTGCCACGGCGCCTCGGGCGACGGGAAGGGCCCGCAGGCGGTGGGGCTCTCGCCGCCGCCGCGCGACCTGCGCCTCGGCGTGATCTCCTTCGCCTCGGTGCCGGCCGGCAGCCTGTGGCGCGACGAGGACCTGGTGCGCCTGGTGCGCGGGGGGCTCGCCGGCACCGGCATGCGCCCCTGGCCCGACGTCTCCGACGAGGACCTCGCGGCCATCGTGCAGTTCGTGAAGACGCTCTCGCCGCGCTTCCGCGAGGAGGTGCCGGGTGAGCCGGTGGTGGTGAGCCCGGACCCGTGGCCCGGGAAGGCCGGCGGGCTGGCGGAGGCCGTGGCGCGCGGCCGCGCCGTCTACCACGGCCTGGCCCGCTGCCAGGCCTGCCACCCGGCCTACGCCACCCCGGACGAGATCCGGGGCTTCGCCCGCGCCGCCGGGGTGGTGGCCGAGCCGCGCCCCGACGCGTCGCGCCCGCTCCGGGTGGCCTCCGACTTCGGCCGGCTCATCGAGGCGACCGACTTCCGCGCCGGGCCCTGGCGCGCGGTGCGCCCCGGTCACCGCGGCGAGGACCTCTATCGGTCGATCGCGGCCGGGCTGGGGGGCACCGCCATGCCCACCTGGAAGGGGGCCCTCGCCGAGGAGGACCTGTGGGCGCTGGTCCACTACTGCGCCTCGCTGGCGCCGCCCGGCGCGCTGCCGTAGCGGTGGCCGCTACTTCCTGGCGCCGTCGACGATGGCCCGGGCCGCCGAGGCCGAGGCGCCGCGCGGGCAGACGGTGAGGTAGCGCTCCAGCCGGCCGAGCGCGGTGGCGCGGGCCGCGGCCGACTCCTCGTCCTTGCCCTTGGCGGCTGCATCCCAGCCCAGCTTGCCGGCGCCCCAGAGCGCCTCGCAGTTGGCCGGGTCCTTGTCGAGGGCCTTCACGAAGAGCGGGAAGGTGACCTCGGGCACGGCGCCGCGCGACCGCTCGGTCTCGGCCATCTCCACGAAGGCCTGGGCGGCGCCGCCCGGGCTGCCCTGGCCGTACTCGGTGATGGCGAGGTCGAGCTCGGCGAGCGCCTGCGGCACGTTCTTCTGGTCCCGCAGCAGCCGGGCCAGCGCCACGCGGGCGTCCGGGAAGGGCTTGCCGAGCTGGATGGAGCGCTCGTACTGGCCGCGCGCCCGGTCGGCGTCGCCCTGGGCGCGGTAGGCGTCGCCCAGCAGCAGGGCGATGCGCGGGTGGTCGCCGGCGCGGGCGGTGGCCTTCTGCAGCAGGTCGACGGCCTTCCGTCCGCCGCCTTCGGTGGCGAGCAGGGCGCGGGTCAGGTCGACGTAGAAGGCCACCCGCTTCCCGTCGCCGTTGACGGCCCGCTGGATGGAGGTCACCGCCAGCGGGGCCTCGCCGTCGCGCAGCTGGCGGCGGCCGATGAGCCACGGCAGGTCGGGGCTCTGCGGGTCGAGCTCCAGCGCCTTCTTCTCGTCGGCGGCCCCCTCGGTCGGCTTTCCCTGCGCGAAGAGGAGGGAGCCGCGCACCGCCATGGCCAGCGCCTGCTGGCGCGGCGAGAGGTCGGCGCCGGCGAGCGCCTGCTGCACCTGCTGGGCCGCCTGGTCGTAGAGGCCGCGATCCAGCAGCAGCATGGCCCGGCCCAGCAGCGAGGGGACGTGGTCCTTCTGCAGCCGCAGCGCCAGCTGGTAGATCGCGTCGGCCTGCTGCTCGTAGCCCTCGCCGCGCCGCCGGTACTGCTCGGCCAGCATCTGGGCGATGCGCACGTCGTTGGGGTTGGTCTTCTGGGCGCGCGCCAGCCACTCGCGGGCGCCGTCCAGGTCGCCGGCGTTCATGAGCAGCACGCCCAGGGTGCCGGTGAGCAGCGCCGTCTGGCGCGCCGGGTCCTCCATCGTGGCCTTGAGCTCGGAGGTGGCGGCCGGCGCGTCGCCGCCGCCGGCGCGCAGGTAGGCCTCGGCCGCGTAGAGGTGCGAATGGGGCTGGCCCAGCCGGCGCGCCGCCTCGACGTGGCGCATCGCCTCCGCCTTCACGGCGTCGCCCTCGGCGTGCTCGGTGCAGCGGATGGCGTCGACGTAGGCCAGGAAGGCGTGGCCGGCCAGGAGGTCGCCGTCCTCCTTGAGGATGGCGGCGGCCTTCTCGGCGGCCCCCCGGTAGCCGGCGAAGGAGTCGCGGGCGATGAGCTCCTGCGTCTCCTTGAGCAGCTTGTCGATGGTCTCGAGCTGCGCCTTGCGCGCCTTGGAGAAGACGGCCCATCCGCCCAGGGCCAGCGCCAGCACCACGAAGAGGCCGACGGTGGTGAGGATGGTGGCGCGCGCGCCCTTCTTCGGCCGGCGCTTCCCCTGCATCTCCAGCTCGAAGGTGGAGGTGCCGTACTTCTCGGCCAGCTGGGCCGCGTAGGCGTCGCCGGCGGCGCGGCGCGCCGGCACCGGGGTGGGGACGGGCCGCTCGGGCCTGGCGGGCGCGCCTCGGGCCGGGGCGGCCTGGGCCGAGGCCGACATGGCGGCTGCCGCGGCGGCGGTCACGGCCGGCGGGTGGCCCGTGGCGCCACCCGCGCCGGCGCCGGCGCCGGAGGCGGGCCCGCGGGCCAGCACGGGGATGTCGCCGCGCGGCGCGGCGTGGGCAGGGGGCGGCGGTGGGGGCGGCGGCTCGGGCGGCGCCACCACCACGCCGTGCTTCGCCAGGGCGGCCTGGACGTCGGCGTCGCCCGGCGCGGCCTCCGCGGCCCGGCGCAGCGCCGCCTCGCCCTCGGCCCGCGCTCCCAGCCGGAAGTGGAGCTGCCCGGCCAGCAGGTTGGCGCTCGCGAAGTTGGGAAAGCCACCCAGGACGGCGCCGAGCTCCTCCAGGGCCTTCCGGTCCTTGCCCTGGTCGGCGTAGACGCGCGCCAGGAGCACCTTGGCTCCCGGATCGTCGGGGTGGGCCTTCACCCCCTTCTTGCAGACGACCATCGCCTCCATGTAGCGACCCGCGGCCAGGTAGGCCTCGGTCAGGGGGCGGTACGCTTCTGAGACGGGATCCGCGGCGAACGCGTGCTCGAGGGCGGCGAGCTCCGCGGCCGACAGCTGTCGCTTGGGGCCGGGCATGGGGCCCCCTTCGATTAGCATGGGCATCGGGGGAGTCAAACGCCGCTTGACTTGGGCCGGCCCGAACCGATAAGCAACGCATCCCCAAGACCTCGGGGACGCCTACCGTGGGGCTGTAGCTCAGCTGGGAGAGCGCTAGAATCGCACTCTAGAGGTCGTCGGTTCGATCCCGATCAGCTCCACCATCCCGAAGGCCCGGCCGAGCGATCGACCGGGCCTTCTCCTTTTCCGGGCCCGGCGCCGGCACGAGCTGGACGGTGCGCGTCGGGAAGGCGAAGGCGCCGCCGGCCCGCTCCACGATCTCCATGAAGGAGAGGAGGAGCTCGCCGCGCAGGGCCGCGAACTCGTCGAAGCTGCCCGCCACCATCCAGGCCATCACCTCCACGGTGAGCGAGGAGTCGGCGAAGCCGGCGAAGCGGACCGCCGGCGCGTCCGGGCCGTGGGCGGGGTGGGAGGCGAGCAGCAGGCGCAGCTCGCCGAGGATCTGCCGCATCTGGTCGGCGGTGGTGTCGTAGGTGAGCCCCATGGTGACGGCCAGCCGGAAGCGGTCGCGCGCCGCGAAGGACTCGATGCGCATGTCGGCCAGCTTGCCGTTGGGCAGCGTCACCAGCGTCCGGTCGAGGGTGCGCAGCCGGGTGGAGCGCATGCCCACCTGCTCCACCGTGCCCTGGACGCCGTCCACCTCCACGAAGTCGCCCACCCGGAACGGCTGGTCCACGCCGATGGCCACCGAGCCGATGAGGTTCTCCACCGTCTTCTGTGC
>Ga0209682_10000342_pt1 | contig 16033 bp, 12 predicted proteins | sample DOMMetBare2Fresh_2_FD_187471 | JGI IMG/M metagenome (GOLD analysis project Ga0209682, IMG submission 187471) | Wetland sediment microbial communities from St. Louis River estuary, USA, under dissolved organic matter induced mercury methylation -... | ecosystem: Environmental > Aquatic >... | reverse complement strand
AGCAGGCAAAGCGAGCACTCACCATCGCCGCAGCTGGCGCCCACAGCCTGTTGATGATCGGGCCACCGGGCACGGGGAAGTCGATGCTCGCGCAGCGACTGCCCGGCCTCCTGCCCCCGCTCACCCTGGCGGAGGCGATCGAGGTCACCAAGATCCACTCCCAGGCCGCCGAGCAGCCGCCCGCGGGGTTGATCCGCCAACGCCCCTTCCGCAGCCCGCACACCGGCATCAGCACCGCCGGTCTGATCGGCGGCGGCAGCTCACCCCGCCCCGGCGAGGCGAGCCTGGCGCACAACGGAGTCCTCTTCCTCGACGAGCTTCCGGAGTTCCGGCGCGACACCCTGGAGTCGCTCCGCCAGCCGCTCGAAGAAGGGCACGTCACCGTCGTCCGGGTGCGCGCCCACCTCCGCTTCCCCGCCCGCTTCGCCCTGCTGGCCGCGATGAATCCCTGCCCCTGCGGCCATCTGGGAGATCCCCGCCACCACTGCCTCTGCCCGCCGCCGCTCATCGAGCGCTACCGCGGCAGGATGTCGGGTCCCCTCCTCGACCGCATCGACCTCCACGTCGAAGTCCCCGCGGTCAGCCTGCGCGAGCTGCGCTCCGGCCCCGGGGAGCCCACCGCGCTCGTCGCCGAACGGGTCGCCACCGCCCGCCTCACCCAGCAGGAGCGCTTCGGCGCCGCCGCCTCGACCCCGGTCAACGCCGCCATGGGACCGGAAGAGCTCCGCCGCTGGTGCACGGTGGACGACGCCGGCCGCTCCATGCTCGACCGTTCCTTCGAGAAGCTCGGCCTCTCCGCGCGAGCCCTCGACAGGATCTTGAAGGTGGCTCGGACGATCGCCGATCTGGGAGGGAGCGAGACCATCCGCTCCAACCACGTGGCCGAGGCGATTCAGTACCGGAGCCTGGATCGGAGGATGACGGTATGACACGGCCCCTTGACACGTCGTTAACAAGGAGGTTAACATGAAGCTCGTCCGGATCGCGCGGAAGCGGTGGGACGTCCTGGCGGTCTGTGATTCCCGCGGCGGCTGTCCGGTGACCGAGTTCTTGGCGGATCTGGAAGGGACGAGCTACCAAGTGGCCGTGGAGCAGATGGTGCTCATGCTCAAGGTTCACGTTCCAGCAAATGGCCCGCCCAAGACGGAGCCGCTGTGCAAGTCCCTCGGGGAGGGGCTGTACGAATTCCGCCGGCAGCCCAAAGGGAAGAAGCTGCGCGTCGTCTGGTTCTATGGCGGAGGTGCCGTGATCGTCTGCGCCGCTGCCTTCACGAAAGGGGAACGGACACCGCGCACCGAGATCGCAAGGGCGCGTGCCCATCAGAGAAGGTACAAGGAGGCGAAGCACGATGGAACGCTCGAAATCTCTGACGACTGAACCCTCGGACGGTCCGAGCTCCATGGAGCGCTTCCGGCAGCTCGCCCGGAAGGCGGAATCCTCTGTGGACTACTGGGTCGCCGGCCCGATCACCGAGTTCAGCGAGGACATCTGGCGGCTCATGGAGGAACAGAAGGTCTCCCGGGCCGAGCTGGCGCGGCGGCTCGGGACCTCCCGGGCCTATGTCACCAAGCTGCTCGGCGGCAACGCCAACTTCACCCTGCACACCATGACCAAAGTGGCCATGGCCCTGGGTTCGACCATCCACGTCCACGTCGCCGACCAGAGGGCCACGACCCGCTGGATCGACGAGCTTCCCGCGCAGGAAGACGAGGCGCAACCGGTGGCGGCGGCGCAGGCAGGTTGAGCCGGCCTACTCCACCATCTCGACCAGGAAGCCGTGGGTCAGGGAGGCCGGGATCAGGAAACGGTCCCGGCCTTTGTACTTGAAGGTCTGGAGGTGCAGGCCGATGTTGTGCTTGATGAGGTTGCGGGCGGTGTGGAGATTGCCGACTTTGACACTCACGCCCATGATCCCTTCCCCACGCTCCGCGGCGAAGTCCGCGACGAGACCGGGGCCATCCGCCTCCAGGAGCGCCAAGGTGTTGTCGTGGTACCGCACCTCCGCGCCGCGGCCGCCCAGATAGTGGATCTTCTGGTGCTTGTGGCGCACCTCGAGGCCCAGGCCCTCGTAGAAATCGATGGCCGCATCCAGATCCGCGACCACCAGCCAGAGCGTGTCGATCTTCTTCGCCGTGTTGGCATGCGGCCGGGGAGCCAGGACGGGAAAATCGACGAACATCTGCTGGACCTCGGCCTCGTCGTAGTCCAGGAAGAAATTCGAGTTGTCGGGGGCCACCTGGGCGGTGAGGACGATCGAGCTCCACAGCGGAGAGAGACCCACGACCTCGCCGGTCGATTCGATCGTCAAGGGCGGTGCCGGAATCGGGCCGACGTTGGGATAGCCGGCACCGTTCAGGAAGAGGATCGCCTGCGCGGCGTCGGCCACGTCGGTACCGTAGAACTTGCCGCCTTCGTGGTCCTCCAGAAAGGCCAGGAAGGGCGCGGTGAATTCGTTCAGCTCCGTGAACGTCGCAATCTCCAGATAGCTCTGGTCGTCGAACCAGATCAGCCGGTTCTTGGCTCCCAGGGGGGACTGCAAGGCCGGCGTGAGCGAAAACCCGAGCTTCTGGCTCCAGACGTTCCCCGTCGCCGTGAAGTTTTCCAGCCGCACCAGCGAGGCGACATGATCGATGCCCCGGCCGTCACCCAACCCTTGCGCCGCGGCCTGGCCGCCGAAGGCCAACAGACCGCACATCACGATCCACCCAATCCGCCTTGCATTCATGTCTCTTCTCCTATGGCCTATTCGGCCGCTTCGTGGGATCGATGCCGGGAGGGATTCTGCCGCCGGCGGGAGCCCTCGCGCTCCTGGGGGTGCCCGGGAGACCATCTCCCGGGACTCTCATTTTTATCTGATGAACAAGTTGCAGCCTGCTCTGTCGATGACAAGCACCGGGATTCCCTGGTTCATGGGGCCCTGGCAGATTCCCAGGTAGATCGAGTCACCTGCCGCGCGGATGAGCCGCGTGCAAGCGGTGCCGGCAATCTTCGGGTCGACGCTCGGATCGATCTTGCCGCCGTTGAACTTGTAGTAGTCGTAGCGACTCTGGATGTCTTTGATGCAGCGGTCGTTGCCGCGAAGGTCGCCCACTCTCAGATCGACGCGAAGATCGGGCGGCGTGCCGTCGAAGGGGAGGGTGTTCGGGTTCACCGTCGGGTCGACCTCGTAAAGGGCTTTCTGCCAGTTGGCGAGCACGCCCCACACCCATTCGACCTTTTCGGCCTCGGCATCCACCTCGTAGGTGAGGATTCTCACGAGCATCTCCTCGCGGCCGAGGTCGCATTCCCGTTCGCGGTTGTAGCTCGTCTTGCGCACGCCCTTGTAGTCGAACGTCCAATACGTGTTGAAAACCCATTCGGGTTTTACGTAGCGCTTCGTCTCGTAGCTGTAGCAGCCGCTTCGGCTGTTGACATTCGCCGTCGTGTTGTCGTTGATGATGTCGTAGCGGATTTTGGCCACGTACGCGATGTGGCGCTTGAGGCGGTCTTTCAGGTTCTTGGTCGCCTCGCGCTGACGATCCTCCGGGACGGCCAACGCGCGCTCTGACGCCAGGATGCCGAGCTCGATCTGCGCGCCCTGAATGTAGGCTCCGAGCGCCGGTTTGCGGAACTGGCCCGAGCCGATGACGTTGAGGTCGTCGACGAGCTTCATGCGCACGAGCTCGAGCATTAAAAACGCCTCGGTCGGGTCGCTTTTGTTCAGAGCCGCCATCGAGTTGTCAGTGGCCGACTGCAGATGGCCGCTGGCCTTGTCGATCTCGGCGTCCACGATCGCCATGCGAGCCGTCGACTCCATGTCCTGCTTGATGCGGTCGTAGTCGATCCCCCTGTCCGGAAACAAGGAGCTGTTGAGCTGCTTTGTGGCCACCGACTGGATCAGGCTGAAGGCGAGCCTGCCCAACATGTCCTGTGGCGTACCGACCGCTTGTGCCGCCGATGGCAGGGCCGCGCCCGCCGCCATGGCGCAGAGCACGCTCCACACGCAGAGTCTGCTTTTGAGACTCGCCCCTTGTTTCTCTGCTTGCATGCTCACTCCCTCTTCCCTCCTTTTGTCATAGTGATTTCTGCGCGAACACTACTCCACCATCTCGACCAGAAAACCGTGCGTCAGCGAGAAGTTTTCCGGCCGCACCACCGCCTTGCAGTCATGTCTCTTCTCCCATGGCCTATTCGGCCGCTTCGAGCAGGGCGCGGATCTCCGGAGTCGGGGCCGCGTCGATGAGGCTCTGTTTGTGCTCTCCGAGCTTGGCGCCGGAGGCGAGGAGGAGCCGGACGACTTCGAGATGCTTCTCGTTGACCGGCCCGTAGAGAAGCGGGAATCCACCGGGTGCCGCGTTGGGATCGGCGCCGCCCTCGAGGAGGATCTGGCACATTTCGAGGTTGCCCGTGCGCGCCGCCTCGGCGAGAGGCGGCACCTCGTAATCGTTGGCTTTCCTGGCGTCGGCACCCGCTTCGACGAGAGCGCGCACGAACGCGGGGTCACCGGTATCGACCGCCTCGAAGACGATCGTCTTGCCGGATTCGAGCACCGGAGCATTCTGGCCGGTCGGCGCCACGCCCCCGGCCAGGAGGGTTTTGAGGACCTCGAGCTGCCGCCGTTCGGTGGCGATCCAGAGCGCGGTGCGGCCGGTGGAGGTCTTCACCGAGGGATCGATGCCGGCTTCCAGGAACAGGGCCACGTGCGCGGAGTCCCCTTCAGCGGTGGCCTTCAGAAACGCCTCCGGTGTGAAGGCGATGCCATCGTGTGTGAGCTTTTCGCGCGCTCCGCCCTCGGCTTGATCGCCGCGGGCGGCAGAGGCGAGCAGGATCAGGGCCGCGAGCACGAGCAGGGCGTGGGCTCTCTTCATGGGCTCGCAGTATAGAACGCCCCGCCCTGCCTGTCCTCACTGCCCGATCCTTCATTTCATTTCTTGCCCGCGGCGAGCCGGCTCACCACCGCGGGCTTCAGAAGATCCCGGAGCGCGTCCTTCCCCACCCAGCGCGCCGCGGCTTCCGGCGAAGCCGCCAGACGCCGCGCCAGCTCGACCGCGGCGGCGTGAAGCGCGGGGCTCCGCCGGCCGGCCATGCGCAGCGCCCAGCTCACCCCCTTCTTGACGAAGTTCCGCTCATCGGTGGCGGCGCGCTCGATGAGCGGCAGAGCCGCGAGGAACGGTGCGTCGCCGGCCTTCTTGTCGTGCCCGGCGAGACTGGCGAGGAGGGCGAAGGCCGCGCGTTTGACGAATTCCTCGCTCGCACTGGAGGACGGCGTCGCGCGCTTCCCGCGACTGGTAGAGCACCGTCAGGGTCAGCGTGGTCCTGCCGCCCTGCTCGACCAGGAGGACCGTTCCGACGGCTTCACCCGGGTACCAGGACTCGTCGAGGCGCGCTACATCGCGCCGGACCTGCTGCCCCGGTTCGAAGCCGTCGCGAGCCGCCTCCATGCGTGGAATGAAGAGCCCGGCACGCCCACGCTACGGCTGGAGTACCGCTTCTTCCACCCGGCGGTCATCCGGGGCCTGATGAGCGAGATTGGCTGGCGGGCCGGGGACCTTGCCGAGTACTGGAAGTACGGCTTCTGGTTCAAAGACGGTCGGCGGGAAACCCAGCTCCTCCTCCAACTCGTAGACACCAGCTCGGACGACGTCCCAGGCGCCGGAGCACTGGAGCTGAAGGCCCAGGGCCGCGACCCTCTGGGCCTCCTGCGCGAGATGCGCCAAGCGGTCCTCCGGCAGCGGATCGGCGGGGAACCCGAGAGGGAGCTGCTGACCCTGGAGGGCACCACGGTGGCCCGGGGCGCTCTCGACAGCGTGATCGACAGCCGCGTGCTGGACCTCCAAAAGAAACCGGTCGCCGCCGCAGCCTTCTCCGCGTTCTTCGAGGACCGGGAGCACGACTCCGCCGAAGACCGCGCGATCGACATCAACCCTCAGCCTTTGACCGCGAGCGAGAAGCCCCGAGAGGTCTTCATCTCCTATGCCTGGGGGGATGAGACTCCCGCAGGACAGATCCGCGCGAAGGCCGTCGATGGTCTCGCTTCCGCGCTCGAAAAGGACGGCTTCCTCCCCGTCCGGGATCGCGACCAGATGCGGCCAGGAGAGCGGATCTCGGCCTTCATTCGCCGCCTCACCCGCGCCGATCTGGTTCGCCTGGTCCGGGAGTTTGCCCACCACGTGGATGGCATCCTCGTCTTCCTCCAGGACGTCCTCATGCCCCGCAAGCTCGAAGCTCACCTCGACGACGGCTTCGAAGCGGTGCGGGAGGCCCTGCGGCGGCGGATCGAGCGCACAGAGCGGGAGCGGTAGAGGCGCTTCAAGGCCTCGGCCGGGGCGTCTCGGGTCCGAAACACCGGATTGGCGCCACGGGCCGCTGATCCTGTCGAGTCGAAGGCCGGTCCCGTGCAGCGGGACTCCGGTACTGTTCAGCGGTTCGCCAGTACCGTTGAGCCGTACGCCGGTACGGTCGAACGGTACGCCAGAACCGTGCAACGGTCCTCCCGTACGGCGCAACGGTACGCGAGGACCGTTCAACCGTACTCCAGGACCGCGCAGCGGTACACTCGTACCGCTCTACAGTTCGCCAGAACCGTTGAACGGTACGCCGGTACGGTTGAACGGGGCTCGCGTACCGTTGCACGGTTCTCCAGTACCGTTCGACGGTTCCCGAGTACGGCTCCACCGTACCGGAGGACGGCTCAACGGTTCTCGAGGACCGTTCAACGGTACAGCAGGACGGCGGCACGGTACGGGAGAACCGTTCAATGGTTCCTGGGACCCGTTGAACGGTACCGCCCTCCCGGAGCCGATCACCGGATTTTTCTTCGAGCCGAAGTGAGCCGGGGAGCCGTCACCGGCCGGAATGCGGCGCGAGCCGCCAGCGGCCGTAGGCGACGAAGGCCGCGAGGAGGCCGGTCACGAGGGGGATCCCCGCCATCCCGGCCTGACCGCCCATGATCGTGACCACCACGGCACCGATCATGATGATCACCAGCCCGGCGGCGGCCAGCGGTGTGAGGCCGGTCCGGATGCGCAGAAGCCCGGGGAGGAGCAGACCGAGCCCGCCGAGCAGCTCGGCCACGCCGATGAAACGCACGAACAGGCCCGGCAGTACCACGGATCCAGGGGGTCCGGCCAGCTTCTCCAGCGGGAGGATCAGCTTCATTCCGCCGGCCCAGATGAAGAGAAGCGCCAGCAGCACTTGAACGATCCACAGCACCGTGTTCAGGGTCGATTTCCTCGGCGCTGCTGATTCGGCGGTCGTCATCTTTCGTTCCTCCTCAAGGAAAGGTGTTCGAGGAGCCGAGGTCTCTGGCGCAGGTCCTCGGCCTCCATCTCTTCGTCGAACAGGGTATCGCCAGATCGACACTCATCCCGGCTCGAGATCCACCACGATGCCGCGCCACTTGCCTTGCCGGAAGCGCAGCACGCTCAGCGCGCACCGCGTCATGTGACCGATGAGGATCGCGATCCAGATGTCGAGCGGGTCGAGGTTGCCCGTCTGCCGGATCACGAAGCAGATGCCGAGGGGCACGAGGATCTGCGAGAGGATCGAGATGTAGAGCGGGCTCCTGGTGTCTCCCGTCCCTTGCAGCCCTCCCGTGTAGGTGAGAGCGACGGTGACGAAGAGGCCCGAGACACTCAGCACGCGCAGGAGCTGGACGCCGATCTCGACGGCGGCCGGCTCGTTCATGCCGAAGATGCCGAGCAGTTGGCGCGGGAAGAACAGGAAGAAGAAGCCGATCAGCCCCGCGCCGGTGAGGCCGAGGCGGGCGGCCACGTGGACGGCGGCGGCGGCCCGGTCGGGTTGGCCCGCGCCGAGGCTCTGTCCGGCGACCGCGGAGGTCGCGCCCAACAGCCCGATCGACGTCCAGGTGATCAGCGAAAAGAGCTGGGTATAGGAGACGGCGAACGCCGCCTGGGCCGCCGCGCTCTGGGCGAGCGAGCCGATGAACCCGACCAGGAAGACGCCGCCGAGGTTCATCGCGATGCCCTGGATGCCGGTGGGCAGGCCGAAGCGGAACAGCGACCGGATGATGGTCCAGTCCGGTGCCAGGCTCTCGCCGCGCGGGAACGACACCACCCACCCGCCGCGCCACAGCTTGACCAGCGCGTAGAGCGAGACGAGCCCGGACGCGGTCATCGTCCCCATCGCCGAGCCCCGGGTACCGAACGCGGGGATCGGCCCCAGCCCGCGGATCAGGATGACGTTCAGCACGAGGTTCAGCACCGTCATCACGACCCCGAGGACCATCGGCGTCCGCGCATCGCCGGCCGAACGCAGCGCGCCGCCGAGCATGAAGAAGACGAGCATGCCGATGCTGAAGAGGAAGGAGATGCGCAGGAAGGGCAGCGCTTCCGCCTGCACCGCGGGGGCGGCGTTGACCAGGTCGAGCAGTGTGGGCGCGAGGGCATACCCCAACGGGGCCATCACCAGCAGGGAGATCCCGGCCGCCGTGAGGAAGGCCTGATAGACGGTGCGGTTGACCTTGTCTTCCTCGCCGGCACCGGCAAAGCGGGCGACGAGCACGCTCATGCCGGTGAACAGCGACGAGATGAAGACGATGACGACGAGGAAGATCTGCCAGGCCACGCCGATCGCGGCGTTCCCCTGGAAGCCGACCAGATGGCCGACGAGCGCATGGTCGACGATGCCCTGGAGACCGCCGATCATGTTGGTGAGCATGGTGGGCCAGGCGATCTTCCAGACCGCGGGACCGAGCGGCCCCTCGACGAGGGAGCGGTCGTAGCGTCCGGTCTTCATGGGGCCAAGGGTGAGAGCTTCTCTACGTCAGGTCGAGGGCGACGGTCCGCAGCTCGCAGGTGTAGCGGTTCCCCTCGGCGTCGGGGAGCCAGGACTGGCTGTGGTCGGGGAGCATCTCGGAGAGGTGGATCTCGGCGTCCTCGACACCTTCCGTGGAGGTCCGGACGGCTTTCGCGAAGCCCTCGACCAGGACCGGGCTCTCCAGGTCGAGGTAGAACGGTTTCGCCTCGTTGGGCACCTTGACGAAGACGAAGCGCGGCAGCTCGCGCCGGCCGGCCCAGCGCCGGGCCCCCGCGAAGCGCTCCGCCGGGGTCGAAGCCGCCACGAACGCGAGCTCGGCGGCCGGGATGATCCAGCTCTCGCGGGCCACCACCAGGCGGTCGATGGTGACGCGCGGCGTGTAGGTGCCCGTGGGGAGAACGCGGAAGGTCGCGAGGACCTGCATCATCATGACGAGCTGATAGAAGTCGGCGACGTCGAAGGAGACCCGGCCGTCGCGCGGCTGAACGGCCAGGCTGTCTCCGGCGGGCTCGACGATCAGTTCGGCGATGGGCAGGAGCTGGCCGGCGGGGACGCCCGGAGGATCGAGCGAGTAGTCGAGGTAGAAGTCCTTGGCGGAGCGCAGCATGACGTCCATCCGGCCGGTGACCGCCGGCGCCCAGAGCCCGAGGCCGGCGGCGGCGGCGGTCTGGTTCCACGCCTTGGCGAAGACCGGGATGAGGGAGGGCTCCGGCAGGTCGGATTCGATGAAGGCGAGGAGCTCTTCCGGGTGCGGGTGCTGCGAGACGAAGACGCCGCGGTCGAGGCTGTTGACGGCCACGTGCACCTCGCCGAGGACCGCCTGATAGTCGCCCTGCCGGATCGCCTCGACGCTCGCGGCGGCGATCATCAGGTCGGGGCTGTGGAGGTGCGCCTTCTGCCAGCCCGCGCCCGGGGCGGCGAACTCGCGGTCGACCAGAGGCCGCAGGTCCTCGCTCCGGTAGGAGACCCGCCGCTCTCCGGGAGGAATCGCCAGAACCCTCCCCCAACGGGCGTACAGCTCCTGCCGGAGCCGCTCCTGCGTCGCGCCGCTCACCAGGCGCGGCAACGCGGCCCGGGTAAACGTGAGGAAGTCGATCTGCGGCGAGCCCGCCTGGGCGCTCAGCTCCGCGTGGATCTCGCGGAACGTCGCGCGGTGATCCTCCCCGACGAAATGGGTGTGCCACCGGGCGCCGTCGAGGACCAGGGAAAGGGCCGGTGCCAGATCGGCGAGGAACGGCGCTCCGAGCGTCAGCTCCAGGTCGCGGCGGCAGTCTTCGTAGACCAGTGTGCGCCCGGCGTAGAGCTGCCCCTCGCCCCGGGTGACGGACGACTGGCCGGACAGCCGGACGAAGGCGGCCTCCAGGTCGCCGAGCGCCTTGCCCAGCTCGCCGGGATCACCGGCGGCGCGGGACACGGCGGCGCCTTTCTCGATGAATTCGTCGAGCACCGCGAGGGCGCGCTCGCGCAGCGGCTCGTCCTCGACGGCGAGGAGCAGCTCGCGGAGCGTGCGCTCGGGGGTGAGCGACAAGGGAATCTGGAACCCCCAGCGGACGGCGCCCTGGGTATGGAAGTCCGCCAGAATCCCCCACAGGGTCGCCTCCTTGTCGGGAGGAAGGGTGCCGCCGAGCGCGGCGGCCACGCCGCGCATCAGATCCCGCGCCGAACGGGTGCCGTCGCACGCCGCCATGAGCGCTCCCGAGAGCGGGCCGAGCTCCATCTTCTGGCCGTTGGGGGCGACCCAGGTGTTGCCTTCGCGCCGCAGGAAGGGGGAACGCCGGGGGGCGAGCCAGGGGCGCATCGCCGCGTCCTCGGCCAGCCGGTCGGCGATCGCGTCGATCGCCCATCCCTCGAAGTAGACCTGCCGCGCCGCGAGCAGGTCCTTCCCCGGCCGGGCGGTGATCACCTCGTCGCCCGTGCCCAGCTCCGCCCAGCCGACCGGTCCGAAAAACCCGATCGAGTCGTTCTTGACAGAGTAGCGCTGGAGGTAGGAGGCGAGCATCTGGGCATGCCCGCGGTCGCGGGCCGACGTCTTCCCCGCCCCCGCCGGCCGGCGCAGGAAGGATGCGAGCCCCGTCTGTGCCGCGTGGCGGTTCTGCCACGTGACAGCCTCGCGGAAGCGGTCACCGCCGGCCACCTCGCGCAAGGCCTGGTCGAGGCGCTCCTCGGCGGCCGCGAAAGCCGCCTGGTAGCCGGGCCTCTCCGCCTCGGCACGCCCGGCGGCCTCGCGCCAGGCGCCGATGGCTTCGACGGTCGCCGCGGCGAGCCCTTCGGTCGCCGGAGCTTGCGACCGCTTCACCTTCCGCAGGGCCTTGACGAGGACGTCGAGCTGTTCCTTGGCTGCTCCTTCGAGCTCGCCGCGCAGCGCCGCGAGAGCGGCCTCCCGCTTCTCCTCGGCCTCGTTGTCGAGAGCGGCCAGGCGGTCGGCCGCCGCCGCGCACTCCGCGTCCGCGATCCGCAGGACGCCTTTCGCCGGGAAGCCGGCGCCACGCACGCAGACGGTGCGCCACATGGCCCACCGGGAGCCGGCGTCCCCCGGCAAGGCGATCAAATGGTCCGGCAGCTTCCCCTGATTCGGCTTCCCCTGACTCGGCTTCCCCTGGCTCGACATGGCACCCCTCCGTGAGATCCGTCCTGCATCCTGCAAAGCGGGAGGCATCCTACACCGCCTCCGGCCTACTTTCGATCGACGGCGATGAGCCGCAGCTCGCAGGTGTAGCGGTTGCCTTCGGCGTCGGGCAGCCAGGCCTGGCTGTGATCCGGAAGCATCTCGGACAGGTGGACCTCGGCGGCGCCCGCCTCGCCGTCGGCGGACTTCCGGACCGCCCGCGCGAAGCCTTCGACCAGGAGGGGGCTCTCCAGGTCGAGATAGAACGGCTTGTCCTCGCCGGGCACCTTGACGAAGAGGAAGCGCGGCAGCCCGCGCCGGCCGGCCCAGAGCCGGGCGCCGGCGAAGCGCTCCGCCGGTGTGGCGGCCGTGGCGAAGGTGAGCTCGGCGGCCGGGACGGCCCAGCTCTCGCGGACCACCACCAGGCGATCGATGGTGACGCGCGGCGTGTAGCTGCCCTGGGGGAGGACACGGAAGGTCGCCACGGTCTGGATCAGCATCACGAGCTGATAGAAATCGACGACGTCGAAGGACACCCGGCCGTCGCGCGGCTTCACGGCCAGGCTGCCCGCGGAGGGCTCCACCACCAGGTCGCCGATCGGGAGGATCTGGCCGGGAGGGACGCCGGGAGGATCGAGCGAGTAGTCCAGATAGAAGTCCTTCGCCGAGCGCAAGGCGACGTCCATCCGCGCACTGACCGCCGGGGCCCAGACGCCGAGGCCGGAGGCCGCCTCGTCCTCGTTCCAGACCTTGGCGAAGACCGGGATCAGAGAAGGCTCCGGCAGGTCGGATTCAATGAAAGAGCCGAGCTGCTCCGGGTGCGGGTGCTGCGAGAAGAAGGCGCCCCGGTCCAGCGTGTTGACGGCGACGTGGGTCTCGCCCAGGACGGCCAGATACTCGCCGCGCCGGATCGCCTCGACGCTCGGCGCGGCGATCAGCAGGTCCGGGCTGTGGACGCGCGCCTTCTGCCAGCCCGCGCCCGGCGCGGCGAATTCGCGGTCGGCGAGCGGCCGCAGGTCCGCGCTCCGGAAGTGGACCCGCCGCTCCCCGGCAGGGATCGCCAGGACCCTTCCCCAGCGGGCGGAGAGCTCCTGCCGCAGCCTCTCCCGGGCCGCCCGGCTCACCACGCGCGGCATGGCCACCTGGGTGAACGCGGGCAGACCGACCCGGGCCGAGCCCGTCCGGGCGCTCAGCTCCGCATGGACCTCCCGGAACACCTCCCGGTGGTCCGCCGCGAGGTGATGGGAGAACCACCGGGCGGCGTCGAGGACGATGGACAGGGCAGGCGCGAGATCGGCGAGGAACGGCGCTCCCAGCTTCAGGTCGAGGTCGCGGCGGCATTCTTCATAGACCAGCGTGCGCCCGGCGTAGAGCTTCCCCCCGGCCCGGGTGGCGGAGGTCCGGCCGGAGGCCCGCAGGAACGTGGCTTCCAGATCGGCGAGAGCGCGGTCCAGCGCGTCGGGGTCCCCGGCGGCGCGGGCGACGGCGTCGCGCTTCGCGACGATCTCGTCGAGGACCGCGAGGGCTGGCTCGCGCAGCGGCGCGTCCTCAATCGCGAGGAGGAGCTCGCGAAAGGTGGCCTCGGGGGTGAGCGACAAAGGGATCTGGAAGCCCCAGCGGATGGCGCCCTTCGCGTGGAGCTCCGCGAGAAGGCCCCAGAGGGCGGCCTCCTGGTCCGGCGGGATCGCACCGCCGAGGGCGTCGGCCACGCCGCGCATCAGATCCCGGGCCGGCCGGGTGCCGTCGCAGGCCGCCATGAGGGCGCCCGAGAGGGGGCCGAGCTCGATCTTCCCCCCGCCGGGGGCGATCCAGGCATTGCCTTCGCGCCGCAGGAAAGGGGAGCGCCGCGGGGCGAGCCAGGGGCGCATCGCCGGATCCTCCGCCAACCGGCCGGCGATGGCGTCGATCGTCCACCCCTCGATGAAGACCCGCCGTGCGGCGAGGAGGTCCTTGCCCGGACGGACGGCGATCACCTCCTCGTCCTCCCCCAGTTCCGCCAGGCCGAACGGACCGAAGAACCCGATCGAGTCGTTCTTGACGCTATAGCGCTGGAGGTAGGAGGCGATCATCTGGGCATGCCGGCGGTCGCGCGACACTCTCGCCCCCGGCGGCCGGCGCAGAAAGGCGGCGAGCCCGGTCTCTGCCGCGTGGCGGTTCTGCCACACCACGGCCTCGCGGAACCGGCCGTTTCCGGCCACCTCGCGCAAGGCCTGGTCGAGGCGCTCCTGTGCCGCGGCGAATTCCTCGGCGTACGCCGGCCCCGCCGCCGCCGCACTTTGGGCGGCCTCCCGCCAGGCGGCGAGGGCCTCGGCGGCCGGCGCGCCGAGCCCTTCGGCCGCCGGATGCTGCGACCGCTGCACCTTCTTGATGGCTTTGGACAGGACGCCGCGCCGGTCCTCGGCCGCCCCGTCCCGCTCTTCCCGCAGCGCCGCGAGGGCGGCCTTGCGCCGGGCCTCGGCCTCGGCGTCCGCCGCGGCCAGGTGGTCGGCCGCCGCCGCGCACTCCGCGTCCGCGAGGCAGAGCACGTCCGCGGCGGGAAAACCGGCACCGCGTACACAGACGGTGCGCCAGAGCGCCCACCGGGAGTCCCCCGGCAAGGAGATGAGATGGTCCGGCAACGTCCCCTGACTCGGCATGGCCGCCTCCATGAGCTCGTCTGACGTGGTGAAGCCGGAGCATCCTACACCGCCTCCAAGGTCCGGTCAGAAGTCCGCGATGAGCGTCACCGGCCCGTCGTTGACCAGCTCGACCTCCATGTGGGCGCGGAAGCGGCCCGTCTCGACCGGGAAACCGCGGCGCCGCAGATCCTCCACCAGGGCCTCGACCAGCGGCGCGGCCTCGGCGGGGGGCGCCGCACGGTCGAACGAGGGACGCCGGCCGCGCTCGATCGAGCCGGCCAGGGTGAACTGGGAGACGATGAGGAAGGCGCCGCCCACCGCCGCGGTGTCGAGGTTCATCTTGCCCTCTCCGTCCTCGAAGATCCGCAAGCCGGCGAGCTTCCCGGCCGCGGCGCGCACCCGGGCGGGATCGTCGCCGCGCTCGATCCCCACCAGGACGAGGAGACCGCGGCCGATCGACCCCACGGTCTCCCCTTCGACCCGCACCGCCGCCGCGCTGACACGTTGAATCACCAGACGCACCTGCACCATCCTTTCTTCCGTGATACGGTATCGCGATCCAGACGCGGAGGAGAAGAATCCATGTTGAACAAAGCGCTTCTGATCGGCAACCTGGGCAAGGACCCGGAGATGCGGTCTCTCCCTTCAGGCCAGCCGGTCGCGAGCTTCACCCTGGCCACCACCCGGCGCTGGCGGGACAAGAACGGCCAGAAACAGGAGCAGACGGAGTGGCACCAGGTCGTCTGCTTCGGCAAGCAGGCGGAGATCGCCGGCCAGTACCTGACCAAGGGCAAACAGGTCTACGTCGAAGGTCGCATCCAGACCCGTTCCTGGGACGATCGCACGAGCGGTGAGAAGAAATACCGCACCGAGATCATCTGCGACACCTTCCAGATGCTCGGCCAGCGCGGCGGCGGCGGCGACTTCGAAGGCGGCGGCCCCGGGGCGGGCGCGGGCGGAGGCTCCTATGGCGGCGGCGGCGGCGGCTCCTCCTACGACGACCAGGGCGGAGGTGGTGGCGGCTTCGGCGGCGAGCCGGACGACGACGACATTCCGTTCTGAGCGGAGGCCCTCACCCCCGGCCCCTCTCCCGCAAGCGGGAGAGGGGTGCAGGTTAGCCAAAGACGCGCATGCATCGGCACCGGGTAACCCTCTCCCCTCTCCCGCTTGCGGGAGAGGGGCCGGGGGTGAGGGTCCCATGGTAGACTCCCCTCCAAGGCTTCGCCCATGGACCATCACGCCCAGTCTCCTGCTGAGCGCTCCATCTGGAGGCGCCTCTGGAGCCCTCCGGAGCCGGAGATCTCGGAAGCCGGCTTCAGCGGCGAGCTTCTGGTCGCCGGTGTCCGCCTGCTTCTCGTCCTCATCCTGGTCGCCATCCCGGCCCAGGAGTACATCGCGAGCGCCATCCATGAAGACGACAGCCGCGATCCGCGGGCGCTGCTCGCCGCGGCGGCGATGGGCCTCCTCGGCGCGCTGATGATCTATGCCGCCACCCGGCGGCATTGGGGGCGGTCGTGGATCGGTTTCGCCAGCAGCCTGCTGGACGTCAGCCTGGTCAGCGGCGTCCTCGCCACCCTCGTGCTCCTGGGGCGTCCGCACGAGGCGACCAACGGGTTGATCATCTTCCCCGTCTACTTCCTCGCCATCTATGCCACCAGCCTGCGCTACGACGCCCGCATCTGCCTGGTGACCGGCGCCCTCGCCATCCTCCAGTACGCGGCGATCGCCGCCTGGGCCACCTGGCGCTGGGACATGGCCCCGCCCGGGCTCGCCTCGCCGGTCTACGGAGCCTTCCGCTGGAGCGACCAGGGGTGGCGGCTGGCCCAGATCGCCGGCGCGACGATCCTCTCGGCGACGCTCGTGGTGCGCTCGCGCGAGCTGCGCCTCCTGTCGACGCGCGACCGCTTCACCGGCCTGCTCAACCGCGCGGTGTTCAACGAGCAGCTCGAGCGCGAGGTGGCGTACTCCCGCCGCGAGGGGGGCCGCTTTGCCGTGGCGATGGTCGACATCGACCACTTCAAGAAGTTCAACGACTCGTACGGCCACGCCGGAG
>Ga0209682_10000341_pt1 | contig 16084 bp, 30 predicted proteins | sample DOMMetBare2Fresh_2_FD_187471 | JGI IMG/M metagenome (GOLD analysis project Ga0209682, IMG submission 187471) | Wetland sediment microbial communities from St. Louis River estuary, USA, under dissolved organic matter induced mercury methylation -... | ecosystem: Environmental > Aquatic >... | reverse complement strand
GTCATAAGCCCTTATCACGCAGCCTTACGTCGTGCATTGGCGCGACGGTTACGCTTATTCTCCATGCGTGCATACTCACGCCTGTCCTTCTTCGTTACCTTGGCAGCACGAATACGCAGGATATCCTTGCGCTTAGCCTCCCAGTTATCCTCCTGCTGCGACGCATCCAGCTTCTTGCTGGCCTTACGGACAGTGAGCACACCTTTGTGTTCCACGATCTTAAACATCACATTCTCCTTGACAGACGGCGGATACACCTGTATCGTGAGGCGATCCGCCGCCGGTTTGATATACCTTAGTCCTCTACTGTGCCCCGCGCAGCGGCAAGTATGGCACGCCGTCGGTACACAGACAGAGCTTCACGTTCAGCCTTGATCTGTGTCTTCGTCTTGGGATGACGAGCCCGCCGATGATGGCGTAGTTCGTTACCGTTCTCGAAGTACGCAGTGATGCCACGAGTAAGGCATTCCGGACAGATACGCTGACGTTTAGCCATCTTCTGCTTCCTCCGGTGTGTAGTTCCAGTCAGCGATGAAGGTAAGCGTACCCTTCGACGTAGACTCCACGAGATCGAGATACTCCAGGGTATCCGTCGATGTCATGCTCACCTTGGACTGAAGGACATCAGGGTCCTCCTTGTGATAAGACTGCAACAACTTAAGCAGATCAGCCCACGTCATGTTACCTCCTTTTGGATGTCGTCGCGGATATCAGACAGATTGATGAACTTATCTGCCTGTGCTCTAAGCTCGGTTGCTACCAAGCCCATACTGCTGACGACGTAGACCTTCAGGGCATAGCGTTCCTGAAGCATCCGCACCATCACAGTAAAGTCACCATCGCCGGAGAACAACCAGATCTCCTTCACCAGCGCGGCATTAATGAAGGCATACGTTGCGATGTCGACATCAACGTTGCCCTTGATCTTCAACTTACCCGTCTCAGGGTCGGTGTATTCCTTCGTCTCTTTCGTGACGCAGACATACCCGTTGTGTCTAAGCCAATCCACTGTCTTACGCACAGGGGATTCAATCTCCTTCGCTCGTAATGCAGTGAAGTAGTACGCACGAAGAAGCTGACCATCTTCATTGATCAGCTCCAGCAGTCGTCTGTAATCAAGTCGAATGCCTGATGCAGAGGCACTCTCGTAAAGATTACTGCCGTCAATCAATGCCAACCGCATGGATCACCTGATCTTCACGATACTGGGATAGTCCGTGATATACATCACGCACTCACATTCGTAGCCGACGTAGCCACCCTCCTCGTATGTCCTGACGATGCCGAGACACATCTCGACAGAGTGAGGAGATATCAGCACGATGTACTGATGAGCAGGCACGGGATAGTTAGCTTCACCGGTGCCATCCTCGTATCCAGCGATACGATAGCCGTCACGACGGGCGACATGTAGCGCTATCTCGTCCGCCGTCTGTGTCGTGACGAAGAACTCACGACCCATGTGAGTAACAACCTCTCGCTTATCCATCTCAGTCTCCTAATGGTAGTATGAAACTACAACAGTGAACAGCCCCAGCCATACCAGAAACATCACGACATACCAGAATATCACTCCCTTTGGGTTTGACTCACTCATAACACTCTCCTCTAGCCCGTCACGCGAGCTAATGCGTTAGATTAGATTAGAAAAATAGATACCAGATCATGAGGGCAGCATCAGCCACAGTTACTGCCAACATCATCACGAATAGACGCCGCATCACAGTTTCTCCCCGAATGCGCCATAGATCGGCTCGATGAAGGAATGGCCACGGAAGTGTGCCTGCTTCTCCATCATGGAGAGGCCGTTGGCACGGATGAAACGCGTCAATCGTGACGCATACTGGGCACGGACAGCCTCGATCGGCTCAGGACGATACACCCCTTGCAGATCGTTGCTGTTGGAACAGGGAGCAAATGAGATAACGAGTGGTTTCCATCCGTCTGCCGTCTTGATGTACAAGCTCATAATAATCTCCGTTTTGTAATGAGCAGACCTCCTGCCCATTGTATACATTATGAGCCCCTTAAACTTCTATGTCAAATTACCTACCGTTAAGTTGTTATATCTCAGCTTAATATAGAATAGTACATAACGATTTATCAGCAGTACGCACAAGCCCTTAAAACCTGTCATCATTCACGTGGGCAGTGCGCACGGGCCATAGAAAAACCTGTCATAGCATGACTATGTGACGCACATCACACAGTCCACTGGTATACCACATACCACATACCACCGGCGGCCGTGGTATACAGTACACCACATGCCACGGGAAATGCAGAACAAAGAAAAACCCCCGGCCATTGCTGGCGCGGGGGTTGATAGTCTGAGTTGGTTAGGCTGCTTTGTTCATCTTCTCTTGTTCGATGTCATAGATCGATTGAACGGTATCGATCTTGAACAGAGAGTTGAGCCGATTGCGGATGTGGCCAAGCATGTGAACCGATTGCTTGCCTGCATCCGTAGCGGTTAGGTGCTTCAACAGTTGAGTGTATTCAGCGGAACCACGATCACTGAATGCACGGTCAAGGTAGTGAGCGAACATCGCCGCCACCTTGTCGGCTGTCTCCGGCGTCTGAATGCTGTTGATGGCAGGAAGGCCAGTCTTGTCCTTGTTGGCTTCCTTCTTGCCACGTTCAGCGGTCGCCATAAGCACAGTGAACGAACCACCTTGCTCAAGTGCCTTGGCAACCTTGAGTTTCAGGAAGGCGCCGACTGACATGACCTTCCACTCACCGGCAACACCATTCTTGATGCTGCCCTTGTTGACCACGGTCACGGTGTTGTCATCGTGGTCATCATTGACATGGGCAGCGCAGCCTTCAAGCTCGTTGACCATATCGAGTTGCCAGATCAAGCGGACTGCATCCTTGTAGCTCTTGCGGATCGTGCCGCGCCTGCCTTCGAGATACTTCTTCCGCTTGTTCACGAGTTGCGGGTTCTTCCCCGTCTTGTTCATCCAGTCGGCGGGGATATCGGAGCGATCCATCCCGTCCGTTGTCACGCGCTTGATATAGTCAAGCTCTTGCAGCACGTGCCTGCCTTCCGGTGTGTTATCCGACCACGCCACGTAGAACGACAAGTCTTTCGCCTTGCTGTCCGGCTTGGAAGGGTCTTTCCACTGGAAGATATCAGCCAACTCGTTGCTGCCCTCTTCCAGATCACTCCATTTGCTGCCGGGATTGGGCAGCGCTGCCACCTCGTCGGCGGACAGGTTGCCAATGATGGCAGCCCGTAGCTTGATCGGTGTCAGAGAGAACTCATGCTTGGCATTGGCAGCCGCGACCACGACGAGATCGATAGCCGTGCCTGTCTTGTTCGCGTAGGAGAGTGCAGCCTTGCGGATACCCTCGCCGATTGCCAGTGCGTTAGCCTTGTTTACCTTAGTCATAGTGTATTCCTCTCAAGAAATAAGACACAGCTAGAGCGCATTTGCCTCTAGGCTGTGTCCGGTTAACGATGAGATAGAGCCCAATCGATGAACAGCTAGGCCAGCAAACCCGTAGGGCTGGAGTTACCATCTTTCGACCGTGCTTAGAGTATGATCCCTCTTTGTGTCTAATGCAAGGCAGCTTGGCTTATCTTCGATCACAGTGCCGTGATAACGACGACAGTGATATAAATACAACTAATTTAAATAAGTAGTAATTATGCAACACCGCTGGCGCGGGCCTATAGATAATATCATAGTATATTATCTTATGTAATTACCTAAGAGATATACGTGTTCTAGATACCTTACTTAGTATATTACGTAGCTTAGGTTAGTATATTATGTGATGTAATTACGTATTCACGAGCCGTAGCGCCTTAGAGGGGCCAAGGGGGGATGGGGGGTGCCTTCCGCCGCATTGAACTACACCTAAAAAGTATCGCACAGAAATTTTTCTACAAGATCTGAACGTTCTTCTACCATAAACTTAGAAAACTCTTTCAAGTAAATCTGACTTCTAATCAAATGTTCCATCCTACATCTCAAATATTACTCACCAAAATTTATTCCACTCTTTCGATCACTGTGCTCTTACAGAAGACACACTCCGTAGGATCTTCCTGCCACCAAGTGTTATGGCAGTGATGACAATACCATTTCATCTCAACACCAGTAGCACAACTACAATACCAAACGCCAGATACATACCCAGGTTGGTATCCATCAACAACGAATACAGTCCCATCCTACCTCCTAAACTTAAATATAGCCACCAGTAGCACCGCTACGACAATAACCATCAGTCCTACCATCCCAGTCTCTGGGACATCCAGCTCCGTAGCTGAAGTAACAAGTTCCATATCTTTTCTCTTTTCCAGTAAACTAGCCCTAAAAAGGCTATAAATAGCAAAATGGCTGAGGATTCAATTAGAAGCCCGTACAGCGGTTTTACCCCCTCGCCGCTAGGGGGGTAGCGGGCACCCTCTAGAAACGCATCAGTGAGCTTCTCTGTGGCTTCTAGAGGCATTCTAGAAGGGATGGAGGCCCCCGGAATCACTTCTTCCATAATTGGCCTCGGAAGTGGCAAAGGAACAGGTTTTATAAAGAAATCAGTCATTGCTGTCTTTCGGTAAGAAAGAAGCTAAAACTTCATCAGCATACTTGGTTTCAGCTAAGTACTCCTCTGGAGTTAAATCTCTTTGAACTACTTCTTTCTTTTCTTCATCCCATTCTAGCTTATAAGCCATACTGGGTATTTCTATCTTAGTGTAATTCACGACCATCTAAGTATTCCTTAAACTCTTTCTCGATATCCGGTCTTACTCCGGTGTCTAGATACTGCTTAACCATTCTATCAGTGAACTCTCGGTACTTAGGATCAGCATAGGCCCATTCTAAGTAATTATCTATAGTCTTCTGACGTTTCTCTTTCTTAGTTAGCTTAGTTAGCTTAGGTAAAGCCATATACTAAGTCCTATACCTGCTAAGATAAATACTATGAAGGAACAACCTAGTGCTACCTTAGCATCATCATTAGGTTCCTTAGGTGGCTTATAGTCTCCACCGATACGTAATCCATTAAGACTCATCAGTCTTCCTTTCGTAAGTCGCTCGCTCCCCGGGTTGACGTTTTCCATGTTCTGTCTTATCTCCAGCCATTTCTTCCATCATCGCGAGATAAATATCCATCCTGATCTTCTCTGCGTCTACTGGTTTATCGAAACCCATATCTTTCTCCTTTACAGTTAGGGTAGTACTCCTGTATACTTATGTCAAGGAATATTTATACGTTAAATGAAATTTAACTTATGTCTACTTTAGAAGATCTTATCGAGAATCTAGATGAAAGAGGAATCCTAGTTCTTCAAGTCCTAGTCGGACAGAGAGCTATGGCACTTCTCGCGAAGAAGCATGCCGATGACGTCGTTAAACCAAAGGTATTAAAACCATGATTGAAGAGTTTCTACAGCGTATGTTTACCGTACGAGACCAAGCCCATCTAGCTCATTGGGCTACTAAGTCTTTCTCGGAGCATATGGCTCTAGGAGATTTCTACGACGATGTAATCGACAAGACAGACAACTTCGTAGAGAACTACCAAGCTATATTCGGCTTGATACCTTCTGTCTCCATTCCGGAGTATAAATCCTCCTCAGACATTCTTACCGTCTTGAAGGAAGACTTCAAGTGGCTGAACAAGAACAAATCCAAGATTGCTAAGGACGTTTCTTCCCTAGAGAATATTCTAGATGATCTAACTTCCGTCTATACCAAAGCAATCTACAAAATCACAAACCTGAAATAGATGGGCCGAGACCTATAAGAGGATCTAATGCAACGCAGCCCAGATCCAGAACAAAAGGAAAACAATGGCAATCTATAAAAACCGGGAAGTCGGTATCATCTCTCCGATGCACACCGCACAACCCCCAAGAACTATTATCGTACAATACAACGATGGAAGTCATGAAAACGTCTCCCTCGGACTCGTCAAGTTCACCGAAGACGAAAAGAAAGCCCTCATCAAGACTTATCCTAGCGAATTCGACAGCGTCGAAGTTGCCACTGAGGATGATCTTAAGGCTGTTCGTCTTGGTATTACTCCTCCGAGTGATCCAGAGCTTAAGCGTACTGCTGAAGCCCAGGTCCGTGGAGAGAAAGCCCAGGAAGAGAACAAGAAGATCGTGGACAAAGCTAAAGAAGATGCTCGGTCTAAGGTCAACAAGGAAGTCCAATCCAAGCCAGCTACGCCAGTTGTAAGACCCGTAGCTCAACCACTTAGCATCAAGGCTAAGTAATGGCACAGGCCTTTCACATCGTTAAGATCGTATTCGCTATCGGCTTCATCGTTGCGGGTACCGTCGCCCTATGGCTTGCTCCAGCAATGGCCCAACCACTCTTCGTGGGTGGCATCGCTTGGTGCATGATTCCTGAATAATGGACGTTCATGTCTATCTCCACGACGTGGAGGTGATTCGTCTGTTGAAGAAAATTATTAAGAAAGAAGATATACTTATGGCTGCAATTCAAGATCTCGCTCCTATCCTCGCCTCGATTTCCTCGGAAGTCGATAAGGTATCGGTAGATACCGACAACCTTCTGGCTCAACTCGCCAGCATTCCGCCCGGTGGACTTTCCCCCGAGCAGCAAGCTGCTATTGACTCCGCTGTGGAATCCGCAACGGCTATCGCTACCCGTCTACAGGCAATCGACGACAAGGTTCCTGAAGCAGTTACACCTACCGTGTAATGGATAAAGTCCCTGATATCGTGATGATCTCAGTGGCAACCGCCATCTTTGTTGGCGGCTCAGTTTGGGGTTTGGCCTGGTGGTTATCGGGCCAATTCTCAAGTCTTCGTCAGTTAGTTTACGAACAAATCTACAAGACGGAATCAGCTATCGTGCAGAAACTGGAATACCACGAGAAGCACGACGATACCAGGTTCGAAGAAATCAAACGAGACATCTGGGAAATTCGGGTAAAGCAAGCCAGTAATTCTTCTACCATCCGGGATCTAGAGAGGAAAGATGACAAGAGAAACTAGTCTTCCTTTGTCTACCATTCCAATCCCTGACCCGACTAAGCTTACTACCGATGCAGTAGACCGTGCCAAAGCAGAACTTGATGTCCGATTAGCCGCTCAACGCGAGATAATCGATGAGAAGTTCAAAGGTGTATCTACAGAGTTCGCTATGCGAGACATCGCGTTAGCAGCAGCGTTCAAGGCGGCAGAAGCAGCTGTTAAGCAGCAAAACGAATCCAATACCCTAGCAGCTGACAAGGCTGCCACTGCATTCACTAAACAAATCGACAACCTAGACGAAAAGATCAATAACCTGAAAGAAACGATGTCCCAGTTCACCAGTAAGAACTACTCCGCAGTCGGAGGCTACATCGTAGGTGCAATCGGTATTATCGCCATCGTCACCACTCTCCTCCTTAGGTTTAACCAATGACATATGCAGCTAATGGAAGCTGGAATGTATCCCAAGTAAACGGTGTAACATACACCGGATTATACGCCGCAGACGGTAGCTACAACGTAGTTATCGCACCTGGTGGCAGTTATGTAGGCGCATATCACCCCTGTGGTGCTCTGTACGTAACTACAACCCCAGCTCCCGCTATCGGAGGCAGTCCTAGTACAGCCCCTGACGGGAGTCTTTATGTGTCTCAATCCCCGTACACCAATGGTGGACAGAGAGTAACGGTGGTAAGTGGAACCATCCCGTAAGAGAGGCCGACCTAAGAAATCCGAAATAGATCCTATCCGGAATGAACGACGCAGTCTTGCAGAGAGTTCTCTTGAAGAGTTCATCAAGCTCGTACATCCGAAGAGGCTACTCGGAAGCATCCACCGAGAAGTAATTAGTTGGTGGACTAGCGGCAGCGCCAGCTCCCATCAGCTTCTTTTGCTACCCAGAGATCACATGAAGTCCGCTCTGATAGCGTACCGTGTCGCCTGGGAGCTTACCAGAGATCCTACCTTAAGGGTTCTCTACATTTCTTCAACCGCGAACCTAGCTAAGAAACAGTTGAAGTTCATCAAGGATATCATAACCTGTGACGCGTACCGGCTCTACTGGCCAGAGATGGTCAACAAAGATGAAGCGAAGCGTGAAAAGTGGACCGAAGGTGAGATATCGGTAGATGACCCACGAAGAGCTGCGGAGTCTATACGAGATCCAAGCATTTTCACAGCTGGCCTCACAAGCAATATCGTTGGGATGCATTGTGACATTGCTGTTCTTGATGACGTCGTTGTGGTGGGCAACGCATACACGGAAGAAGGACGAGAAAGAGTAAAGGACCAATATGGTCTTCTTTCTTCCATCGAATCAGTCGGAGCTCGAGAATGGATTGTTGGTACTAGGTATCACCCCCTCGATCTCTATCACGATCTAATAGCAATGAGAGTAGAAAGTTATGACGACATCGGACATGTCTCAGAAGCAGAACAACTCTTCGACGTCAAAGAAGCGGCAGTCGAAACGGCAGGAGACGGTACAGGACAGTACCTCTGGCCAAGACAACAGCGCTCAGACGGAAAGTGGTTCGGCTTTGACGAATCAATCCTTAGAACTAAGCGAGCCCAGTACCTCAACAAGATACAATTTAGGGCCCAATACTACAATGATCCACAAGACGTGGAATCTTCCCCAATCCAACGGGACCTTTTCCAGTACTACGATCCACAGCACCTCTCCCATCAGAACTACAACTGGCACTACAAGCGGGAACGACTTAACGTTGTGGCCGCGGTGGACTTCGCATACTCCTCTAACAAGAGAGCCGATTTTTCATCCATTGTCGTTGTGGGGGTGGACGGAAGATCCAATTATTACGTTCTTGAAATCGATCGATTCAAAACTGACCGAATTAGCGACTACTTCCAGCACATCCTCAAGCTCTACCAAAAGTGGGGATTCCGAAAAATCAGATGCGAAGTCTCCGTCGCCCAGCAAGTCATCGTAAGGGATCTTCGTGACAACTACATCAGACCCCACGGACTTACACTCGCGGTGGACGAGTTTCGCCCAACACGTTGGCTCGGGTCTAAAGACGAACGAATCATGGCTATACTTGAGCCGCGTTATGCCAATAGACAGATTTGGCATTATCCCCATGGCAACACTCAAGTCCTCGAGGAAGAGTTGATCTTCCAGAACCCTGCGCACGACGACGTCAAGGACGCACTAGCGTCCGCTATCGACTTCGCTACGGTGCCAATTAATACATTCAGAAAAGGTAGCATCGATGAGCCTGCCGCATCTGCATTTAACTTTCACTCTAGATTCGGCGGTGTCATTTGACCGGACGTGTACTACCATTAGAAAACGTTGCTCTTGACGACGTTATCCAACCTGATCTTCTAGCTACTCGGATCACCGAGCGCTGGATGACTTGGGATGGAATGCGCCAAGAGAAGAAGAACGCTTGGGAGGAAGTTCGTCGATACGTCTACGCAACTGATACCACTCAAACGTCTAATTCCAGACTTCCTTGGAAGAACAAAACGACCATCCCGAAGATGTGTCAGACTCGAGACAACCTGTTCGCTAACTATACAGCTACGTTATTTCCTAAGCGGAAATGGCTGGAGTGGATAGCTGGCGATCAGAACAGCGTGGATAAGGTTGACACCATTGTCAACTATATGACCTGGTGTACCGAACAGAGCATGTTCCGGGCAGAGGTTGAAAAGATCATTCAAGACTACATCGATTTTGGCAACGCCATCGCCACTGTTGAGTGGAAGGATATGCGTGTTGAGCAAAAGGACAAAACCCAAGTCGGATTCGTGGGGCCAACTATTCGTCGCATCAGCCCTCTCGATATTGTGTTTAATCCTACTGCTGAGTCTTTCATTGAGTCACCTAAAATTGTTCGGACCATTATTTCCCTAGGTGAACTGAAGGACATGCTTGAAAAGATGTCCAACGATGAGAATAGGACCGCGTATGAAGAACTCTATACCTACCTTAAAGACATCCGATTCCGTGCCCAACAGTACCACGGAGACTGGTCCCAAAAAGATCGAATGTACATTATGGAAGGATTCACTAGCTTCCGGGCATATCTACAATCCGATGTCTGCGAAGTCCTCACTTTCTATGGAGACTGGTATGACCCCTACTCCGACACCTTTGAAAAGAACCGTGTCATCACTGTCGTCGATCGTCACAAACTTATCGAGAACAGACCTAACGCATCATTCTATGGATATGCACCAATCTTCCACACCCCGTGGCGTAGGAAGCAGGACAATCTCTGGGGCATGGGTCCTCTAGATAATCTAGTTGGTATGCAATACCGGATGGATCATGTTGAGAACATGAAGGCTGACATCTGGGATCTAGTTACCTACCCAGTCCAGAAGGTAAAGGGCTTTGTCGAGGATTATACCTGGCAGCCCGGTGAGAAGATCTTCGTCTCTGAAGAAGGAGATGTTGAGCTTGTCCAACCACAAGTCGAGATAATGCAATCTAATATGGAGATCAATTATCTTGCCCAGCTGATGGAAGAGATGGCTGGTGCTCCTAAGGAAGCTATGGGGATACGTAGCCCCGGCGAAAAGACGAAGTATGAAGTACAACGTCTAGAGAATGCTTCTTCCCGTCTCTTTAACAATAAGATATTCCAGTTCTCTGAGTACATGGACATGCTTTTGAATGCCATGCTCGAACTGGCTAGACGTAACATGGTCGGAGTGACCGCAATCCGAGTATTCAACGATGAATTCCAAACCACAACGTTTCAAAATCTTACAGTGGACGATATCACTGGAGTCGGACGGATCAAAGCAGTCGGAGCTCGTCATTTTGCTGAACAAGCAGAACTTGTCCAGAATCTCACGGCGCTTACTGGTTCAGGCCTCTGGCCAACAGTCCAACCCCATTTCTCCGGCATCACTCTGGCTAAGATACTTGAAAATGTCTTTGACCTTAAAGACTTTGGAGTTGTCACTCCGTTTGTCCAGCTGGCTGAGCAAGCAGATGCTCAACGATATATCCAAGCTATGCAGGAGCAACTACAGCAGGAAGCTGGTACTGCAACTGGCATCGGAGGCGACTATGACGTCAACCCCCAAGGTGGCTTCGCCCCTCCCCCTAAAACAGCCACCGCACCTCTTGGACTCCAACGTCCCACACCAATGAACGCCACTCCAACAGGAACGGTACCCAGCCAATGAAATGGACAATGAAGAAAGATGACGCCTCTGATAAGAAGAAGCGCATCAAGGAAGACACCAAGCGCGATAAGAAACTAGACAAGAAGCGTAAGGTAAAATGAAGATAGACTGGATCAGACACTGCAAGTCTGAAGAAGAGAAAACACAATACACCACTTCACTTCTGCGAGCTAAGTGGGTGTTAGACGATCTTTCTAAGCTCGTGACTTCGAACCTCAGTGGTCGTGAGACTGCCGAGATCTCCCCAAAAACATACGAGAGTCCTAACTGGGCGTACCAGCAGGCCCACAACAATGGGTACAAGCAGGCGCTTAAGGACGTTCTCGCTCTTATCAACCTAGACCAGGAAAACAATGGCCGACAGCCTACTAGACGAACAGACCCCGTCGAAACTAACTAAAGAAGACGTAATCAATAAGTGGAAGGACAAGCCACAAGAGGAATTGCTGAATGCCAAGGCAGAAGCAGACCTTTACGTCGAGACCCTAAAAGCCCGCTTCGATGATCTGTCCAAGGATTACTTGGCAATCAAAGAACAGCAAAAGACCGGTGAACAACTACAAGCCTTGCTAGACCGATTAGACAAAGGCCAACTGGACCCTTCTCCTGACGACACCCAAAAGGATCAAGTCCAACCGGGAATGAAGCCTGAAGACATCGAAAGGATCGTTAATGATCGATTGACAGCACACCAGCGGTCGCAGATCCAGAACGAAAACCTGTCACAGATGCAGGCAAAACTCCGTGAGACATATGGTGACAACTACCAAGAGTCTTACAAACAACGCTTGGGTACTCTAGGATTGACTCCTGAGTTTGCCGACGACCTCGCGAAGAACCATCCTACCGTCTTTATTAAGACCTTTGGTTTAGAGCAGCAGGCACCTCAGTCTTCTCCCCAGCTCCCACGTAATACCCAGAGACCTACTACCTTTGCACCCGTTGCAAAACGTAGGGACTGGAACTATTACCAGGAAATGAAGAAGAACAATCCACGGATGTACCTTGATCCCAAAATAGCCGTCCAAATGCATGACGACGCCATGGCCCTAGGTCGTGACTTCGGGATGCCCGAGGATTAATCAATCAGGAGATAAACTTCCATGGCCGGTTTTACCGACATGACACAGTCGAATCTCATCCGCACGCAGCTTTGGTCTCGCCAGATCAAGGAACTGCTGCTCGATGAGCTTCAGGCTATGAAGTTTGTCCGAATGATCCAAGACTTCCCAGATGGTTATACCATCAACATCCCTTCGATTGGTGAAGCTGAAACTGCCGACTTTAACGAGAATATGGCAGTCAAGTACAACCAGTTCGACACTGGTAATTTCCAGTTCTCCTTTGACCAGTACAAGTACTCGGCCAATGCGATTTCTGAGAAGTTCAAGAGGGATTCTTTCTACGCTAACGATGTTATCGCGGCCTTCGTGCCTCGTCAACACCGCGCGTTGATGGAAGCCGTGGAGACTCGCATCTTTGCAGTTGCGAATTCCGGACAAACCGCTTCGAATCTTAACACTATCAACAACGCTTCGCACCGGTGGGTCGCAGGTGGTACTGGCCAGTCCATTACTATCCAAGACTTCGCCAAGGCTCAGTACGCCCTTCAAAAGGCTAACGTGCCCTTGACGAACCTCTGTGCGGTCGTTGACCCTTCTGTTGCCTACACTCTAGCTACGCAAGCTAACATGGTCAACCTTATGTCGCCACAGCCAATGTGGGGCGAGGTTGCTCGTGATGGTATTGTCACTGGCTTTAAGTTCCGGTTCAACATCTTCGGCTTTGATATCTACGTCAGCAATTACCTTCCGGCAATTGCGGCTGAAACGATCAACTCCGTTGCTGTCACCAATGGTGTCGCCAACTACTTCTTCTCTGCCACCCCGGGCGATACTTGCCCATGGATTGGCGGATTCCGTCAGCAGCCGACTGTCTACAGCGAGTTCAACAAAGACTTGCAACAGTGGGAATACCTGACGATTGCTGAATGGGGCTTCAAGCTCTATCGGCCGGAGAATATGGTCACCGTCCTCACCGCCACTGCTGCTGTTCCAGCTTAAGGAGTAACAATATGGTTGGTGGAAATTGGATGAACAACGATGGTCTCTACATCCAGTATGGTACTTCGAAAGCTGTACCTACTACTGCTGGAGACTTCCTGTCCTACGGCGAATGGCGTGATATCGAATTCACGTTGACGCCTTCGACGCTTACTGCGTCCCCTGTGATTCAGGCCAACACCACGTTCATTCCGAGCGGTGTGTTTGTCGAATCCGTACAGACCAAGGTTGAAGGAACGCCCCCAGCGGCTGGTACTTCGATCTCGATCGGCACTATGCGTGCGGACCGTACTACGGTAATCTCTAACACTGGTATTCTGAATGCGCAGGTTCTTACCTCGCATGACGCCGCTGGTGAAGAGAACACCTACACGGTCGCTGCTGCTGGTGGCGGCGGTGGTATCGTCGGTACGATTACGTCCTTCACGGATAACTTCGCTTATATTACCGCTCTCGCAGCTGGTACTTATACGGGCGCAGGTACCATGAAGATTCGTATTCGCTATCGCGGTATCGGTACGATCACTCAGTAACTGAACAAGGGGGAGACGTCCCCCTTTTCTTTAAGGAAATATAATGGTCGCTTCTATTAAAAACTTCGACATGACTGGCAATCAGCTGGTTGGTGACGGCGCTACCATCGCATTCGATGCGATGACTAACGTCGCTATCCCTTCTGCTTCTCAGCCAACAATTACTGCAGGTACCGGTGCTCCGACGTTCTCCGCAACGAAGGGCTCGCTCTACCTCAATCTTACTGGTTCCAGTACGTCTACTCGTCTGTTTGTCAACAACGGTACGACTGCCTGGATCGCTGTAACTACGGCAACCTAATGGCTAAAGTCACGTTAACTGATCTCGCGAATCTGCAAAACGAAAACACGGCAGTTAACGCGATTAACAACAACAACGCAGCCATAACAGCTGCGATGGAAAACACGCTATCCCGGGACGGCACTGCTCCTAATCAGATGGGTGCCGCTCTGGATATGAACTCGAACCAGATAATTAATCTACCGGTTCCTGCTACTACTACTTCTCCCCTCCGTCTGGAAGATCTCAACGACTTCATCGGTGGTGGAACGATTTCTAATATCCCTCCCGGCGGAACTACTGGCCAGTCTCTGACTAAGACGTCTAGCACTGACTACGCCATCGGATGGGGCGATGAGAATGCCAAGCTTACTGCTGGTACTAACATCGCGATAACTGGAACTACTCCAGCTACCATTGCTACAATTCCTAACCCTAACTTTGCTACTTCTGTTTCTACGCCTTCATTGGTTCTCGGCGGCATTCCGCTGACGAACACCACAGGCACTGGCAGCATCGTAGCTTCGACTGGGCCTACTATTACAAGTCCTACGTTGGTTACCCCAGCGCTAGGCACTCCTACTTCCGGTGTTCTAACTAACGCTACCGGCCTCCCAATCACTACGGGTGTCTCCGGTATGGCTGCTAACGTAGCTTCCTTCTTGGCTACCCCATCGTCTGCCAACTTGGCAGCTGCGATGACGGATGAGACAGGCACAGGCGCTAACGTCTTCGCTACCAACCCTGTGTTGGTAACGCCTAACATCGGCACTCCTTCCGCTGCTACCCTGACTAACGCCACGGGTCTTCCGATCTCCACTGGTGTCTCCGGTCTTGCAGCTAACGTTGCTACGTTCCTAGCTACTCCTTCCTCGGCTAACCTCAGGGCTGCCCTTACGGACGAGTCCGGTACTGGTGCAGCTATCTTCGCAGGCGGTGCACTTGGTGCAGCCACTGCTACTACAATCAACGGTTCTACTGTCTCTCCCGGACACTACTCCGGCGAGCCCAGCAATGGTAACGCTGCTGCTGGTGAGATCGGTGAGTACGTATCCTCGAGTGTCGCTACCGGCTCCGGTGTCTCTCTGACAACTGGTGTGACCGCTAACGTCACTTCCATCAGCTTAACCGCTGGTGACTGGGATGTCACAGGTAACGTCTCCTTCAATCCGGGCGGCGCAACCACGATGACCAACCTGGGCTGCTGGATCAGCACTACTTCTGCTGCGGTTCCAACCAATCCTAACGGCGGTGCATTCTCCGTCTTCAACACAACCTTTACGGCAGGTGGTACTCAATGTCTGATAGCTGGTACGGCCCGTTTCAGCTTGAGCGCTACTACTACGGTATTCTTAGAAGCCTTCGCTCAATTTGGAGCAAGTACACTCACAGCCTCTGGTTTCATTGGCGCAAGACGAGCGAGATAATGGTCGATAAAATTACACTAAACGACGTAGCTAATCTAACTGACACTACTACGTCGCAGACTACAATTAATAATAACTCCTCTACGATACAGACTGCTTTCAACAACACTCTGTCAAGAGATGGAACTGCCCCAAACCAGATGACGGCTAATCTGGATATGAATAGTAATCGTATCCTGAATCTGCCTGCTCCTGGTAACGTCGATGAGCCTGCACGTCTCGGTGACCTTAACGCTGCTGCCTTCGGCACAGCCTCGGTTGTCCAGTACGGTGCTCCTCAGACTCTCTCTACTGCTCAGCAACTGCAAGCTCAGAGCAACATCGGCATCGGTTCTTCCCCGGCCTACACCCTGAAGGGTAACGCCACCGGAAGCACCACAGCGATGGGTGACATCAGCATCCCTGCGCTGACGAGCAAGGCTTCGCCTGTTACCAACGATCTTATTCTAATAGCTGACAGCGCTGCAAGCAACGCCTTCAAGAAAGCTACCATCGGTTCCATCGGTACCGTTGGTTCTGTCGCCTCGCTGAATGGTCAGACGGGTGCTGTTACTTTCTACTTCCCACCTCAGGGAAGACTGACTCCCTCCAGCGGTGTTGCAGTTATCAACGCCTCTGTAGCCTCTGCTAATACGCTTTACTACACGCCA
>Ga0209682_10000340_pt1 | contig 16094 bp, 15 predicted proteins | sample DOMMetBare2Fresh_2_FD_187471 | JGI IMG/M metagenome (GOLD analysis project Ga0209682, IMG submission 187471) | Wetland sediment microbial communities from St. Louis River estuary, USA, under dissolved organic matter induced mercury methylation -... | ecosystem: Environmental > Aquatic >... | reverse complement strand
GCCGCCGCGCGCGATCGCCATCACGCGTGCCGCGGTCGGTTTGGCCAGGCCCTCGACCTCAAGCGGCTTGGCACCGAGCGCGACGTCGGCCGCGCTGTTCTCGCGCAGCAGCACCGGGCCGACATGCAGGCCGGCGCGCGCCTTGAGCGGTGTCGGCAAGGCGGCGAGCGCGCGGTGATAGGCCAGGGCGTAGTTCACCGCGTCGCCGGCGTTGTCGAACAGCATCAGCATGCCGTCGGTCTTGTCGATCTCGCGCCCGCGCCAGCGCGGCAGCAGGTCGCGCGCCGCGCGGTCGTGCGCCAGCCAGACCTGGGCCATGGCCTCGTCCCCGATCGCCGCCGAGAGCTGGGTGCTGTCGACGACATCGGTCAGCAGCAGCGCACGCAGCTCAGCCATCGACCTCCCCGTTTGCCGCCTGCGCGTCGCGCAGCGCGAGGGCCGCATCGTAGAGCGCATTGCGTGGCGCGCCGGTGATGTCGGCCGCCAGCGCCGCGGCCTGTCTCAGCGGCAGCTCGCGCAGCAGCAGTTCCAGCGTGCGGCGCGCGGCCGGCGGCAGCTCGCCAGCAGCCGCGGCCGCCGCTGGCTGCGCATGCAGCACGAGCACGAACTCGCCGCGCAGCCGGTTCGCATCCGCCGCCAGCCAGCCCGCCAGCGCGCGCGCGTCCATCGTCGCGATGGTCTCGAACTGCTTGGTCAGCTCGCGGCAGACCGTGACGCGCCGTGTCGGCGCAGCCTCGGCCAGCGCCAGCGCGAGCGACTCGATGCGGTGCGGTGCCTCGAACAGCACGCGCGTGGCCGGGTCGGCGAGCGCAGCCTGCAGCGCCGCCCGGCGCTCCGCACCCTTGGCCGGCAGAAAGCCGGCGAAGACAAAGCCGTGGCCGCGCGTGTCGCCGGCCGCGCTCACGGCCGTGACCGCGCTGCTCGCGCCCGGGATCGGCATGACGCGGCGGCCGGCGGCCGTGACCGCGGCGACCAGCGCCGCACCCGGGTCCGACACCGCCGGCGTGCCGGCGTCGCTGACATAGGCGACGCGCCGGCCTTCGCCCAGCAAGGCGCAGACCCGCTGCGCCGCCTGGGCCTCGTTGTGTTCGTGCAGCGCGAGCAGCGGCTTGTCCAGGCCGAGGTGGCGCAGCAAGGCACCACTGGTGCGCGTGTCCTCGCAGGCCACCGTGTCGGCGAGCGCCAGCACGTGGATCGCACGCAGCGTCAGATCGGCCAGGTTGCCGATCGGCGTGGCGACCACGTACAGCGTCGCTGCGGGATACTGCTGCGTGCCCGCGGCAGCGGCCGCGGCGCTCAACAGGGTGGGGGCATCGATGGTCACGGGAGCTTCGGGCGGCAGGTCCACCGTGGCGGTGGGCGTGGAAGGCGAAGCACTCGCGCTGCGCCATCTCCAGCAGCAGGGCCTGACGCTCGTGCAGCGCAATTATCGGGTCGCGCGCGGCCCGGGCGCACGCGGTGGCGAAGTCGACCTCGTGATGCGCGATCGCGACGGCACCCTGGTCTTCGTCGAGGTGCGCCGGCGTACGCGCGGCAATCAGGGCGGGGCGGCGGCGACGGTGAGTGCCGTCAAGCAGCGCCGAATCGTCCATGCCGCGCAGCATTACCTGCAGCGATTGCGTGCCTTGCCGCCGTGCCGCTTCGATGTCGTGGCGATCGACGGCGACGCCGTCGCGTGGATTCGGGCGGCGTTCGATGCGCCTTGAGTCCTGGCGCAGCGTTCCGGCCCGGCGGATCGGTGTGCAGTTCTCGGCGTGCGACGAGCGGCGGTTGGTCGGTCGTCCGTTGTGCGCTGCCCCAGGGGCCTGCAATGGCAGCGGTCGGCTGCGAGCAGGCGGCTGTGCCGCACCGCCGGCCAGGGCACCGGCCATCCAGTCGGGCAGCGTCTGCGCGGGGGTGACAGGAAACCTGTGCTGCGCCCGGGGGCCGGTCCCGGCTCGCTGCCGGACGGCAGCCTGAGCTCGTGCTGCTGCCGGGACCGTTCTCGGCCGGCTTCGAGATTCGTGATCAGGCAAGGAATGCCGCCGAACGCTGGCCAGTGCCTTGCAGATCGACCTTTGATCGCTGTCTGTCTCGCAGCGCACACGGCGTGGACCGAAAGGGCCTCGCCGGTCATTCGCATGGGCCCCCGATGCTGGGCTGGCGCGTCCGCATCGGTAGGAAGCCGACGTCCCGGAAACGAGGCACTGTCTTACGGGGCCGAGGCCGTCCTGGGGCACACACTGGAAGCCAGACACAGGAGCGGCCATGATCAAGAACGCACACATCGCTGGAACCGTCGAATACCGGGAAGGCGACGGTGCCAACATCACGATCCGACCTGGGCCATGCGAGGTCAATGAGACCGCGCTGGACGCGACGATCAGTTGGACCGACGGAGATACCCACGGCTCGGCAGCGATGCCCATTGCCGACTACCGACGCTATGTCCTGAGCAAGGCGATCCAGATCGATGGCGTGAAGGCTGCGTGAAGCCCTTGCGCGGGTCCACCGGACCCCATGGCTTGACGCATCTCGTGCACCACCATGTTCTCAACCAAGTCCTTGGCAACTGGCCAGGCGAGCCGGCAGTTCAACCGATGGCGAAAATGAACGACAGGACTGCAGTCGCAAGGTGAACCATCGACTTGCGGTTGCTGCAATTCCGTGGTTCAGGTGGGATGGGTCGCGGAACCGGACGCCGAAGCCCCTGTCTTATGATCCATGTTCATGCTCGAACAGCGCATCCAGCAGCAATTCTTCGAGAGCGCCGATCTGCACAACCAGGCCGCCGAGATCCTCTCGCGTCCCGTCGCCGATGCGGCCGAGGCTTTGCTCGGCTCCATCACCGCCGGCGGCAAGCTCATGATCGCCGGCTGCGATGTCGGTGCAGCCCTCGCCCCGGTGATGGCCGCCGCGTTCACCGGCCGCTTCGAACGCGAGCGTCCGCCGCTGGCGGCGCTGGCGCTCGGGCGCGACCTGGCGTCCACGCCCGGGCAGCAGTTGCTCGCCCTCGGGCAACCAGGTGACGTGCTGCTGGCGATCGACGGCGGCGGCCTGCCGGACGCGCTGCTCCAGGCCGTGGCCGCGGCGCACGACAAGGACATGACGGTGATCGTGCTGACCGGCGCCGAACAGCAGATCTGGCGCGATCGCCTGGCCGAGACGGACGTGCTGATCGCGGTGCCGCACGAGCGCGCAGCGCGCGTGGCCGAGACACATCTGCTCGTGCTGCATTGCCTGTGCGATGCGGTCGATCTTCAATTGATGGGCGAACAGGAAGCCACATGAAAGACCCGCAAATTCAATCCCGCCGATGGGCACGCGCGGCGCGCCTGGCCCTGGTTGCGGTGGCCGCTGGCACGCTGCTGGGGGCCTGTGCGCCGCTGATGGTGGGTGGCTTCGTCGGCGGGGCATTGATGGTGGCCGATCGGCGCACCTCGGGCGCCCAGGTCGAGGACCAGGCGATCGAGCTCAAGGCCGGCACGCGGCTGCGCGAGGCCATCGGCGAGCGCGGCCACTTCAACGTGACGAGCTACAACCGTGCCGTGCTGCTGACCGGCGAGGCCGCGACCGACGACGACCGCAAGGCCGCCGAGCAGGCGATCGCCAAGATGGAAAACGTGCGCTCGGTGCTCAACGAACTGGAGGTCATGGGCAACAGCTCGCTGACCTCGCGCTCGAGCGACAGCTTCATCTCCGGGCGGGTGAAGGCGGCGTTCGTCGATGCCAAGGACGTGCACGCCAACGTCGTCAAGGTCGTCACCGAGCGTGGCGTGGTCTACCTGATGGGCCGCGTGACCGAGCGCGAGGCTGCACGCGCGGCCGAGATCACGCGCGGCATCCCCGGCGTGCTCAAGGTCGTGCGGGTGTTCGAGATCCTCACTGACGCCGAACTCGCCGACCTGCTGCCGAAGCCGGCGCCGAAGTGAGCCGCAGGCGGGCTACTTCAGCCTCGTGATGAGGCTCGAGGTATCCCAGCGCCCGCCGCCGGCGGCCTGCACGTCGGCGTAGAACTGGTCGACCAGCGCCGTCACCGGCGTGCTCGCGCCGTTGCGGCGCGCCTCGTCGAGCACCAGGCCGAGGTCTTTGCGCATCCAGTCGACGGCGAAGCCGAAGTCGAACTTGCCGTCGACCATGGTCTGGCCGCGGTTGTCGAGCTGCCAGCTCTGCGCGGCGCCCTTGCCGATGACGTCGAGCACGAGCTTCATGTCCAGCCCGGCGTGGCGACCGAAGGCGATCGCCTCCGACAGCGCCTGCACCAGGCCGCCGATCGCAACCTGGTTGACCATCTTGGCGAGCTGGCCTGCGCCTGGGCCGCCGACGAGCGTGACCGCGCGCGCGAAGGCCAGCGCGGCCGGCCTGATCGTGTCGAACGCCGGGGCGTCGCCGCCGCACATGACGGTCAGCACGCCGTTGACGGCGCCAGCCTGGCCGCCCGAGACCGGCGCGTCGACGAACTGCAGGCCGCGTGCGAGCGCGGCCGCGTGCAGTTCGCGCGCGACGGTGGCCGAGGCCGTGGTGTGGTCGACGAAGACCGCGCCCGGCTTCATGCCGTGGAAGGCGCCCTGCTCGCCGACAGTGACCGAGCGCAGATCGTCGTCGTTGCCGACACAGGCGAAGACGATATCGGCGCCGGCCGCGGCTTCGCGCGGCGTCGGTGCGGGCTTGCCGCCGTACTCGGCGACCCAGGCGGCAGCCTTGGCCGCGCTGCGGTTGTAGACCGTGACGGCGTGGCCGGCACGCTGCAGGTGGCCGGCCATCGGATGGCCCATGACGCCCAGGCCGATGAAGGCCACGCGACGTGCGGGTACGGGATCGTAGGTCTTGGTGTTCATGCCGGCAGTATGCCGGCCCCTTCAAGCGGACACCGCGGATCCGGCTCTGCCGGGCCGCTGGTGGCGCCCCCTCGAGGGGGAAGCGGCGCAGCCGCTTCGGGGGTGATCCCAGGAACCGTCAGACAATCGTCAGGTGCTCGGTGCCGGCGGCCAGGTCGGGATTGCGCGCACGTGTGCTGTGCAGCTTGATCTGCAGCCGCAGGTCGTTCAGCGAATCGGCATTGCGCAAGGCGTCCTCGAAGGTCACGAGATTGGCCTCGTAGAGATCGAACAGCGCCTGGTCGAAGGTCTGCATGCCGAGTTCGCGCGAGCGCTTCATCAGCTCCTTGATCTCGGCGACCTCGCCCTTGAAGATCAGGTCGGCGACGAGCGGCGTGTTCAGCATGATCTCCACCGCCGCGACGCGCCCACGCCCTTCCTGGCGCGGCAGCAGGCGCTGCGAGACCATCGCCTTGATGTTGAGCGACAGGTCCATCAGCAGTTGCGCGCGCCGTTCTTCGGGGAAGAAGTTGATGATGCGGTCCAGCGCCTGGTTGGTGCTGTTGGCGTGCAGCGTGGCCATGCACAGGTGGCCGGTCTCGGCAAACGCGACCGCGTGGTCCATGGTCTCGCGATCGCGGATCTCGCCCATCAGGATCACGTCCGGCGCCTGGCGCAGCGTGTTCTTCAGGGCGGCCTCCCAGCTGTCGGTGTCGATGCCGAGCTCGCGCTGGGTGACGATGCAGTTCTTGTGCGGGTGCACGAACTCCACCGGATCCTCGACCGTGATGATGTGGCCGTAGGAGTTCTCGTTGCGCCAGTCGACCATCGCTGCGAGCGAGGTGCTCTTTCCCGAGCCGGTGGCGCCGACGAAGATGACCAGCCCGCGCTTGGTCATCGCGACGTCCCTCAGGATGCGCGGCAGGTTCAGCGAATCGATCGTCGGCAGCGTGGCGGGGATCGTCCGGAACACGAGACCGACGTGGCCCTGCTGCATGAAGGCATTGCAGCGGAAGCGCCCGATGCCCGAGGGCGAGATGGCGAAGTTGCACTCCTTGGTCTTCTCGAACTCGGCGGCCTGCTTGTCGTTCATCACCGCCCGTGCGAGCTGCAGCGTGTGCTGGCCGGTCAGCGGCTGCGGACTGACCTTGGTGATCTTGCCGTCGACCTTGATCGCGGGCGGGAATTCGGCAGTGAGGAAGAGGTCGGAGCCGTTGCGCCCGACCATCAGGCGCAACAGGTCGTGGACGAACTTGGCAGCTTGATCGCGTTCCATGGTGATTCCTGTGACTGACGGCTGACTGGCGGCTCAGGCCAGCGCCGGGCCGCTCCCGCGCGGCCTGAGCCTCCCCAGGGCCACGAAGGGGCCCCGGACGGGGCCTGGGGAGTGCAAACGTGGAGAGCCAGGGGTAATCATCTACCCTGGGAAGTTTTCCGGGATCTTGGCCTTGGAGCGCGCCTCGGCCGGCGAGATCACGTTGCGCCGCACGAGGTCGGACAGGTTCTGGTCGAGCGTCTGCATGCCCAGGTTCTGGCCGGTCTGGATCGACGAGTACATCTGCGCGATCTTGTTTTCGCGGATCAGGTTCTTGATCGCCGACGTGCCGATCATGATCTCGTGCGCGGCCACCCGCCCCGAGCCGTCCTTGACCTTGCACAGCGTCTGCGAGATCACCGCGATCAGCGACTCCGAAAGCATCGAGCGCACCATCTCCTTCTCGGCCGCCGGGAAGACGTCGACCACGCGGTCGATGGTCTTGGCGGCGGAACTGGTGTGCAGCGTGCCGAAGACCAGGTGGCCGGTCTCGGCGGCGGTCAGTGCCAGGCGGATCGTCTCGAGGTCGCGCAACTCGCCGACCAGGATCGCATCCGGGTCCTCGCGCAGCGCCGAGCGCAGCGCGTTGTTGAAGCTCAGCGTATGCGGGCCGACCTCGCGCTGGTTGACCAGGCACTTCTTGCTCTCGTGCACGAATTCGATCGGATCCTCGACCGTCAGCACGTGGCCGTATTCGTTCTCGTTGAGGTGGTTGACCATCGCGGCCAGCGTCGTGCTCTTGCCGGAGCCCGTCGGCCCCGTCACCAGCACCAGGCCGCGCGGCTTGAGCGACAGGTCGGCAAAGACCTTGGGCGCGTTGAGCTGCTCGAGCGTGAGGATCTTGCTCGGGATCGTCCGGAAGACGGCGCCGGCGCCGCGGTTCTGGTTGAAGGCGTTGACCCGGAAGCGCGCCAGGCCCTGGATCTCGAACGAGAAGTCGCACTCGAGCGTGTCCTCGTAGTGCTTGCGCTGCGCATCGTTCATGATGTCATAGACCATGTCGTGCACCTGCTTGTGCTCGAGAGGTTCGACATTGATGCGGCGCACGTCGCCGTGCACGCGGATCATCGGCGGCAGGCCGGCAGACAGGTGCAGGTCCGACGCCTTGTTCTTGACTGAAAAGGCCAGCAGTTGGGTGATGTCCATGGGATGGGGTGCGTGCAGACGCACCCGTGGCGCTAAGCTCGGACCATTATGACGAGCGTGGTCGAGCGGCTGCAACAAGTGAAGCGGCGCATTAGCGGGGCATATTCCAGCATTGGGCCGGGTGTGCAAACCGTTACCTTGTTGGCGGTCAGCAAGACCCAGCCGGCGCAGGCCGTGCGCGAGGCCGTGGCAGCCGGGCAGCATGCATTCGGCGAGAACTACGTCCAGGAGGCGCTCGACAAGATGGCGGCACTCGCCGACCTGCGTGGCCAGATCGAATGGCACCTGATCGGGCCGCTGCAGAGCAACAAGACACGTGCCGTGGCCGAGTCCTTCGACTGGGTGCACTCGGTCGACCGGCTCAAGATCGCGCAGCGCCTGTCGGACCAGCGGCCGGCCCACCTGCCACCGCTGAACGTGTGCCTGCAGGTCAATGTCAGCGGCGAGCCGAGCAAGAGCGGCCTCGCGCCCGGCGAGGTGCCGGCGGTCGCGCATGCCGTGGCAGCGCTGCCGCGGCTGCGCCTGCGCGGCCTGATGGCCATCCCCGAGCCGGCGGAAGACCTGCAGGCGCAGCGCATGCCGCATCGCGCGCTGAAGGCGCTGTTCGAGCGCCTGCGCGCCGAGGGCCTGGACCTGGATACGCTGTCGATGGGCATGAGCGCCGACCTCGAGGCCGCGATCCTCGAGGGCGCGACGGTCGTGCGCGTGGGCACGGCGATCTTCGGCGACCGCGCAGCCAGGCCGGCACCCGGCGATGCCGAGCCCTGCAAGTGGGGCCCTACACCGGCAGCGCCGTCGTGTTCTTGACTTCCTCCATCACGGCGTAGGTGCGTGTCTCGCGCACGCCCGGCAGCGTCCAGATCGTGCTGCCGAGAAGCTCGCGGTAGGCCGCCATGTCGGCCACGCGGGTCTTGAGCAGGTAATCGAAGCCGCCGGCCACGAGGTGGCATTCCAGGATCTCGGGCCGTGCCTGCACGGCGGCCTTGAAGACGTCGAGCACGTCGTGCACGGTGCGATCGAGCAGGATCTCGATGAAGACCAGCAGCCCGGCGCCGAGCTTGTGCGGGTCGAGTTGCGCGCCGTAGCCCAGGATCACGCCGTCGCGCGTCAGCCTCTTCACGCGCTCCAGGACCGCGGTCGGCGACAAGTGCACCGCCTCGGCCAGCTTGAGGTTGGAGATCCGACCATCGGCCTGCAACTCGCGCAGGATGCGGCGGTCGATCGTGTCCAGCGGATAGGGTTCGGCGGCCATTGCCGAATATTCCACCACGAAGCGCTCAAAGTATCGAACTAAATCCCGTCAGACCGGGAATACGCTGCGAATCGTTCCAGATCCTCCGCCGGAGCCCGCCATGACGACGCACCCCTTCACCGCCCCGCCGCCGCGCGCGCGCCTGCCCTTTCCGTATCGACCCGAAGCCGAGGTGGTGCAGTCCCTCGCGGCCCAGGCGGCAGCCGGGCTGGATTGGCCGGCGGTCGTGGCGGTGGCGCGGCCCTGGGTCGAGGGCGTCCGAGCGCATCCAGCGCCGTTCTGGGCGCTCGACTCGCTGTTGCGCGAGTACCCGATCTCCAGCGCCGAAGGCCTGGCCTTGATGCGGCTGGCCGAAGCGCTGCTGCGGGTGCCCGATGCCGAGACCGCGATCGCGCTGACGGCCGATCAGCTCGGGCGCGCCGACTTCGACGGCAACGAAGCCGACGGCCCAAACCGCATGCTGGCCAGCCTGTCGGCGAGTGCGATCGCGCTGTCGAAGAAGCTGCTGCCCGACAACACCCACCCGCCGGGCCTGCTGCAACGCGTCGGCGCGCGAACCGTGGTCGCCGCGACCGTGCGCGCGATCCAGTTGCTCGGCCGCCAGTTCGTGCTCGGCCGCACCATCGCCGAGGCGATGGGCGAGGCGGCTGCGCAGCGCCAGTCGCAACCGCGCCTGAGCTACAGCTACGACATGCTCGGCGAAGGCGCCCGCACCGAGGCCGATGCGCAGCGGCACCTCGAGGCCTACCTGCATGCGATCGGCGCGATCGCCAGCGGTCGCGTGGCAAGGTCGCCGCACACGGCCGACGGCATCTCGATCAAACTCAGCGCCCTCTTCTCGCGCTACGAGGATTCGCAGCGCGAGCGTGTCTTCGCCGAGTTGCTGCCACGGGTGTGGCAACTCGTCGAGCCGGCCGCGCGCGCCAACCTCAATCTGACGATCGATGCCGAGGAGAGCGATCGCCTGGAGCTCTCGCTCGACCTGTTCGAGACCCTGGCGGCGCGCATCGCCGAAGCCTTCCCGCAGTGGACCGGCTTCGGCCTGGCGGTGCAGACCTACCAGACCCGGGCACTCGCCGTCGTCGACGAGATCGCAGCGATCGCGGAGAAATACGACCTGCGCTTCATGGTCCGCCTGGTCAAGGGCGCCTACTGGGACGGCGAGGTCAAGCGCGCGCAGGAGCAGGGACTGCCCGGCTACCCGGTCTTCACGCACAAGCACCACACCGACATCGCCTACCTTGCCTGCGCCAAGGCACTGATCGGCCACCACCGCCGCATCTACACGCAGTTCGCCTCGCACAACGCCGGCACGATCGCGGCGATCCTGCAGATGGCCCGTGCCGTCGGCGCCGAGTTCGAGCTGCAGCGGCTGCATGGCATGAGCGAAGGCCTGTATCGGGAGGTGCTGAAGGACCCGGCAGTGCCCGTGCGCATCTATGCGCCGGTGGGCGAGCACCGCGACCTGCTCGCCTACCTGGTGCGGCGGCTGCTGGAGAACGGCGCCAACTCGTCGTTCGTCCACAAGCTGGCCGATGTGTCGGTCAGCGCCGACGAACTGCTGGCATCGCCGCTGGCGCCGGCCGCCGGCCCGGCGCTGGCGCTGCCCGCGGCGATGTACGGCGCCGCGCGGGCCAATTCCAGCGGCGCCGATCTCGCTTGCCTGGCGATGCGCGAGCCGCTCGAAGCGGCGATCGCCCGCGCGCAGGTCGAGCCGGTCGAGGAGGCCTCGCCCGACGCGGCGCGTGCCGCGATGGCCGCGCTGCACGGCGGATTCGCGACCTGGAGCACGCGCCCGCTGGCCGCGCGCGTCGCGCTGCTGCGCCGTGCCGCCGATGAGCTGGACGCGCGGCTGCCCGAGTTCTGCGCGCTGCTGGTCAAGGAGGCGCACAAGACCCTGGGCGACTGCATCGCCGAGGTGCGCGAGGCGGTCGATTTCTGCCGCTACTACGCCGAACAGGCCGAGCAGCGCCTGGGCGAGCAGACCCTGCCCGGGCCGACCGGCGAGAGCAACGTGCTGCGCCTTCACGGGCGCGGGGTCTTCGTCTGCATCAGCCCGTGGAATTTCCCGCTCGCGATCTTCGCCGGCCAGGTCGTCGCCGCGCTGGTGGCGGGCAATACGGTGGCGGCCAAGCCCGCCGAACAGACGCCGGTCGTCGCGCGCCGCTTCGTCGCGTTGCTGCACGAGGTCGGCGTGCCGACCGACGCCGTGCAATGGATCCACGGCCGTGGCGAGACCGTCGGTGCCGCGCTGGTGGCCGACGCCCGCACGGCCGGCGTGTGCTTCACCGGCAGCACGCAGGTCGCGCGCCTGATCAACCGCACGCTCGCCGGCAAGGACGGCCCGATCGTTCCGCTGATCGCCGAGACCGGTGGCCTGAATGCGATGGTGGTGGACTCGACCGCGCTGCCCGAGCAGGTGATCGACGCCGTCGTGCAGAGCGCCTTCCGCTCGGCCGGCCAGCGCTGCTCGGCATTGCGGCTGCTGTGTGTGCACGAGGGCATCGCCGATGGCGTGATCGCGATGCTGCGCGGCGCCATGGCCGAGCTCCGGGTCGGCGATCCGGCAAGGATGGACACCGACCTCGGCCCGCTGATCGACGCCGAGGCGCACCAGGGCATCGCGCGCCACGTGCAGCGCCTGCGCAGCCAGGCGCGCCTGCTCGCCGAGACGCCGCTGCCGGCCGATGCGCCGGCGAATGCACTGGCGCCGATCGCCTTCGAGATCGGACGCATCGCCGAATTGCGCGAGGAGATCTTCGGCCCCGTGCTGCACGTCGTGCGGTTCGGCAGCGACATCGACGCCGTCGCGCGCGAGATCAACGCGCTCGGCTACGGCCTGACGCTGGGCATCCAGACCCGCATCGACAGCCGCGCACAGCGCATCACCGACGCCGCGCGCATCGGCAACGTCTACGTCAACCGCAACATGATCGGCGCCGTGGTCGGCGTGCAGCCCTTCGGCGGCGAGGGCCTGTCGGGCACCGGCCCCAAGGCCGGCGGGCCGCATTACCTCTACCGCTTCTGCGCCGAGCAGACGGTGACGGTCAATACGGCCGCGGCGGGCGGGAATGCGGAGCTGCTGGCCGGCTGAAGTGATCCACCCCGTAGCGCCTTCGGCGCTCCCCTCAAGGGGGCCGAGCCACGACGTGGAACAGTCCCTGCGGACTGTTCCACGCTGGCGAGCGCCAGATCCGCGGCAGCCGCTTGGAAGCGCCGGCTCGTGCGGCGCGGGCAGCGCGAAGCGATGTGAGGCAACGGAGCTGGCGGATGGCCGGCCCGACGTTCGATCAGAACTGCGTCAGCTGCAGGCTGCCGGCGCGCAGATCCCACTCCATCTTGCGGTACAGCGCACGGATGTAGCGCGCCACCTGCGGGATCCGCAGCTTCTCGGCGCTCGCGATATCGGGTACCGACTGGCCCTGCGACAGCCGGATCAGGATCGAGCGATCCTGGGCCGTCAGCAACAGCGGGTTGAGCATCTCGTCGACCGGGCTCACGCCCTGGTTCAGCGGGCCGCTGCGGCGGAAGTGGTCGAGCACGTCGCGCGCGATCTCGGGCGACATCTTGGACTCGCCTTGAAGCATTTCGTGGATGCGGCTGTCGAGCGACGGGCCGGGGCCCTGGTCGACGAAGTAGCTGTCGGCACCGTGTCGCAGGCATTCGCGCAGGTCCGGGTTGTCGGCCGACGGGGCGATGATCAGGATCATCAGGCCCGGAAAGCCGGTGCCCCGGCGCAGGCCGCGCACGAGGTCGATGGCCCGGCCATCGAGCAGTTGCAGCTCGCACACGATCGCGTCGGGGTCCATCTGCGTGACCAGCGTTGCAGCTTCGACCGCCGAGCGGCCCACCGCCACGATCTCGTGGCGGCCTTCGTTGGTGATCTGCGCACGCCAATGCTCGGCGCGCGCCGCATCGCGGCACATCAGCAGCAGTTGGGGAAGGTTGGTCTCGTACATGGCAGACACGGCGGGATGCGGCGAGTATGACGGCGCTGTGCCGCGTCCTGAGCGCTGAATTGAGGTGTCCTGACCGGGCTGTTCGGGCTCATCGTGAGCCAGTTCACGCCTGCGGCCATGGCCGGCGCGTCAGTTCAGATACATCCCGAGATACCTGCGGCCGCGGCTCACCACGTCAGCGTCGGGGCAGAGGGCGAACCACTCGACGAGCTGGACACGCGCCTTCTCGCGCCATTCGGCCTTGTCGCGCAGCACGACCTCGAGCAGCTGGTCGAAGGCGGCATTGAAATCGCCCTCGAAGGCCTTGATCGCGGCCAGGGCGAAGCGGGCCTCGAAGTCCTTGCCGTTGGCCGCGATGCGCGCGGCCAGCGCCTGCGGATCGCCAGCGGGGCGGTTCTTCGCCAGCTCGATGCGCTTGGCCAGGGCGGCGTGGCGGTCGTTGCGTTGATCGGCGGGCAGCCCGTCGAGCAGGGCCTTCGCGTCGTCGAGCGCGTCGCGCGCGATCAGGCGCTCGGCCAGGTCGGCCGTCATGTCCGGCTGCCCGGGCACGTGCATCAGGCCCTCGCGCAGCATCGCCTCGGCGGTCTGCGGATCGGCTTGCGCGGCATCCTCGCGCAGCGCGGCCACCGGGTCCTGCTGCTCGCCCAGGTGCTTGTCGAGGAAGGCGCGGATCTGCGACTCCGGCAGTGCGCCCATGAACTGGTCGACCGGCCGGCCGCCGACGAACAGCACGACCAGCGGGATGCTGCGGATCTGCAGCGCGGCCGAGATCTGTGGCGCCTCGTCGGTATTGATCTTGGCCAGCAGAAAGCGGCCGCCGTACTCCTGCACCAGCTTCTCGAGCATCGGCTTGAGGCTCTTGCAGGGGCCGCACCAGGGCGCCCAGCAATCGAGCAGCACCGGCACCTCGAGCGAGCGCTCGAGCACGGTCTGGCGGAAATCGGCTTCGGTGACGTCGATGGACAGGGCGGGATCTTGAGGCGCGGCGGGGTTCATCATGGGTCAGAGCTGAGGGCGAATACCGGTGCCGCAAGGCACCGCAAGGGCTCGGATCCTCGCACAACCCTGCCCGGCGACGCCGACAAACCGCCAGCGCCGAGGCCCGCGGCGGGCCGAAGTCGGGACCGCGCCCCGCTCGAGGCGCCGACAGCGCGCCCGGCGCGAAGCCGGGCCGTGCACGAAGGGCCGCGCGACTCAGTCGAGCCTGATGCCCAGGCGCGTGATCAGCGGCCCCCAGCGCCTGGTGTCGGCGTCGATGACGCGCTTGAAGTCGGCCGCACTGCCGCCCACGACCGTCATGCCCTGTCTGGCCAAGGCGCCGCGAATCGCCTCGTCGGCGAGCAGTGCATTGACGTCGCCGTTGATGCGTGCGACCACCGGGTCGGGCATCGAGGCCGGGCCGACGAGGCCGTTCCAGGCCAGCGCCTCGACGTTGGGGAAGCCGGCCTCGGCGAAGGTGGGCAAGTCCTTCAGGCCGTCCAGCCGCTGGCGGCTGCTCACCGCCAGCAGCCTCAGCTTGCCGCTCTGCACATGCGGCAGCAGCGCCGGCGCGACCATGAAGGTGGCATCGGCCTCGCCCTGTGCCACCGCCATGGCCGCTGGCGGCGAGCCGTTGAACGGTATGTGCGCGGCCCGGGCGCCGGCCTCGGCGAGGAACAATTCCATCGTCAGGTGCGCCGAGCTGCCATTGCCGAGCGACGAATAGTTGGCCTTGCCCGCCTGCGCCCTGGCCCAGGCGGCAAATTCGGCGACGGTCTTCGCAGGTACCTTCTCGGCGTTGACCGCCAGCACGTTGGGCTGGCTGGTCGTCATGACGATGGGCCTGAGGTCCCGGGCCGGGTCGTACGGGGTCTTCTTGTAGAGGAAGGGCGCATTGGCGACCGGACCATTGAAGCCGATCGCGATCGTGTGGCCATCGGTCGACTTGGCGGCCACGTCCAGCCCCAGCATGCCGCCGGCACCGGGCTTGTTGTCGACCACGACCGGCTGACCCCAGCGCGCCGCGAGCTTGTCGCTCAGCAGGCGCACGATCAGGTCCAGCGAGCTGCCCGGGCCGGTCGGCACGACGATCTTCACCGGCTGGCTGGGCCAGGTGGACTCGGCGAATGCCGGCGCGGCGAGGGTCGCGGCGGCCAGCGCCAGGAGGCAGCGGCGGAGCATGACGGCTTCCTTGTGGACAATGGGCGGATTCAGGCCGCTATCGTAGTGGCCTGCCTGTGCCCCTTGCCCGAAAGCTGCCCATGCTGCGCCTGTTGCTCGCCCTCGTCGTCGCTGCCTTGCTGGCGGCGCTGTATTTCTTCGTTGCGCTGAGCTGGAGTTATTCGAGCGGCGAACGCGCCGGCTGGGTGCAGAAGCTGTCGAAGAAGGGTTGGGTCTGCAAGACCTGGGAAGGCGAGCTCGCGCTCGTCTCGTTGCCCGGCAGCTCGGTCGAGAAGTTCTACTTCACGATCCGCGACGATGGGGTGGCGGAGCAGCTGATGAAGGACATGGGCAAGCGCGTCAGCCTGCACTACGAGGAGAAGGTCGGCCTGCCCACGAGTTGTTTCGGCGAGACGCGCTATTTCGTGACGAAGGTGGTGCCGATGACGGACATCCCGCTCGGGCCCGGGGTCTCGCTGCCGGCACCGCCGCCGGCCCAGCCGCAGGGGCAAGCCCTGCCGCAGGTGCCGGCCGCGCCAGCCTCGCGCTGAACCTGGCGGCACTTCAAGGATAGAGCCCGCGCTCCTCGCGTGCGGTCAGGATGCGCTCGCAGGCCACCGCGAAGGTGGCCGTGCGCAGCGAGACCTTGAACTTGTCGGCGGTGTCCCAGATATTCTTCAGTGCGCCGACCATGATCTTGTCCAGGCGCACGTTGATCTCGTCCTCGGTCCAGAAGAACGAGCTGAAGTCCTGCACCCACTCGAAGTAGCTGACGGTCACGCCGCCGGCATTGCAGATGACGTCGGGCACGACGAGGATGCCGCGGTCGCCCAGGATGTCGTCGGCGCTCGGCACGGTCGGGCCGTTGGCGCCCTCGAGCAGGAGCCGGGCCTGGATGCGACGGGCGCGTGCGGCCGTGATCTGCCCCTCCAGTGCGGCCGGGATCAGGATGTCGCACTTGACGTCCCAGAACTCCTCGCTGCCCATGGGCTCGCCGCCCTTGAAGCCGGCCACGCCGCCGGTGGCCTTGACGTGCGGCATCAGCTCGGCGAGGTCGAAGCCCTTGGCGTTGAAGATGGTGCCGGTGTGGTCCTGTGCGGCAATGATCCTGGCACCGGCCTGGCCGAACAACTCGGCGGCCGAGCCGCCGACGTTGCCGAAGCCCTGCACGGCGACCGTCGCGCCGTCAATGTTCAGGTTGATGCGCCGCGCGGCCTCGCGACCGGTGACGAAGACGCCGCGCCCGGTCGCCTTGTTGCGCCCGAGCGAGCCGCCGAGGTGGATCGGCTTGCCGGTGACGACGCCGGTCGCGGTGGCGCCGACGTTCATCGAGTAGGTGTCCATCATCCACGCCATGATCTGCGAGTTGGTATTCACATCCGGCGCCGGGATGTCCTGGTGAGGGCCGATGATGATGCCGATCTCGCTGGTATAGCGGCGCGTGAGTTTTTCCAGCTCCTTCTTCGACAGTTTGGCCGGGTCGACGC
>Ga0209682_10000339_pt1 | contig 16098 bp, 8 predicted proteins | sample DOMMetBare2Fresh_2_FD_187471 | JGI IMG/M metagenome (GOLD analysis project Ga0209682, IMG submission 187471) | Wetland sediment microbial communities from St. Louis River estuary, USA, under dissolved organic matter induced mercury methylation -... | ecosystem: Environmental > Aquatic >... | reverse complement strand
TCGCGCTGTACGAAGCCGGCGCGGCCTGGGGCGAGGCGAACCTGCCGTTCAAGTACCGCATCCCGGCCACGCGCTCGAAGGAGGCGCAGATCGTCGTCAACGGCAACACCGCGATCGCGCTCGGTGTCATCGCCTCGGGCATGGACATCTGCGCGATGTACCCGATCACGCCGGCGACCTCGGCCTCGCACTATCTCAGCGAGGTATTCGAGAAAGTCGGCGGCCTCGTGCACCAGGCCGAGGACGAGATCGCGGCCTGCGCCTTCGCGATCGGTGCGTCCTACGCCGGCAAGTGCGCGGTGACCATCACCTCGGGCCCGGGCTACTCGCTCAAGCAGGAAGCCATCGGCCTGGCCGTGATGGCCGAGATCCCGCTCGTCGTCGTCAACGTGCAGCGTGGCGGGCCGAGCACCGGGCAGCCGACCAAGGTCGAGCAGGGCGATCTCTACGCGGCCGTCTTCGGCAGCCACGGTGACGCACCCAAGGTCGTGCTGGCACCGTGCAGCATCGAGGACTGCTTCTACTCGATGATCACCGCACGCAAGATCGCCGAGACCTTCGGCATGGTGGTGGTCGTGCTGTCGGACGCGAGCCTGGCGACCGCGCAGCAGCCCTTCCCGCGGCCGGTGTTCAGCGAGGACTGGCTGGCTCCCCCGGTCGACCAGACCCCGGTGCCGCCGGGCGCCAAGCCGTACGACTGGGATCCGGTCACCGGCCTGTCGCGCCGCTTCCAACCGGGGCAGCCAGGTGGCATGCACACGCTCACCGGGCTGGCGCACGACCGCGCGAGCAAGGTCGCCTACGACCCCGCGATCAACGAAGAGGGGCTGCACATGCGCAGCCTCAAGCTCGCAGCGCTGCAGAAGACGCTGAAGACGCCGCCGGTGTTCGGCGGTGCGGACGGTGAGGCGGGCGACATGCTGCTCGTCGGCTGGGGCAGCACCATGGGGGTCATCGAGGAGGCGGTCACGCGGCTGCGGGCCGAGGGGCTGAAGGTCTCGTCGCTGCACCTGCGTTTCATCCAGCCGATGCCCTCGGGCATCCGCGAGATCCTCAAGCGCTTCAAGCACGTGATGACGATCGAGGGCACCTGGTCCGACAAGGTCGAGGACGAACTCATCGACGAGGACAACCGGCGCTATTCGCCGCTGGCGATGATGCTGCGCTCGCGCTTCCTGGTCGATGTCGACTGCTGGAGCGAGGCCCGCGGCCAGCCGATCAAGCCCGGCGCCGTTGCCGACGTCGTCCGTGAAGCCCTGCATCGCAAAGGCACCGCATCATGAGCCTCTCTCTGAGCCAATCTGTCATCAAGCTGCACGAGGAGCACCACCCCCTCGAGGACTACCAGGGTGGCGTGCCGCGCTGGTGCAGCGGCTGCGGCGACAACGCGATCCTGGCCGCGATGCAGCGCCTGTGCAGCGAGGAGAACCTCGCACCCGAGAACACGATGTTCGTCTCCGGCATCGGCTGCTCGAGCCGGTTGCCGCACTACATGAGGACCTACGGATTCCACGGCATCCACGGCCGCGCCTTCCCGGTCGCCGAGGGCATCAAGATGGCCCGGCCCGACCTCAACGTGTTCGTGAGCACCGGCGACGGCGACTGCTGCAGCATCGGCGCCGCGCACTGGATCCACGCGATCCGCTACAACATGAACATCACGGTCATCCTGCACGACAACCATGTGTACGGCCTGACCAAGAAGCAGGCCTCGCCAACCTCGCCGCGCGGCTTCAAGAGCAACACCACGCCGTACGGCGCGATGCTCGAGCCGATGAATCCGCTGACGGTGACGCTGGGGGTGCAGGGCGCATCCTTCGTCGCGCAGGCGGTCGACTGGGTGCCCGAGGTGCTTTACGACATCGTCAAGGCGGCGTTCAGGCATCGCGGCTTCTCGTTCGTGCGCGTGCTGCAGCGCTGCCCCGAGTTCATGCCCAAGGCCTTCGACCCCTGGCTGCACGACCCGCAGCGCACGATGCTGCTGACCCACGAAGACGGCCTGCAGCTCAGCCCCAGCCTGTCGGTGGCCTACCGCAACCAGCGGGTGCACGACCCGATCGATATCGACCGTGCGCGCGAGATCGCGTCGATGGACGAGCCGATTCCCGTGGGCATCCTCTATCGCAACCCTGCGGCCCCCTGCTACGAGGACCTGCGCCATGCCGGGCAGCTGCGCTCGCCGGAGTACATCCGGGCCGGGCTGAACCGGGAGTTCGACAAATACACGGTGTGGCCCGAGGAGGACACGCCCGCGCAACAGGCCGCCTGACCCGCGGCCAGCGGCGCCCAGGTCATCCCTTCCCGAAAGCCCTTCATGCAACCCCTGAGCTCACTCCGTTCGCTGCCCCCCGCGGGGGTGTCAATGCCCTTCGGGCGGCCGGGCGGTCATTGATATGGACATGCAAGCCAAGCCCCAGGACCTGCTGATCTTCCACCTCACCGGCCGGCGTTCGGGCGACGGGCTGGCGGCCATCGACGGGCTGCAGTTGCGGCCGGCGCTGCTCGCACCGTACCGCGAGCTGGCGGCCATGCGGCACGACTTCCCGCTCGTGCTGACCGAGCACCCGGACGATCCGGAGTTCGTGCGCTCGCTGAGCGTGCTGGTCGACGTGGTGCTGCAGGACGTGGCCCCACGTGGCATCGCGGGCGAGCGGTTGCGCCGCCACGCGCTGCAGCTCGAGCACGCGATCCGTGTCGCCGTCGACGCCGCCACCACCGGCACGTTGGCCGAACTGTGGGATCAGGCGGCGGCCGCGATCGGCGCACGCGACGGCGAGACGCTGGAGCAGGTGCTGGAGCACGCCGGTGGCGCGCTGCCGGTCGACGGCCAGGTGCTGGGCTGCAACCCGGCCATGCCGGCGATCCTGATCACGCATGCCTGGCGCGCGGCCCACCGGGCCAAGGCGCGGCGCTTCCAGGGCGAGCTCAGCCGGCTGGTGCAGAAGCTGTCGGACATCCTGCGCGCGGCCTACAGCCATTCGCAGGCTGGCCGGCAGCCACAGAGCCTGCGCGAGTCGCTCGGCGGGCCGCACCAGGCCGCGTTCGACTTCGAGGCCCTGTCACGCATCGTCGGCAAGGGGGTGCCACGCGACGAGTTGCCGCCGGCGCGGCGCGCACGGCTGGAACACACGCTGAGTGCGCTCGAGCAGCAGACCGTCTACGACTTCGACGACCCCGCAGCCGAGGCCTACCTGTTCGACAATTGCGCCGCGGCTGCGGCCGCCTTCCGCGAGCGTCTGCCGCAGATCGCGGCGTTGGCCAAGGCGGTGGCAATCGCCGAACTCGAGGTCAGCGGGCGTTATGTCGAGGCCGAACACGATCTGTTCTTCGAGGCCTTCGATGCACGGGCGCTGACTGCCGTTGACCTGGCACGCTTCCCGGATTACATGGTGTGCATCCCGCCTGACCGCAACGAGGCGCCGGAGAACGCCGGCCTGATGGAGATGCTCTCGTCGGGCGCCCCGGTCAAGGTGCTGGTCCAGACCTCGGACCTGCTCGAGGATGCGTCGATCGGCAGCGGCCATTTCGCCTTTGGCGTGCGCAGCGCGCGCCTGGCCACCGCGGCGATGGGCCTGGGCGGCATGTTCGTGCTGCAGTCGGCCAGTTCGAACCTGTTTGCGCTGCGTGCGCGCATCGCGCACGGCATGGCTTGCCGCGAGCCGGCACTGTTCAGCGTCTTCACCGGTGTTGCCAGCGCAGCGGTTGCAGCGGACTCGCTGCCGACCTATCTGACCGCGGCCGCGGCGATGCAGTCGCGGGCGTTCCCAGCCTTCAGCTACGACGCCGCGGCGGGTGCCAATTGGGCCGCACGCTTCTCGCTCGAGAACAATCCGCAGTCCGACGATGACTGGTCGGTCGAGACGCTGAGCTATTGCGATGCCGCGCTGCAGCGGGCGAGCGAGCCTTGTGCCTTCACCTACGCGGATTTCGTATTGTGCGACCCGCGCCATGCGGCGCACTTCGCGCTCGTTGCCAGGGCACGCTGGAACCCGCAGATGCTGCCGGTGGCCGATTGGCTGACGCTGGACGACTCCGAGGCCGCGCAGCGGGTGCCCTACGTGCTGGCGGTCGACCAGAAGGACACGCTGCAACGCGTGATCGTCGATGCGAAGCTGATGCAGGCGACCCGGCGCTGCCTGCTGCTGTGGCACCGGTTGCAGGAGCATGGCGGCGTGCACGACTCGCACGCCGAGCGCCTGCTGGCGCGCGAGAAGGCGGCCTGGCAGGCCACGCAGCAGGGCCAGGCGGCAGTGGCCGCCACGGCCATGGCGCCGGCGGCACCCGCCGCCGCAGCCACGGTGGCGCCGACCGACGCTGCGGCCGCCGCGCATTCGCGCGACGAGGCCTGGATCGATACCGCGCGCTGCCCGAGCTGCAACGAGTGCCAGCTGATCAACGACCGCATGTTCGGCTACGACGAGCGCAAGCAGGCGTTCATCAAGGACCTCGCAGCCGGCACCTACCGCCAGCTCGTCGAGGCCGCGGAGAGCTGCCAGGTCGCGATCATCCACCCGGGCGCGCCGCGCGATCCCAAGGAGCCGGGGCTCGAGGAGTTGCTGGTGCGGGCCGAGCCGTTCCGCTGAACGACGCCGTCGGGCCTGGCGCAGCCGGGCCGACCGGGCGATCGCCTCGGCGTTCGTCAGGTGGCGATCGAACAGCACCAGGCGCGGTGCAGTGACGCTAACCGCGAACAGCTCGCCGTGGCGCACCGTGCCCCGGGCGACGCCTTGCAGCCTCACGTCGTCGCACTTGCCGGTGCTGCTGAATTCGAAGCGCAAGCTGGAGTGGCCGCCGGGTGGATGCGGCTCGAACTTGTCGTGCGCGGAGGTCGTGCCGCCGCGGGACTCAGGGCCCTCGAACAGGCAGACGATGTCGTTCGCCCCCATGCCGGCCTCGACCGGGAGCGGCTCATGGCCCCCGGGCTCGTTCGCCTTGGGCCCGTTGGCGCGCCGTCCTTCAGCGCGACGTAGAACCGAAGGGCATCGATGGTGACGCCGTCCTGGGTGCAGGGCGGTGTGCCGTCGCCGGTGCCGCCTTCGAACTGGTGCCAGGCCTTGTCGGCCGCCACCGTCTTCGGTCCTTGATCGTCAACGCGGCTTCAGGCGCCCCAGCAAGGCCAACACGGCCAGCGCGCCGAGGACCGCGAACAGCGCCAGGCTCCAGAATTCGTAGGGCACGCCGAACATGCGTGCCACCGCGTCGGCGCACGAGGCGCGCGGCGCGAAGATCTCGGGCAGCGCAGCATCCAGACCGAGCCCGCTGATGATCTTGTCGGCAAGTGTGAGGTTGCACGACTGCGACGCCGCGGCCACGAAGTGCTGCCACAGTGCGGCGGAGATGCCGCCAGTGGCAAGCAGGTCCATGCCGATGGCGGCGCCGAGTTGTGCGCCGCGGCCGCGCCAGACCAGGCCGATGACCGCGACGCCGGCAATCAGCACGAAGATCAGCCGCTGCAGGATGCACCACGGGCAGGGTTGCATGTCGTACACGTGCTGGCTGACGAGCGCCGAGCCGACACCGGTGGCACTGGCGAGCACGGCGAGCCCGAAGACCCGGGTCGGATTGGCGAGCAGGCTGGTCACTGGATCTCGGCGATCAGTTCGATCTCGACGCAGGCCCCGAGCGGAATCTGCGCGACGCCGAAGGCACTGCGTGCGTGCGCGCCGACCTGCGGCCCGAAGACCTCGCCCAGCAACTCCGAACAACCATTGGTGACGAGGTGCTGCTCCGTGAAGGTCGGTGTGCTGTTGACCAGGCTCATCACCTTGACGATCCGCGTGACCCGGTCGAGGTCGCCGACGGCGGCCTGCAGCGTGCCCAGCAGGTCGATCGCGACGGCGCGGGCCGCGGCCTTGCCGTCTTCGGTGTTCATCGTCAGGCCGAGCTGGCCGACCCAGGCCTTGCCGTGTTGTTTGGCGATGTGGCCGGACAGGAAGACGAGCTTGCCGGCCTGCACGTACGGCACGTAGGCCGCGGCTGGCACGGCAACCGGCGGCAGCACGATACCGAGGGCGGCGAGGCGGGCGGACACAGTCATTGGAGGGGCTCCATCAGGGGGGCTTTCCGAGCCGGCGGCGATCCTACACTGGCCCCATGACACGAGCCTGTCTCGACCCGGCGCTGCGCAGGGCCCTGGCGGGGCTCGCATGGTTGGCCGGTCTCGCGCTGCAGGTGCAGCAACCCTCGCTGTGGCCCAAGAGCCTGTCGGCCGCTGTGTCGATCGGGGCCTGCGTGGTCGGCCTTGCGGCCCTGCTCGTGTGGCGGCGCAGGCGCGCGGTGGCCGCATTCCTGGGCGGCCTGCTGGCCTTGAGCCTCACCGCATTCGCCTCGACCGAATGGCGGGCATCGCGGTTGCTGGACCAGCGGCTCGAGCCCGCACTCGAAGGCCGCGATCTCGTCGTCACCGGCATCGTCGCCGAATTGCCCCGCCTCGGTGTCCTGGGCACGCGGTTCGTGCTCGAGGCCGAGTCGGCCCTGCTCGACGGCGAACCGGTCCGGGTACCGTCGCGACTGGCACTCGGCTGGTACCACGGGTACGACGGCGAACTGCTGATGGCCGGCCCGGCGCAGCCGCTGGTCGCGGGCGACCGCTGGCAACTGCCGGTGCGCCTGAAGCAGCCGCACGGCACGCTCAACCCGCATGGCTTCGACCTCGAACTGTGGTTGTTCGAGCAGGGCATCTTCGCCAGCGGCAGCGTGCGCCCGGGGGCGCTGCGGCTCGCCGAAGCGGTGGCGCACCCGGTCGAGCGCTTGCGCCAGCGGGTGCGCGACACAATCCTGCTGCGGGTGGCCGACGGCGCCGCCGCGGGCGTGCTGGCTGCGCTCGCGGTGGGTGATCAGGCCGCGATCGATCGTGCCGAGTGGGATCTCTTTCGCACCACCGGCGTGGCCCATCTGATGAGCATCAGCGGCCTGCACGTGACGATGTTCGCGTGGCTCGCCGGCCTCGCGGTCGGTTGGGCCTGGCGCCAGTCGCCGCGGCTGATGCTGGCCTGGCCCGCCCCGGTGGCCGCACGGTGGGGCGGCCTCGTGCTTGCGGCGGCCTACGCCGTGTTTGCCGGCTGGGGCGTGCCCGCCCAGCGCACGGTGCTGATGATCGGCACCGTCGTACTGCTGCGCAGCCAGGGCGTGCGCTGGCCGCAACCGCTGGTGCTGGCGGTCGCCGCCGTGGCGGTCACCGCGATCGACCCATGGGCGGTGTTGCAGCCGGGGTTCTGGCTGTCCTTCGTCGCGGTCGCCGTGCTGATGGCCTCCGACCCGGTCACCGCGGTCGCTGCCGGTGGCGGCTGGCGCGCCACGCTGCGTGCTGCGTTGCACACGCAACTGGTCGCGACGGTCGGGCTGGCGCCCCTTTCGATGGTGTTCTTCCAGCAGGTCTCGGTGGTCGGCTTCGTCGCCAACCTGGTGGCGATTCCGCTCGTGACGCTCGTGATCACCCCGCTGGCGCTGGCCGCCATCGTCGCGCCCGTGCTGTGGCTGCCGGCCGCCTGGTGCGTGCAGGCGCTGGGCGCATTGCTGCCCTGGCTCGCGGCCTGGCCGGGTGCGATCTGGACCGCCGCGGCGGCACCGGCCGGGGCGCTGATTGCCGGCCTGGCCGGCGGCGCGCTGCTCGTGATGCCGCTGCCCTGGCGGCTGCGCCTGCTCGGCCTGCCACTGCTGTTGCCGCTGCTCGCGCCCGCAGTCGCCCGGCCGCCGGCGGGCAGCTTCGAGATCGTCGTCGCCGACGTCGGCCAGGGCACGGCGGTGCTCGTGCGCACGCGGTCTCACCTGCTGGTCTACGACGCTGGCCCGCAGTACTCGGCCGAGTCCGATGCTGGCGCGCGCGTGTTGCTGCCGTTGCTGCGCGCGCGTGGCGAGACGGCGGTCGACCTCCTGGTGCTGAGTCACCAGGACAGCGACCACACCGGCGGGGCCTCCGCGCTGATCGACGGGGTGTCGGTGCGCGCCACGAGTTCGTCGCTTCCCGAGGACCACCTGTTGCGCGCCCGGCTGCCGGCGCACCGGCGCTGCGACGCCGGCCAGCGCTGGGCCTGGGACGGCGTCGCCTTCGAGATCCTGCACCCATCGGCGCAGGATCACGGCCGCGGGCTGCGCCCCAATGCGCTGAGCTGCGTGCTGCGGGTCACTGGCGCCACGGGGCGCAGCGTGCTGTTGACGGGCGACATCGAGGCGCCGCAGGAGGCCACCCTCGTCACCGCACTCGGCCCTGCGCTCGCCAGTGCGGTCCTGGTCGTGCCGCACCACGGCAGCCAGACGTCGTCCAGCGCGGCGTTCCTCGAGGCCGTGGCGCCGACGCTTGCCGTCGCGCAGGCCGCCTACCGGAGCCGATTCGGACACCCGGCGCCGGGCGTGATCGACCGCTACCGGCGGCGCGGTATCGAGGTGCTGCGCAGCGACACCTGCGGCGCCTATTCATGGCAGGAGGACAATGCAGCCGGCACCTGCGAACGACGGGTCCACCGGCGGTACTGGCATCATCCGACCCCATGATGGCCCGGAGCTTGCATCAGCTGCGTCGGCCCCCGAACCCCAGGAGATCTCCTTGTCGATCCACGTCGCGCTGAACCACGTCACCCACTACCGCTACGACCGGCGGGTGGGGCTGTCGCCGCAGGTAGTACGCCTGCGCCCGGCGCCGCATTGCCGCACGCCCATCGTGAGCTACTCGCTGCGCATCGAGCCGGGCGAGCACTTCATCAACTGGCAGCAGGACCCGTTCGCCAATCATCTGGCACGGCTGGTCTTCCCGGAAAAGACCACCGAATTCAAGGTCACGGTCGATCTGGTGGCCGAAATGGCGGTCTACAACCCGTTCGACTTCTTCCTCGAGCCGTCGGCCGAGCAGTACCCCTTCACCTACGAGCCGGAACTGGCCCACGATCTGGCGCCGTATCTGGCCAAACTTGCGCTGACCCCGAAGTTCAAGGGTTTCGTCGACAGCGTCGATCGCAAGAAACAGCGCACGATCGACTTCCTGGTCGCGCTGAACCAGCGCCTGCAGCACGACATCAAGTACCTCATCCGGATGGAGCCCGGGGTTCAGACGCCGGAGGTCACGCTGACCAACGGCTCGGGCTCCTGCCGCGACACCGGCTGGCTCCTGGTGCAGACGCTGCGCCACCTGGGGCTGGCGGCACGCTTCGTCTCCGGCTATCTGATCCAGCTCAAGCCTGACGTCAAGTCGCTCGACGGCCCGAGTGGCGCGGAGGTCGACTTCACCGACCTGCACGCCTGGTGCGAGGTCTATCTGCCCGGCGCCGGCTGGGTCGGCCTGGACCCGACCTCGGGCCTGCTCGCCGGCGAAGGCCACATCCCCGTGGCGTGCACGCCCGAACCCGCGACGGCGGCGCCAGTCAGTGGCGAGGTCGAGGATTGCGGGGTCGAGTTCTCGCACCACATGCAGATCACGCGCATCTACGAGTCGCCGCGTGTGACCAAACCGTACACCGACGACCAGTGGCAGGCGATCCTCGGCCTCGGCCACGAGGTCGATCGCCAGTTGCAGGCGCAGGACGTGCGGTTGACGATGGGCGGCGAGCCGACTTTCGTGTCGGTCGACGACCGCGACGGCGCCGAGTGGAACATCGATGCCCTTGGCCCCACGAAGCGCGGCTTTGCCACCGAGTTGACGCACCGTCTGCTCGCCAAATACGGCCAGGGCGGCTTCCTGCACTTCGGCCAGGGCAAGTGGTACCCGGGCGAGCAACTGCCGCGCTGGGCGCTGTCGATCGGCTGGCGCGCCGACGGCCAGCCTTGCTGGAGCGACCCGTCGTTGTTCGCCGACGAGCGCGAGGTCCACCGTTACACCCGTGCCGACGCGCAGGCCTTCATCACTGCGTTGACGCGTCGCCTTCAGCTCGATACGAAGTACGTGACGCCGGCGCACGAAGACACCTGGTACTACCTCTGGCGCGAGCGCCGTCTGCCGGTGAACGTCGACCCCTTCGACAGCAGGCTCGACGACGAACTGGAGCGCGTGCGCCTGCGCCGAGTCTTCCAGCAGGGTCTGGATGCCGCCGTGGGCTACCTGCTGCCGCTGCAGCGCCAGCTGGTGGCCGGCGAGCGCGCGCCGCGCTGGATCAGCGGGCCCTGGTTCGTGCGCGACGAGCGCCTGTACCTCGTGCCTGGGGATTCGCCGATGGGCTACCGCTTGCCGCTGGATTCGCTGCCGTGGGCCTCGGCGGGAGACCAGCCCATGACCTTGACGCAGGATCCGTTCGCGGCCCATCGGCCCTTGCCTTCCTCGGCACAGTTGCGGCGCCAGGGCACGGGCTACGACGCCCATCGCGCCGGCGGTGGTTTCGCTGAAGGCGGCGCTGTGTCGCTGCCACAAGGGGCGCTGGGCGAGGTCGGCGGACCGGCGCCGGGCGATGGCATCGGTGCCCCGCACTCGCCGACCAAGCCGCATCCGCGTGCGGTCGACAGCTTCCCTGTCCGCGGCGAATCGGCGGGCTGGATCACGCGCACGGCGCTGTGCGTGGAGGTGCGCGACCCGCAGCGTGCCAACGGCCCGAAGGCCGAGAAGGAGCATGGTGGCAAGAGCGGCGTGATGTACGTCTTCATGCCGCCGCTGCAGCACCTGGAGGACTACCTCGAGCTGCTCGCGGCGATCGAGGCCACCGCAGTCGAGCAGGGCGTCAAGCTCGTGCTCGAAGGCTACCCGCCGCCACGCGACCCGCGCCTGAAGATGCTGGCGGTGACGCCCGACCCGGGCGTGATCGAGGTCAACATCCACCCGGCGCACGACTGGAACGAGCTCGTCGACCACACCGAGTTCCTCTACGACGCGGCGCACCGCACCCGCCTGTCGACCGAGAAGTTCATGGTCGACGGCCGCCACACCGGCACCGGCGGCGGCAACCATTTCGTGCTCGGCGGCGCAACGCCCGCGGACAGCCCGTTCCTGCGCCGGCCCGACCTGCTGGCCAGCCTGCTGACCTACTGGCACAACCACCCGAGCCTGAGCTACCTGTTCAGCGGCATGTTCATCGGCCCGACGAGCCAGGCGCCGCGCATCGACGAGGCGCGCAACGACCAGGTCTACGAGGTCGAGATCGCGCTGCAGGAGATGGAGCGCCAGATCAACACCTTCGGCCAGTGCCCGCCGTGGATGATCGACCGCAGCCTGCGCAACCTGCTGATCGACGTCACCGGCAATACCCACCGTGCCGAGTTCTGCATCGACAAGCTGTACTCGCCGGACGGCCCCGCCGGGCGTCTGGGGCTGCTGGAGTTGCGGGCCTTCGAGATGCCGCCGCACGAGCGCATGAGCCTGGCGCAGCAGCTGCTGCTGCGCGCCATGGTGGCGTGGTTCTGGCGCGAGCCGTACCGCGGCCGTGGCACGACCCGGTTGACCCGTTGGGGGACCAGCCTGCACGACCGCTTCCTGCTGCCGTCGTTCGTGCAGATGGACTTCGACGACGTGATGGCCGAGCTGAACCAGGCCGGCTTCGCCTTCGACCCGCAGTGGTTCGCGCCGCACTTCGAGTTCCGGTTCCCGCTCATCGGCGAGGTCGCCACGATGGGCATCGGTCTCACGGTGCGCAGCGCGCTCGAGCCCTGGCACGTGATGGGCGAGGAGGGCGCCCCGGGCGGCACGGTGCGCTACGTCGACTCGTCGCTGGAGCGCGTCGAATTGAAGGTGACCGGGCTGAACGACAACCGCCACGTGATCACTGTCAACGGCCAGGCGCTGCCGCTGCAGCCCACCGGGCGCGTGGGCGAGTTCGTGGCCGGTGTGCGCTACAAGGCCTGGCAGCCGCCTTCGGCGCTGCACCCGACGATCGCCTCGCACGCGCCGCTGACCTTCGACATCGTCGATCGCTGGCTCCAACGCTCGATCGGCGGCTGCCGCTATCACGTGTCGCACCCGGGCGGCCTGAGCCCCGAGGACTTTCCGGTGAACGCCTACACCGCGGAGAGCCGGCGCCTTGCACGCTTCTTCCGCTTCGGCCACACGCCGGGCGCGATGGACGTTCAGCCGGCCCAGCCCAGCCGCGAGTTCCCGTTCACACTCGACCTGCGCACCGCACGGGCCTGACGAGACGGCACGGGGCCCCGGGTGCAATCGCAGTCTCAGTCGCAGGGATCGCTGCCGTTCGATGCCGCAGGCCCCGCGCCGGCAGCGTCCGGCAGCGTCCTGATGCGCCGGGTGATGCCGGCGGAGCCCGCGGTCTACGACGAATTGCGCACCGAGGCGGGGTCGCTGCGCGAGCCGTGGCAGAGGTTCGCCGACCTGATCCCCGCGCCGCAGTTCGGGGTCGACCCGGTGCAGGACATGGACCGCCGCACCGCCCAGGTTGCCGAACGCATCCGGCTGGACGGTGTCACGCACAACGTGTTCAGCGCGCAGGGGGTGGCGTCGCGCCCCTGGTCGCTCGAAGTGCTTCCGCTGCTGATCGAACCCTCCGACTGGGCGTGCATCGAGCGCGGCGTGGTGCAGCGCGCCGCGCTGCTGGAAGCGATGCTGGCCGACCTGTACGGCCCGCAGCAACTGCTGCACGAGGGTCTGTTGCCGCCGGCACTGATGCTGCGTCACCCGGGCTATCTGCGGCCGATGGTGGGCGTGCAGCCGCCGGGCGGGTTGCGTTTGCACATCGTCGGATTCGACGTCGCGCGCAGGCCCGATGGGCAATGGTTGGTCGTGGCCCAGCGCACGCAAGGCCCGTCGGGCCTGGGCTACGTCATGCACAACCGGCTCGTCATTTCGCGCCAGTTCCCGGAGGCCTTTCGTGAACTGCGCGTGCAGCACATCGCGTCGAGCTACCGCCGGCTTCTCGACACGGTCGAGGCGTCGGCGCGCTCGGTGGCCGGTGGCGCCACGCCGCGCGTGGTGCTGCTCACGCCGGGCATGTACAGCGAGACCTACTTCGAGCACGCCTACCTGGCGCGCTACCTGGGGGTGCCGCTGGTCGAAGGGGGCGACCTCACGGTGCGCGACGAGCGCCTGTTCCTGAAGACCGTCGAGGGGCTGGAGCCGGTGCATGCCGTGCTGCGGCGTGTGGACGACGAATACTGTGACCCGCTGGAGCTGCGGCCCGATTCGGCGCTCGGGGTACCGGGCCTGCTGCAGGCGGTGCGCGCTGGTGCCGTGGTGATGGCCAATGCGCTGGGCAGTGGCTTCCTCGAATCACCTGCCGTGCAAGGCTTCCTGCCCGGCATTGCGCAGCGCCTGCTCGATCAGACGCTCGAGATGCCGTCGCTGCCAACCTGGTGGTGCGGCGAGCCGGCGGCTTGGGCCGATGTCCGGGATCACCTGGCCGACAAGCAGCTTTGCGCCACCTACCCGGGCGAGGGCCGAACGTCCGAACCTGTTGACCGTCACGAAACCGCGGTCGACATGGATCCGGATGCGTGGACCGTTCAGGGGCAGTCCCGGCTCTCCCGTGCGCCAATTTGGGGCGACGGCATGGCCATTGCGCGCCCTGCGATGGTGCGGGTCTATGCGATCGCCGACGGCGCCGGTCGATGGCATGTGCTCCCGGGGGGCATGACCCGCGTGTCGCAGCGCGACGACTCCAGCGTGTCGATGCAGCGTGGCGGCTCCAGCCTCGACACCTGGGTTCTCACGGATGGCCCGGTCGACACGTTCTCGATGCTGCCGCAACGCTTGCAGGTGGACGACATCGCCAGCCGGCGCCGCCCGGTGAGCAGTCGCATGGGGGAAAACATGTTCTGGCTCGGTCGCTATACCGAGCGCACCGAGCAGATCGTGCGCCAGGCGCGCGTGACTCTGCAGTTCATCGAGGGCGACAACGACACCTCGGAAGCGTCGCTGCAGGCCCTGTCCATGCTGGCCGTGCGCAACGGCCTGGCGCCGCGCGGCGTGCCGACGCTGGTCCAGTCGGCGCACTTGTTCGAGCGTGCGGTGCTGGCCGGGTTGCGGGATGGCGAGCATGCGACCAGCGTGGCCTACAACCTGCAGGCGCTCGAGCGCTCGTCGCAGGGTCTGCGCGAGCGCCTGTCGGCCGAACAATGGGGGCTGATACGCCTGATGCGCGAGACGTTCACGGCGGCCCTGGACAGCCCGGAGGGCACGGTACCGACCTGGGGCCAGGTGCTCCCAGCGCTGGACCGGCTCACGCTCCAGCTGGCGGCCGCAACCGGTGCTCAGACCGACCGCATGACGCGCGACCCGGGCTGGCGCCTGCTCACCGTGGGGCGCCTGCTCGAGCGGCTGGTTGCCGTGTCCAACCTGTTCCTGGCCTTCCTGGATGCCGGTGCGCTGCGCGAGGCGGCGGGCATCGACCTGATACTCGATCTCTTCGACAGCGCGATCAGCTTCCGGGCGCGCTACCAGCGGCACGACGACCTGCTCGCGCTGACGGACATGCTGGTGCTCGATTCCGACACCCCGCGCTCCTACGCAGGTGTGCTGCGCCGCCTTCGGACCGAGTTGCGCAAGCTGCCGGGCGACGAAGCGTCGACGGCCGCCTTGCTCGCGCGCCTGCCCGCCGACGGCGCGGGGTTGACGCTGGAGGCGTTGCGCGGTGCCGACGACGCCCGGATTGCCAGTGTTCTGCAGGACCTGTCGCACCGGCTGCAAGCCGCGGCGCTGCGCTTGGCCGAAGACATCGGCACGCGGTTCTTCACCCTCGCCTCGGGGCGCGACGAACTGCAGCGCGTATGAGCGCAGACCTCGAGATCATTCACGAAACGCGCTACGACTACGCGGCGCCGGTTTCGCAGGCGTATCACCTGGCGCACCTGCAGCCGCTGGACGACGCGCGGCAAACCTTGCTGGCATTCAATCTGTCGGTGGAGCCGGCGCCGGTGAGCCGGCACGACCGGCATGACAACTTCGGCAATGCCTGCCAGCACTTCAGCCTGGGTGTGCTGCACGGCGAACTGCTGGTGCGGTCGCACAGTTGCGTGCGGGTCGGCCATTGCGTCGGCGCACTCGATGCCGGCGCCGGCCCGCCGTGGGAAGCGGAGCGAGACCGCCTGCGCTATGTCGCGGGGGCGCGGTACGACCCGGCGGTGGAGTTCGTCCAGCCGTCGCCCTACGTGCCCAGGCTGGAGGCATTGCGGGCCTACGGCCGGGCCTCGTTTCCTGCCGGGCGACCGCTGGCCGAAGGGGCGATCGACCTGATGCATCGGGTCCACGCCGACTTTGAATACCGCAGCCAGTCCACCCAGGTCGATACGCCCGTGGAACAGGCGTTCGAGCAACGTACCGGGGTGTGCCAGGACTTTTCCCACGTGATGATCGGCGCCCTGCGCATGCTGGGCCTGCCCGCGCGCTATGTCAGCGGCTACCTGCTGACACGGCCGCGTCCCGGCGAACCGGCGCTGGTCGGCGCCGATGCCTCGCACGCCTGGGTCCAGGTGTACGTGCCCGGGACCCCTGGCGCACCGCTCGGTGACTGGCTGGATCTTGATCCGACCAACGATCTCGTCCCCGCGAGCGATCATGTCCGTGTAGCGGTCGGCCGCGACTTCGGCGACGTGACACCGCTGCGCGGTGTGATCCGTGGCGGTGGACGCCACACCTTGACCGTGGCAGTGACGACGCGGCTGCTCGGGGCGACCGGTTCGGCAGGCCCGGTAGTTGCTTAATCTGCTGCAAGGGAAGAAAGACGGATATGAACCACGCCTTCGACGAAATGCGCACCGGCGCCGGGGACTCCGTACGCGAGCATTACCAGGCCTACCAGCGCTGGCTGCAGTCGCAGCCGGCAGACACGATGCAGAGCCGGCGCCAGGAAGCGGAGATGATCTTCCGCCGCGTCGGCATCACCTTCGCCGTCTATGGCGCGAAGGACGAGGAGGGTGCCGGCACCGAGCGCCTGATCCCCTTCGACCTGATCCCGCGCGTGATCCCCAAGCACGAGTGGCGCGAGATGGAAGCCGGCCTGCGCCAGCGCGTCACCGCGCTCAACCGCTTCATCGAGGATGTCTACCACGGGCAAGAGATCCTCAAGGCCGGCATCGTGCCCAGGGAGCAGGTGCTCAACAACTCGCAGTTCCGCCCTGAGATGGTCGGCGTGGACGTGCCGGGCGGCGTCTACTCGCATATCGCAGGCATCGACATCGTGCGCGCCGGCGACGCCGACGGCGGTGGCGACTACTACGTGCTGGAAGACAACCTGCGCGTGC
>Ga0209682_10000338_pt1 | contig 16142 bp, 13 predicted proteins | sample DOMMetBare2Fresh_2_FD_187471 | JGI IMG/M metagenome (GOLD analysis project Ga0209682, IMG submission 187471) | Wetland sediment microbial communities from St. Louis River estuary, USA, under dissolved organic matter induced mercury methylation -... | ecosystem: Environmental > Aquatic >... | reverse complement strand
GGCTGGGGACTCAGGTTTATACCCGGTGAGCTTCGGGCCTGGGTGGCGACGGACGGCGCACGTCGGCCTGGCCGCTAGACTTCCTCCGGGGAGGGGCAGCGAGGCGTTGCATGGCGTCGGTCACGAAACGTGGGTCGAAGTGGTACGCGATGTGGCGCGGCGCCGACGGCCGGCTCGTGCAGAAGGTCACACAGGCCCACGCCAAGGCTGAGGCTGTGCTCTACGCCCAGGACAAGGAGCGTCAGGCCTGGCGTCAGCGGGAAGGCCTGGAGCCGGATCCCGGCGAGGCGATGACGTTTGGCGAGTTGCTGGACTGGTGGTGGGACCGGTACGGCTCGCAGCGCCGCGGCTACTCGAACGACAAGTTCCTCCCCTTCCTGGAGAAGCACCTCGGCGAGTTGCGCGACCAGGAGCTCAAGCCCGGCACCGCCGGCCACTTCGCCGACCGGCTCGACCAGCTGCTCACGCGGAAGGAGCAGGACCTCTCGCCCCAGAGCCTCAACCACCTGCGGAGCGCCGTCTTCAACATGTTCGAGCGGGCGCGCGACCCCAAGCACCGCACCTGGACCACCGAGAACCCGGCCCGCTGGGTGAAGCGGCGAAGGATTCCCAGGGCCAGCCAGTCGTCGCGATGCGTGCTCAGGCGCGGCGAAGTCCTGCCAACGCTGGCGAGCTTCCCCACGCCGACGCGCGAGACGCCCTGGCGCTGGCTCGCCGCGACGTGCGTCTACGCCGGCCTGCGGCCCGGCGAGGCGTTCGGGCTCCGCAAGGAGGACGTGGACACCAGGACCTGGACGCTCGCGGTGCGCCACTCCTGGCTGGCGCCGCTCCCCAAGGACGGCGACGCCCGGGACGTCACCATCGTGAGCGAGCTGCGGCCGCTCCTCGAGGCGGCCATGAAGGCCTCGCCGTCCGAGTGGGTCTTCGTCCAGGCCGACGGCACGCCGTACACGCCTGGCGTCCGGTTCCACCTGGTCGACCACCTGCGCCAGATCGACCAGCAGGGCGTCGGCCGATGGGAGGCTGCCACGCGACCCGCCCGAGCGGCCGTGCCCGCGCTGGTCGTAGCCGACCACCCGCCATCCCGCTGCATTGAGCTGGGCGGCCAGCCAGCCATAGCGCCCGGCGTGTTCGCCCAGGCCGTGTACCAGCAGCACGGTGCCGCGCACGTCGGCGCCGCCTGGCCACTCGGTCAGCTCAAGCGGTGTGCCGTCGGCGGCATTGATCGTCGTCATGGCGGTCGAGTGTAGGACGCCGGTCGCGCTGGCACACTGGCGGATCCACCTTGTGCAAGGCCCGCCATGAACGAATTCTTCACCCTGGCTCTGGACGAAGGCTCCGGCATCGCCACTCTCGAACTGAACCGCCCCGAGCGCATGAATACGCTCGCGCCGGCCTTCTTCCCGGCGCTGCGCGATGCCGTCGACCGGCTCAGCGACGAGGGCCGAACGCGCGCGCTGGTGCTGCGCTCGACCGGCAGGCATTTCAGCGCCGGCATGGCGCTCGAGGTCTTTGCCGGCGACTTCGACCTGCTCAAGCTCAAGACCGCACGTTCGCGCCACGCATTCCAGGACGGGCTGCGCCGGCTGATGGCCTGCGTCGACGTGCTCGACCAGGCGCGCTTCCCGACGATTGCCGCGGTGCAGGGCGGTTGCATCGGCGGCGCGCTCGACCTCGCCGTGGCCTGCGACCTCCGGCTGTGCACGACCGATGCGTTCTTCACCGTGCAGGAGATCCAGATCGGCATGGCGGCCGACCTCGGCGTGCTGCAACGACTGCAACGCGTGGTTCCGCAGGGCGTGGCGCGCGAGATGGCCTACACCGGCGAGCGGCTCGGCGCCGAGCGCGCGCTGGCGACCGGCCTGGTCAACGCGGTGCTGCCCGACGCCGCGGCACTGCACGCCCATGCGCAGGCCCTGGCCGGCAACATCGCGACGAAGAGCCCGCTGGCCGTCAGCGGCAGCAAGCGCGCGCTGAACTTCGCCCGTGACCACGGCACCGCCGAAGCGCTGGAACAGATGACGCTGCTGCAAAGCGCCATCTTCGACATCGACGAGATGGCCGCAGCCATCATGGCCTGGAAGGCCAAGCGCAGCGCTGACTTCGCGCCCCTGACGCCGGTGGTCGACCCCTGATCGTCAGGCCGCGATCAGGCCCGGGAACAAGGGATCCTGGCGCGTGCGCGGCCGGTATGCCGACACCCGCTGCGCGATCGCGGCGATGTGTTCGGGTGTCGTGCCGCAGCAGCCGCCGGCGATGTTCAGGAAGCCGGCCTTGGCAAAGCCCTCCATCAGACCGCCGGTCACGTCGGGCGTCTCGTCGAAACCCGTCTCGCTCATCGGGTTGGGCAGGCCGGCGTTCGGATAGCAGCTGATGAAGGTGTCGCCAGCGACCTTGGCCAGTTCCTCGATATAGGGCCGCATCAGCGCGGCGCCGAGGGCGCAGTTCAGGCCGACCGCGAGCGGCCTGGCATGCCGCACCGAATGCCAGAAAGCACCGACCGTCTGGCCGGAGAGGATGCGGCCGGAGGCATCGGTGACGGTGCCGCTGACGATGACGGGCAGGCGTTCGCCGGTTTCCTCCATCAGCTCGTCGAGCGCGAACAGCGCGGCCTTGGCATTCAGGGTGTCGAAGATCGTCTCGACCAGGAAGAGGTCGCACCCGCCTTCGAGCAGGCCGGCCGCCTGTTCCCTGTAGGCGTCGCGCAGCTGGTCGAAGCTGACGTTGCGTGCAGCCGGGTCGTTGACGTCCGGGCTGATGCTGGCGGTGCGCGGCGTCGGGCCGAGCGCGCCGGCGACGAAGCGTGGCCTGTCCGCCGTGGTGTACCTGTCGCAAGCCTCGCGCGCCAGCCGTGCCGCGGCGGCATTCATCTCGCGCGCCAGATGGCCCAGGCCGTAGTCGTCCTGCGCGATCGAGGTCGCGCCGAAGGTGTTGGTCTCGATCAGGTCAGCACCCGCGGCGAGGTACTGCTCGTGGATCTGGCGCACCACGTCGGGCCGCGTCAGCACGAGCAGATCGTTGTTGCCCTTGAGGTCGGTCGGGTGACCAGCCAGGCGGGTGCCGCGGAAATCGGCCTCGGTCAGCTTGAAGCGCTGGATCATCGTGCCCATCGCGCCGTCGATGACGACGATGCGCTGCTGCAGGATCGCGGGCAGCGCGCCAGCGCGGGTGTAGGCGGTGGTTCGGGCAGTCATGCCCGTGATTGTAGGAAACGCGCCGCGCGCAAGGACCTCACAGGTCGACGTGCTGGGTCTCGCGGAAGAGCGAGGCACTGAATTCCGGGTGGTCCTGGCCGTCCTCGTCCATTGCCCACAGCTCGAGCGCGGCCGCCGGCATCGGTCGCGCGAACAGGAAGCCCTGCAGCTCGTCGCAGCCGAGCGCGAGCAGGTGGTCGCGCTGCTCCGCGGTCTCGACCCCTTCGGCAACCACGCGCAGATCCAGCGAATGTGCGAGCTGCACGATCGCACGCGCGACCGCCAGCGCATCGGCGCTGCGGCCGAGGTCGGTCACGAAGGCGCGGTCGATCTTCAATTCGGCGGCAGGCAGGCGGCGCAGCACGGCCAGGCTCGAGTGCCCGGTGCCGAAGTCATCGATCGACACGTGCACGCCGAGCTGCCCCAGATGCGCGAAGGCTCGCTGCGTCACCAGCGTGTCCTCCATCGCGACCGTCTCGGTGATTTCGCAGGTGAACCGGCCCGGCACCAGGCGGTTCGACTGCAGCGCGTGTTCGAGGCGGTCGATGAAGTCGTCCTGCCGCATCTGATAGCCGGAGACATTGATCGCCACCCGCATGCGCAGGCCGCGGTCACGCCAAAGCGCAGCCTGGCGCGTCGCTTCCTCGAGCACCCAGTTGCCGATCGCGCCGATCAGACCATGGCGCTCGGCGATCGGGATGAAGACGGTCGGGCTGACGATGCCACGCGTGGGGTGCTGCCAGCGCAGCAGCGCCTCGGCGGCAGTGATCTGCAGGCTGATCGCGTCGACCTTGGGCTGGTAATAGAGCACCAGCTGCTGGCGGTCGATCGCCAGGCGCAGGTCGCGCGCCAGCTCGGCCTGCTCGCGCTGGTCGTCGCCCATCTGGGGTTCGAACTCCGCATGCGCGCCCCCGCCGGCCTGGCGCGCAGCACGCATGGCCATCGCGGCATGGCTGACCAGCAACGGCTGCGCACCATGGCGCGGATAGCAGGCAATGCCGATCGAGCAGCCGACGTGCAGGTGGTGCGTTTCAAGCTCGATCGCGTCGCCGACGCGGATCAGCAGCACATTGGCCAGGCGCCGTCCGACCTCCAGGCTGCCCGGTACGGCGAGCAGGAATTCGGTGCCTCCGAGCCGGGCCGCGACACTGCCCCCACCGCCCGATTCGGCGATGCGGCCGCCGACCTCGCGCAGCACGGCATCGCCGCAGTCGTGGCCGTAGGTATCGTTCAGGAGCTGGAAATTGTCGATCCCGATACAGAGCACGCAGACAGCGCCGATCTGTCGATCGGCCTCGTGTGCCATCTGGTCGAGCACGCTGTCGAAGGTCGCACGGTCAGGCAGGCCGGTCAGGGCGTCGGTACGGTCGGGCCTTTCGGCAGGTTGCGGTGCGACCTGAATCGCGCCACGCTGACGCCGCGTCGCCAGGACCACTGTCCCGGCGCCGACCGCAACACCCGCCATGGCCGCCAGCGCGGCCGCACCCATCTCAAAGACCATGGCCGCAAGTATCGGGCGGGCCCCCGAGCCCGAACGGCTGAAATGGCCAGTTCTACGCGACGAATCCCACGCTGCGGCGGTTTCTGACCCCGGGCTTGACCCGGTGCTCGCTCTCCAGCTGGGCCAGGAATTCGTCCGCCTCGAAAGCCACCGCCAGGATCTCGACCTGGCGCTGAACGGCCGCGAAGTCGCCGGGCACCAGCTGGTCCAGCGCCACCAGGCGCGAGCGCTGCTCGAGCGTGAGTTTTGTCACGTTGCCACCCAGGGCTTCGGCCACGAACATCGCGACCCGCTGCTCGGGCGTGAGCGGATGGAAACGGATCTTGAACGTGAAGCGGCGCAACGCCGCCTCGTCGAGCTCGTCGAACAGGTTGGTCGTGCAGATGAAGATGCCGGCGAACCGCTCCATGCCCTGCAGCATCTCGTTGACCTCGGTGACCTCGTAGTTACGCTCGGCCCGCTGCCGGCTGCGCAGGAAACTGTCGGCCTCGTCGAGCAGCAGCACGGCCTGTTCGGCCTGCGCCTCCTCGAACATCTTGGCCATGTTCTGCTCGGTCTCGCCCACGTACTTGCTGGCGAGATCGCTCGCCTGGCGGATCATCAGCGGCCGTTGCAGGGACTGCGCGATGTGCTCTGCCAGGGCCGTCTTGCCGGTGCCGGGCGCTCCATGAAAACACAGCGTGCCGTGGCCGCGGCGCGCGAGGGCCTCGACGATCCGGGGCACCTCGTAGCGGCATTCGACGTTCAACAGCCCGAGGTCGTAGCGGGTGACGACCGGCCGCGCACCGCGCTCGCGGCTGCCGGCCTGGCCGAGCGCGCGATCGGCATGACCGAGCTGGCGCTCGATCAGGGCCTCGATCGCCGCCGGCGCGGCGTCGCCGCCGGCCAGGCGGGCGAAGCGCACCGCGGTGCGGATCTGCGCCGGTGTCAGTCCGCGCCGTTCGGCCAGGCGCGCGCGCAGACCCTCGCTGACGGCCACGCCGGCGAGCGCGCGCGTGACCAGGCCCTCGCGCGCACCGGGCGGCGGCGACTTCAGCTGCAGGTGGTACTGGAACCGGCGGCGGAACGCCGGATCGATCTGCTCGACCCGGTTGGTGACCCAGATCACCGGCACCGGGTTGGTCTCCAGGATCTGGTTGACCCAGGCCTTGCCGCTGACGCTGCTGCTGGGCGCGGCGTCGCTGCTGTCCATGCGGGCGATGATCTGCGCCGCGTCGGTCGAGATCGGCGGGAAGACATCCTCCACTTCGTCGAACAGCAGCGCGACGTTCGGGCTGCCCTTGAGAAAGACCTGGCTGATCTGCAGGCTGCGGTAGCGGTCGCGGCCGGACAGCGAGTTGCCGTCGCGGTCGGCGTATTCGACCTCGTACAGCGCCAGACCTGCCGCCTGTGCGCAGACCTTGGCGAGCTCGGTCTTGCCGGTGCCGGGGGGCCCGTACAGCAGCACGTTGATGCCGGGCGCCTGGTGTGCGACCGCGTTCTTCAGCAGCGCGGTCAGTACGCTCACGTCGTCGGCGACGAACTGGAAGTCTGCCGGCGTCAGCTCGCTCGCGGCGGCCGGACGGGTGAAGACGGCCATCAGGTCCTTGGGGCCGCGGTACTCGCGCATCAGCACCGGCGGCAACTGCTCGCTGACCTTCATCAGGTCGGCCAGGTCGGTGATGTTGTGTTCGGAGATCAGGTTCTCGACCATGCCGATGCGCTCCAGGCGCGAGCCCGCGCGCAAGGCCTCGGCGACCTCGCCCGGGTCGACGCCGGCCACCGCCGCGATCGCCGCATAGGCCTCCTGCGCGCTCGCCACCTTGAACTCCACCAGCAGGCCGCGCAGGTCACGCTGGTAGCGCGCCAGCGTGCCGTACAGCAGCAACGCACGCTCGGCCGGGTTCAGCTGCAGCAGGCCAGCGAGGGCATCGATATTCTTCTCGACCAGCGTCGAGGCCTTCTTCAGTCGACGCTCGAGCCACTCCCGCGTGGCACCGAGCGCGGCCAGCAGATCCTTCGACGAATCCTTGACGTACTCGTCGATGTAGAAAAACAGCGTGCCTTCCTCGTACGGGCCGCGCCAGAGCCCGTAGCGTTCGATGAACGCCTGGTCCGTCAGGGCCTCGTGGCCACGCCATTGTTCGTTGCCCTTGCAGCGCTGCGTCAGGAAGGCCCGCAGCCGCGTCAGCACCGCGACGGGCCAGACCAGATGCCGGCCGGTGAGGCCGAGCAGGCTGTTGCAGTCACGCCGCAGGTTGAAGCGGCCGGGCTGCTTGAGCGTGAGCGTGAGGACGAAATGGGTACCGAGCAGGTCCAGCACTGCGGCATCGGCCAATCCGGGCGACAACACCCAGCGCTCGTCGTGGACCTTGGCCATGGCACCCCCGTGGAAGAAGCCTTCAGCGGCTGACGCGCCGCATCCTGCCGCAGCGCGCGCGGGGGGGCAAGCCTCCGACCCTGCGGGAAGCCCCGTCAACCGTTGCGCCGACGCGCAATCAGTGCAGGATCACCGGCTGCTGGGCGAAACTGGCGAAACCGGCGATGTAGCCGTCCAACGCCTCTTCGGTCGATGCTCCCTGCTCGACCAGGGCTTCGACGCCCTGGCGGAAGCGGTCGGCCAGCGCACCCTCGATGAAGATCTCCTTGCCCGCGGCCTTGTCGACGATCTCGAAGCCGCCACGCACTGGCGCCTCATCCGACGGCTCGCCACGACCTGGCACCTCGAATTGCACCACGACGAAACTGTCCGAGTTGTAGAGCATCTGCATCAGGAGTCCTCCATGCCCCTGCACTTGGGAGCGGCACCGCCCCATTTCAAGGTGTCGGCGTGGCGATCACGGCGGCGGCGCGCAGTTCAAGGCCTTCGCCGGCTGGCGGGTACGACAGCCGCAGGCGCGCCGGCAGGTGACCTCGTCCCGGATCGAGCCAGGCCTCGACGCGGGTGTCGTACGGCCGCGCCGGTTCGCGCACGAGGTGCAACAGGCCGGGCGATGCCCCGCCGCCGGCCTCGTGGCCCTGCACGACGAAGGTCCAGACTGCGGCATCGCCCCGCGCCCCGCTGACCTGCACCCGGACCTTCGCGCCGGCCCCGAAGGCCGCCGGGTCGGCCTCGACGATGGCCGGCAGCTGCACCATCCAGCTCAGCCGGTCCTGCGCGCCGGGCAGCAGCTCGTGCGCGACCGGCGGGCCGGAGTAGGTGATGCGCGCACTATCGCGGTCGAAGTTCGCGGCCTGGCGTTCGCGCCCGCGCCGCAGATCGGCATAGCGCTCGGGCGCCAGGCCATGGGCGTCCAGGCGGCCGCGGCTGGCCAGGCCGAGCGCCTCGCGACCCGGAATCTGGGTGGTGAGCGTCAGCGCATAGCCATCGGGGCCGGGGTCGAAGCGCAGCTCGCCCCGCCCGATGGCCGCACCGCGCTGCAGCTCGAACGCGAGCAGAAACGGCGGCGGGATGCGGGTGCGATAGGTGGCCGGCGCGGCCTCGCCCGCTGGCGGCGGCGCGCCGCCCGTGTCGATGGCTGGCGCTGCCTGCTGCGCCAGCGGCTCGCGCTGCAGCGCCGGCGTGGCGCGCTGCCGGTGCGCCGGCGTCGAACGCCTTGGCGCAGGCACCGCAGCAACGGCCGCCGGCACCTGCGCCGCCGTGGCCGGCACACGGGGCAGATCGACCCGGTGCACGGTCAGTGTCGGGGGAGCATGCGGCGTCGAGACCCCATGCCGCGGTCGTGCGTCGTCGGGCCCGTCCGACAGCAACCAGGCATGTCCCGCCACTGCGACCGTAACCGCCCCGGCCCAGGCGCGCCAGCGCGACCCGGCAACGTGCGGGGTCGGCAGGATCGAGGCAGTCGGGGCGCGCACCGCACAATACTGCCATCGAAGGCTGCCGACGGATTCCCCCTTAACGATGAAACTCGCCACCTACAAGGATGGTTCACGCGACGGCCAGCTCGTCGTCGTCTCGCGCGACCTGTCGACCGCCCACTTCGCCACCGGGACGGCGACCCGGCTGCAGCAGGTGCTGGACGACTGGAACTTCCTGTCGCCGCAGCTCGAGGACCTGTACGCGACGTTGAACGACGGCAAGGCGCGGCACGCTTTCGCGTTCGACCCGCGCCTGTGCATGGCCCCGCTGCCGCGTGCCGTGCAATGGGCCGACGGCTCGGCCTACCTGAATCACGTCGAACTCCTGTGCAAGGCGCGCAACGCCGAGGTCCCGGCCGGCATTCGCGACGAGCCGCTGATGGTGCAGCGCGCGAGCGACGACTTCCTCGGCCCGCGCGACGATGCCGTCTTCGCCGACCTGGACTCGGGCATCGACTTCGAGTCCGGGATCGCCGTCGTCACGGGCGACGTGCCCATGGGCGCGGGCGCGGACGTCGCGCTCGAGAGCATCCGGCTGCTGATGCTGGTGAATGACTGGACCCTGCGCAACCTGGGCGCCGACGAACTGGCCAGGGGCCTCGGGTACCTGCACAGCAAGCCGGCCTCGGCTTTCGGCCCGGTCGCGGTGACTGCCGACGAACTGGGCGACGCCTGGAAGGGCGGCCGCGTCCACCTCGACGTCGAGTCGGTCTGGAACGGCAAGCGCATGGGCCTGTGCCGTGCCGGCGACGACATGACGTTCCACTTCGGCCAGCTGATCGCGCACCTGGCGCGGGCCCGCAACGTACGCGCCGGCTCGATCTTCGGCTCGGGCCCCGTGAGCAACAAGGACGGTTCGCGCGGCTGCTCGTGCATCGTCGACAGACGTGCGAACGAGACCCTCGAGCATGGCGCGCCGCGCACCGATTTCATGAAGTTCGGCGATACCCTGCGCATCGAGATGAAGGACCGCGATGGCCAGAGCGTGTTCGGCGCGATCGAGCAGACCGTTCGCGCGCTCGCTGCGGCGGCCTGATCGTGCATGGCCGGCCGAAGGCGCACATCCCGCAGTGCGCGGCGCACGGGATAGTCCGGTGACCGAGCTGCCACACACGCTGAAGCTGGCCACGGTCTGGCTGCTGATCGGCGTGGCACTGTTCCTCGGCGTGAGCTGGTGGCAGGCCCAGGAACGTCGAAGCCTTGTCACTGTCGATGGCGGCGCCGTCGAGATCCGCCGCTCGGCGGACGGTCATTACCACTGGCGCGGTCACATCGACGGCCACGCCGTCGACTTCCTGGTCGACACTGGCGCCACGTCGACCGCGATACCGCAGCGGCTGGCGGAGCAACTGCGCCTGGAGCCCGAAGGCCTCGTGCGGTCGGCCACGGCCGGCGGTGTCGCGCAGGGGTACCTCGCGCGTGTGGACCTCGAACTCGAGGGTGGCGTGCGGGCGCGCTCGCTGCACGTGACCGTGCTGCCCGAGCTGGCGAGCCCGCTGTTGGGCATGGACATGCTCTCCAGGTTGCGCTTCAGCCAGCAGGCCGGTGTGCTGCGTTTCGAGCCGGCCGGCGTCGCCCGATGAGCGGGCGCTCGTGGACGACACTGCGCCGCACGCTCGCGGCCTGCATCCTCGCCGGGCTCGCGCGCGCCGCCACCGGCGACGAGAGTGCACCCGCCTGCCCGCCCGTTGCCGAGCCGCCATCGGCCGCCCAGCTGCAGGTCGCGCAGGCTGCGGCACGCGACCGCGGGTTCTTGTGGCGGATCACGCGCGACGGTCACAGCTCCTGGCTGTTCGGCACCGTCCACCTCGGGCGCCTGGAGTGGATCTTCCCCGGCCCCGCCCTGCTTGCGGCCATCGCTGGCGCCGACACGCTCGCGCTCGAACTCGACGTGACCGATCCGGCGACGCTGGGCGAGATCGCGGCCGCGCTGGCCGCCGGCCCGCGCCCCACGACCCTGCCGGCCGCGGTCGCCGAGCGTCTGCGCCGACAGGTCGCAGCGGCCTGCCTGCCGGCGCAGGCCCTCGACGGCCAGCATCCAGTGATGCAGGTGGTGACCTTGTCCGTCCTCGCCGCCCGCTGGGAGGGCCTGGATCCGGGCCTCGGGCAGGAGTCCATGCTCGCCGTCGCGGCGCGCGCGCGCAAGCTGCCCGTCGTCGCGCTCGAGAAGGCGGCGCAGCAGATGGCCGTGCTGGTGCCGTCCGATCCCGACGAGGCGCTGGAAGCCGTCACCTCGGGGCTGAGCCAGCTCGAGTCGGGCGTCGCGCGGCGCGGGGCCGCACGCCTGGCACAGGCCTGGGCCGATCAGCGGCTCGACGACCTCGAACGCTACGAAGACTGGTGCGAATGCGTGGCCAACGACCAGGATCGTGCGCAGATGCGGCGCCTGAACGACGGCCGCAATCCGGCGTTGGCCGATGGCATCGAAGCCCTGCACGCCCAGGGCCGAAGAGTGCTCGCCGCGGTCGGCGCGCTGCACATGACCGGGCCGCAGGCCCTGCCGCGCCTGCTCGCGCAACGCGGGTTTTCCGTGGAGCGAGTGGCCTTCCCACCCTAGGAGACGCCGCTCATAATCGGCGCATGGGAGAACAAAAAAGCGCGCCGGCGGGCCCCGCCGAGCGTGACGACTCCAGTACGCCACCGTCGAATCGCCTCGGTGCCGCCCAACCCGGGATGCGGCGCCCGGGCGGGCGCGAGCGCCGCGCGTACGGCGAAGCGCGCTACCGGATGCTGGTCGAGCACGGCCGCGATCTGATCTCGCTGCACGACGTCGACGGCCGCTATCGGTACGTCACCCCCGCGATCCACCGCATGCTGGGTTACACGCCTGCCGAGATGGTGGGCGCTGACTACGCGGCCTTCCTCCATCCCGAGGATGTGCCCGAGATCCGGAGCAAGCTGGATCGCCTGGTGACCGAGGGCGAAGTCCAGGAGGCCGTGCGCTGCCGCTTCAGGAGCAAGGGCGGCAGCTGGGTGTGGCTGGAATCGCTCGGTGTGCCGTTGCGCGAGGACCCGCGCGACCCCAACCGCGTCACCGCCGTGATGGCTTCGTCGCGCAACGTCACGGCAGCGGTCGAAGCCGCGCACCAACTGGCGACGAGCGAGGAACGGCTGCGCCTGGCGGTCCGCACGGCGCGCCTGGGCATCTACGACATCGACATGCCGGCCCGCACCGGCCACTACTCCGACGAGTACCTGCGCATCTTCGGCTACGAGCCGCAGGACCGCCCCATGTTCAACCTGGGCTGGGAGCCGCTGGTCCACCCCGAGGATGCACCGACACTGAGCTTCCTGCGCGAACGGGTGCGGCGTGGCGAGCTCGAATACCTCAACCACGAATCGCGGCGCATGCACCGCGACGGCCGCTGGGTCTGGGTGCGCATCGTCGGACGCGCCCTCGACCACGATGCCCGTGGCCGGCCGGCACGATTGATCAGCGTGCTGCAGGATATCGACCAGCGCAAGCGCGACGAGTTTGCGCTGGAGGAGGGTCGGGCCCGGCTGCGCGAGGCGCAGGCGATGGCCCGCCTCGGCGACTGGCGCGTGGACACGTCGACGATGGCGCACCGCTGGTCCGACGAGGCCTTCCATGTGCTGGGCTACCTGCCGGGCGAGTGCGAGCCTTCGTTGCAGTCGTTCCTGGCGCGGGTGCACCCGGACGACGTCGAACGCATGACCGCGGTGGCTCGCCAGCTCGAGCAGGCGCCGGCCGACACCCGCGAGGACACCCGCATCGTCATGCCCGACGGCAGCCTGCGCGACATCCATCTGCAGATCCGGGTCTCGCGCGACGCCCGCGGCCTGGTGCGGGGCCTGACCGGCACGGTCCAGGATGTCACCGAGCGCAAGGCCGTCGAGGCCGCACTGCGTTCCACCGCCGCCGACCTCGCGAAGGCCCAGCACATCGCACGCGTGGGCAGCTGGCGCTGGACCGCGGCCGACGGCAGCGTGCAATGGTCGCCGGAGATGTTCCGCATCCTCGGCCTGGACCCCTCGGGGCGGCCCGTGCCCTACCACGAACACGACCGGATCTTCCTGCCCGCCAGCTGGTCACGCCTGCAGGACGCGCGCCAGGCGGCGCTCGTGCACGGCACACCCTATGAAGTCGAGCTCGAGGGGAGGCGCGGCGATGGCAGCATCGGCTGGTTCATGGCCCGCGGCGAAGTCGCACGCGACGGCGCCGGGCGCACGACCGGCATCTTCGGCACCTTGCAGGACATCACCGATCACAAGCGCGCCGAAGCCGAGATGCGAACGGTGCGCGACCAGCTGCGCGAGCTGTCCAGCCACCACGAGGATGTGCTGAACGAGGAGCGCAAGAGCATCGCGCTCGACGTCCACGACGAGCTCGGGCAGATGCTCACGGCGATGAAGCTGCAGCTGGACCTGCTGCAGTCCCAGCTGAACGATCCGCGCGCCGCCGCCGCGGCGGCCGACAAACTGCGCGCGCTGATCGGCGACACGATCGAGGTCACGCGCAACGTCGCTCTGAACCTGCGCCCGGCCGCGCTCGACTTCGGCCTGGTGCCGGCACTGGAGTGGCTGGCCGAGGACTTCACCTTGCGCAGCGAGTTGCCGTGCAGCATCGACGCCTGCGCAGGCGAGGTGATCCTGGGCGAGAAGGCCGCGATCGAGCTGTTCCGGATCGCCCAGGAGTCGCTGACCAACGTGGCACGCCATGCCGGCGCGACGCGGGTCCTGCTGACGATGCAGCGCCTGGACGACAGGCTGTGCCTGAGCATCCGCGACGACGGCTGCGGGTTCGGCCCGCAGGATGTCGACCGCATCGGTCATTTCGGCCTGCTCGGCATGCGTGAGCGGGCGTTGCGCCTGGGCGCCGAATTGCGCGTGGACAGCCAGCCCGGCCGCGGCACGACCGTCAGCGTGCTGCTACCGGCCCGGCCTGGCGGTCAAGAACCATTCGACAGGGAGTCCCCATGATCCGACTGCTGGTCGCCGACGACCACGAAATCGTGCGCAGCGGCCTCGTGCAGTTGCTGGCTGCGCGCGCCGACCTCGCCGTGACGGCCGAAACCTCGACCGCTGCCGACACGCTGGCGCGTGCCCGCGCCCCGGACATCGACCTCGTGTTGCTGGACCTGAACATGCCGGGCGCCAGCGGCGTGCCGCTGATCGAGGCATTGCGGCAGGCGCGGCCCGAACTGCCGATCGTCGTGCTGTCGATGCACAGCGACGGCCAGATCGTCTCGCGCGCGCTGCGCGCCGGAGCCGCGGGTTATGTCGCCAAGGGCAGCGGCATCGCGGTGCTGACGGAGGCGATCGCGCGCGTGGCGGCCGGCGGACGCTACATCGATCCGGCGCTGGTCGAGTGCGTGGTCTTCGACCAGGCCTCGATGCCGATGCCCTTGCACGAAACGCTCTCGGCACGCGAGACGCAGGTGCTGTCGATGATCGTCGCCGGGCTGCGGTTGGGTGAAATCGCCGACCGGTTGCACGTCAGCGCCAAGACGATCAGCACCCACAAGACACGCCTGATGCAGAAGCTGCGCATCGACAACAACGCCGACCTCGTGCGCTATGCGGTGAACAACGATCTGACCGGCGACGACGGCTCGTCGCCCCGTTGAGCCCGGGTCCGACGCCCGTGGCCGACCCGTTGCGCCAGACCCTGCCCTTCGAAGCGGGCTTGTTTTGGGTCGGGCAGTGCTCTTCCCTGAGCAGTTCAAAGCGTATGCTGCGCTGCAACTTCCGGCAATCGGCGAGCTCCGATCGCCTCGTCAGGAAAATCTGACTCGCGCCGGCCAGCCGGGCGCGTCGACAATGAAAACGTACCGACCCCCAATTAGGAGACCCGTCGATGAACAGCGCTGCTGATTTTGCCAAGATGGTGCCAGGATTTGACTTCCTGCAGGGCCTGATGAAGAACGCCGGCTCGGCGCTGCCCAGCATGGGCCAGTGGATCGCGCCGACGCTGAACCCCGAGGAGTTGGAAAAGCGCATCGAGGAGCTGCGCACCGTGCAGTTCTGGCTCGAGCAGAACGCGCGCATGCTGGGCGCGACGATCCAGGCCCTGGAAGTCCAGCGCATGACGCTGTCGACGCTGAAGACCATGAACATGCCGGTGGCCGACATGGCTGAAGCCTTCAAGATCAAGACCCCGCCCGTTGCCACCCCGGAACCGGCCCCGGAACCGGCCCCGCAACCGGCGCCCAGGCGCAAGGTGGCGGCCGCCAGTGCGGCGCCTGAAACTCCGGCCGGCATCGTCGACCCGATGCAGTGGTGGGGTGCGCTGACGAAACAGTTCACCGAACTCGCCGCCAAGACCTTGAAAGAAGGCTCGGGCGATGCGGCAACGAACCTGGCTGGCGCGATGGTCAAGCAATCGATCGACGCGGCGGGGCAGGCCATGAAGGCCGTGACGCCTGCCAAGGCCGCCAAGACGGCGCAGCGCACGCCGGCAGCCAAGTCGAGCCGCGCCAAGCCGGGACGCTGACCCGTTCGCGTCGCGCCATGGCTGCATTCCTGGCCGGCCACGCCGCCCATCCGGATTGGCACATGGCGCTGGCGCTGGCCGCCGCGCAGATCGATGCCCAGGCGGCCGCCCGGACCGGCGCACCGCCGGCGCACCTGGGCCTGATCTATTTCAGCGACCACTACGCGGCCCATGCCGAGGCGCTGCATGCCGAGTTGCAGCGGCGCTGGCCGCAATGCACCTGGGCCGGCTGTGCGGCGGTCGGGGTCTCGGCCAGCGGCGCCGAGTACTTCGACGAGCCGGCGCTGGCGCTGATGCTGTGCCCACTGGCACGCGACAGCTTCGAAGTCTTCTCCGGCGCCGCGCCGCTGGGCACGATCGCAGGGCGTACGCCGCACACCGCGCTGCTGCACGCCGACCCGGCCATGCCGGACCTGCAGGATCTGATCCACGATCTCGCCGAGCGCACGGCCACCGGCTACCTGTTCGGCGGCCTGGTGTCCTCGCGCACGCTGCCGGCGCAGATCGCCGGCGGTGTCTGGCAGGGGGGCCTCGCCGGCGTGGCCTTTGCGCGCGAGGTCGGGCTGCTCTCGCGCGTGACCCAGGGCTGCCAGCCCTGCGGCCCGGAGCGCGTGGTCACACGGGCCGAACGCAACCTCGTGCTCGAGCTCGACGGCCGCCCGGCCATGGCCGCACTGTTCGACGACCTCGGTCTCGCGATCGAGCAGCCGCGCGCAGCCCTGCCGCGGCTGCGTGCCACGCTGGCAGGCCTGACCGAAGGCGACTCCACGCTGGTCGGTCGCGGCGCGCAGTTCGGGCCCGACGTGCGGGTGCGTCACCTGATCGGTCTCGACCCCGGCCGCCATGCGGTGGCCGTGGCCGATCTCGTCGAGCCCGGCATGCGGCTGGCCTTCTGCACCCGCGACGTCGAGGCCGCGCGGCGCGACCTGGTACGCATCTGCAGCGAGATCCGCGACGAGCTGAGTCCGGGCGACGGCACGCCCGAGCGCACGATGGCCGGCGCCATCTATGTCAGCTGCGCCGGGCGCGGCGGGCCGCACTTCGGCGGGCCTTCGGCCGAGCTGCAGATCGTGCGCCATGCGCTCGGCGACGTGCCCCTGGTCGGCTTCTTCGCCGGCGGCGAGATCGCACGCCGTCACCTCTACGGCTATACCGG
>Ga0209682_10000337_pt1 | contig 16163 bp, 2 predicted proteins | sample DOMMetBare2Fresh_2_FD_187471 | JGI IMG/M metagenome (GOLD analysis project Ga0209682, IMG submission 187471) | Wetland sediment microbial communities from St. Louis River estuary, USA, under dissolved organic matter induced mercury methylation -... | ecosystem: Environmental > Aquatic >... | reverse complement strand
GGTTCCTACACCGTCCGGGTCGTCGCTGCGACCCTGCCGGCGGGTTCCGCTGCGACCTATGACCTCGACGGCATCGCCACCGCCCACACCGCGGCCGTGTCGCTGACCGCCGGGCAGGCCCGCACGGACGTCGACTTCGGCTACCGCGGCACCGCCTCGCTGGGCGACCGCGTCTGGTACGACACCGACGGCGACGGGGTCCAGGACGCCGGAGAGACCGGACTTGTCGGCATCTCCGTCGAGCTGCTCGACACCGGCGGCACGGTCATCGGCACGACGACCACCGCGGCGGATGGTCTCTACACCTTCGCCAACCTGGCGGCGGGCTCCTACACCGTGCGCGTCGTCTCTGCGACGCTCCCGGCCGGTTCCGCCCCGACCTTCGACCTCGACGGCATCGCCACCGCCCACACGGCGGCTGCGACGCTGACCGGTGGTCAGACCCGCACGGACGTCGACTTCGGCTACCGCGGCACCGCCTCCCTGGGTGACCGGCTGTGGACCGACGGCGACGGCGACGGCATCCAGGATCCGGGCGAGACCGGCCTGGTGGGAGTCACCGTCGAGCTGCTGAACAGCGGTGGCACGGTGATCGGCACCACCACCACGGCGGCGGACGGCCTCTACACCTTCGCCCATCTGGCGGCGGGTGACTACACCGTCCGGGTCGTCGCGGCGACGCTGCCCGCGGGGCTCGCGCCCACCTTCGACCTCGACGGCATCGCCACGGCCCACACGGCGGCGGCGACGCTCACCGGCGGTCAGACCCGCGACGACGTCGACTTCGGCTACCAGGGCACCGGTTCTCTCGGTGACCGGGTGTGGTACGACGCCGATGGTGACGGCGTGCAGGATGCCGGCGAGAGCGGCCTGGTGGGCGTCACCGTCGAGTTGCTCGACAACGGTGGCAACGTCCTCACCAGCACCACGACGGCGGCGGATGGTATCTACACCTTCAACCACCTCGCGGCGGGCACCTTCACCGCCCGGGTCGTCGTCTCGACGCTGCCGGCCGGCATCGCCGCGACCTACGACCTCGACGGCATCGCCACCGCGCACACGGCGGCGGCGACGCTGACCGGCGGTCAGACCCGCACCGACGTCGACTTCGGCTACCGCGGCACCGCCTCGCTCGGCGACCGCCTCTGGCTGGACGTCAATGGTGACGGCAACCAGGATCCGGGCGAGACCGGTCTGGTGGGCGTCACCGTCGAGCTGCTCGACAACGGCGGCACCGTCCTCGGCACGACCACCACGGCGGCGGACGGCATCTACGGCTTCTCGCACCTGGTGTCCGGCACCTACACCGTCCGGGTCGTCGCTGCGACCTTGCCGGCCGGTGTCGCGCCGACCTACGACCTCGACGGCATCGCCACCGCCCACACGACGGCGGTGACGCTGACCGACGGGCAGACCCGCACCGACGTCGACTACGGCTACCGCGGCACCGCCTCGATCGGCGACCGCGTCTGGCTCGACGGCGACGGCGACGGCGTGCAGGATCCCGGCGAGGCCGGCCTGACCGGCGTCAAGGTGGAGCTGCTCAACGCCGGCGGCACGGTGATCGACACGATGTTCACCGGTTCCGACGGCATCTACACCTTCGCCAACCTGACCGGCGGCACCTACACCGTCCGGGTCGTCGCTGCGACCCTGCCGGTCGGTGTCACCCCGAGCTACGACCTCGACGGCATCGCCACCGCCCATACGGCGGCGGTGACGCTGACCGACGGCCAGCCCCGCGCGGACGTCGACTTCGGCTACCGCGGCACCGCCTCTCTCGGCGACCGCCTGTGGATCGACGCCGACGGCGACGGCATCCAGGACGGCGGTGAGATCGGCCTGACGGGTGTCACCGTCGAGCTGCTCGACGACGGCGGCCTCGTCCTCGACACCACCACCACCGGGGCCAATGGCCTCTACACCTTCAATTACCTCGCGGCGGGCACCTACACCGTCCGGGTCGTCTCCACGACCCTGCCGGCGGGCCTCGCTCCGACCTTCGACCTCGACGGCATCGCCACCGCCCACACGGCGGGTGTGACGCTCACCGGTGGTCAGAACCGCACCGACGTCGACTTCGGCTACCGCGGCACCGCTTCGGTGGGCGACCGCCTCTGGCTCGACGCCGACGGCGACGGCGCCCAGGACGTGGGTGAAGAGGGTCTGGCCGGCGTTTCCGTCGAGCTTCTCGACGGTGGCGGCGCGGTCCTCGGCACCACCGCCACCGGCGTCGACGGCATCTACCACTTCGAGCACCTCACGGCGGGCACCTACACCGTCCGGGTCGTCGCTGCGACCCTGCCGACCGGCCTGGCCGCGACCTTCGACCTCGACGGCATCGCCACCCTCCATGCGGCGGCGGTGACCTTGGCCGGCGGCGACAGCCGCACGGACGTCGACTTCGGCTACCGCGGCACCGCGTCTCTCGGTGACCGCCTCTGGAGCGACTTCGATGCCGATGGCGTGCAGGACGGCGGAGAGAACGGCCTGACCGGTGTCACGGTCGAGCTGCTCAACGGCGGCGGCACGGTCATCGACTCCACCATCACCGGGGCCGACGGCCTCTACACCTTCGAGCATCTCGCGGCGGGCACCTACACCGTCCGGGTCGTTTCCGCGACCCTGCCGGCCGGCTCCGCTCCGAGCTACGACCTCGACGGCATCGGCTCCGCCCACACGGCGGTGGCGACGCTCGCCGGTGGCCAGGCCCGCACCGACGTCGACTTCGGCTACCGCGGTACCGGATCTCTCGGTGACCGTCTGTGGATCGACGGCGACGGCGACGGCGTGCAGGACGGCGGCGAAAACGGCCTCTCCGGAGTGACCGTCGAGCTGCTCGACGGCAGCGGCAACCTGCTGACCTCCACCACCACCGGTGCCAACGGCATCTACACCTTCAGCCAGCTCCCGGGTGGCGTCTACATCGTGCGTGTGGATGCGACCACCCTGCCGGCCGGCCTCGCCCCGACCTATGACCTCGACGGCATCGGTACGCAAAACGCCGCCGAGCTCACCCTGGCGGGCGGCGCCAACCGCGACGACGTGGACTTCGGCTATCGCGGCACCGGCTCGATCGGCGACCGCCTCTGGTACGACGGCAACGGGAATGGCTCGCAGGATCCCGGCGAGGACGGCCTGGCCGGCGTCACCGTCGAGCTCCTGAACGGGGCCGGCACCGTCATCGCCACCACCGTCACCGGCGCCGACGGCCTCTACACCTTCGAAAACCTCCCTGCCGGGACCTACACCGTCCGCGTGGCTGTCGCCACCCTGCCGGCCGGCCTGGCTGCGACCTACGACCTCGATGGCATCGGCTCGGCGCACACCGCCTCGGTCTCCCTGACCGGTGGCCAGACCCGCACCGACGTCGACTTCGGCTATCGCGGCACCGCCTCGATCGGCGACCGCCTCTGGAACGACGTCGACGCCGACGGCGTCCAGGACGGCGGCGAGGCCGGCTTGACCGGAGTCACCGTCGAGCTGCTCGACGGCGGCGGCAACACCGTCGCCTCCACCGTAACGGGTGCCAACGGCCTCTACGGCTTCGGCAGCCTCGCGGCGGGCAACTACACCGTCCGCGTGATCACCTCCACTCTGCCGGGCGGTTACGTCCCGACCTACGACCTCGACGGCACGGGCACGGCCCATTTCGCCGCGGTCGCACTGGCCGGTGGTCAGAACCGCACCGACGCCGACTTCGGCTACCGCTCTCCGGTGGGCACCTTCGCCCTCGGTGACCGGGTGTGGAACGACGCCGACGGCGACGGCATCCAGGATGCCGGCGAAGCCGGGATCAACGGCCTCACCGTGCAGCTCCTCGACGGCGGCGGCATCGTCATCGCCACCACCGCCACCACGGGCAACGGCGACTACGCGTTCCTCAACCTGCTACCGGGCACGTACTCGGTGCGGGTCGACTCCGCCACCCTCCCGGCCAACGTGGCCCCGACCTATGACCTGGACGGCATCGGCACGGCGCACGTCGCCACCGTCGCCCTCACGGCCAGCCGGTCGGACCTCGACTTCGGCTATCGCGGCTCCGCCGCGGTGAAGCCGATCCTCGAGTGCGTGGTCAACAACGGCAACAACACCTGGACCGCCTACTTCGGCTACCTGAACGAGAACGTGCTGCCGGTCAGCATCCCGGTCGGCTCCACGAACAAGTTCTCGCCCTCGCCGGACGACCGCGGCCAACCGACCACCTTCCAGCCCGGCCGCACTGCGTACTGGCCGGACGCCTCGTTCGGTGTGGTCTTCGACGGGAGCAATCTCGTCTGGAGCCTCGCCGGCCGGACCTCCACCGCGAACAGCGGCTCGACACCGTGCTCGAACCACGTCTTCTTCGAGAAGAAGTGGCACGACGCCGACGGCAACGTGTCGACCGCCCCGCCGGCCAACCTGCCGGCCAACTACCAGCTCACGGCGACGAGCACCCTCGGCACCGCGACCTGCACCTATCCGACGGGCGCCACGGCGCTCACCTGCACCTATGCCAACAACCAGCCCCCGGCCCTGGACAACAACGGCCTGTGGGTGCCGGTCGGTTCCACCTACACGGTGACGGAGACGGGTCTGCCCGCGGGCGGCTCCATCCTGTCCGGCACCGGCCCGGTCACGCTGCCCAGCGCGCTCTGCGAGCCGGGCCGCAACGGGCTCCAGAAGTACTGCACCCACACCGTGCGCAACTTCATCGGCGCCCAGAGCTGTGCCATCCCCGCCGAAGCCGACTCCTCCTGGGGCGGCGCCGGTGGCGGCCACACCTTCTGGATGCCGGGCATCGGCACCGACTTCATCTTCACTCCGCTGCCGGGCGGCTTCTCCACCAACGGGGATGGCACCGCGCGTCTCATCGGGACCGTGAAGCGGTCGTCGGACCTCACCCAGAGCTTCCTCGTGGACGTCCAGTTCAGCGGATTCTCCGCGACCATCCCGCCGGGCAGCCCGAAGATGGAGCTGGCCGCGTCGGCCTACGCCGAGAACGGCGGACCGGTCGACCCGGCCACCTGGTGGTACTACTCCTCCTTCACCGGCACCCTGACCGGCACGGGCAGCAATGCCGGCGCGGTCATCACCATCGCCCGCACCGGCCCGGCCTTCCAGGTGGGCGCCGGCGCGAACGGCAAGAACGTCAACTTCGGCGGCTCCGGCTGGTTCCTCTGGACCGTCACCCAGCAGCCCACCGCGGGTGATCCTCTCCAGGCCAACGGCCAGGGCGACATCAACATCGACCTCACCGAGTGCCCGATCGCGACCGCGTCGATCGGCGACCGCGTGTGGTTCGACCGCGACGGCGACGGCACCCAGGACCCGGGCGAAACCGGACTGGCCGGTGTGACCGTCGAGCTGCTCGACAACGGTGGCTCGGTCTTCGCGACGGCAATGACCGACGCCAACGGCATCTACACCTTCGCCAACCTGACGGCGGGCTCCTACTCCGTCCGGGTCGTTTCCGCGACCCTGCCGGCCGGCGTCTCGCCCAGCTATGACCTGGATGGCACCGCCACCGCCGACATCGCGGCCGTGACACTGACCACCGGGCAGATCCGCACCGACGTCGACTTCGGCTACGGCGGCACCGCTTCCATCGGCGACCGGGTCTGGTTCGACGCCGACCTCGATGGAAACCAGGATGCCGGCGAGGCCGGAATCTCCGGGGTGACTGTCGAGCTCCTCGACGGCAGCAGCAACGTGATCGCCACGACCACGACCGGAACCGACGGTCTCTACACCTTCGACCACCTGCTGAGCGGCACGTACACGGTGCGCATCGTCACCGCGTCGTTGCCGGCCAACGTCGCCCCGAGCTTCGATCAGGACGGCGTCGCGTCTCCGCACATCACCGTGGTCAACCTCACCACCGGCACCACCCGGACGGACATCGACTTCGGCTACCGCCCGACGGTGGGCACGCTGGTGATCGGTGACCGGATCTGGAACGACGCCGACGGCGACGACGTCCAGGACGTCGGTGAGGTCGGCATCAACGGCGTCACCGTCCAGCTCCTCGACGGCAGCGGCACGGTCCTCGCCACGACGGTCACGGCCGGCGGAGGGGCCTACTCCTTCACCGCGCTGCTGCCGGGCGTCTACACCGTCCGCATCGACACGGCGAGCCTCCCCGCCAACTTCGGGCCGACGTATGACCTGGACGGTGCGGAGACCACCCCCCACAACGCGACCCTCACGCTGACCGAGACCCGGTCGGACGTGGACTTCGGCTACCGCGGACCCGCCGGTACCGAGAACTGCGCCACCAAGGCCGATGCCGATCCCACCTGGGGTGGGGCCAACGGCGGTCATGCCTTCTGGCTGCCGGGCATCGGCACCGACTTCGTCTTCACCCCGGCTCCGGGCGGCTTCGTCACCAACAGTGACGGCACCGCGTTCCTGACCGGTACGTTGCGGCGAGTCTCCAACCCCAACCAGGGCTTCGTCGTCGACGTCCAGCTCGAAGGATTCTCGGCGGTCATCCCGCCGGGCAGCCCGAAGCAGGAGCTCGGCGCCTCGGCCTACAAGGTGAACGGTGGCCCGGTCGATCCGTCGACCTGGATCTACTTCGCCTCCTTCTCCGGCACTCTCACCGGCATCGGTGACTACGCCGGAGCGGTCCTCAACATCACCAACACCGGCCCGGCCTTCCAGGTGGGCATCGGTGCCAACAGCAAGAACCTCAACTACGGCGGCTCCGGCTGGTTCCTGTGGACCGTCGCGCAGCAGCCGCTGGCCGGCGGCAGCCTCCAGGCCGAGGGCCAGGGTGACGTCAACATCGACCTCGGCTCCTGCCCGCCGGCGACCGCCTCGATCGGCGACCGCCTGTGGCTCGACGCCGACGGCGACGGAATCCAGGATGCCGGCGAAGAAGGTCTGTCCGGCGTCGGAGTGGAGCTCCTGAGCAGCACCGGAGCCCTCCTCCTCACCACGGTCACCGGAGCGGACGGCATCTACAGCTTCGCGAGCCTGCCGGCCGGTGCCTACACCGTCCGGGTGGTCACCTCGACGCTGCCGGCCGGCCTGGCTCCGACCTTCGACCTCGATGGCATCGCCACCGCCCACACCGCGGCCGTGACGCTCGCCACCGCCCAGACCCGCACCGACGTCGACTTCGGCTACCGCGGCACCGGCTCGATCGGTGACCGTGTGTGGCTCGACGCCGACGGCGACGGGTTCGAAGACGCCGGAGAGACCGGGATCACCGGTGTCACCGTCGAGCTCCTCGACAATGGCGGCAACGTTCTCGCCACCACCACGACGGGGGCCAACGGCAACTACCTCTTCTCCAACCTGGGTGTGGGCACCTACGCCGTCCGGATCGTCATCACGACGCTGCCGGCCGGTGCCAACCCGACCTACGACCTGGACGGCATCACCACGGCGCACGTCGCCGGTGTGACCGTCGCCGGCGGCCAGGCCCGCACCGACGTCGACTTCGGCTACCGGATCACCGGTACCGGCTCGATCGGTGACCGCGTCTGGTTCGACGTCGACGGCGACGGTGTGCAGGACGCCACCGAGCCGGGCATCAACAACGTCACCGTCCAGCTCTTGAACAGCGCCGGCACGGTGATCGCCACGACCACGACCGCCGGCAACGGCACCTACACCTTCAGCAACCTGGCGGCGGGCAACTACTCCGTCAAGATCGTCAGCTCGACCTTGCCGGCCGGCGCGGTGCCGACCTACGACCTGAACGGCGTCGCCACGGCTCACATCACCGCCGTGACGCTCGCCACCGGTCAGAATCGCACCGACGTCGACTTCGGCTACAAGGGCACGATCTGCCTCGGCGACCTCGTCTGGAAAGACCTGGACGGCGACGGCGTGCAGGATTCCAATGAGTCCGGCATCGGCGGCGTGACCGTCCAACTCTACGATGCGGCGAACAACCTCATCGCGACGCGGACGACGACCAGCACCGCCAGTTGCAGCAGCGGCAACTACTCGTTCTGCAACCTGTTGCCGGGAACCTACACGGTGCGGGTCGTGGCTTCGACCCTGCCGGCGAACTACGTACCGACCTACGACCTCGACGGCGTCGTGACGCCGCACGCGGCGACGGTCACCGTTCTCTCCGGCACCAACAACAACGTCGACTTCGGCTACCGGTGCAACACCAACGGGTCGATCGGCGACCGCGTCTGGCTCGACCGGGACGGCGACGGAATCCAGGATGCCGGTGAGCCGGGCCTGAATGGCGTCACCGTTCAGCTCCTCAACAGCTCCGGCACCGTGATCGCCACGACCACGACCGCCGGCAACGGCAACTACACCTTCAGCGACGTCCCCACCGGGAGCTACTCGGTGAAGATCGTCAGCACCACGCTGCCTGGCGGCGCCGTGCCGACCTACGACCTCAACGGAACGGGCACGCCCCACGTCACCACGGTGACGGTGAGCGCCAACCAGAACCGGACGGACGTCGACTTCGGCTACAAGGGCGCCATCAGCATCGGCGACAAGGTCTGGCAGGACAAGGACGGCGACGGCGTGCAGGATGCCGGCGAGCCGGGTATTGCCAACGTCACCGTGCAGCTCTACGACGCAGCCGGAGCCCTGGTGGCGACCACCACGACCGACTGCAACGGCAACTACCTCTTCTCCAATCTCCTGGCGGGGACCTACACGGTGAAAATCGTGGCCTCGACCCTGCCGGCCAACTTCGTGCCGACCTACGACCTCGACGGCGTGGCCTCGGCCCACCAGGCCACCTTCACCGCCACCGCCTCCCGCACCGACGTCGACTTTGGCTACCGCTGCAACGCCGTGGGCTCGATCGGTGACCGCGTGTGGCTCGACAGCGACGGCGACAAGGTGCAGGATGCCGGCGAAGCCGGGATCAACGGCGTCACCGTCCAGCTCCTCGACAACCTCGGCAACGTGATCACCTCGGTCACGACGTCGGGCAACGGCAACTACACCTTCAGCAACGTGGCTCCGGGCACCTACACCGTCAAGATCGTGACCTCCACCCTGCCGGCCGGCGCGGTGCAGACCTACGACCTGGACGGCACCGGCTCGGCCAACAGCACGGCCGTCACGGTCAGCGCCAACCAGAACCGTACCGACGTCGACTTTGGCTATCGGGGCAACCTGAGCATCGGCGACAAGGTGTGGGACGACAAGGACGGCGACGGCGTGCAGGATTCCGGCGAGCCCGGTCTTGCCAACGTCACCGTGCAGCTCTACGACGCGGCCGGCACCCTGGTGGCGACCACGACGACCGACTGCAGCGGCAACTACGTCTTCACCAACCGCCTGGCGGGGACCTACACGGTCAAGATCGTGACCTCGACCCTGCCCTCCGGTTACACCCCGACCTACGACCTCGACGGCGTGGCCACGGCCAACGCGGCGACCTTCAACCTGACGGTGAGCCGCACCGACGTCGACTTCGGCTACAAGAACACGACGGCGCCGGGAACCGGCACGCTCGGATACTGGAAGACCCATCCGGAAGCCTGGCCGGTGCAGAGCATCACCATCGGTGGTGTGACGTACTCGAAGACCCAGGCGATCAACTGGATGAGCACGGCCGGCTCCGGCGACAAGTCGATCGACATGTTCAAACAGCTCGTCTCCGCCAAGCTCAACGTGCTGGTCGGAAACCAGGCGAGCTGCATCAACTCGACCATCGCCAGCGCCGATGCCTGGATGGTGGCCCACCCGGTCGGCAGTGGGGTCAGCGGCAGCAGCTCCGCCTGGACCCAGGCCTCGCCGTGGCACACCCAGCTCGACAACTACAACAACGGTCTGCTCTGCGCGCCGCACCGCAACTAGGCGGGCGCCTCGTTTGATCTGGCATGCGGGCCAGGGTCTTCGGACCCTGGCCCTTCTCTTAGGGCCTGGGCATCTTCCAGCCTGACGATTTCCTGACGATCTTTTGGCAGACTAAGGACCGAGTTGGAGACGAGAATCATGGGTGACAGCGAACAATCTTCCAAGCCGGGCAGGAATCAGGAGGCCTACCAGTCGGGCTCCTTCCTCCTCCGCATTTGGACCGAGGGGCGCGAGATCGAGGGCCAAACCCCCGCGACGCGTGTGTTTGTGCGGAATCTCAAGACCGGCGAAGAGCATTATCTGGGCGACCTCGACCAGCTCGGCGACGAGGTGCTCCGCCAATTTCAACAGAACGGGCAGGCTGCCGGCAGCCCCCCGCGCAAGAAGTGAAACCTCGCAAAGGCAGAAACTCCCTCCTTGAAAAGATGCCCGATCAGCTGACGATTTCCTGACGGGCGGAGTTCATGCTGACCCTCGAGATCTTCGTGGCAACCCTGCAGTCGCAGGAGATGCCGGAGAATCAGGAGGGTATGCGATGGTTCTTTCAATACGTTCCAGTTCCGGGATGGGTGGGGTGGCGCTCCTTCTCAGCCTGCTGGCGGCCCCCCATGGGGTAAGCGCGCAAGCGGCGCCGGATGCACCCGATCTGGTGCAGGTTCTCAGCGAGCAATCCTTCCAAGACAGCATGACAGGCGCCTCCCTGGCGGCTCCTCCGAGAGTGGCCGGAAGGTCGGTGAACGGAGGTGGCCCCCGCGCCATCACCGCCGCCGCGGGGACAGGCTTCCGGTGCCTGCCGAGCTGCAATCCGGTCGACGGGCGCTTCCTGGCGGTGGCGGGTGCCAACCTGGTGACCTTGAGCGGCCGGGAGATGAACCTGACGATCTCGGTGCCCGCCGGCACCTCGTCGTTCAATCTCGGGATCTTCGACGGCGACGTCCGCGCGACCGACGGAGCCGGCGTGTCGCACTGGGACATCGGCGTCGCCTCTCTCTACGAGTACACCCTCTACGCGGATCCATTCGGTGACGGCACCGGTACGACGGTGGTCCAGATGCAGCCCGGCCTCCCGTCGATCCCCTCGACGTCCATGCCGGACAACGCCTGGATCGATTTCACGATCCCCACCGATTCCTCGGCCCTGGCGCCGAGCGGCAACTACTTCTACCGGCTCACCATCAGCCTGACGGTTCCCACCCTCACCACCCTCAACGCGTTCAAGGTCCGGGCGACGGCCGTGGTGAGCGGCTTGACGCTCGATCCGGAAACCGAGCCTTTCTCCTACATCGCGAGCTTCACCAGCGTCGGCGATGCGCAGACCGTCTATCCCAACTACCCCGCCTCGAACACTCCGGCCAATTACGACGGCACCTTCGAGTTCTACTTCGACCTGCCCGTCTCGAAGACGGAAATCACGGTGTGGGACGGCGACTTCGACCGCGGCAAATACAACGGCACGGAGCTCGACACCGACGATCCGGACACTCCGGCGCTCCCGCTGCCGCCTTGGTCGACGCTCGACACGCTGCCCGAAGGCGTCGCCCTCGGCCTCCTCGGCACGACCGGCAATCCGCCGGACGACCGCAACCCGCTTCCGGCGACCACGGGCAACTTCGTCCTCAAGCCCCCCTCGGTGCGCTACGACCTGTTCGCCCCGAACGCCCAGACGTTCTCCAACGAAAATCCTTCGGGCAATCAGGAATGGGAGCAGTTCAAGATCACCACCGTGGCCTCCGACCCCCTGGTGGATGCTTACGCTTCGTCTCTCCACGCGGGGACCTACCGCCTGCGGGTGGCCGGCGTCGACATGCAGAACCTGAACGCGCTCCTGCTGCCGGGCCGGGTCCTCTGCCTCGAGGAGGACGGCAGCCCGTGCACGCCGCTGCGTCCTTTCCTGGCGGGCGACACGGTGTTCAAGGACGGCAACCGCAACGGTACGCAGGAGAATGAAGGCGGCTCCGAGCCCGGCATCGCCGGGGTGACGCTCGAGCTGGTCGACGAGCTCGGCTTCGTGCTCGCCACGGCGGTCACCGACGGCGAAGGCCAGTACTCCTTCCCGGTGCAGGCCTACACCTATACGGTGCGCATCGCCGCCTCCAACCACGCGCCGGGCGGCCCGCTCGCGGGCTTCGCGGCCACGACCGAGGAGAGCAGGACCGAGACCGTGGTCGACGACAACGTCCTGACGTTCGACTACGGTTACTGCGGCACCGGGAGCCTCGGCGACTACGTCTGGCTCGACACGAACGGCGACGGCGTCCAGGACCCGGACGAGACCGGCCTGCCCGATGTCTTCATCGAGCTGCTCGACGGCGACGGCAACGTGGTCGATCAGACCACCACCGACGCCGACGGCAAATACAAGTTCGGCAACCTCGCCCCGGGTGATTACACCTTGCGGATCGATCCGCTGAGCCGGCCGGGTCTCACCGCATCGGCAGACCTCGACGGTGCCACGACACCCGATGAGACCGCGGTGACGCTCGGCGCCGGCCAGGAGCGGACCGACGTGGACTTCGGCTATTCCGTCGAAGGCCATGCCTCGATCGGCGACCGGGTCTGGCTCGACGCGGACGGCGACGGCGTGCAGGATTCCGATGAAGCCGGCATTCCGGGCGTGACCGTCGGCCTGCTCGACGGCGACGGCAACGAGGTCGCGACGACCACCACCGGCGCCGACGGCATCTACGGCTTCGACAGCCTGAAGGCGGGGACCTACACGGTCGCCGTCGAGCCGGCGACGCTCCCGTCGGGAGCGGTCGCCACCTTCGACCGGGACGGCATCGGGACCCTGCATCGCGCCACCCTCACGGTCACGGCCGATGACCAGGTCACCAATGTCGATTTCGGCTACCGCGGCAGCGCCTCCCTGGGTGACCGGGTGTGGCTCGATCTCAACGGTGACACCTCTCAGAGTGCCGGAGAGAACGGGATCAACGGCGTCACCGTGCAGCTCGTCGACAGCTCCGGGAACCTGGTGGCCAGCACCGTCACCGCCGGCGACGGCAACTACACCTTCAACAACCTCCTGGCCGGCACCTATACGGTGCGCCTGGTCGCGGCCACCCTGCCCCCGGGCTCGACCCAGACCTACGACCTCGACGGCACCGGCACCCCGCACAGCGCGGTGGTGACCGTGGCCGGCGGAGCCACCCGCGCCGACGTGGACTTCGGCTATCGCGGCAACGGGTCGCTCGGGGACCGCGTCTGGCTCGACAAGAACGGCAACAGCAGCCAGGACTCCGGCGAGCCCGGGCTGAACGGCGTCACCGTCCAGCTCCTCAATGGCTCGGGCGGCGTGATCGCCACCACCACCACGGCCGGTGACGGCAACTACAGCTTCACCAACCTGGCCGCCGGCAGCTATACCGTGCGCGTGGTCGCCGCCACGTTGCCGGCGGGCACCGTGCCGACTTACGATCTCGATGGCACCGGCACGGCCCATACCGCGGCGGTGACGCTCGCCGCGGGAGGCAGCCGCGGCGACGTCGACTTCGGATACCGCGGCACCGCCTCCATCGGCGACCGTGTCTGGCTCGACGCCAACGGCAACGGCGCGCAGGACTCGGGTGAAACCGGCTTGACCGGGGTCACCGTCGAGCTCCTCAACAGCGGCAGCACCGTCATCGCCACCACGACGACCGCGGCCAACGGCATCTACACCTTCAGCAATCTGGTGGCGGGCAGCTACACCGTCCGGGTCGTCTCTTCGACTCTGCCAGCCGGCTCCACCCCCACCTTCGACCCCGACGGCATCGCGACCGCCCACACCGCGGCCGTGACCCTCACCGGCGGCCAGACCCGCGCCGACGTCGACTTCGGATACCGCGGCACTGCCTCCATCGGCGACCGCGTCTGGAACGACGCCGACGGCGACGGAGTCCAGAACACAAGTGAAACCGGGCTGACCGGTGTCACTGTCGAGCTGCTCAACAGCGGCGGTACCGTCATCGCCACCACCACCACCGGCTCCAACGGCGCCTACACGTTCGGCAACCTGGCGGCGGGCAGCTACACCGTCCGGGTGGTCTCCTCGACCTTGCCGGCCGGAATGACGCCGACCTACGACCTCGATGGCATCGCGACCGCCCACACCGCGGCCGTGACGCTCGCCGGTGGCCAGACCCGCACCGATGCCGACTTCGGCTACCGCACCCCGCCGGTCTCCTGCACCGCGGGCTACTTCAAGGACCACTTCAACAACGCCAGCTTCTCCAACAACGACGGCACCTTGACCTGGGCAGGTTCCTGGATCGAGTCGGATTCCGCCGGCGCGGGAGTGAGCAGTGGCAACGTCACCGTGGGAAGCCCGTACGCCGGGTACCTCTTCCTGCGCGACTACCCGGACACCGGAACCCAGCCGAGCGCGGCCCGTCAGGCCAACCTCACCGGCTTCACCGCCGCGACGCTGAGCTTCTCCTTCCACGTCCGCACCGCCGTCGATCCTGACGACGCGGTGGTCATCGAGATCTCGAACAACGGCGGCTCGACCTATACCGTCCTGGAGACGCTGAACGGCTTCACCGGAACGTACGAGGGCACGCGCAGCTACGACATCTCCGCCTACATCGCCAGCAACACCCGGATCCGCTTCCGGGTGACCAACAACTACGGTGCCAGCGACGAGCTCTTCAAGGTCGACTGGGTCCGGATCGACGGCACCTGCACGCCGGCGACCCAGACCGGCTCGATCGGCAACCGCGTCTGGAACGACACCGACGGCGACGGAAGCCAGGATTCCAGCGAGGCCGGCATCAACGGCGTCACGGTCCAGCTCCTCAACAGCGGCGGCACCCTGATCGCCACCACCACCACCGCCGGCAACGGCGACTACAACTTCGCCAACCTGGCGGCGGGCAGCTATTCCGTCAAGGTCGTCAGCTCGACGCTGCCGGCCGGCCTGACGCCGACCTACGACCTCGATGGCATCGCCACCGCCCACGTCGCCGCCGTGACCCTGACCACCGGCCAGGCCCGCACGGACGTCGACTTCGGCTACAAGACCGCGCCGGTCTCCTGCACGGCGGGCAACTTCAAGGACAACTTCAGCTCCGCGAGCTTCTCGAACAACGACGGAAGCCTGACCTGGGCGGGTGCGTGGGTGGAGTCGGATACCGCGGGGACGGGAGTCGGCAGCGGCAACGTCACCGTGGGATCTCCGTACAGCGGGTACCTGATCCTGCGGGACTTCCCGGACACCGGAACCCAGCCGAGCGCGGCCCGCCAGGCCAACCTCACGGGCTTCGCGACCGCGACGCTGCAGCTCGCCTACCACACCAGGCCCGGCGTCGACGCGGACGACGCGGTGGTCATCGAGGTGTCGAAGGACGGCGGCTCGACCTACACCGTCCTGGAGACGCTGACCGGGATCGTCGGACAGACCACCGGCTCGCGGACCTACGACATCTCGGCCTACATCGCCAGCAACACCCGGATCCGCTTCCGGGTCAGTGCCAACTACGGTGCCGACGACGAGCTCTTCAAGGTGGATTGGGTGCGCATCGACGGCTCCTGCTCCACGACTCCGCCGTCCACCTCGAACGGCTCGATCGGCAACCGTGTCTGGTTCGACTACGACGGCGACAAGGCGCAGGACGCGAGCGAGCCCGGCATCAACGGCGTCACGGTCCAGCTCCTCAACAGCTCCGGCACCGTGATCGCCACGGCGGCCACCGCCACCAACGGCAACTACACCTTCAGCAACCTGGCGGCGGGAAGCTACTCCGTCAAGATCGTCGCCTCGTCCCTGCCGGCCGGCACCGACCAGACCTACGACCTCGACGGCCTCGGAACCTCGAACGTCGCTGCCGTGACCCTCACCACCGGCCAGAACCGCACCGACGCCGACTTCGGCTACCAGGGCAACATCTGCATCGGCGACCGGGTGTGGAACGACAAGGACAGTGACAAGAGCCAGGATTCCAACGAATCCGGAATCGCCAACGTCACCGTCCAGCTCTGGGACGCCGAAGGGCATCTCATCGCCACGGACGTCACGGACAGCAGCGGCAACTACTCCTTCAACAACCTGTTGACCGGAACCTACACGATCAAGGTCGTCAGCTCGACGCTGCCCTCGGGCACGACGCAGACCTTCGACCGTGACGGGACCGCCACCCCGCATGCCGCGACTCTCGCTTTCACCGCTTCGCGCAGTGACATCGACTTCGGCTACAAGGGCTCCGGAACCGGAGGCGGCTGCTACTGACCTCGGCATGCTGCCGAGATGAAATCAAGGCCAGGGTCTTCGGACCCTGGCTCCTGATCCCGCAAGGTTCCCTGGCCCTTCCTCGAATCCGGCGGCCCCCTGGACGGCTACACCGCCAGGACCCCGCTCACCCAGACCGCGGACGTGATCGACGAGAACGTCCTGACCTTCGACTTCGGCT
>Ga0209682_10000336_pt1 | contig 16165 bp, 12 predicted proteins | sample DOMMetBare2Fresh_2_FD_187471 | JGI IMG/M metagenome (GOLD analysis project Ga0209682, IMG submission 187471) | Wetland sediment microbial communities from St. Louis River estuary, USA, under dissolved organic matter induced mercury methylation -... | ecosystem: Environmental > Aquatic >... | reverse complement strand
GCTTCAGCATGATGTTCTCCTTGCCCGGCAGGGCGTCAACCGGTCGCCGCCCGGACACCGGGCCGCTCGGCCGGCGCCTGCAGCGTCACACGCATACCTTCGAGTTGCACACTGCGGCATTCGCGGGCCTGTTCCGCCTCGATGGTCGATGCCATCTCGCGCAGTTGCCCGGCCAGCAGCACCATCAGGTCGTCGAGCGTCACGAGCCCGACCAGCGCGCCTTGGGGCGTGACGGTGGGCAGGCGCCGGACTCCCCTGTGGCGCATCGATCTCAGCAGGTCCGACACCGAATCCTCCTCGCGCGCGGTGACAACGTCGCAGCTCATCACGTCCTCGACGCGCAGGCGCGCAGGGTCGACGCCCTTGGCCAGGACGGCGGTGACGATGTCGCGATCGGTCAGCATGCCCACGACCACGCGGCCGAGGTTCGTCTCGTCGACGACGACCAGGCTGCCGACATGGTTGTCGCGCATCAGCCGGGCGGCGTCGACGAGCGGCATGTCGCGTTCGGCACAGGTCACGATCCGGTTGCAGATGTCGCCGGCGTTCAGGGTCTCGCTCATGGGTTGCCCCTCGGTGTCGCTCTGGCGCGCGCGGCCCTCATGGCGCCGCGGCCGGCCAGCCGACGGTCTGTGCCAGCGTGATGCGCTGCGAGGTCCTCAGGCCGAGCTGGCGTGCGAGCTGCCTGCGGTCGACCAGGCCGCGCACCACGGTGGCCAGGCCGCTGATGGCGCAGAACAGGTAGACGTTCTGCGCGATGCAGCCGGCGTCGGCCCCGACCAGGAACGAGCGTTCCTCGGCAGGGATCGAGCCGAGGCGGTCGAGGTCGGCCACGTAGACCAGGTTCAGCGGGGCGCCGGCCACGAAGTCCTGCACGCCGGTGGCCGCACGCAGGTCCTGCGCGGTGACGAGGACGAGGCGGTGCTCGCGCGGCTCGTAGCGATAGCAGCCCTGAGCCAGCACCGCGTAGACGGTGGTCTCCTGCCAGTCGTGCGCCGACGGCGCGGTCCGCCCACCGGTGGCAGGGCGGTTGATGCCGAACGCGGCCCACAGCAGGCCCGATACCAGGTCGGCCGGCAGCGGGTCGGGCGCGAATGCGCGTGCGCTCGCACGCGACCGCAGGGCCTGGGCAAGGGTCGCCCGGTCAGGCAACCGCGCGGGCGGCAAGACGAAGGAATCGGTTTCCAGATCGAGTGCCAGGGTCGACATCGTGGCCCTCCAAGTCAAGCCCGACCGCGGGCTGGTCGTAACGATCATCGTGGCGCTGCTGCTGTGGACGGCCATTGCGTCGACGCAAGCGCGCTGCAGGCCGACAGGCGCGTCGGTCCCCACGACCGCGGCCGCGGACTGGCGCGCGCGGGCATGGGTGCCGTGTCCTGGCGTGCCTGCCGCCTCGCCCTGTCGTTTCCTGGCCTGCACTGGCGCAGCCGGGCCTGGCCCGCAGCGCAGGAACCCGCCGCCCGCTGCGGCCGGAGCAGGCCCTGCTGCCGATTGAGTCCGCGCAACCGCAGCCGTCGATCCGGGCCTACGCTCGTCATGGATCACAGGAGGCCCCGATGAAGGACAAGCGCAAGACGGCTCGCAGGCGCCTGCAGCCTGTCGGCTCGGCCGCCGTCATCACCGAAGCGCCGGCCACCACCGACGAGATGCTGCCGATCGTCGATCGCCCCGACGGCCATTACTGGCAGGCGAGCGATGGCAAGGAGGAGTTCGGCCCGTTCGAGACCTACGAAGCAGCGCGCGCCGACCGCGATCGCGGCGACGAGCAGCGGCCCGTGCCGGGCGAGACCTTGAGCGAGGCCGAGAGCGAGATCGGCGTCGCCGACTGGATCGATGCCGAGACCGGCGCACCGGCCGAGGGCCAGTCGCCGCCGCACCTCGAAGAGGAGTGAGGGCCGCGCGGAGCCGATCATGATCCAGCTGCACGAGGACGATGCGCTGCTGCTGGTGGATCTGCAGGTCGACTTCCTGCCCGGCGGTCGGCTGCCCGTTGCCGGCGGCGACGCGGTCCTGGCGCCGGTCAAGGAACTGGTCGCGAAATTCCACGCCCGCCACCTGCCGATCGTGGCCACGCGCGACTGGCATCCGCCGGACCACGAGTCCTTCGTCGCGGCCGGCGGGCCCTGGCCGGCCCATTGCGTCGCCGGCACAGCCGGTGCGGCCTTCGCGCCCGGCCTGGATCTGCCCGACGATGCGGCCATCGTGTCCAAGGCGACGGACCGGCAGCACGATGCCTATTCCGCCTTCGCGGGCACCGAGCTGCAACGGCGGCTGCGCAACTGGCACATCCGGCGCTTGGTTGTCGCGGGGCTGGCCACCGACTATTGCGTGCTCGCCACCGTGAAGGACGCGCTCGGCCTGGGCTACCGCGTGGTGGTGCCGACGGACGCGGTCGCGGCCGTCGACGTCGTGGCGGGCGATGGCGCGCGGGCGCTGCAGGCCATGCGGGCGGCCGGCGCCGTGCTCACGCAATCGGCCGAGGTGCTGGCCTGAAGTGGTGCCGCGTATGGCCGGTCCATGCGCGCTCTGCCCGTGCAGCAGCGACGTCTTGACAAGGCCGCGTCGTCGGCCAAACTGGTCGGCGGCGCGCTGCCGGCTGCGCGCCACGGAGGTGATCGGCACGCTGCCCAAGCCCTGACGGACCGCCGGCCATGGAGGAACCATGTCACTGTCTGCCATCTCTCGTCGCACCCTGGCGACCCTTGCCTTGAGCCTCGCTTCGGTCGCGCTGCATGCCGGCCAAGGCGATTGCGGCAACGGCCCCTTGCCGCGGATCTCGTTCGTCCAGTTCACGTCGCCCAACCTCCAGGTGCCGGCCCAGCCGCTGACCATCAAGGGCAAGCTCAGCCTGCCGCAGCAACGCGACGGCCATCTCGGCTGCACCACCGCCAACGGCCGCAAGCTGCCGGCCGTGGTCATCCTGCATGGATCCGCCGGCGTCGATGCGCGTGGCGACTTCTACGAGCGCGCGCTCAATGCCGCGGGCATCGCCACGCTGCAGATCGACATGTGGGAGGCGCGCGGCGTGGCGACCGCCGCCGACCGGCCGAAGGCGCCGATCCTGACCCACCCCGATGCCTTCTCGGCACTGGCCTATCTGGCTGCACAGCCCGGCATCGACCCCGCGCGGATCGGCGTCCTCGGCTTCTCCTGGGGCGGCGTGATGAGCGTGGCCGCCTCCGAGCGCCTGTATGCCGGGATGTTCGGCGGCGGGCGGCAGTTCAAGGCCCACGTGGCGCACTACCCCGTGTGCTACGGGATGAACAAGCAGTTCCCGGGCCTGCCCGCGCCGGCCCAGTTCGGCACGCAGTACCTGAACCCGACCGGCGCGCCCGTGCTCATCCAGATCGGCAGCCTGGACGACTACGACAACGGCGCCGCACCGTGCAGGGCGCTGGCGCAGGCGGTCAACGCGGCCAATGGCCCGCTCGTCGAGGTGGTCGAGTACCCGAATGCGCTGCACGCCTTCGACCGCCTGATGGTGCCGATCGTCGTCAGCGACCCGTTCGGCAACCAGGGCAGCATCTTCCAGACCGGTCAGACGCCGACCGTACGCATCGGGCCCGACCTGGCGCAGGCCTACGCGGCGCGGGAACGGGCAACCCGGTTCTTCGCGCGCAACCTCTGACGGTCGGGAACGGCGGCGCATCCGCCGGGGGGCTCCCGGCCCGGCCGTGGGGTGTTGAGCGTACGCAATCGGGCCCCTTGCCGCGCCGTCAACACTCTGTCCATCCCGGGAGTCGACCATGAGCACCAACGCCGTGCAGGAGTGGACCCTGAATGGGCTGCTCGACGAGATATCACAGATGGACCGCGAGATGCCGGACCGGTCGCTCGCCTTCGTGCTCGGCGCGGGAGCGTCGGCGTCATCGGGGATTCCCACCGGATGGGATCTGGCCACACGGTGGCTGAAGGAGTTGCACCAGCGCTTGTGCACCGATGGCACGGGCCTCGACGCCTGGGTTGCCAAAGGCGGCACCGAGATCGAGGGCCTGACGACGAGTGCCGCGGCAGCCGAGTTCTATCCGCAGATCTTCGAGAAGCGCTTCCGCAACGATCCCGACGCAGGCTATGCCGAACTCGAGGACCGGATGGAGGGCCGGTCACCGGGCATGGGCTATTCGATGCTCGCGGAGATTGTCCAGAACACCCGGCACAAGGTCGTGATCACCACGAACTTCGACAACCTGGTCTCCGACGCACTGGCCATGCACGGCCACAAGGCCCCGCTGCTCGTGGGTCACGAGTCGCTGGCCAGTTTCGTCCGGCCCCAGCTGCGCCGGCCGCTGGTCGCCAAGATCCATCGAGACCTGCTGCTGCATCCGCACAACGACCCGCAGGGCGTCGCCACACTCGGTGCGGGCTGGACGAATGCGCTGCGCAAGCTATTCCAGGCCTACCAGCCCATCGTGATCGGCTACGGGGGGAACGACGGCAGCCTGATGGGTTTTCTCCAGGCCCTGGACCCCGCCGACATCGCCGGCCGCATCCTCTGGTGCCGGCATCGCGACGCGCCACTGTCCGACGCCGTGGTCCGCCTGTTGACCAGCCACGACGGATTGTGCGTCTCGATCTCGGGCTTCGACGAGTTCATGCTGCAGCTTGCCGCGACGTTGGTCGGCGGATTCGACCTGGCCAATGTCTCGCGGCGAACCGAGCGGCTCGGCAGCCTTCGCGCGTCGTCGTTCCGCCGGCAGGCCGAGGACTATGTGCGCAACCGGCGCTGGCTGGAACCCGAGTCCGGTCGGCGCCAGCTCGTCGCCGATCTGGCGCGCGACGAAACCCACTGGTGGACCTGGGCGGTTCGCGCCGACGCCGAACACGAGTCCGAGGCGAGGCGGAAACTGTTCGAACAGGGCCTGCGCCATGTGCCCAAGAGCGCCGAACTGCGGGCCCGCTACGCCGCGTTTCTGCGCCAGGAATCGCGCCCCGCCGAAGAAGTGCGGCAGTCATACCGGGAGGCCCTCGAGCGCAATGCGGCTCACGCCGGGATCGTCGGCGAGTATGCGCAGTTCCTGGCCGACATCGGCGATCCCGAAGCCGGCAACCAGTTCGAAGAGGCCTACCGGCTCGATCCGGCCGATGCGACGACCATCAGGAACTACGCTGTCTTCCTCGCCCGCGGCCACGCCGACCTCGACAAGGCGGAGAAGATGTTCATCGCCGCCCTCGGCCTCGATCCCGAGAACCTGATACACGCCGGCAACTATGCGGTCTTTCTCGAGACCGAGCACGACCGGTTCGACGAGGCCGAGCGCATGTACAAGAGAGCGCTTCAGCTCGGGCCGGGGGATGCCTGGGCCAGGATCAACTATGCGCGCTTCCTGGTCAACCGCCGGCATGACACGGCTGCGGCCGAACAGGTCTTCAAGGACGGGATCGAGAATGCGCCGGGGAATGCCGATCTCAGAGGCGAATACGCTGCCCTGGTGGAAGACTTCAAGCACGACTACCCCGCTGCCGAGAGCCTGTACCGCGCTGCCATGGATCGTGCGCCGTATGCGTTCTGGTGGCGCATCCGGTATGCCGACTTCCTGATCTTCAAGCGGCACGACTGGGAATCCGCGGAGGCGCAGTACCGCGAGGTGCTGAGGCTCGTCCCGAGCAATGTCGAGGCGATGGCCAATCTGGCCTGCGTGCTGATGAAGAAGTACCCCGCGACGGACCTTGCGGAAGCCGTCGGCTACGCGCAGGCCACGGTCAGCCTGTGCCGGGACAGGCCGCGCCAGGCCTGCGCCGAGGCGCTCCTCTATCTCAGCCTGGCTGACGAACTGCAAGGCATTCGACCCTCGCCGCATCTGGCTGGGTTGAGGTGGCTGATCGATCGAGGTTACGAGCGCGGCAAGTGGGACTTCGATCCGCTGTTCAGTACGGTGCTGAAGGGCATGGACTGGTCGCGGCGCAAGTTGTTCGAGCGACTGGGCGACGCGATCCTGCACGAAGATGCCGTCAAGGCGCTGCGGCGGCTTTCCGGGTGGACCTCGATCGAGCCCGCGAGCCCCTTCGAGCCCCGTGGCCATGTCAGGACGCGCAGCCCTCATGCCAAGGGCGGGCCCCAGGTGTCGGCTCGCGTCGGGGGATGAGGGGCACAGCCATCGTTGCGCGCGGCGTGGCAGCCGGAGGCGGGAGCCGCGCCGCCCGCGATGCACGCCGTGCGGGCTGGTTCAGTCCGGCCGCGTGTCGAGGTCCTGCGCCAGCGCGCGGATGCCCGGCGCGATCTCCACCGGATGAGCCGTGGCGGGCGGTCCGAGCGCGCGCAATGCCGATGGCAGGCCCTGCAGGGCCGCCACATGGTGGCGGCGGATCTCGTCGAGCGTGGCCGGTGGACGAACGCGCCGCCCGGCACGCAACAGGGGCTCCAGCAGCGGCGTGCCGTCCGCGGGTTCTTGCGCCAGGTGCACGACGTCGCCCTGCATCGTTCCGGCGCCGTCGAAGCGCCGGCTGACCTGCTTGATGCCGGGCCAGGTGGCCTTGCCTTCCGAGCGCTTGCGCCGGGCCAGGCCGGCATAGGACTGCAGCTTGTAGACCGCGTCCAGCGCCGGCGCGTCGGACGAGGTCGTGAGCGCCGTGCCGACGCCGAAGCCGTCGATCGGCGCGCCGTCGTCCAGCAGCTGCTCGATGCGCGATTCGTCGAGATTGCCGCTGGCAAAGATGGTCACTTCCGGCAGGCCCGCGCCGTCGAGCAGCGCACGCACGGCGCGGGCATGGGCGCCCAGGTCGCCGCTGTCGAGCCGCACGCCGCCGATGCGCAGGCCCTCGGGGGCCAGCCGGCGCGCCAGTTCGATCACCTTGGCCACGGCCGCCTCGGTGTCGTAGGTATCCACGAGCAGCGTCGGTGCGCCCGGTCGGGCGCGCAGGAAGGCTTCGAACGCCGCGGCTTCGCTGGCGTGGGCCTGGACGAACGAATGTGCCATCGTGCCGAAGACCGGGATGCCGAAACGGCGGCCGGCCTCGACCGTGGCCGTCCCGGTGAAGCCGGCAACGAAGGCGGCGCGCGCGGCGAAGAGCGCGGCCTCTTCGCCGTGGGCGCGCCGCATCCCGAAATCCACCAGCGTGCGGCCACGGCCCGCGTGCACGACGCGCGCGGCCTTCGACGCGATCACGGTCTGCAGGTGGACGATGTTGAGCAGCCGGCTCTCGACGAATTGCGCCTGCGGCAGCGCAGCGCTGACGCGCAGCACGGGCTCGTCGGCGAAGAAGGGCGTGCCCTCGGGCATCGCATCGACATCGCCGGTGAAGCGGAAGCTGCGCAGGGCCCGGAGCAGCCGGTCGGAGAGCCCGGCATGGGCCGCGAGCCAGGCGATGTCGGCGTCGTCGAACGACAGCCCGGTCAGGAACTCCAGCGCCTGCTCGAGGCCGGCAGCGACGAGGAAGTTGCGCCCGGGCGGCAGCTTGCGCACGAAGAGCTCGAATACCGCGCGCTCCTCCATGCCCTGCGCCAGGTAGGCATCCAGCATCGTCAGCTGGTAGAGGTCGGTCAACAAAGCACTCATCGCGACGGCCTTGGCGCATCGGTCAGCCTAGGGTCCGCCGTCTGAGGCCCGGTTGCGTGCACGCAATGGCCGGCCGGATCGCCGCTGCCAGGATGGCGTCATCGATGCTGCCGCCGGAGCCTGGATCATGGCTGCTGAAATCACCCGCAACGACTCACTGCCCGACGATGTGATCGCCCTGGTGCCGATGCGCAATGTCGTGCTGTTCCCGCACGTGATGATGCCCATCACGGTGGGCCGTCCGAAGTCGCTGGCCGCGGCGCGACATGCCGGCGCGGGCGACCGGATGCTGGGCATCGTGCTGCAGAAGCGCGCCCAGGTCGACGAGCCCGGGTTCGACGACCTGTGTGGCATCGGCACCCTGGCCAAGGTGACGCACCAGGTCGCCGGCAACGACGGCCAGGTGCACGCCGTTTGCCACGGCCAGCAGCGCTTCCGGCTGCGCGAACTCGTGCCGGGACATGGCTTCCTGGCCGGGCGCATCGAGTTGCTCGACGAACGGGCCCCGCCGTCGACGGCCGCCGAGGCCCTGGGCTTGCAGCTGCGCGAGCGCGCGGTGGAGATCCTGTCGCTGCTGCCGGGCGTGCCGGCCGAACTGGCGCATGCGCTGCAGGCCACGCGCTCGCCGTCGCAGCTGGCCGACATCACCGCCAGCCTGCTCGACGTGGAAGTGGCGGAGAAGCAGATGCTGCTGGAGACGCTGTCGGTCGAGGAGCGGCTGCAGAAGGTGCTGCAGCTGCTGACGCACCGCATCGAGGTGCTGCGCCTGTCGCAGGAGATCGGCGAGCGCACCAAGGAGCAACTGCAGGATCGCGAGCGAAAGTTCCTGCTGCGCGAGCAGCTCAAGACGATCCAGAAGGAACTGGGCGAGAACGGCGAGCACGAGCCCGAGATCGAGCGCCTGGAGCAGGCCGTCGAGAAGGCCGGCATGCCGGCCGAGACCGAGGCCCATGTGCGCAAGGAACTGCAGCGCCTGCGCCGCATGGCCGGCGGCGGGGCCGAGACCGGGCCGCTGCAGACCTGGATCGAATGGCTGACCGAGCTGCCGTGGCGCGTGCCCGAGCGCCCTGCGATCGACCTCGACGCGGCGCGCCGCATCCTCGAGGCCGACCACTTCGGCCTCGACCGCGTGAAGCGTCGCATCCTCGAATTCCTGGCGGTCAGGAAGCTCAATCCGCAGGGACGGGCCCCGATCCTGTGCTTTGCCGGCCCGCCCGGGGTGGGCAAGACGTCGCTCGGCCAGAGCATCGCGCGGGCGCTGCAACGGCCGTTCGTGCGGGTCTCGCTCGGCGGCGTGCACGACGAGGCCGAGATGCGCGGCCACCGCCGCACCTATGTCGGCGCCTTGCCGGGCCTGATCGTCCAGGGCCTGCGCCGTGCCGGCGCGCGCGACTGCGTCATGATGCTCGACGAGGTCGACAAACTCTCGCCGAGCCACCAGGGCGACCCGTCGGCGGCGCTGCTGGAGGTGCTGGATCCGGAACAGAACTCGAGCTTCCGCGACAACTACCTGGGCGTGGCGTTCGACCTGAGCCAGGTCGTCTTCATCGCCACTGCCAACGTGATGGACAACGTCGCGGACCCGGTGCGCGACCGCATGGAGGTGATCGAGCTGCCCGGCTACACGCAGGAGGAGAAGCTGCAGATCGCGCGGCGCTACCTGCTCCAGCGCCAGCAGGACGCGAACGGCCTGCGCGCGGGCCAGTTCGCCATCGACGACGAGGCGCTGCTGGCGATCGTGGCCGGCCACACGCGCGAGGCCGGGGTGCGCCAGCTCGAGCGCGAGATCGCACGCGTGATGCGCCACGCGGCGATGCAGGTCGCGCAAGGCGAGGTGCCCGCCGTCACGGTCGGCGCGACGCAGGTCGAGGAGATTCTCGGACCCGCCCGGTTCGAGCGCGAAGTCGGCCTGCGCACCGGCCTGCCCGGCGTGGCCACCGGCCTGGCCTGGACCCCGGTCGGCGGCGACATCCTGTTCATCGAGGCCACGCGGGTGGCCGGCGGCGGCCGGCTGCTGCTCACCGGCCAGCTCGGTGACGTGATGAAGGAAAGCGCCCAGGCCGCGCTCACGCTGGTGAAGTCCAAGGCCGCCGAGCTGCAGATCCCGTCGGCGGCCTTCGATGCCGTCGACTTGCACCTGCACGTGCCGGCCGGCGCGATCCCGAAGGACGGGCCGAGTGCCGGCGTCGCGATGTTCGTGGCGCTGGCCTCGTTGTTCACGGGCCGCGCGGTGCGGCACGACGCCGCGATGACGGGCGAGATCAGCCTGCGCGGGCTCGTGCTGCCGGTCGGTGGCATCAAGGAGAAGGTGCTGGCGGCACAGCGCGCCGGATTGCAGCTGGTGCTGCTGCCCGCACGCAACCGCAAGGACCTGCACGAGATCCCCGAGGCCACGCGCGCCGCCCTGCAGTTCGCCTGGCTGGACAACGTGGACGATGCGATCCACGCGACGCTGGGCGTGAGCACCGCGCTGCAGGAGCGGCCGCGGTTCGCGCTGCTGTAGCGCCCAGTTGGCGCCACACCTTCGGCCGCAGGGTCCAGCGCCGCGCTTGTCCGCCACGGTCATGCCAGCAACCAGGCCGCACGGTTCCTTCGGCAGGGTGGGCAGGCCCGCGTCGGCGCGGCCGAGCAGGGCGGCGACCGCGCGCTCGCGCAGATCCAGCGGCGCGTTGCCGGGGATGGCGCTTTTGCCGTAAGAGGTGTGGTCGGCGAGACGCCGGGCCCTCGCACGCGCGGCATCGTCAGCGGTGGAGATGCCGGCCGGTGCCGGCGGCGTTGCACTGCCGCCGCCGACTTGCGGCACCCTTGCTGCCTGTGCAGTCCGGCGTGATGGTCGAGTCCAGGCTGGCACGGTGGAAGGCCGTGGCCCGGCCGGCGAAGGGGGCCGCCGGCCGAGACCGGGAGCCGGCGCCGCTACTTCACCGTGTAGCCGCGCCCGTCCATGCAGGCCGCCACGGCGCGCTGGAAGATGCTCGCATCGGCGAGCGCGCTCGGCTGTGAGGTGGCCCAGCGGTTGCACGCCTGCATGTCGGCCTCCTGTTGGGCCGGTGACTGGCCGTTGCGCGGATAGATGATCGGGTCGGGCGCTGGCCTGGTCTGCGGCGGCGGCAACGGGGCCGGCGGTGCGGCTTCGGCACCCGGCGGCGGATCGACGACGATGTAACCCTGGCCCGGCGCCGGCGCGTAATACGCGCCGTTGGCGTAGTAGTAGGGCGCGCCGCCGATCCACAGCGTGACGTAGGCCGGCGGCAGCAGCGGCACCACGATGCCTATCGGCGGCACCGTGACGACGAAGCGACCGCCCCAGGGCCGGAACCAGACCCCGCCATGGAAGTAGAAGTGGCCGCGGCCGTGGCTCAACCCGATCGCACCGCCGGGCAGCACTGGCACCGCATGACCGGGCCGTGGGTAGTAGTGGTCGTGGTGGTAGCGCTGGTCCAGGCGCAGGTTCGGCGCGGGAGGGCGGCGATCGGGGCCATGGCCGGCGGACGGGCCGTGTCGCTCCTGCGCCAGGGCCGGGAGCCAGAGCATGGCCGCCAAGGCGCAGGCCAGCCAGGCGATCCGGGCAGGGCGGTGCATGATCCTCATGGTCTTCTCCGTGGACGAAGTGGCTGCAAGTCGAAGTGTGCGCCGGCCGATGCCGGGCCTTGCCGCGCGCCAATGCAAAGAAGAGTTTCTTCGGGATCGCGCCCGTAGTCCCACCGAGGCCAGGCGTGCGCCGAGCTGCTAAGCTGCCCTGATAGTTAGCTCCGCAAACCAAATGAGCCGAGTTCCCCCACCGTCGGCAGCCCAGACCTGCGCCGTCGACGTCATGGACGTCGTGCCGCAGGTCATGGATGCCTTGCGCATGGCGATGCGGCAGCACGTCGGCGAGCAGCTCTCCGTGCCGCAGTTCCGTTGCCTGGCCTTCGTCGCACGCGAGCCGGGCGTATCGATCGGCACGGTCGCCAACTTCCTCGGCGTGACCATGCCCACCGCATCGGCGATGGTCGACCGGCTGATGCGCGCGGGCCAGATGGCCTCGCGCACATCGTCGGCAGACCGGCGCCGGCTCGAGCTCGAGCTGACACCGGCTGGCCGCGCGCTGCTGCGGCGCATCCGGCGCGATGCGCAATCCGAGCTGGCGCAATCGCTCGCATCGCACGGCGAGCACGATCTGCAGAAGGTGCGCGAGGGCCTGGCGGTCCTGCGCAACGCCTTCGGCACAGCCTGACGGCTGCGCGATCCACCGAACCTTCTTGTCCTGCCCCATGAAGAATTTCCGGACCTCCACCTCGATCACCTTGTGGGCTTGCGCGGCCTGCCTGCTCGCGGCGTGCAATCGCACGCCCGATGCCGTCGGCACTGACGCGCCGGCGTCCGGCGGCTCGGCTCCGAATGCAGCCAGCGCCGCCGCGGCGCCGGCCAGCGCGGCGTCGGCCCCGCCGGTCAGCGTGACCACGGTGCGCGCGCAGCAGCGCGACATGCCCGTCGTGCTGGCGACCACCGGCACCGTCGCGCCGTTGAGCAGCGTCGACGTGCGGCCGCAGGTCACGAGCGTGATCTCGCGCGTGCACATCAAGGAGGGCCAGTTCGTGAAGGCCGGCGAACTGCTGTTCACGCTCGACTCGCGCACCGACGAGTCCAACGTGGCCAAGGCGCGCGCGCAGATGGCGCGCGACGAAGCCAGCCTGGCCGACGCGAAGCGGCAGCTCGCACGCAGCCGCGAACTGCAGGCGCAGAATTTCGTGTCGCAAGGCGCGGTCGACGCGAACCAGACCCTGGTCGACGCCCAGACCGCGGCCGTGGCGGCGGACCGCGCCGCCGTCGATGCGGCACGCGTGGCGCTGTCCTACGCGCGCATCACCGCGCCGAGCGCCGGGCGTGTGGGCGCGATCAACGTCTTCGCCGGCAGCGCCGTGCAGGCCAACCAGACCACCTTGGCGGTGATCACGCAGCTCGACCCGATCGCGGTGGCGTTCAGCCTGCCGCAGCGGCAGTTGCAGGATGCGTTGTCGGGCTTGAAGGATGCCGGTGCGACGGTGACGGCCACGCTGCCCGACGGCGCCGGCACGGTCAGCGGCCGGCTGGTGTTCGTCGACAGCGCCGTCGACGGCAGCTCCGGCACGGTCAAGGCCAAGGCGCAATTCGGCAACCGCGACAGCAAGCTGTGGCCGGGCGCGTTCGTCAATGTCGCGATGACGGTGCGCACGATCAAGGACGCCGTCATCGTGCCTCAAGCCGCGATCATCCAGGGCCCGCGCGGCACCATCGTCTACACCGTCAAGGACAACGTCGCCTCGCCGCGGCCGGTGGAGTTGCTGGTGGCGCAAGGCGACGATGCGGCGGTGAGCGGTGTGCGGCCCGGCGAGCGCATCGTGCTCGACGGCCGCCAGAACGTACGCCCCGGCGCCACGGTCGTCGAGCGACCGCGCGAAGGCGGACGTGCGGCCTCCGGCGCCGCGTCCGGTGCCGGGCGCGGGCGTGACGGCGCTGCGTCGGCGGCCTCGGGTGCGGGCGGCGGCGGTGCACGCGCAGGCTCCGCCAGCGCAGGAGGAATCCAGCCATGAACCTGTCGGAACTCTTCATCCGCCGTCCGGTGATGACGGTGCTGCTCAATGCCGCGATCGTGCTCGCGGGCGTGATCGGCTATCGCAGCATCCCGGTGGCCGCGCTGCCGAGCTACGACACGCCGGTGATCAACGTCTTCGCGGCCTTGCCGGGCGCCAATCCGGAAACCATGGCCAGCTCGGTGGCGTTGCCGCTGGAGAAGCAGTTCCAGACCATTCCCGCGCTCAAGCTCATCAGCTCGACCAGCACGCTGGGCAGCACCTCGCTGACGCTGGAGTTCGAGGAAGGGCGCAACATCGACGCCGCGGCCGTGGACGTGCAGGCGGCCTTGCTGCGCGCCCAGCGGGCGCTGCCGCAGGACATGACCAGCCCGCCGTCGTACCGCAAGGTCAACCCCGCCGACGCGCCGGTGCTGCTGATCGCGCTGACCTCGCCGTCGCTCGCGCCTTCGGACCTGCAGGACTTCGCCGAGCACCTGATCTCGCCTGCGCTGTCGACGATCGACGGCGTGGCCCAGGTCAACGTCTTCGGCTCCAAGCGTTTCGCGGTGCGCGTGCGCGTGCGCCCGGACGCGCTGGCCGCGCGCAACCTGGGCCTGGACGAGCTGAGCGCCGCATTGCGTGCCGCCAACGTCAACACGCCGGTGGGCACGCTGGACGGTCCGCGCCAGACCCTGACGCTGCAGGCCAACAGGCAGCTGAAGAATGCGGCGGAGTTCGCCGAGCTGATCGTCAGCACGCGCGGCGGCAACCCGGTGCGGCTGCGCGACGTGGCCGAGGTCGAGGACAGCATCGAGTCGGTCAAGAGCTGGGCCACGCTGAACGGGGAGAACTCGATCACGCTGGCCGTGCTGCGCCAGCCCGGCGCCAACACCGTGCGCGTGGTCGACTCGGTGCGCGCGGCGCTGCCGGGGCTGCGCAGCCAGATGCCGCAGTCGGTCGGCCTGACGCCGGTGAATGACCGATCGGTGTCGATCCGCGAGGCGCTGCACGACGTGACGCTCACGCTGATGGGCACGATCGCCCTCGTGGTGCTGGTGATCTTCCTGTTCCTGCGCCGTTTCGTCGCGACCGTGATCCCCACGCTGTCGTTGCCGGTCTCGTTGATCGGTGCCGTCGCGCTGCTGTGGGGCCTGTCGTACAGCCTGGACAACATCTCGCTGCTGGGCCTGACGCTGGCGGTGGGCCTGGTGGTCGACGATGCGATCGTCATGCTCGAGAACATCATCCGCCACGTCGAGGCCGGCGAGCCGCCGTTCCAGGCGGCGCTGCGGGGTTCGCGCGAAGTCGGCTTCACGATCATCTCGATCTCGTCGTCACTGGTGGCGGTCTTCATCCCGATCTTCTTCATGCCTGGCGTGATCGGCCTGCTGTTTCACGAGTTCGCCGTGGTCGTCGGGCTGGCGATCCTCGTGTCGGCCTTCGTGTCGCTGACGCTGGTGCCGATGCTGGCGAGCCGCTTCCTCACCGACGATGCGCACAAGAAGGCACCGGGCGTGCTGGTGCGCTCGTTCGGGCGTGGGTTCGACGCGCTGCTGGCGGTCTACACACGCTCGCTCGATTTCGCGCTGCGCCACCGTATCGCGGTGCTCGTGCTGGCGACCGGCACCTTCGTGCTGACGGCCTGGCTGTTCGTCGTGATCCCCAAGGGCTTCTTCCCCGAGGAGGACATCGGCCAGATCCAGGTCTCGACCGAGGCCGCCGAGGACACCTCGTTCCCGGAGATGGTCCGGCTGCAGGAGCGGGTCGCCGGTCTCTTCCGCGCCGATCCCAATGTCGCTGCCGTCAGCTCCTTCAATGGCGGCGGCGGTGCGCAGAATACCGGGCGCATGTTCATCACGCTCAAGCCCCGGGCCGAGCGTCAGCCGATGAAGCAGGTGATCGAGGGCCTGCGGCGCAAGCTGCGCGACGTGGCGGGCATCAGCGTCTTCATGCGCCCGATCCAGAACCTGCAGCTCGGCGGGCGCCAGAGCAAGGCGCAGTACCAGTACATCCTGCAGAGCGTGAAGGCCGACGAGATCTACGAGTGGGCCGGCAAGCTGCAGGAGCGCCTGCGCGCCGACCCGATGTTCCGCGACGTGACCAGCGATGCTCAACTGCGCGGCCTGCAGGCGCAGCTGAAGATCGACCGCGATCGCGCCAACACGCTGGGCATATCGATCGAGTCGGTGCGCTCGGCCCTGTTCAGCGCCTTCGGCGAGCGTCAGATCTCGACCATCTACCTGCCCACCGACAGCTACCAGGTCATCATGGAGGTGGCGGCCGATGCCAAGCAGGACGAGACGGCGCTGAATGGCATCTACGTGCGGGCGTCCACTGGGGCGCTGGTGCCGCTATCGGCCTTCACGACGGTGGAGCGCCGGGTCGGGCCGATGTCGGTCAACCACGTGGGCCAGCTGCAGGCCGTGACGGTGTCGTTCAACCTCGCGCCGGGCACTGCGCTCGGCGACGCGACGGCGAAGATCGACCAGGCGCGCGAGGCGATCCGCATGCCGTCGTCGATCATCACCAAGTACGGCGGCGACGCCGCGGTGTTCCAGAGCTCGCAGGCCAGCCAGGCGATCCTGATCATCGGCGCGCTGCTGGTGATCTATGTGCTGCTGGGCGTGCTCTACGAGAGCTACATCCACCCGATCACCATCTTTGCCGGGCTGCCGTCGGCGGCGGTCGGCGCCCTCGCGACCTTGATGCTCTTCGGCCAGGACCTGACGCTGATCGCGACGATCGGCATCCTGCTGCTGATCGGCATCGTCAAGAAGAACGCGATCATGATGATCGACTTCGCGCTCGAGGCCCAGCGGCATCACGGCATGACGCCGGCACAGGCGATCCGCGAGGCCTGCATCCTGCGTTTCCGGCCGATCATGATGACGACGCTGGCCGCGCTGATGGGCGCGCTGCCGATCGCCTTCGGGATCGGCGCGGGCGCCGAGTTGCGCCAGCCACTCGGCCTGGCGGTGGTCGGCGGCCTGGTGTTCTCGCAAGCCGTGACGCTGTACATCACGCCGGTGATTTACCTGGCGCTGGACCGTTTCAGCGGCAAGGGGCCGGTCACCACCGCGGAGACGGCACGGGCTTGAAATCAGGCGCCCGTGCGCAGACGGCGGTTTGCCCGATTCCGGC
>Ga0209682_10000335_pt1 | contig 16190 bp, 16 predicted proteins | sample DOMMetBare2Fresh_2_FD_187471 | JGI IMG/M metagenome (GOLD analysis project Ga0209682, IMG submission 187471) | Wetland sediment microbial communities from St. Louis River estuary, USA, under dissolved organic matter induced mercury methylation -... | ecosystem: Environmental > Aquatic >... | reverse complement strand
TATCAGCAGCGCCGTCTGAAGACGGCTTCAAGCCCCGTTCACGGGGCGCCGTTGATAGCCCGGCGATTCATCGCCGGGCGAAGAGGCCCGAGCCGGCGCTCAAGACCAGCCGCTGGTCGCCCGGATTTCCCAACGACTCTAACAAGGCCCCCTGCCGTCCGCAACGCCCGGCGACGGCCCCTGACGGCCACCCGCCCGCGCAGCCCACCCCCTCTGCGCGGGTGGTGGGCTCGCAGCCTTCCCCCTCCTAGACTGGATGCAGTGAGGAGGGGGCGGCGATGCGAGAGGGCTCAACCATGAACGTGCTCGACCGGGATGCTCTCGACCTGTTGTTCTCCAGCTTGAAAGATCGTGGCTATACGCTTGTGGGGCCCACGGTGCGTGAACGCGCCATCGTCTATGACGAGATTCTCTCGGCCGCGGACCTGCCGTGGGGTTGGACCGACCGTCAAGAGGCCGGCACCTACCGGCTCGAACGTCGGGTAGACGATGCCGCTTTCGGTTATACCGTCGGGCCCCACGCCTGGAAGAAGTTCCTGTTTCCTCCCGTCCAATCCCTGTTCCGCGCGGAGCGCACGGGTACGAAGGTCACCCTGCAACCCGCCGCGCCGTCCGCGGCGCGCTTCGCCCTGATCGGCGTCCGCGCCTGCGAGATCGCCGCGATCGACCGCCAGGACCGCGTCTTCCTCCGCGGCCCGTACGTCGACTCCATCTACAAACAGCGGCGCGAGGGTGCGTTCGTGGTCGCGGTGCAGTGCGGCCAGGCGGGAGGGACCTGTTTCTGTGCCTCCATGGGGACCGGACCGCGCGCCGCGGGCGGGTTCGATCTCGCTCTGACCGAGGTGCTGGAGGATGGCCGCCACTGGTTCCTCGTCGAAGAAGGGTCGGAGCGGGGGGCCGAGGTGCTGGCCGGCCTGCCGGTGCGCGCGGCCACGGAGGAGGAGATCGCCGCGGCGGGCCGGGCGGTCGAGCGGGCGGAGGCCCGGATGGGGCGCACGCTCGACACCGCGGGCCTGCGCGAGCTGTTCCTCCGCAACTACGAGAACCGCCACTGGGACCGGGTCGCCGAGCGCTGCCTGGCCTGCGGCAACTGCACCCAGGTCTGCCCGACCTGCTTCTGCGCGACGGTGGAGGACGTGACCGATCTCGCCGGCCAATCCGCCGAGCGGGTGCGGCGGTGGGATTCGTGCTTCACGATCGATTTTTCCTATCTCCACGGCGGCAGCGTGCGCTCGTCGATCGCGGCGCGGTACCGCCAGTGGATCACGCACAAACTGGCCACCTGGACCGATCAGTTCGGCGCTCCCGGCTGTGTGGGCTGTGGCCGTTGCATCACCTGGTGCCCGGTGGGCATCGATCTGACCGAGGAGGCCCGCGCCCTGCGCGCGCAGGACCACGGTGTCCACCCGGTGCCCAAAGGAGGGGCGTCATGAGTCTCCAACCGCTCTCTGCCCTCCTGGCGCAGACTCCGCTCTTCCAGGGATTGCCCGCGGAGGATCTCGAGCTGATCGCCGGCTGTGCCTCGAACGTCAAGTTCGATGCCGGCGACTTCCTGTTCCGGGAGGGAGAGCCGTCCGACACGTTCTACCTGGTGCGGCACGGCAACGTCTCGATCGAGTTTTTCGCGCCGGGGCGCGGACCGATCACCATCCAGACACGGGGCGAAGGGGAGGTGATCGGCTGGTCCTGGCTGTTCCCTCCCTATACCCGGTCGCACGACGCCCGGGCGTTCGAGCTGACCCGCGCGCTCGCGTTCAACGCCGACTGCCTGCGTGCCAAATGCGACCAAGACCCCCGGCTCGGCTACGAGCTGATGAAGCGCTTCGGACAGATGGTTCACGAGCGGCTGGAAGCCACCCGGATCCAGCTCCTCGACCTGTATGGAGGCGACCGTGATCCCGCTCCTGGAAGAGGCCGTGCAACCGACAAGCGTTGAGCTGACACCGGCCGACCCGATGCTCCCGCGTCCGTTCGAGGTCCGGCGGGTGAACGCCGAGACCTACGACACCTACACGCTGGAGCTCGCGCCCGCCGATGGCAAGCCGCTCCTGTTCCGCCCCGGTCAGTTCAACATGCTTTATCTGTTCGGCGTCGGCGAGGTGGCGATCTCGATCAGCGGCGACCCGGACCGGCCGTCGCCGCTCGTCCACACCTTGCGCGCCGTCGGCTCGGTCACCCGGGGCCTCTGCGCGCTCAAGAAAGGGGACGTGGTCGGCGTCCGCGGACCGTTCGGCAACGACTGGCCGCTCGACGCCGCGGCCGGGCACGACGTGGTGCTGGTGGCCGGCGGCATCGGCCTCGCGCCGCTGCGCCCGGCGATCTACCGGCTGCTCGCCGAGCGCAAACGCTATGGCCGCGTCGTCCTCCTCTCCGGCTCGCGGAGCCCGCGGGACATCCTCTTCCGGCGCGAGCTGGAACGGTGGCGCAGCCGCTTCGACCTGGAGGTCGTGGTCACGGTGGACTACGCGGCCGGTGATTGGAACGGCCTGGTGGGCGTGGTGACCATGCTCCTCCCGCGCGCCGGCTTCGATCCGTCCGACACGGTGGCGCTGGCCTGCGGGCCGGAGGTGATGATGCGCTTCGCCACCCGCGAGCTCGAACGCCGCGGTGTGCCGGCGGAGCGGATCTATCTCTCGATGGAACGCAACATGAAGTGCGCCGTGGGCTTCTGCGGCCACTGCCAGTACGGTCCGCATTTCATCTGCAAAGACGGCCCGATCTTCCCCTACCGGGCGATCGCTCCCATTTTCGAGATCCGGGAGGTCTGACCATGCCTCCGCGTGCAAAACCCAAGCTGGCCGTCTGGAAATTCGCCTCGTGCGACGGCTGCCAGCTCTCCCTGCTGAATTGCGAGGACGAGCTGCTGCGGCTGGCCGGAGCGGTGGACGTCGCGTATTTCCCCGAAGCGTCGCGGGCGATGGTCAAGGGTCCGTACGACGTCTCGCTGGTCGAAGGATCGATCACCACACCGCACGACGCCGAGCGCATCCACCAGGTGCGCCGCGCCTCGAAGCTGCTGATCACCATCGGCGCCTGCGCCACCGCCGGAGGCATCCAGGCGCTGCGGAACTTCAAGGACGTGAAGGATTTCATCCGCGCCGTCTACGCGTCGCCGCAATTCATCGACACGCTCGGAAAATCGACGGCGATCGCCGATCACGTGCGGGTGGATTTCGAGCTGCGCGGATGCCCGATCAACAAGGACCAGCTCCTCGAGGTGGTCACCGCGTTCCTCCAGGGCCGCAAGCCCGCGACGCCGCCCGACAGCGTCTGCATGGAGTGCAAGCGCAACGGGCTCGTCTGCGTCCTGGTGGCGCACGGCACGCCGTGCCTCGGGCCGGTCACCCACGCCGGCTGCGGCGCCCTCTGTCCGCTCTACACCCGTGGCTGTTATGGCTGCTTCGGCCCCAAGGAAACGCCGAACACGGCGTCGTTGAGCCGTGCCTGGCTGGGGCTGGGGGCGACGGAGGACGACCTGGTGCGGGCCTTCCGCAGCTTCAATGCCTATGCCGAGCCGTTCCGGCGGGAGAGTGAAGCCCATGAGCGCCTCCAAGCTACCGAGTAGCCGCAAGACCCGGACGATCACCGTCGACACCCTGGCGCGGGTCGAGGGGGAAGGAGCGCTCCACGTCCGCGTGCGGGGCGACCGGGTGGAAGACGTCCGCCTCCGCATCTACGAGCCGCCGCGCTTTTTCGAGGCGTTCCTTCAGGGGCGGCTGTTCACCGAGGTGCCGGACGTCACGGCCCGCATCTGCGGCATCTGCCCCGTGGCCTATCAGATGAGCTCTTGCCACGCCCTGGAGGCGGCGTGCGGCGTGACCGTGGACGGGCCTCTCCGCGCGCTGCGGCGCCTGCTCTATTGCGGCGAGTGGATCGAGAGCCACGCCCTCCACATCTACATGCTGCACGCACCGGATTTCCTGGGCTACGCGAGCGGCGTCCACATGGCGGCGGACCATCCGGACCAGGTGGAGCGCGGCCTGGAGCTCAAGAAGATCGGCAACCAGATCCTCCAGCTCCTCGGCGGGCGCGCGGTGCATCCGATCAACGTCCGTGTCGGCGGCTTCTATCGCGTGCCGGAACGGCGGGAGCTTCTGACGCTCCGCGAGCCGCTCCTCGGAGCGCGCGACATGGCGCTGGCGACGGTCCGCTGGGTGGGGGGATTCTCCTTCCCCGACTTCGCGCCGGACTACGAGCTGGTGGCCCTCCGCCATCCGGACGAATATCCGTTCAACGAAGGGCGCGTCGTCTCCAGCCGCGGGCTCGACATTCCGGTGGCCGACTATGAAAAGCATTTCCGCGAGGAGCACGTCGAGCATTCGAACGCCCTGCAGTCCGTGCATGTCGGAGAAGGGACGTACCACGTCGGGCCGCTCGCCCGCTACAGCCTGAATTTCGACAAGCTCTCCCCGATCGCGCAGCAGGCGGCCCTGGAAGCGGGTCTCGGCACGGTCTGCCGCAATCCGTTCCAGAGCATCATCGTACGGGCCGTCGAGCTCCTTTGGGCCTGTGACGAGGCGCTGCGCATCCTGGAGTCCTGGGAGCCGCCGGACCGTCCGGCGGTGGAGATCCCGCCGCGCGCCGGGACCGGCTGTGCCGCCACCGAAGCGCCGCGGGGTCTCCTCTATCACCGCTACCAGATCGACGATGAAGGGAAGGTGATGCTGGCCAAGATCGTTCCACCGACTTCCCAGAATCTACGGCAGATCGAGGAGGACCTCCGCGCCTTCGTGGAGGGCCACCTCGACCTGCCGGACGACCGGCTCACCTGGCAATGCGAGCAGGCGATCCGCAACTATGACCCGTGCATCTCCTGCGCGACGCACTTCCTGAAGCTGACCATGGACCGGGGGTGACGCCGGTGCTCGTCCTCGGCATCGGCAACACCCTCCGCCGCGACGACGGCGCCGGCCCCGCCGTGGCCGAAAGGCTGGCCGGCCAAGTGCCGGAAGGGGTGGAAGTCCGGTCCCTCCCCGGGGAGGCGACCGGGCTCATGGACGCCTGGGCCGGCCGTGACCACGTAATCGTCATCGACGCCGTCGCCTCCGGTTCTCCCCCTGGCACCCTCCACCGTTTCGCCGCGGCCGACGGCCCCCTGCCGGCCGCCTTCTCCTCCCTCTCCTCCCACGGCCTCGGCCTCGCCGAAGCCATCGAGCTGTCCCGGGCGCTGCGGCGATTGCCCAGGCGCCTCATGGTCTACGGGATCGAAGGGGAGGATTTCCGGGCCGGCGCGGGTCTCTCGCCGAGTGTGGAGGCGGTGGTGGGGCAGGTGGTGGTGGAGGTGGCCGGAGCCGCCGTCCGCCGAGGATGATCGAGCCGGCGCCTCCCTTGACACCCGCCGGAGACGGTGTCTGGGCCCGGAGCCTCCCATGAGCCATCGTCGCGGGCAGGTAGAATCCGCACCGGGAGGCTGGCTTTATGGGGATCGGCAACGAGGTTCTTCTCATCGTCTTTCTGGCTGCTCTGAATGGTGTGCTCTCCATGTCGGAAATCGCCCTGGTCTCGGCCCGCAAGGTCCGGCTCCGGCAGCGTGCGGAAGCTGGACACCTGGGCGCCCGGGTGGCGCTGGATCTGGCGGGCTCACCCGGCCGCTTCCTTTCGACGGTCCAGATCGGCATCACCCTGGTCGGCATCCTGGCCGGCGCCTTCGGCGGTGCGACGCTGGCGGAGGAGCTGGCGGTACTGATCGCGAGGCTGCCTCGCCTGGCGCCCTACAGCGAGGCGATCGGCCTGGGGATCGTGGTCGTCGGTATCACCTACATCTCTCTGATTTTCGGAGAGCTGGTTCCGAAGCAGATCGCTCTGAATGCACCCGAGAAGATCGCGGCGCTGCTCGCGCGTCCGCTGAAGCACCTGTCGAAGGTGTCGGCCCCGGCGGTCTTCCTCCTGGATGGCTCCACGCGGCTCATCCTGCGGCTCCTGGGCGTCCGCCCGTCCGACGAGCCACCGATCACCGAGGACGAGCTCAAGCACCTCCTGATGCTGGGAACGCGGGCGGGAGTCTTCGAAGAGGGCGAACAGGAGATCGTCGCCCGCGTCCTCCGGCTCGGGGAGCGCCAGGTGGGCGAGCTCGTCACGCGACGCCGCTCCATGGTGGCGCTCGACGTCGCGGCACCGCCCGAGGTCAACTGGTCCAAGGTCGAGGCCAGCAAGCACTTCTACTTCCCGGTCTACGAGGGTGTGCCGGACAGGCTTCTCGGCGTGATCTCCGTCAAAGACCTGTGGAGCCGGGTCAGGGCGGGTCAGGCACCGGACCTGCGTACCCTTCTCCACGAGCCGGTCTACTTGCCGGAGGGGATGTCGGCGCTGCGAGCCCTCGAACGGCTGCGGGAAACCGGCAGCCATCTCGCCCTGGTGATCGATGAGTACGGCGGCATCGAAGGTCTCGTGACCCTCAACGACATTCTGCAAGCCATCATCGGCGAGCTACCCACGACGGACCAGGACGAACCGATGGCCGTGCAGCGGGAGGACGGCTCCTGGCTCCTGGACGGGATGCTCTCCATCTCCGATCTCAAGGAGATCCTGGGCCTCACCGCCGCCGAGGCCGATGAGGTGGATGAATTCCATACGCTGGGCGGATTCGTGATGGGGTGGATGGGGCACGTCCCCGGGACAGGGGATCGCTTCGAGTGGGGCGGCTGGCGTTTCGAGGTGCTCGACATGGACCACCGCCGGGTGGACAAGGTGCTCGTGGCCCGAGCGAAGGAGAGCGCATCCAACCTCGATTCCGAAGGGTAGACCTTTGACCGGAGGAGTCGGCGGGCCGAGGCTTGGGCTTGTCCCGTGATCGCCGCCGCGACGACGGCGCCGGCCCCGCCGTGGCCGAAAGGCTGGCCGGCCAGGTGCCGGATGGTGTGTCAGAGCTGTGCCAAGACAGCCGACACCTGGTCCCGGCAACGAAGAAAAACAGCTCTTCCGCGGGCGCGGGAAGGAGTCCAGGGTATTTTTTCGCGAGAAGCTGCCAGACCGCCACGCCGAAGGGTTGAAAGCGGCTGGCCAGCCGTTTCACCTCCACTGGCCTTCTCCGGTCCCCTTTGGACGGCTTGTCGGGCGGCGCGAAGGGCGCTCTTGATCGCATCTTTCCGTGCGTCGACCAGCCGGCGATTCTCATTTCATTTGAACAACTCGAGCGTGGATTCGGCTCGTTTGCTCTCCTCAGTGCCGATGCTCAGGCTGTCCGCGGGTACGAGGCGGAAGTGGCGGTTCTGGTAGCGCACGTGGAACCAGCTCTCGACGTCGTCCGTCACGGGATCGCCACCGGGATCTCGTGCCAGAACGAGGCTTGCCCGAGTTGCTCCCTGAGCTTCGCCGCATCGGGAACGATGGATGCTTCGGGGAGGGCGGAGCCGAAGAGGACGTTGATCGCGTAAGCCAACTGGCCGGACGCCGAAAGCTCCAGGATGGCGATCGGCTTCCTGAGGCCGATCGCCATCCCTGTCTTGAAAGCTACGGCGACCAGGGCCTCATCCGGAGGGTGGACGACGAGGATCCGATCCGCCAACCAGGTTCGCGTAGCAAGCTCGTCTAGAGAGACTTCGGCTTGCAGGCCCGAATCCGCAAACTCCAGGTTGAAGCCTTCGGGAGGCCGGTTCTCCAGGGTCTGGAGGGCGATCCGCGCCTCGCCTGTGCGCCGGTCCCAAAGGGCGAAAATGTTCTTCTTGGGTTGGTCCATAAGCCGGCTCGATTGTACACGCCGGCTCCGGGGATGACCAGAAGGCATGCCCTCTCCACCCCGCCCCCCTCTGGGCGGATGGCACGCCGCGCGATACCATGGCGCCCATGAAGGATGAACCCGGCGTCCCGCCGCCCCTCACTCCCACCGAGCTGCGTGACCATCGCTGGTGGGTGGAGCGTTTCGGCATCGACGACCCACGCCGGGGACCGGTCCATGAGGCCGATCCGAGAGATCTGGCCGCGACCGGCTGGGGAGTCGTCTTCGCGCCGGACGTCGGTCCCGAGGTGCGGGAGGCACTTCAGCCGCTCCTGGAGCATCGGCGGGAACAGGCGGGGCCTTACTTCAAGGTGTTCGGATATGCGCCCGGGATGACCAAGCAAGAGTTTCTGGTGGCGCAGAAAGCCCCGCCCGGCCCGGCGGATCCCCGGCATGTTCCCTACTATCTGTTGATCGTCGGCGACCCGAGGACAATTCCTTTCCGGTTTCAGTACGAGATGGACGTTCAGTACGGAGTGGGCCGCCTTCATTTCGAGCGTGCCGAGGATTACGCCAACTATGCTCAAAGCGTCGTCCGGGCGGAAACCGAGCCGCCGCGTCGCCCCAAGCGGCTGACTTTCTTCGCGACCAGCCACGCGGGTGATGGTGCAACGGAAACGGCGATGAACGATCTGGTGCTTCCGCTCGCGGAAGTATTCACTGCAAAGCGGCCTGACTGGGAGGTCCGTCTGGTCGCCGGTCAACAGGCGACCAAAGGCGAGCTGGGCCGGCTGATGGGTGGGCCGGAGACGCCTGCCTTGCTCTTCACGGCGACACATGGCGTGAGTTTTCCAGCAGATCATCCGCGCCTCCTCAAGGATCAAGGTGCACTCCTCTGTCAGGAGTGGCCGGGGCCGGCAGCTTGGACAGGTGAGCTTTCTCCGGAGATGTGGTTTTCCGCTGACGACGTGGCGGAAGGTGCCGATCTTCTGGGTCTTGTAGCGTTTCATTTCGCCTGCTTTGGCGGCGGTGCCCTGGAGTTCGACAGCTTCACCAAGACCCCGATCTCTCCGCCTCGCCGATCGGCGCCCTTTCCGTTCGTCGCCCGTTTGCCGCAGCGCCTCCTGAGCCATCCACGGGGAGGCGCCTTGGCGGTAGTGCGCTATGCGGATCTTTCGGTCGAGCTCAGCGCCCTCTGGGAGGACCGGGAGTCCTCTCTGGAGGTCAGCCGGGCGCGGTTTGAGCGGATCTGGCGCGCCACGCATGACATGCGGAGCTATGTGGTCTTCGGGGACCCGGCCGTCCGGGTGACCTACCGCGAAGGCTGAGCGGAGGAAGAATGGCCCGAGAACCTTCTCTCCCTCCCCCTCTGCAAGACGCCCTCGCCGCGATCAACCATCGCGCTCCGGATCTCGAACGCGCCAGCGACGCCGAGCTGCGCGGCAAGGCCGCGTCCCTGCGCAGTCAGGCGCTCGCCGGCGCGCCGCTCGACGATCTCCTCCCGGAGACGTTCGCCCTGGTGCGCGAGACGGCCTGGCGGGTGCTGAGAGAGCGCCCCTACGACGTTCAGATGCTCGCCGGCCTCGCTCTCCATCAGGGAAACCTGGTGGAGATGCAGACCGGCGAGGGGAAGACCCTGGCGGCGGTCGCTCCGGTGGCGCTCCACGCGCTCACCGGCCGCGGCGTGCACGTCCTCACCTTCAACGACTACCTGGCCCGCCGCGATGCCGCGTGGATGGGACCGGTCTATGAACGGCTCGGGGTGAGCGTCGGCTGCGTGCAGGAGGGGCTTTCCACGGCCGAGCGGCAGCGCGCCTACGGTGCGGACGTCACCTATTGCACCGTCAAGGAAGCCGGGTTCGACCTCCTGCGTGACGGCCTCTGCCTCGATCCGGCCGGCCAGGTGCACCGGCCGTTCCACCTCGCCCTGGTCGACGAGGCCGATTCTCTCCTGATCGACGAAGCGCGCATCCCCCTGGTCATCGCGGGCCACCTCGACGCTCCGGAGGGCGAGCTGCCGCGTCTCGCCGCCATCGCCCGGCAGCTCGAACGGGACGTTCACTTCTCGACGGACGACGAAGAGCGCAACGTCTTCCTCACCGACCGCGGCGTCCGCCGCGCCGAGAAGCTGCTCGGCTGCGGCAACCTCTTCTCCGCGGCGAACCTCCGCCTGCACGCGGAGCTGCGCAACGCCCTGCATGCCGAGACCCTGCTGCGGCGCGACGTCGACTACATCGTGCGCAGCGGCCGGATCGAGCTGGTCGACGAGCTGACCGGCCGCGTCGCCGAGAACCGCCATTGGCCGGACGGCCTCCAGGCCGCGCTCGTGGCCAAAGAAGGCCTCCACCCGCAGCCGGAGGGGAAAGTTCTCGGCTCGATCACCATCCAGCACTTCCTCCGCAAATACCCGCGGCTCTGCGGCATGACCGGCACCGCACGCCCCGCCGCCGCCGAGCTGGCCGAGGTCTACCAGCTCGGCGTGGTGACCGTGCCGACCCACCGGCCCTGCCTGCGCATCGACCATCCGGACGTCATCTACGCCTCCCGCGAGGCGAAGCAGCGGGCGCTGATCCGGGAGATCTCCCGGGTCCACGCCACCGGCCGGCCGATCCTGGTGGGCACCGTCAGCGTGGAGGAGTCGGAGCGCCTCGCCGGAGAGCTCCGCGAGACCGGCGTCACCTGCCGAGTGCTCAACGCCCGCAACGACGCGGAGGAGGCCGAGATCGTCGCCGAGGCCGGAGCCCTGGGCGCGGTGACGATCTCCACCAACATGGCGGGCCGCGGCACCGACATCCGGTTGGGCGGAGCGGACGAGTCCGGGCGCGAGCCGGTCGTCGCTCTCGGCGGCTTGTACGTCCTCGGCACCAACCGCCACGAGAGCCGGCGCATCGACGATCAGCTCCGCGGCCGGGCCGGCCGCCAGGGTGATCCCGGCTCGTCGCGTTTCGTCATCAGTCTCGACGATCCCCTGTTGCAGCGCTGCGGCATCGAGAGGCTGCTCCCGGCGACGCTGCTCGCCGAGGTGCGATCCGCCGGCGCCGCGGGAGAGGAGGACCGGCCCCTCGATCATCCGGCCGTCCTGCGCGAGGTGGCGCGCGTGCAGCGCATCGTCGAGGGGCAGCACGGCGACCTGCGCCAGAGGCTGCTCAGCTCCTGGCAGGTCCTCGAGCACCAGCGGACCACGCTCCAGGAGTGGCGCCAGGAGGTTCTGGAAGGGCGCGACACGCACCGCCTCCTCGCCAGCCGCAGCTCCCGAAGGTGGTCGGAGCTCGCCGCGGCCCACGGCGAAGAGCTGCTCCGGACGATCGAGCAACGGATCGCCCTGGTGACGATCGACCGCTGCTGGAGCGACCACGTGACCGAGCTGCAAGCGCTCCGCGACGAAGTCCACCTCGTCCAGCTCGGCGGGCTCGACCCCTTCACCGAGTTCTACCGGACGGCCATCGCGAGCTTCGAGGCGCTCCTCACCCGGATCGACGACACCATCATCGAGCTCTTCGAGCGGATCACCATCACCGCCGACGGCGTCGACTGGGACCGCGAGGGGCTGCGGGGTCCGTCCTCCACCTGGACCTATCTGGTCAACGACAACGTCTTCGGCAACAACACCTTCCTCTCCCTGGCCAACCACGCCTCCTTCGGCCTCTGGGCGGTGCTCGTCTGCTGGTGGATCCTGCTCCCCTGGGCGCTCGTCCTGCACTGGAAGCGCTGGCGGCGGCGGGCGCAGGAGAAGGCGGAGGGTGGGGGGGAGGGGGAGGAGCCGCCCGAGGCAGCAGCCGGTTAGCCGCCTTGACAGGAATCCGGCAAAACGGTTTACTGATTTCATGAAGGCGACGATCGAGATTCCCGATGAGCTCTATCGCCTCGTCAAGGCCAAGAGCGCCCTTGAGGGGAGGGCGGTGCGCGAGGTGACCGTGGAGCTCTATCAGCGCTACGTCGAGCAAGAAGATGCGCCAGCCACCGAGGGAGAGGAAGCTGCGGTGGCTGGAGGCTTGCCGGAGTCCCAGGGGATGCCATCCTGGTTTGGAGCTCTGGGAAAGAAGGCTCGTGCTGTGACGCGGCACGAGATGAGCGCGATCCGCGAGAGCATCGCCCGAGGGATCGTGCGGGACCGCAACCCTTGATCGTAGGTCTCGAAGCAGCCGCCAAGCTCCCTCACGTTCGGGTCCTTGTTGCCGGCTGACGTCAAGCCGCCGCCGGGGGTGTGAGGGAATCAGGCTTTCCGGTACCGGGCCGGATGGCGGCCCACGCTCGTCTCTTCGTAGATCACCTTGCCCGTTACGACCAGCTCCGTGAGAGCGCGGTTGAGCGCGCCGTGGCTGGGCGTCCAGCCGAGGGCGGCGATGACGTCCTTCTTCTCGAAGACCGCCGGAAGCAGGGGAAACACCTTCTGGAGAGCCGGCCGGAGATCGGGTTTCTGGTTCTGACCGGCGGGGTGCGGCACCCCGGGCGCGTCTTCCGGCGGGCCAGGGAGGGGTGCGTCAGGCTCCACGGAGTGCCGCAGCGCCTCGAGAGAACGGAGGCGGGCCTCGTGGGCCGCGCGAACCAGTGCGATGTCGGCCCGGTAGATCTCCTCCAACGCGGCTTTGCGCCGTTCGTAGTCCTCGCTGTCCATGGACGCCAACAGTAGACGCGAGTTGAAAGGACGGCAAGAGCCGGGACCGGCGTGGGGATGCGGGCCTTCTCCTTCGTCAAGCGGACGGTTGGCTCTCCGCGGCGGACGGTTGGCATCGCGGAGCGGACGGTTGGCATCGCGGAGCGGACGGTTGGCAATCCGCAGCGGACGGTTGGCGACTCGGAGCGGACGGTTGGCACCGGGAAGCGAACCGTTCGCAACCTGGGGCGGCCGGTTGGCTCCCTGAAGCGGCCGGTTGGCGATCTGCAGCGGCCGGTTGGCGATCTGGTGCCAACCGTCCGCTGCTCGGTGCCAACCGGCCGCTCCAAGAGGGCGCCTGTCCGGGTCCACGGCGAAACTGGCGGCCAGCCCGATCGGCGCATCCGGGAATGCGGTAGAATGAGCCCATGAAAGAGCCGATCCGTGACCCGGCGATCTTGACGCGCATGAAGATCGTTTTCGATCTTTACGAAACGGCGGAGGTCATGATGCGCCAGAATCTTCGGCGCCGCCACCCCAAGGCGGACGAGGCCGAAATCGAGCGCCTCTTCGCCGCCTGGCTGCGACGGCTGCCCGCCGGTGCGCCCGGGGAGACGGCCGGGCATCGTGCCTGAAAGTCGGGCACCGAGTGACTCGTCTCCTCGAAGCCCTTCTCCGCGTCGCCTCTGACCTCGAAGACCTCAGCCAACGCTGGGCCCTCGTCGGAGGTTTGGCAATATCGGTCTGGGTCGAGCCTCGGACGACTCGCGACATCGATCTGGCAGTCGCTGTCGCGAACGATCGACAGGCTGAAAGGCTGGTCCGAGATCTCAGGGCCCGTGGCTACGACCTGCTGCCTGAACACTTCGAGCAGGACGCCGCCGGTCGCTTGGCGACTGTCCGATTCAGTGTGCCCGGTGAAGGGGAGGCCTTGATCGTCCTCGACTTGCTTCTTTCGTCGTCGGGGTTGGAGCCGGAGGTCGTAGAGGCCGCCCTCCTGGTTGAGATCGCACCGGGGTTATCCGTGCCCGTGGCGACCCCCTTCCATTTGCTGGCGCTCAAAGTTCTGGCGGGCCGGCCTCAGGACCTGCTGGACATCCAGAATCTCCTGCCTGCGGCGTCGCCAACCGACATCCAAAACGCCCGCGAAGCCCTGCTCCTCATCTCACTGCGGGGGTATCATCGGAAGAAAGACTTGCAAAAGGAGCTTGCAAAGCACCTGGCCGAGGCCGGGGTCTCCGGGAGCTGAACGCAACGTGGAAAGTGGCCGCCTGGATCGGCGCCAACGGCATCTATGGCCGCCTGCTCTGCGTCGAGTAGGGCTGTGGGCGGACTCGGCTCCCTTCAACTCGCGGAACTGAACGCCTCCTGCCGAACCATTCCCCGCATCCGCTCCGCCACCGCCTCGACCTGCTGCAGAATCTCCTCCGGCTCACCGGTGAGGTCGAGCGTCACGACCTCCAGCCGCTTGCCCAGGTCCACCACCTCGTGGACCACCGGTTCCCCTTCTCCGGCGGCATAGATCAGCAGGCCGCCGTCCAGGCCTGTCGCGATGGCGTAGGCCAGGAGCTGGTAGAGATCCGCGTGCTTGACGCCGTGGGACAGGATTCGTTTGTATTTGACATCCCCGACGAAACGGCACCTTTCGCCTTCCCACCAGGAGAGATCAGGTTCCAGGCGGATGGCCCGCGCGCGGTCCAGCCAGAGATTCTTTCCGGTGGCGTTCCGCGGGAAGGCCTGGGAGGTGACGCGGAGCGCTTCCCGCAGCGCGGTCGCGACGAACGTTTCGAAGACCTCGTTCATGTCGATCAGGAGCGCGGAGGCGCGGACTCCACCATGTTGAAGATCGAACATGGTTCCGCGCAGGATCAGCCGCGCCAACTCGACCGCCGGGCGGTAATGCTCGTTGAGCCGGTTCCAGGAGATCTCCGGGAGGCGCGCCGGATCGTATTCCCGCAGGGACACTCTCTCCAGGGCATGGCGAATCCACCGCAGTGAGGCTCTGGACTCTTCGGATCGCAGCCGCATTCGCTCCAGACGGCCGGCCGCGGCGAGGATCAAGCGGTTGGGCTCGATGTCTTCCGTGAATTCGTCGAAGCGGACCTCGACCGGCGGAGCGATGCCGAAGCGCCGCCGGAGCTGGTCGTCGATCCGGATGCGCCCGCGCACACCCTGAAGCGCCTCCTCTTCACTCCGATAGCCCTGGAGGATGCCACGGCGAAACGCCTGCCGGACCTGCCGGAGGAAGGCGGCGGTCACGGTTTCCAACAGGCCACCGCGCTCCGTGAAGTCGAAGCTCATCGGCTTCCACGCCTTGGGGTCCAGAACGTAGGAGAGCAGGAAGAAGATCCGGTCGATCGGAACCTTGGGATGGATCTCGACCGCCAGCCCGGGAAGGCTCACCGCACCGATGGTGGAGCCGGGGGTCAGCTCATAGAAGCCTTCGCGACCGCGGGTGGGTGTGACCACCAGCGACCGGACCAGCGTCGCGAGGGCATCGCGTTGCCCGGGCGTCAGTGGAACGGCGGGGCTCGTCCGGTGCTCGAAGAGTGTCAGAGACTCCACGGCCGCTCAACCCTGTTTCAGCCGTTCGAGGGCGAAGTCCTGAAGCCGCTCCTCTTCCGTAAAGAGCTGCTCGGCGACGTAGGGGAGGATGGAGTGCTCCCAGATCATGCGGATCCGTTCCTCGTCGAGATCCGGATGGATGAAGTGGCTGGGGCCGATCGCCGCATGGCGATTGCCGAGCTGCTCGTTGGCACGGTCCACCACGTCGGCCACCCACTCCATGTCCGGCTTGTGCTGCTCGAGCCATCTCCGCAGGAGGCCCTGGATCGGCGGCTCGTGCGGGAAGAAGGGCACGAAATGGAAGCGCCGCCGGAGCGCCAGATCGACGAGGGCGATCGAGCGGTCGGCCGTGTTCATCGTGCCGATCACCCAGAGGTTTTCCGGGAGGGCGAAGGGTTTCTCCGAGTAGGGAAGAGTCACCTGATGCTCGCGATACTCGAGGAGGAAATAGAGCTCGCCGAAGACCTTCGCCAAGTTGCCGCGGTTGATCTCGTCGATGATCAGAACATGAGGGACCTCCGGCCGTTCAATGGCTCGGCGCGCCAGGCGCTTGAGTGGCCCTTCACGAAGCACGAAGCCGCCGCGCCCATCCGGCGCGGGGCGGAAGCCTTCGATGAAGTCTTCATAGGCATAGGACGGGTGGAACTGCACCATCTCGATGGCGTCGTCCTCGGAAAAGAAGCGGGCGATCTCGCGCGCCACGTAGGTCTTGCCGGTGCCGGGAGGTCCGTGGAAGATCACCTGACGCTTGTCTTCGAGGAGCCATTGAATACGGCGGACGTAGGCAACGTCGAGGAGAAGAGATTCGGCGAGGTCGGCGAGGGTGCGTGGAGGCTCGGGTCCTTCTTCGCCATCCTCTCCTTCAGGATCGACTCGCTCCCCCGTCTTGCGATATCGATCAAAGGCCTCCTGCTCCTCTGGAGAAAATCCCGGGGCGGGACCGGTCCACATCACCACCGCCCAAAGGACGCCTTGCGCGTCCAGGCGATCTCGCAAGTCGAGCCCACGGGCTGAAGCTTCCTCGGAGAGCCGGTCGAGAAAGCCGAGGGCATGCTCATAAGTCCGGGCGCCGTCGGCGCCTTTCGAGGGACGGGGATATCCGGTGAGGTCGAAGCCGCGATGGAAGGCGGTCTCTTTGTAGACCGGAAAATCCTCGGGGGCCATGGCGGTGTGGAGAAAAGCGGCGAGGTTCAGCCGGGAGCCGGGGCCGGGCACGCCTTCGTTGGGGACGCGGTCGAGAAAAGCGCGGATTCTGTCTGCAGCGTCGCCCTCCGTGGCCCAGAGAGCCCGCAAGGCTTGCGTCGCGCGGTCCGGCTGGGAAGCCACCCACTTCAGGAAGGCGTTGTGGGTGCGCCAGGAGGTGAGATTGTTCGGCGG